>Ga0307513_10004038_pt1 | contig 19695 bp, 20 predicted proteins | sample 15_EM_MG_FD_202174 | JGI IMG/M metagenome (GOLD analysis project Ga0307513, IMG submission 202174) | Populus trichocarpa ectomycorrhiza microbial communities from riparian zone in the Pacific Northwest, United States - 15_EM | ecosystem: Host-associated > Plants > Roots > Unclassified | place...
GCCCCGCACCCCCTACCCCGTCGGGACACGCGACAACCTGTCGCGCAAAACGCCGGACCGCAGACAGGACGCCGATATCCCACCGCCGCCCGGGACACCTACGCTCCCCGGCATGACCCCTCAGCCCAACCCCCAGGCGGGCGCGGCCGTGAAGGCCGCCGACCGCGCGCACGTCTTCCACTCCTGGTCCGCGCAGGAACTCATCGACCCGCTCGCCGTCGCCGGTGCCGAAGGGGCGTACTTCTGGGACTACGACGGCCGGCGGTACCTGGACTTCACCAGCGGGCTGGTCTTCACGAACATCGGCTACCAGCACCCGAAGGTCGTCGCCGCGATCCAGGAGCAGGCCGGGCGGATGACCACCTTCGCGCCCGCCTTCGCCGTCGAGGCCCGGTCGGAAGCGGCTCGGCTCATTGCCGAGCGGACCCCCGGTGATCTGGACAAGATCTTCTTCACCAACGGCGGCGCCGACGCCGTAGAGCACGCCGTGCGCATGGCCCGGCTGCACACCGGGCGGCCCAAGGTGCTGTCCGCCTACCGCTCCTACCACGGCGGCACCCAGCAGGCCGTGAACCTCACCGGCGACCCCCGCCGCTGGCCCTCCGACAACGGCACCGCCGGGGTCGTCCACTTCTGGGCGCCCTTCCTCTACCGGTCGAAGTTCTACGCCGAGACCGAGGAGCAGGAGTGCGCCCGCGCCCTCCAGCACCTTGAGGACACCATCACCTTCGAGGGGCCCGCCACCATCGCGGCGATCATCCTCGAAACCGTCCCCGGCACCGCCGGCATCATGATCCCGCCGCCCGGCTATCTCGCCGGGGTGCGCGCGCTCTGCGACCAGTACGGGATCGTCTTCGTCCTGGACGAGGTGATGGCCGGGTTCGGGCGGACCGGTGAGTGGTTCGCCGCCGACCTGTTCGACGTCGTGCCCGACCTGATGACCTTCGCCAAGGGCGTCAACTCCGGCTACGTACCCCTCGGCGGTGTGGCGATCTCCGGCGCCGTCGCCGAGACGTTCGCCACTCGCCCCTACCCCGGCGGCCTCACCTACTCCGGGCACCCGCTCGCCTGCGCCGCCGCCGTCGCCACGCTGACCGTGATGGCGGAGGAGGACGTCGTCGGACAGGCCGCCCGCACCGGCGAGACCATCCTCGGACCGGCGCTCAGGGAGCTGGCGGCCCGGCATCCGAGCGTCGGCGAAGTGCGCGGTACGGGCGTCTTCTGGGCCCTGGACCTCGTACGGAACAAGGAGACCCGGGAGCCGCTGGTGCCGTACAACGCGGCCGGTGAGGCGAACGCGCCGATGGCCGCGTTCGGCGCCGCCGCGAAGGCGAACGGGCTGTGGCCGTTCATCAACATGAACCGGACGCATGTCGTCCCGCCCTGCAACGTGACCGAGGCCGAGGCCAAGGAAGGGCTCGCCGCGCTGGACGCCGCGCTGTCGGTCGCCGACGAGTACACCGAGTGAGCGAACAGCCCGGCAAGAGGGAATGTGGGTAAGCGCACGGGAAACTCCTGCCGGAACCCGAACGCGTAAGGTGACGTGCTCGTAGTCATATGCGAGTACGTCATCCACACGCGCGAAGGGGGAGGGTTCCGACCATGCCTGCCAGCAGCGGCAACGGCGCCGTGACCCGTAGCACCCTGCGGCAGCAGATCGCGGACGCGCTCCGCGACGAGGTGCTGGCCGGCCGTCTCCAGCCCGGCCAGGAGTTCACGGTCAAGGAGATCGCCGAGCAGTACGGCGTCTCCGCGACGCCCGTGCGCGAGGCCCTGGTCGATCTGTCGGCCCAGGGCCTGCTGGAGGCCGACCAGCACCGCGGCTTCCGTGTGCACGAGTACTCGCTCGCCGACTTCCGGGGCATGATCGAGGCCCGCGGCCTGGTCACCGACGGCATGTTCCACGGGCTCGCGAAGGGCCTGCCGACCGCCCCGGAGGGCAGCCGCGGGGGTAGTACCGGGGGTGGTGCGGGGCACAGTACGGGTGGCGGTACGGGTCGCAGTGCGGGGCACCGTACGGGTGGCAGTGCGGGTGGCATGACGAGTACGGCCGGTGTCTTCGCCGCCGACAGCCCGGGGCCGCGCGGCTTCTTCGTCCGCGCCGGCGACCCCCGTGCCGCCGCCGCCCTCGCCGGAGTCCGCCGCCGGGGCGAGGAGGCGCGGCGCGCCGCGACCGCCGGTGAGCTGAACATCCTCATCGGGTACGACCTGCGCTTCTGGCGCGAACTGGGCGCCCTGTTCGGCAACCCGTACCTCACCGACTTCCTGCACCGGCTGCGCGTGCAGTCCTGGGTGTGCGCGGTGCAGCACCTGAGCCGGATCGGCGATCTGCGCGGCCGGCTGTGGTCCGACCACACCGAGGTCGTCGACGCGCTGACCCGCCGCGACCTCGCCGACGCGCACCGGATAGTCGACACGTACGACATGCACTCCCTCGCCCTCATCGAGGGCCTGGCGAACCTCGACGCCGAAAACACCGTCCTCACTTCCGACGACGACAAACCCGACAACGAACTCGACGACAAGCGCGAGAACAAGGAAAAGGAATACGAGGGGAAGGGGGGCGCCGCCGAATGAGCGCTCCCACCCGCACCACGGCCACCCTCGACCTGACCGTCGTCGTCCCCGCGTACAACGAGGAAGCCCGCCTCGGTCCCACCCTCGACGCCATCACCGGCCATCTCCGGGAGAACGAGGGCCGCTGGGGCGACTGGGAGGTGGTGGTCGTCGACGACGGCTCCACCGACGGCACCCGCGACCTCGTCACCGCGCTCACCGACCCCCGCGTCCACCTCGTCACCAGCCCGCGCAACCGGGGCAAGGGCCACGCCCTGCGCCTCGGCGTCGCCGCCTCGCGCGGCACCCGCGTCCTGGTGACGGACGCCGATCTGGCCGCTCCGATAGCGGAGCTGGAGGTCCTGGACAAGGCGCTCACCGAGGGGCACGCGGCGGCGATCGGCTCCCGTTCCGTGCCCGGGTCGACGATCGAGAACCACCAGCACCGGGTGCGTGAACTCCTCGGCCGGGCCGGCAACTTCCTGATACGCGGGGTCGCCGTCCCCGGCATACGGGACACCCAGTGCGGTTTCAAACTGTTCGACGGCGACCGCGCCCGTACGGCGTTCGCCGCGTCCCGGCTCAACGGCTGGGGCATAGACGTCGAGGTCCTCCAGCACTTCCGCCGCGCCGACTGGCCGGTCGCCGAGATCCCGGTCCGCTGGGCCCACCAGTCCGGCTCGAAGGTACGCCCGCTGGACTACGCCCGTGTCCTCGCCGAACTGACGGCCCTCAAGGCCCGCTCGATCCGCCTGGTCGACCTGTTGGCCGCCTCCCTCTTCCTCCTCATGGCCGTCGCGCTGTACGCGGGCCGCTGGGCCGACCCGAACGGCCGCTATCTCCAGGACTCCCTCCAGGACCAGAACCAGTGGGAGTGGTTCTTCGCGGCCACGGCACACAACGTCAGCCACTTCCAGAACCCCCTCTTCACCGACCTCCAGGGCTTCCCCGACGGTGTGAACCTCATGGCCAACACGGTCATGCTCGGCCTGTCGGTCCCCTTGACGCCGATCACGCTCCTCGCGGGCCCGGCGATCTCCCTGGCCCTGGCGATGACGCTGGGCCTCGCGGTGACGGCGACGGCCTGGTACTGGCTGATCGTGAAACGGGTCGTACGGCAACGGGGAGCGGCCTTCGCCGGCGCGACCCTGGCGACCTTCGCACCCCCGATGATCAGCCACGCCAACGCGCACCCGAACTTCGTCGTCCTCTTCATGATGCCGCTGATCATCGACCGCGCCCTGAGGCTGTGCGAGGGCGAGCGGGTCCGCCGCAACGGCGTGGTCCTGGGCCTGATGACGGCGTACCAGATCTTCCTGGGCGAGGAGCCGTTACTGCTCGCGGCGATGGGAATGGTGCTCTTCGCCCTCGCGTACGCGGCCGTACGCCGGGACGTGGCGAGGACGGCCTGGCGCCCCCTGTCGCGCGGCCTTCTGACGGGTATGGCGGTGTGCCTGCCGATCGTCGCCGTCCCCCTCTACTGGCAGTTCTTCGGCCCGCAGAGCTACCACAGCGTGCTGCACGGCGACAACGCCGGCAACAGCCCGCTCGCGCTGATCTCCTTCGCCGAGCGTTCGCTGATCGCGGGCGACGCGGACCGGGCCAACGCTCTCTCCCTCAACCCGACCGAACAGAACGCCTTCTACGGCTGGCCCCTGGTCGCCCTGGCCCTCGCGATCGTCGTACGGCTGTGGGAACGCACGCTGGTGAAGGCGCTGGCCTTCACGGCGGTCGCCGCCGCCCTCCTCTCCCTCGGCCCCGAGTTCCGTATCCCGCTCAGCGACATCGTGTTGCCGGGCCCGTGGGCGCTGCTCGCGAAGCAGCCGCTGTTCGAGTCGGTGATCGAGGGCCGGGTCGCGATGATCTGCGCGCCCGCGCTGGGCATGCTCCTGGCCGTCGCGGTGGAGCGAGTGGCGGCGACCCCCAACCTGTCCACGCTGTACTTCGGCATGCTGGCGGTCGTCCTGGCGGTGCTGCCGATCGTCCCGGCCCCGCTGAAGTCGGTGGAACGCGTGGACGTGCCGCCCTTCATCACGGACGGCATATGGAAGTCGTACGTAGGGAAGGGCGAGTCTCTGGTCCCGGTGCCGTTGCCCGACCCCGGCAACGCGGAGGCGCTGCACTGGCAGACGGCGGCCGACCTCGGCTTCAAGCTGCCGGGCGGCTACTTCAACGGCCCGTACGGCGACGACCGCGTCGGCATCTACGGCGCCGCGCCCCGCTTCACCTCCAACATGCTGCGGGACGTCCGCTACAACGGCGTCGCACCGACGATCGGCCCCAACTGGCGGGCGCAGGCCAAGAAGGACTTCGCGTTCTGGAAGGCGGGCGTGCTGGTACTGGCCCCGCAGGGCAACGACGGGGTGCTGCGCGAGACGCTGGAGCAGTTGACGGGGAAGAAGGGGAAGTGGACGGGCGGGGTGTGGGTGTGGGACCTGCACGACGGGGCATGACCCGGTGACCGGGTCCGGGGCGACCGGGTGACCGGGGCCGGGACGACCTCGCGACCTGGTACGGGGTGACCTGGTGACCTGTTCCTGTCGGTGTCTGGCCCATCTCACAGGGGACTGACCCGCCGACGACCCATTACGCTTCCCTGACGCCTAGAGGCCTGCGGGCCTGGACGCCTATGACGATGCGAGGAGTGCTCCTTTGGCCTGTGACCTGTGGCTGGTCCCACTCGTCGACGTGCTGTGTCACACCCCCGACAACCCCTTCGCCGAGGAACTCGCCCTCTACGACAAGGTGCTGAGCGAGGCCGGACTGCCGCCGGTGCCGGTGTACTCGTACATGCCGGGCCTGTCCGGCGACGTGGCCCCGATCGCGGGCTTCGACTACGACGCGCTGCACTTCCTGCGCCGCGCGTATCTCCTCCAGGTGTGCGGTCTGCCGGTGACGCCGGTGGGCGAACTGGGCGGGGACTACGAGCAGTTGCTGGAGATGTTCGAGACGACCGCCCAGCAGTCCCACCTGGTCTGGCACTACGACCACGCGGGCGCGTACGTCCCCGTGGACTTCCCACACCCGCTGTCGAGCGACGAACTCCTCGAAGGCGGCGGCCCGTTGGGCTCGTCCCAGACCCTGCTGCGGGAACTGGAACTCGTGGCCCCGTCGATCGGCATCGACCCGGCGAACCCCCCGGTGGCCCCGGCCCCGCCGCTGACCCCGACGTCACTCGAAGAGCCCGCGGCACCGGCTCCCTTCGACGCGAGCCCGTTCGCGCGGGAACGGCATGTGTGGCTGGGCCTGAACGCGGCGGCGACGCGGAGTCTGGCGCAGGGGTCGATGATCGTCTTCAGCTGAGCCCGGCGGCGCCTGTCACGTCCCGCTCACCGAATCTGGGAGAGACCCTTCTGGAGATCCTCGACGTTCATGATGGGCGTGAACGTGAGCTTGGCGTTGAACTGGGTGAAGAACGGCTCGGCGGTGGCCGGCAACTCGGAGCTGTCCTTCATGTCGACGACCAGCCAGCAGGTCCGACACCCGTCCTCGGGCCCGAAGTAGGCGGCCTCGGGCTTGAGATGATCGAGGGTCTCCTTCATCAACTCCGGCAACTTGCCACTGCGTACGGCCTCGTTGGCCCGCTCCGTGTCGAACTGCGCCTTGATCATGACGCGCATGACACTCACCTTCTCCTCGCGTGGAGCTTTGGGTGGGTTTTGTTGCAGTTTCCACCCTATGCCCGTTGCGGGTGGTTGGCGCGCACACGTTCGCCCGCCGGGGCGGACCCGATCCCCTGCTCAGGAGCGGTCCCGCCCCGGCCGACGGTGACTGTCAGCCCTGCTCGACGATCCGGATCGTACGAACGCCCGTGCCGCGGTAGCGCGTGGGAGTCCTGGTCAGGACGGGCCGCCCGCGAGGCCACTCGACGGTGGGCAGGGCGAGATGGAGCACATGAGCGCCGCTCCAGTCGGGCTCACCCTTGCCCCCCTGTTCCTCCTCGCCCGAGGCGGCCGTCCGCAGGCGCTTGCCCACGGCGGTCGCCCCCGCGAAGTCGAGCCCCTCGATGTTGACGGACGGCAGCGCGCCGACATGCTCGGCGACCCCCGCCCGCTCGAGCTCGGCCGCGGCCAGGCTGAGCGCCGGGACATAGACCCGTAGGGCGGGGTCCTTCTCGGCCTCGACGACCAGCCGGGAGGCCATGCTGTTGCCCGCGCCGAGCGCGAGCGCGGCGGTGTCGTCGAAGATGACGGCACGCGGCAGCGGGTACGACTTCCCCTCGGTCACTGGATCTCCCCGATGCGCCCGGCCTCAAGGTCGGCCCAGAGCTTCTCGCCGGCCTTCTCGTCCTCCTCGGTGTAGGGCCTGCCGAGGAAGTGCTCCTCGACGTACGCCCGCGTCTCCTCGTACCGCTTGCGCAGCTCTTCCTTGGTGGGCGTGGCCCCGGCCAGCTCCGCCACCAGGTCCCGCATGCTGATCCCGCGCTCCCGCGCCAGCTCCTGAAGACGGTCCCGGACGGCGGGGTCGACCTTGATCGTGGTGTCAGGCATGAGCACAGTATACCGGCGGTATACCGTCTCCGGGCGTTCGAGTGTGACGGTCATCGACACTCCGTTTCTTGCGAAGGGCCTGGCACGCGGACGCATGCCAGGAGTCTGCGTGCGCCTACGCGGGCGCGGGCCGCCGCCTCTGCAGCAGCAGTGCGCGGACCTCGGCGCCGCCGCGCCGCGCGGCCTCGCGATAGCCGCCGGACGCGCCGGGCCTGCGGATCTCGACGGTCGTGACCGGCACAGCGGTCGCAGCGGGCACGGCGGACGATCCGGTGGTCGCCCCTGCCCGGTCAGCGACGGCTGGCACGACCGGCCGTTTGCGGGTCAGCCGGTCCTCGATGATGGCGCGCGGCGAGTACATCGGCCGGGGCAGCCCCTGCGTCAGAGCGGCGCGCACCTGGGCGCTGCTCGCCCCGGCCTCCCACCACTCCTCGACCAGCGGCGCCAGCCGCAGCGCGTCGGCGGCACCGAGGGCGAGCCGTGGCTCGGTACGGGCCAGCGACCCGAGCAACCGCGCCGCGAGCGCGGTGCGCTCACCCGGCGGAGCCTCGGGCTCGGCCGCCGCCCCCACTGCCGCCTCGCCTGGCGGCGGCGGGGAGGGAGGTTCTTCTTCCCTGGTCTTTTCTCCCGAAGGGAGAGCGCCCGAAGCCCCGGATTCCGACTCGCCGGAGGCCAGGTTCTGGACTTCTTCGGATTCACCCGCAGGGGGCGCGTCGTCGTACGGAGTGTCGAACACCTCGTACACGGTGGAGAGTTGCCCCGACTCCTCGTCCTTCCTCACAACCCGCCGCAGATACCGGGATTCCTCCAGCTCATGCAGGGCGGAGGCGATCCGGGCCCGCCCTTCCTTGCGCTGCTCGGCGAGGGTGCGGATGGTGGCGCGGGCGCCGTTCGGAAGACTGAGGAGGTACGTCAGTACGCCTACCGCACACCAGGAGAGACTCCGGTCGCGGAGAAGGGCGTTGGAGAAGACGGAAAAGGCGCGCGTGGGCGTCGTACGATGAATGCGCATGCGGAGCACCTGCTTTTTCGCTTTGGAGCTGGCGCTCCTCGTGCCGAGCCCCCGGGTGTTGGCGCACCGCGGGGGCGTTCTTTGTTGCCGTGACTCTAAGGGCACGCAGAGCGACGAATGCAAGCCGAACGAGCTTTTCCCGGGCGGAAGTTCGCGTTCTTCACTCTTCGGGGTGAAGTGCCGCCTTCAAGAGCAACGCGTGTACGAGGTGATCTCTCCCGGTTGGCCGATAACGCCAAGTCAGCGGCCACGTCTGCCCGTTGAGAGCGGGTACGGGGATGAACGCGACGCAGCTCGGCCCGGACGCGAGACTGATGACCCCGGGTGGCCAGATCCGCCGGTTCGTCGCACCCACGGGCACGAGGAAGTAGACGGCACGATTCCCGCTCGCCTCCTCCACGACCGGCCCCGGCGCCCCGCCGGTCATCCGCGCCAGCCGGTCCGCGACCGCTCTGCCCTCGTCACCGTCCACCCGTACCGCGTCGAACTGGACGCCCGCCTTGCGGAGTTGGATGCCGGTGGGCGGGACCCAGTCGGGGAGGAGGTTTACCTCGTCACTTTCTGTGTTCATGGAGACAGTTTCGGCAGCCAGGGCTAGCTTCTTCCATAACTCTGTGTCGAGGGTGCGTAGCTGTCGGAATTCGACGCGGGCCGGTGGTGACCAGTTGAGTTCGGTTGAGTTCGGGAGTGACCGGATGGCGAGTTCGGAGAACAGGGTGGAAGCGGGCGGTACGGCACGTATGGTCGCCGCCCTCGCGAAGGCCCTGCGTGAGCAAGCGGGGCTCACGCAGGAGGAGTTGGGCAAGCTGATCGGCTACACGGCATCGGCGATCAGCGCGATGGAGACGTGCGCACAGCCCGCCAGCGACAAGATGCTCGTCAAGCTGGAGGAGGTGCTGGGGAACGGGCTGGGCGTCTTCGAGAAGGCGCGGAAGTGGATGCTGATGGAGAAGTATCCGGCTCGGTTCCGGGGTGCTGCGGGGCTGGAGCGGGGCGCGGTCACGATCTCCTCGTACGCGACCTTCGTCATCGACGGGATCTTCCAGACCGAGGCGTACGCCCAGGCACTCATCCGGGGCAGCTTTCCGCCGGTCTCCGACCAGAAGCGCGAAGAACTCGTCGAGGCACGGCTCGCCCGCCGGGCGCTCTTCGACCGCGACCCGGCCCCGATGATCGAGCTGATCCTCGAAGAGGGCGTACTGCGGCGGCCGTTCGGCGACTGGGACATCATGCGCGAGCAGATGCGCTCGCTCGCCGAGGACGCCCAACGGGAGAATGTGTGCCTGCAAGTACTCCCGACGGACCGAGGGCTGCGCGGATCGCACGCCGGTGAACGCGGCCCCATGAAACTCCTCGTCACCGAGGACCACGACCACGTCGTCTACATGGAGATCGAGGACCAGGGCATCCTCATCAGCGAACCGACCGAGGTGGCCCAACTCGCGCACCGCTATGCGAAGATCCGATCACAGGCTCTGAGTCCCGACGACTCTCTCAGCCTCATCGAGCGGTTGGCAGGATCGGCAGGAGGGGAACCATGAGCGACACCGGTGCACTGCGGTGGATCAAGTCCAGCTACAGCGACAGCGGTGGCGGCAACTGCGTCGAAGTCGCCTACGCCTGGCGCAAGTCGACGTACAGCGACGGCGGTGGCGGAGACTGCGTGGAGATCGCCCCCTGCCCCCACACCCCCACCACCGCGATACACATCCGCGACTCCAAGAACCCGACCGGCCCGAACCTCACCGTCACCGGCGGAGCCTGGGCCGCGTTCCTCGTCTCCCCCGCTCCCCCCGCCACCTGCCGGTAGGGCGCTCGGCAAGGCGCTCTCGCCGTGCTGCGGGCCCGGCGTCTATCGGATGTTTATGCACATTGGTTCACCCTGGTCTCATAGGTACTCGGCCATCCAGGGGGACACCGGTGCGTGTGATGGGTGTGGAGGCATGGGCGGAGCTGCTGACCCGGCTGTACGGGCAACAGGTCAGCACCCGCGCCGAATTGGGCGAACGGTTCCGTGCGATGTGCTGGATGCAGGAGCTCGGCGCCGTACGGGTGTCCGTGGCGCACTGTCCGGCCGTGGAGATACGGGACGCGGCGGACTTACGGAGCACCGGACGGTACGGCGAGCGCGGGGCCCTGTGTCCGCGGTATCCCCGGGATCCCCGGTATCACCTCGCGCTCGTGCTGGGCGGTGAGCTGGTCCTCGACCAGGCCGGGAGTACCGCGTGGGCCGAGCCCGGGGGCATGGTGCTGCTCGACACCGCCCGGCCGTTCCGGATGCGGCTGACCGCCCCGCACAACGCGGTGGTCACCGCGCACCTGCCGCAGACCCTGTCGCCCACCCTCTCGGCCGCCGCGTCCGATGGCGCGCTCGCCGCATTGGTCGCGCCGGTCGCGGAGTTCCTGGCGGCCCTGGCGCAGGACACGACCCCGTACCGGCACTCCGACGAACTGCGACTGGGCGCGGTGGTGACCGATCTCGTCCTGACCCTGCTCGGCGACGGCCACCGGGCCGTCGAGGAGACGCGGACAGCCGCTCAGGAAGCTCAGGGAACTCCGGGAACTCCGGTGCTGCTGTGCCGTATCCAGGAGTACGTCCTGGACCACCTCGGCGACCAGCGGCTGGCGCCGGATCGTATCGCCGCCGCGCACCACATCTCCACCCGCTATCTGCACCGGCTCTTCGAACGGCAGAAACTCACCGTCACCGCCTGGATCAAGGCCCAGCGGCTGGAGCGGTGCCGACGTGACCTGGCCGACCCGCGTCTTCGCCACCTGCCCGTGTACGCCATCGCGGCAGGCTGGGGCTTCGCCCAGGCGGCCGACTTCAGCCGGGCGTTCCGCGCCGCGTACGGCAACACCCCCACGGGGTTTCGCGCGGGTGCGCTCTCCGACAACGAACAGTGCGCGCCACGCCAACGACAGGCATCCGACGCCCCGGCAGACTCACTGAACGCATGGCAGCACACGTAGCTGCACACGTGTCAGAACGCGCAGAACGCATGGGGGAAAACAGCATGACCGAATCCGAAGAGAACGTGACAGCGATGGCGGCGGCAGCAGCCGCGCCGGTGGCGGTGGAACCGCGGGGCGGTGCCGGGGTGTTCGACGTCGACCCGGACCAGAGCAAGGTGAGCCAGGACCCGAAGGTCGTCGTCAAGGGCGACATCGCCGTCTTCCCCGAGAACGGGGGGCTGTGACATGGGATCCGTCGAAGGAATGCTCGCGCAGATGCGCAAGCTGATCGGCGTCGGTGAGAACCCGCCCGGCTCGAACACCAACCTCATCACCAAGTGGTACGGCGTGAACGCCGCCTGGTGCGACATGACCGTCAGCTACGCCGCCGCCCACTCGGACAACCTGAGCGCGGTCATGGGCAAGTTCGCGTGGACGGTCGCGCACGCGAAGGCCTTCCAGTCCAAGAACCGCTGGCACTACGGGCTCGGCGGCATCCGCGCGGGCGACATCGTGTTCTTCGACTGGAGCGGCACCCGGACCGTCAACAACATCGACCACGTCGGCGTCGTGGAGGCGGTGCACTCCAACGGCACCATCACCACCATCGAGGGCAACGCCAGCGACAAGTGCATGCGCCTGAGCCGCAACTCCAGCGACGTCGTGGGCTACGGCCGCCCCACCTACGGCAACGCCCAGCCGCTGCCGTCCACCGACGGCATGCTGCGCCGCGGCTCGAAGGGCGCCGCCGTCAAGACGCTCCAGAAGAACCTCAACACGGTCATGGCGTCGAAGCTGGTGGTCGACGGGGACTTCGGCCCCGGCACCGAGTCGGCGGTGAAGGCCTTCCAGAAGAAGTACGGCCTCTCGCCCGACGGCGTGTACGGGCCGGCCTCGGCCGCCATGATGAAGTCCGCGCTCAAGGGCGGCACCAAGCCGGCCCAGCCCACCCCGCGCCCGCCCGCCGCCGGAAAGCTCACGGTCGACGGCCAGTTCGGCCGCGCGACCTGCGCGGCACTCCAGCGCTCGCTGAACTCGCACGGCGCGAAGCTGGCGGTCGACGCTTCCTTCGGCCCGCTGACCAAGAAGGCCATGCAGAGCTATCTGAAGGTGACCGCGGACGGCGTCGTCGGCCCGAACACGGTCAAGGCCCTGCAGAAGAAGGTGGGTGCCGGCGTCGACGGACAGTGGGGTTCGGACACCACCCGTCACCTGCAACTGGCCCTCAACGCGGGCAAGTTCTGACCGGACGCCGATAGGCCCCCAGGTTCCGCACGTCGCGATGTGCTGCGGCGTGCGGAACCGTTATTCGCGCGCCCGGAAGGAGCCGGGACGTGCGTAGCCGGATGCCGCTGGTCATGGAGTCCAGCTCCACCGAGACCTGCGACACACCCGGAAGCCGTCTTCCCGCTGTTCCGACTCGCCCGCATGGCCGCCGCCTACTGCCTAACCACCGAAGTGCAGAGGCCCGTTGATGTCCCGCGTCTGAATCACCGGGCCCTGGAACGTGCCTCCGGAGATCTCGTTGCGCACATCGCCCGCGCCGGTCGGCCTGCTGTCCAGCGCCTCTGCCTCCCGGCGCCAGGTGTCCAGCGCCTGGGCGAAGGCGGGGTCCTGCCGGGCGCGCAGCTCGAGTACGTCGGCCAGTTGCCTGGCTCGCGTCGGGCTGTCCGAGGCCTCACCGAGGGACACCAACTCGCCCTCGCCGCGCGGCTCTCCGGCCGGCGGCCGACGTCTGACCAGATCCCGCAACGAGGCCCAGATCTGCTGCCCGGCGGCACCCGCCGTACCTCCGGCGAGGGCCATCAGCAGTTCAGGTGCGATGGGGTTCACGGACGCCCTCCCCCGTACTTCCTGCGGAACTCACTCGGGAACTCCTTCGGACTCCGTGATCCACAGCGGTTTCCCGTCGCCGCATGTCACGAGGAGGCCGTCGGCTGGTTCAAGGCTGGTTCGTTTCACATGGAGCCAGGTGTCGCCCATCTTGGCAAGAGGACGATCGGGCGATCGCATGAAGCGATGTGTCCTGACCTGGTCGTGGATCGTGCGGGCGCTGTCCGACCAACGGATCGTGGCGAACTCGGCCTCCATGAACCCCGCGTAGCTGGCCGCCGAGTCGTTCTGTGGATCGCCGGCGTGACCGGCCACCACCCGGTCCAGCGAGGTGCGAAGCAAATCGCGAACAACGGGCATGGCCTCGGTGCAGTAGCTCGCCCAGTCGATGTCGTCAGCGAGGGGAATTCCGTCCTGCTGGGCGAGAACATTCCCGGTGTCGAAGTCGTCGTCCATTCGGTGCACGGTGACACCGCCGGTCGGGTCACCATTGCGGATCGCCCACAGCAGTGGCGCCGGGCCACGGTACTTCGGCAGCATCGAGACATGAATGTTGAGCGCGCCAAGCCTGGGAATCGCCAATACGGAAGGCGGCAGTTTCCAGGCGAACCCAAACACGATCAGAAGGTCGGGCCGGTAACTCTCCAGTATGAGGCCAAGACCTTTTATACTCCCGGGGAGTATCAGATCCATTCCTGGAGGAACCGCGTCGAGAATGGCCGCCGTTGTTTCACCGGCATCGCCAAGAATCGGGCCTCCGGAGCGGAGGGAACGGCCGTAGAAATACGCGACCGGGAGATGACCGGCGTCGGTGCACGCCGTATGGATCGTGGAGAACTCGGCGGGCCCGGAAGAGATCACACCGATTCGCAGAGGGGTCGACATCCAGCTGTTCCTCATAAAATGGATCGGCGGCACGCATCCCGCCGATCACCATCAAGACCGTCAAATCAGGGTGTACTCACTGTGCGGAATGCCCAGCTTCCAGACCGATTCGAAAGCCTTGACACACACCTCCGCCACCTGGGGATCGCTGGTCAGTTCGTTGCCGACCCAGCCGCCGTCCCCGGTGAAGTGGTTGAACAACACGGTGGAACTGTCGAAGATCCAGCAGTCGTTGCCCGGCAACGCCAGACCTGAGGCGCGCGTACGAGGCAGCCAGCGCACGTCCTCGCCTGCGGCGATGTTCTGCGGTGTGCCCTCGTGCTCGAACCGGATGTACTCGGTGACCGGTTCGGAGACGATCCGTGCCCGCCGAAGCTCTACGCCCCGCGCGGAAGTAGCCCGCATCAGGTCGAGCCAGCCGGCCTTGCTCGCGGCGTCCTCTTCGGGCCCCCACTCACCGGCCCGCCACTTCTCGATGTCCGCCCGCTCCTCCGCGACAGCGTAGTGATCCCGCATTTCCAGATGCCAGGCCGATTCACGGCAGGAACGGAAAAGCCGGGCCCAGCCTTCTGCGTCGAGTGACTCCATTCACATCATCCTTCGTCCTTCGGCAAGTAGGAGAACAGCGACGCGGGCACACGGACGACCGTTTCCCCGTCCGGTATTTTCATCTGTGCCAGATCAGTCGGATCGCCGATCAAATAGCCCTGCACGATGAAGTCGCCGCTTTCCTCGTCCCGGTACAAACGCGGTGAACCGCCCTGACCTGTGGAGCCACCGACGAACGTAATCTTCATGGTCGTCTCTCACCCTTCGATACTGCGAATCACTCCATGAGGTTGTACACAGACACAATGGGCATAACGACGACTATCTTAGCCGATCAGACCTCCTCTGTGGGACATGAATCCCATATCTCCCGGTCAAGATGGAGGGAACAAGCCACGGAGTGATTGCCTCCGGTGAGGCACCGGGTTCGGCGTACCGGTTCAGGGGTAACTCCGCTTGGCGACGGTGAGCGGACGACCGGAAGGAGATGGGAGAGGAGTGGAGGGGATGTGACGGAGAGGCGGATCGATCAGGACGGAGAGCCGGGAATCGAGCCTCGCGCCGGCACCCACAACGACCTCGCGGGCCAGGCAGGCAACGTGGTCCAGGCCGGCGAGGTCCGGGGCGGCGTGCATTTTCACAGCGCGACACTCGCGTCGGCACCCCGCCCGGCCCAACTCCCCGGCGATGTGGGCGGCTTCGTCAATCGGACCGATGAACTGCGGTCCCTGCACGCCCTGTTGGAGATTCCGCCACCCGGAACCCCGCAGAATTCAGGGGTATTGCGCATCGCCGTTGTCGTCGGCACGGCCGGAGTGGGCAAGACGTCGCTCGCCGTCCGCTGGGCGCACCAGATCAAGGAGCACTTTCCCGATGGGCAGCTGTACGTCAACCTGCGCGGCTACGATCCGGGCCCGCCAGTGATCGTCACGGATGTCCTGGGGCGTTTCCTGCGTGCGCTGGACGTGCCGCTGGAGCGCATACCCACTGGTGAGGAGCCACGCGCGGAGCTGTTCCGGTCGGTGACGGCCGGCCGCCGCGTGCTCATCGTCCTGGACAACGCCGCCACCGCCGGTGAGATCCGACCACTTCTGCCCGGCTCCTCCAGCTGTCTGGTGGCAATCACGAGTCGTACCCGCATGTCGGGTTTGGTGGTGCGGGAAGGGGCACATCGAGTGGGTGTGGAAACGCTGTCTCAAGTCGAATCCGTGCAGTTGCTGCGCACCGTTTTCGCCGGGTACCGCACCGGCGACGACGAAGAAGAGCTGGCCGAATTGGCGCGATTGTGTGCCCGGCTACCGCTGGCCCTCCGGATCGTGGCCGAACGGGCCGCGGCACGGCCGCGCATGCCTCTGCGCGACCTGATCGCCGATCTGCGCGACGAGTCCGGGCTGTGGGACGCGCTGTCGGTGACCGGAGAGGGAGAGACCGAGGAAGCGGACGCGGTGCGCACGGTGTTCGCCTGGTCGTATCGCACGCTCACCCCGCAGAGCGCTCGGATGTTCCGGTTGCTGGGACTGCATCCGGGACCTGAATTCAGGGTGGAGGCCGCCGCGGCCCTCGCGGCCACCACTGCGGTCCGCGCCCGTCGGCATCTCGACAGCCTGGCCGCCGCCCATCTGCTGGAGGAGTGCGGTCACGACCGCTACCAGTTCCACGACCTGCTGCGCGCCTACGCCGTCGACCAGACCCAGCGCGAGGAGTCACCGGAGAACCGGCGTGCCGCGCTGGAGCGGGTCCTCGGCTGGTATCTGCACTCCGCTGCCGCCGCCGCCCGGGCCGGCTCATGCTCGTACACCATGCCCCTGGACCTGGAACCGGTGGACGATCACGTCAGGCCGATGTCCTTCGACGACGGAGACGACGGAAAGGCCGGGATCGCCTGGTACGAGACCGAGCGCGACAATCTGATCACCGCGGTCCGTATCGCCGGTGCGGTCGGGCTGGACCGGGTCGCCTGGCAGATCCCCGCCGTCCTGACGATGGTCGTCGCGGACCGGGAGCCGGCCGACACCTGGCTGCCCGCCCAGCGGATGGCCCTCGAATCGGCTGTCCGGGCAGGTGACCGGTACGGGGAGGCGATCACTCTCGACAACCTCGGCATCGCCTACCGGCATCTTTTCCGGCTGGCCGAGGCCGAGGAATGCTTCAGTGCCGCGCTGAGTACCTTTCAGGAACTCGGGGACACGTTCGGCGTCGCTCGGGCCGCCAACGGCCTGGGCGTGACCCATATGTTCGCGCACCGCGTCGAGGACGCCACCACCTGTTTCGAGCAGGCACTGGAGCGGGCGAACGAACTCGACGATCTCCTCTACACCGGCGCCTTCACCCGCAATCTCGGATGGGCGCTCCTGGAATGCGACGAACTCGACCGGGCGGAGGAGTTGCTGAGCCGCTCGGCCGCCATTCTGGCCGACGCGAAAGAACCGCTGGAACAGGCCGAAGCACTGACCCTGCTGTCGGCCGTTCACCGGCGAGCGGGACGGTTCACACCGGCGAACGAGACAGCCGAGCAGGCACTGGCCATCGCGGGCGAGGCCGACGGCAAGCTGTTCGAGTCCCTCGCTCTCCTCGAACTGGGCCGCAACGCCCTGGCGCAGGAGGAGGCCACCGAGGCTCTCGCCCACCTCCAACAGGCCGCAGCCCTGTTCCAGCGCATCGGCCGCCCCGATCTTCAGGCCGCCGCGTGGGACGCGACCGGCGAGGCGTATCTCGTGCTCGGGCGCGTCGAGGAAGCCGTCGCATTCCACCGGCAGGCATGCTCGGCGTTCCGCAGCAGGGACGACCGCTGGTCCCTGGCACTTGCCCTGGCCCGTCTCGCCGTGGCACTGACCCGGCAGGGAGTTCCGCAGGAAGCACGGGAGCACCGCCGCGAGGCTCTGCGGCTGCTCACGTCGTTCCACGACACCGTGGCGGAAGCGAGGCGATCCGAGGTGGAGGCGGCAGCCCGAGCCGAGCCCTAGGCGGAGACCTGGAACGTCCCGGCCATGTCCCCCGCCTTGTCCTCCATCACGTTCTCCGCAGGGCGACGTGTCGTAAGCCAAGCGCTGGCCCCCGGCATGAAGTGGACCTCGCGGGGCCCGCGGAATCCCAGGGGGCGGAGTTGGTCGCTGTGACGAGGGGACATCGTGAGGGCGACGGCCGTTGCCGTTTCTTCGTCGACGGCTCGCAGGCCCGGGGTCAGCAGGTCGGCGGCCACCGTGTGGTCCCAGGCGCTCGTGTCGTCCAGTGCGCCGACGACGACCACCTTCCAGTGCGGTACTTCGGGGCCCGCGTCCTTCAGCCACATCGGCAGGACCGGCAAGTCCTGTGGGCCGGTGGCGAGTTCGCGGGCGAGGAGGCTGCTGAAGCGGGTGTCGGGGGGCTCGGCTCCGACGCCGGGCGGCAGCCAGACGGCCGCGGCCAGGAGGCCGCCCTCCGCACGCTCGGCCACCCAGATGCGGCCCTCCTCCAAGGCGTAGTGGGCCAGCACCAGCCGCATCGCGCTCTGTGTCTGCTCCCAGTCGTCCGAGGGCGTGGGCGCCGCGATCATGTGTACCACCGCGGGTACGTCCACCAGTCCCGCCTCGCGCACGGTCGTCCGGGGGCGGAGGTGAAGCCTCGTCGCGGGCGCCATCGTCATCGTCGTCATCTTGCTGTGCTCCATTTCAGGCCGCCCGGCTCGTGCCGGTCAGCATCCGGGTGGGTCGCAGGTGAGGCACGGGTACGGGTACGGCTACGGGTACGCGCACGTCGAGGCGAGCGGGACGCTCGGGCTGCGGGCGGCTCAGCAGGACCACGCCCCGGCCCGCCGCCATCGCGCCGGCGACCGCGAGGAGGGCGCCCGTCGTGCCGTACTGGAAGCCCTCGCCGAGCAGGGTGACGCCGACGGCGGACGCGGCGACCGGGTTGACCAGGGTCAGCAGGGCGAGGGGGCCGCCGAGGCCGCTGCCGTATGCCTTCTGGGCCAGGAGCAGGCCGCCTGCGGCGAAGGCGACGGTCAGGAGCGCGAGCAGCGCCGCGCTCCACGACAGCGTCGGTCCTACGGCGAGCTTCTGGGCCAGCGTGGAGCCGACCGCGGAGGCGATGCCGGAGGCCGCCGCGAAGGCGAGGCCGGTGAGGGAGGAGCGGCCCGAGGCCAGGCGGATCAGCGCCGCGATGAGCGTGGCGGCGGCCAGCGCGACCAGCAGGACCTCGTTCGTGCTCAGGGCGCTGTCCGACGTACCGGCGCCCGAGGCGGTGACCGTCAGGAGGGCGGTCAGGCCTGCGAGCGTGAGGGCCATGCCTCGCCACTGGGTGCCCGAGGTCCGGCGACGGGCGACCAGCGAGCCCTGGGGCACCGCCACCACCAGGGTCAGTACGCCGAGCGGCTGCACCAGGCTCAGGGGGCCGTAGCGCAGGGCGACCACGTGCAGCAGCGCACCGGCGGCGTTGAGGAGGACCGCCCACCACCACGAGGCGCGGATGAGGGCTCCGCGCAGGTCCGCGGTGCCTGCGGCGGTCCGCTCCTGGACCACGGCGGCCGTGGCGTAGCAGAGCGCGGAGACGAGGGAGAGGGCGACGGCCAGGAGCACCGGAGAGGTCGTCATCGGCGTCGCACCTTCCATCGATACGAAACGGTTTCGTACTGACAAGCTATGACGGTCTCGATCGAAACGCAAGCGTTTCTTTAGGAGGAATCGTGCCTGGTGGCGGACCCGTACGGTCCGGATAAAGGTCGAACTCGCCCACAACCATCCCGCCCCACCTCCGTCTTACTAGCGCAGGGGCTCACCACCCCACCACTCGCGAATCCGGGGGGATTCATGTTTCGCACCGCTCACGCACCTCACGCATCTCACACCGCTCGTATCGGTCGCCCACTCGCCATGGGAGCGGCCTGTGCGCTGATGTCACTGGGAGCGGTGGCCGCCGCGCCCGCCGCGTGGGCCGAGCCGGGGACGCCGACCCCGTCGGCCGGGCCCGCGCAGACCTGCTGCAACACCACCCTGTCCGTGGACGGGCCCGCCGCGGTGGGGCTGGCCGGGCAGCCGGTCGAGTTCACCGAGAAGATCACCAACACCTCCGCCACCGAGTCGCAGGACCTCTTCCTCAACCTGGTCGCGGACGCCGGGGCCGGTATGCCGGAGAACGGCCTGGCCATGTACTACCGCACGGACAGCGGGAGTTGGGAGAAGGTGGCGCTGGAGTACAGCAGCGGTTCGTTCCAGGGGGCGCTGCCGTTCACCATCACGCTCGGCCCGGGCGAGAGTCGTGTCCTCCACCTGCGCTTCGGGCTGCCGATGGGCGAGCCGCACAACGGCGACAGCGACGGCGGTGCGAGAACGGTCCGGCTGACCTCCTCCGTCGGGGCGGCGGACGGTTCCTGGGTCCTTCAGGCGCGTGACGTCCGTACGATCCCGGTCCAGGGCCTGTCCGCCGGCCTCACCGGCGTGC
>Ga0307513_10004039_pt1 | contig 19692 bp, 17 predicted proteins | sample 15_EM_MG_FD_202174 | JGI IMG/M metagenome (GOLD analysis project Ga0307513, IMG submission 202174) | Populus trichocarpa ectomycorrhiza microbial communities from riparian zone in the Pacific Northwest, United States - 15_EM | ecosystem: Host-associated > Plants > Roots > Unclassified | place...
AAGGAGTGGTGAAAATGCTACTCGGGCGAGACGACGTCAATCCCGACAAACCAGATAACGGCGGCCAAACACCACTCTGGTGGGCTGCTTCGAACGGGCACGAAGGAGTGGTGAAAATGCTACTCGGGCGAGACGACGTCAATCCCGACAAACCAGATAACGGCGGCCAAACACCACTCTGGTGGGCTGCTTCGAACGGGCACGAAGGAGTGGTGAAAATGCTACTCGGGCGAGACGACGTCAATCCCGACAAACCAGATAACGGCGGCCAAACACCACTCTGGTGGGCTGCTTCGAACGGGCACGAAGGAGTGGTGAAAATGCTACTCGGACGAGACGACGTCAATCCCGACAAATCAGACAACAAGGGCCGCCCTCCACTCTTCACTGCAGCTTGCTATGGGCGCGAGGGAATAGTGAAAGTGCTACTAGCACGGGGCGTCAGCCCCGACAAACCAAATATCAACGGCCGGACCCCACTCTACAATGCGGCTTGGAATGGGTGGGAGGGGGTGGTGAAAATATTGCTCGGACGCGAGGACGTCAACCCCAATAGATTGGATAAGGATGGTAAAACACCACTCGATCGGGCTACTGAGAGGGGGCACCAGGGAGTGATAGCGCTACTCCAGCCCCTAGAATCTGTTATTCCTAGCCTGCCGTAAGTGAGGGGAGCCATCACTCCTCACTCCCTCCAAATTCGGACAATCTGTGTCCCATCCCTGCATGGACCGCAACAGCTCCGCAGCACCCCCATCGCCGCCTTGACGCTCCCCCCCTCACTTTCCTCTATAATATTTAACCTCCTCCCCCGGGTTCAGTTTCCACCATGCCTCAATGCCCCTTCCCCTTCTCCGCTCGGAATAAACATCCGGCAGAACCTCCGCTTTTATATTTCTCTTTTTAGTCAAAGGAAATACCCGTCTAAACCTCGCGGCATTTTCTCAAGTCAGGGTTTGTCAATTTCTGTTCATAGTCTAGAGTTTGGGCGTTAGTGGGAGATATTCTAATTATATTAAAACAAGCCACTACTGCCCCAAAGTTCCATCATATTTACTCTCTTTTCCTTGTTTTCTAGTGGTATATTCTCTTTGGGGGTCAACTGTTTCTCTAACTTTTCCACAATTCCCTTTTTTGCCGAACCCCCCTCTTTCCGAAGTATAGACGTCACGGTTATTTGGATCCAGAGAAAGGGATATAAAGTGTAAGTAGTTCTGATGACTCGTGGAAAGCGGCGCGGATCCGGGTGTTAATTAAGGTATAACGGTGCTTTGTTTTCACCCAGGGCACAGTTTGATGGAGATCATGCCTACATTCCACTTCGCTCCGACAACGAGTCTGAGCCCGAATCCCGAAGCCGGCCCATACATCCCACTCTCATCCACCTCTCACTCACCTGGGAAAAACCCACCTATTAAGAAGCCTCTCAGCCCCGAAACATTATCCCCATTTCCGCGACTCCTACATCATCATGATCTCAAAAAAAGAGGACTCCCAATGGGCGCAAATTCCACGCATGGCCATAAATATACATAGGCCGCATCACCTATGGTTTTGGAGAGCACGATAGTGCATAGGACAAAGAGGAGCCAAATTGAATTTAGAAAATCTATTTCTACCCATAAGCTGGGGGTTAATTAATTTTGGCTCAAACAAGCCTGAATTTCATCTTCTCGCCTCCCCACTTACTCCTTGCTTGTATAACCACTTGCCCCTATACTCCGCTCTCACACCCCCTTTTCGATCCAGAGTTGCTTGTTTATTTGTACGAGGTCGGTGACAAAATTCGTGCCCCCCCCCCCATTTTACACCAACAATAGCCATTTTCACCTCATAAAATCACACCCAGTTGCTTTGCAAAGAAATGTTACAATTCCTCAGGGTCTTTAGACTGATCTAGATATTATCCTTTATATGTGACAAGCTGTTAGTTAATGCCCATAGTGCAATACTAGAAATGATGATGGTGGGCAAAAGGTAACCTCTAATTTTGTATGAGAGTCGTCCCCCATACAAAAAGTGCATCGCAACAGCATCCAATGACGATCCTAAGCTCTCAACCCTTGTAGGAGAATGGGAAAATTCTCATAATTTTTACCTAGAAAGTTTGAACAATTACCTAAACTATAATATTATTATCTTGGTTGTATTAAATTTACACGGTTTTGGGATGGGTTATGAGTGTCCGAAATCAGCCATTTTTGGTGTCAAACGGGGAGGGGGAGCCACGAATTTTGACGGCAAGATCGTACTATCACGGCAAATAGTGTATTATATTGTGCTGTACTTCCAGATGGTGTCCGGAATCCCCAGTGTTCTCGGATGGGAGTGGCAAGTCCGAGGGGCAAATCCGGCAGGGCAAATGAAACATTCTTATCAAGTCAGGTATTCAAAGAGAAAGAGGAAAAGGAAATGATGCTTCGTTTATCACCATTTCATGGGACTCGGGGGGGGGAGGTAGATGTGAAGAAAACGGTGATAGAAGTTGATGATTTCCATAACTTGCCCTTCAATCCATTCATGATAGATACGGCGGTCTTTGATCACGGTGGGTTTAGCTGTTGTCCAACTAGATTCTGGGTCGACTGACGGGGACTTTCTAGGAAGCCTATCAGGGGGAAACCGGTCCGGTTAGTTAATGTGAACAGCATAACTTGGAAACTGCTGAAGCCTGCAGTAGCTTGTTGGTGCTGCTACCCAACGAGGTAACATAGAAGACCAGTGTCCCTAGAGGTCTGGGGGGGGCCTAGGGTGACTGCCGGAGGCAGTCCTGACCCTAATTCCACACCGAAGAATCCTGCATATAGGCTTCCAACGTCCTTCTCTTATCTTTTCCTCCCCAGCCTCGTTCCATCTCAGCCAGGTGCCGAAGCAGCCCTTCATTCTGTTTGTTATGGGTTTCGAGTAGCTTCTGCGAATGTCGGTAGGGTTCCGAACGATCCGGAGGCCCTGCCGGGCCCCAATCTGTGAAAACCAATAGAACCGGACGCGGCCTGACAGCCTCTAAGTCTGCCCAGAGAAGCAAAATCCCGGGAAAGTCACTTTTAGCTCTGCTGACGAGCCCATAAGGTGAGTCCATGCTTCTCTGGAGTAGGGGGAATACAGCAGGCGATGCCAAGGGACAGCCGGTGGAAATGTTGGAAGGCCGGGGACTTTGGGGGTAGGATGAGTGATGTTTCATGATTTCAACTCCCCAATCTCCACTCCAAAATCTTGTCAAACAAGTGGGATGGATGACCCGGGTCGGAATCTCAGAGCCGGATCGTGGATTGCCTTTCTGCTCTAGAATTAGTCTTCGGGTTTTATCTGCTACTCATAAATACGACACGTGCATTCCACGATCCGAGTGAGAATCACGGAGCTAGTAATCATATCCCCAGCCCCATAGGATGGGAGTCGCATATCGATACGGGGCGGGTAAGTTAAATGGGTTCTTAAGCAATGGATAAACAGAGTGGTGTGGCGCTGTGGGAGGTAACTTTAGGTTTTAGTTGCATGACAGAGGGGAGGGCGGGGGTGGGCGGGCATGAGGAGAGTTGTCAGAGTTTGTCGTGTACAGGACGCCCAGACTCAATGCGTGCGGATATTCAGCTGCCGGGAGTAGGGCATCTACTCACTCAAAAAATGAGGGACCACCGCACATAGCCCGCCTCGTCCCTCATCCTTGGAGGAGGGGCTGGGTTGTTGGGAACGCTTTAGAAGATTTATCTGGGGATAGCAACTGGCCTACAGCATTGGCTTCCAACTTGTTGTCATGTCCATCAGTTCTCCATTGAGCATAGTGATGAGCTAGCTAAAAGCCCCCAGCCTCGGGAAGGATGGTCGGTATTACTACCTGGAGGCGACGGTCGGGTGCGGAAAGTGAACCCTAGTTTAGATGGCATCACGGACCATTGAAGTGTATTGCGAGGAAAGTTACCGAAAACTATATCCTCCCAAATGGTTTCTAGAATCGGGCATGCTCGCAAGAGCCAAACCAAAAGCCTCCGGTGCAAGGTCGGAGAATCAACCAACTCCTGTTCACCAAATTTGATTGCCTTTAGGATGGTATAAAATACCTGTGGGGCTATTGCTTGTGTCAATGAAGAATATTGATTAATTGAGATCAGTAAGGTGGAGTTGGAGGGCGATGGGGGGATTTGCTGATGAGCAAGGTGTACTTTGTGATTTAATGAGTAAGAGCAGTGGGGGATGGAAACGCCCAAGTTAAGATAATAATATGATAAAAAGAGAGGCAAGAACCGGAGAAAGTGATAAGGGATTCGGGGGTACTCATGGGGGAGTTTAGTGCCTCGGACCGATTGATTTCGGTGTTTCTGACCTCTGTTTTCCGAATTTTTCTATAGTATATTATGTTGGACGGATGCGCTTGGCTTTATGACGGGAGTGGGAAGGAGAGTTCAGGAGACATGCAGATGGAACGCACGGAATGGATACGGGATAATGTTCAACAATAGATTTTTCCCGCTGCCTTTTGTTTGTTATTACGGAAGTGTACGAAGGAACAAGAGCATGTGGGAAGGAGAGGGATGGGTGTGGTGATCCAAGAAGGATCAGGATATGGTATTCCTTTTTTACTTAAACGCCTGTCTCTACCGTTAGTTAGATTTTTTAGTTAGATGAAGTGAGCGAGAGCGAAGGAATGAACGAAGTATGGGCGGTAAAACCTACGTTCCATATCCTTCCTCCCAAGTGTCAAAAGTTGCAAGTGAATTCCTTTAGTCTATCGGCTACTTCGGTACTACCCTCGTTTCTCTCTTTCATGGATTATATGGTTAGTGCTAGGTTGACACTGGTCAGTGCTTTAGGGCATGGGGAAAAGCCTGTCCAACTCTGGTATTGTGGTGCTGGTAGATGGGCTGGATGCCGGTGTGGCAGTTTTTGGTAAGGAAAGAAGTCTATCCAACTCTTAGTGCAGTGAATGGAGAAAACACTGTTCTCCGAGCGGTCGGAGAGGTCTTGAAGCCGGTCGGAGGAAGTCTGGCAGAATCACCTTTCGTACCAGGTACAGTGCTTCCCCGGGCTAGCACATTAAAAGGGTGCTCTTGTGGTGAAAGTTTCCAGCTTAGCGAACAGGCAGTAAAGTGCTCGTAGGCTGTGGGTGTTTTTTTTTCTGGGGTTCAGTTGAAAAAATAGTCTCCTAGCACAGTACTGTACAAGAAACCAAGCCTTGCTTTCATCAGGTTGTTAGGCCATAACTTAGGTTGCATGCCATGGATTTTCCTGTAGCTAGCTACGAATAAACCGCGGATTTAACAAAAAGAAAAGCTTTGATCAGGTTGACCGACTGCAGAAAGAGACATCCGTCAGACTCGTCAATCTACTACCGTACTGCTAGGCTGAACTACACGTATACCGGTGCCTAGAACCCCATTGTAAATATCATGGACTGTATGCCTGAGTGATGCTGCTTGGTCATATAGCTGTGCCTGTTGTCGCTGGTCGTGGGTTTCCTGCCTCTTTTCAAATCTCCTCTCTCTTCTCTTACACACAAGTCTTTCCTTTCCGGTAGACCTAATCAATCGAACTGGTTTTACCACAACTCTTATTTCGCCTTTATTTCCTCTCTTGTTCACACATTCGGTAAAGCTACCCCCAATATCTTTCGTACCCAATTAGCGGTTGTGGAACCGCCTAGTTCTGCCTACTAAATTTATCATACGTAGGGACCGTTTGTCTAACAGTCTATTTCTGAACTTTGGGTGGTAAAACTAGACGGTGGCGTTACAACCTGCATTACTATCCGATAGGAAGTGCAAAAAATGTGGGCACTAAATTCTGGCAGCTGGACGGTTAGAGTATGACATTGCCTCGCAAGTCCCACCAGACTTTAGACGGCACGCTGCTTTAGGTAAACAACCGTCTCCTTGGCCGTACAAGGGTCAGGGATAACATTGTGGTACCGAGCAGGGTATTGGTGTTGATTTTGGTCAAAATTAGTGGCACACAGCAACCTGCTTGTCCAGAAATGCAAGCCTTCCATTGCTTAACATGAGCCTAGAAAGAATTGTCTTTTTTTAATTAAGGTATTCGACAAGAGGCTAGATACCTCTCTATTAATTATATCTTGTTAAAACCGATCAAGGCAGGAGGAAATAGAGGTCCCATCAGGGTCATGTTTCTTATGTGTACTATTACTACTAGCATTTTAGTTGTGCAGCGTACCATGATTTTATTCCTGACCCTTATACCCCTCCAGCCGTCTAACCCCCCTTAACTGTCGGCGCCCTCTCGAAGTGGACGGCCGTCTATAGGTAGACGGGCCCTTAGTGGATTCAACTACAGGGGTTTTAATCTGTTCGTGCATCGCAGCGCAAAATATTACTTTACAGTAGAGTACAGTGCAGCAGGATATGATTTGAAGATCCTTTATGATTCAAACAGAAGGGAACCACCTGATGCGGTAGGCATAGTGGGGCCAGGGTTGGCACAAATCCGGGGAGGTCGGTACTGTAGGTTGGCGCTGAGAAATGGGTGAGGTGACACAGATCACCCCACTTCTCTTCAGCCCACAAAAACTCCAGCATTCGAATCAACTCAATCCTTCAGCATCTGCAATATCCTCAGGTGCGGGAAAGAGAATGTCGCAATCTTTCAGTCATAATGTCAACTCTTTAAACACGAACTACACTGTTAACTTTGCCGCTTCCGACGACCGATCTAATATCCTAGCCTGGTTATCCCCACTAGATCCCAGGTCGCGGCATCAAGACATCCAAGATCGTCGGGTCGAAAGTGTAGGAGAATGGCTGTTACAAACCGAGGAATTTAGAAACTGGCAGACCGGTAGTGGGGAAGATGGATCCGATAACGCAGTTTTGTTTTGCTCTGGGAACCCGGGGGTCGGCAAAACATATATCAGGTAACAACGACGAATCACACCGGACAGAAGAAAAGGGGAAGCACTGACCAGCCGCGATGTTATGATAGCTCTCTAGTGATAGACAGCTTGTGTGATCAGGCTGGAGAAGAAAATTCCACCGTCGCATTCTTTTATTTTGACTTTACCGTCCAGAAGGGCCAGTCCCCTGCGAACACGATGGGCTCTCTGCTGAAACAGGTGGTTGGCGGCCTGGAGGAGATCCCGGAGGAGGTATCGCAAACATACCAAAAACAAAAAAAAGGAGGACGGGGACCTCAGCTCTCGGATATTGTGAAAATGCTACAGACTACCTCTTCCAAAGCGCGCACATTCATATGTATCGACGCTATAGACGAATGCTTGCCGGAATATCGAGTGAAGCTTCTTGATTCGCTCAACAAAATTCTCCAAAATTCTCCAGGTATTTGGGTCTTCGTGACTGGAAGACCGCACATTCGACCTGAGATCGAAAAGCGTCTCGGTGGAAGAGTGACGAGTCTATCTATAAATGCCGAGAGAGATGATATGATTAGATGCCTTGACAGCAGGCTGGAAGAGGACACAACCCCTGATGCGATGGATAGTAGTCTGAAGGCTGAGATTCTGAGGGAAATTTCGGAAATGTATGTATTATGGAAACAACACTTGAGATAGCTATCTGGGTCATCCACTGACAGATACAATTCTAGATTCTTACTAGCCTCACTAAGTATCGATGCTATCCTGCAGGAAACCACAATCCATCGCAGGCGACAAAAGCTCAGCGTAATGACCGATGGGTTAGGATTGGAGGATGCTTATGGAGCAACGCTGGTTCGGATAAAAGGACAAGGTGGGGGGAGAGCAAGGCTTGGCATATCTGCTTTGATGTGGATATCTCACTCAGAGCGGCCCTTGGAAGCCAATGAACTGTGCCATGCATTAGCAGTAGAAATAGGGTCGCCAAATCTCAATGCCGACAATGTTCCTTCAATAGGTACAGTACTGGCGTGTTGTCAAGGACTTGTTGTGGTAGAAAAGGAGGCTTCCACGGTCCGGTTGATACACTTTACTCTTCAGGAATACCTCCGAGCTCATCCCGACCTTTTCGGCGCAGCTCACTCGACAATGGCGGAAACCTGCTTAAGTTACCTGAATTCCCACCAGGTTAAGGCCTTCCCTATTTTTCCCTTTCCCGATCTCCAAGACATCCCATTTCTCGAATATGCTTCGCTGTATTGGGGAGTCTACGCAAAAAGGGACCTTTCAGATTGTGGGAAACAGCTTGCGCTAAATCTGTTTGACGATTACAATCGCCACACATCCACTAAAATCCTCATGAAAGCACAGAATATGTGGGGTGTTGATGTGGATGGGTTTTCCGGGTTCGGTGGTCTGCATTGTGCATCATTCTTCGGAATTGTTGAGATTGTAGCCTTTCTTATACAGATAGAAGGTTGTGATATCAACCAAATAGATTCTCAGGGTAACACACCCCTCATATGGGCTGCAAAAAATGGGCACGAGGGGGTGGTGGGAATACTGCTCGGACGAGACGACGTCAACCCCGACAAACAAGATAACGATGGCACAACACCACTCTGGCGGGCGGTTTCGGGCGGACACGAAGGGGTGGTGAAAATACTGCTCGGACGAGACGACGTCAACCCCGACAAACCAGATAACTACGGCGAAACACCACTATGGCGGGCTGCTTCGAAAGAACACGAAGGAGTAGTGAAAATGCTACTTAGACGAGACGACGTCAACCCCGACAAAACAGATAAAGACGGCCGAACAACACTCTGGTGGGCTGCTTGGAGCGGACATGAAGGAGTGGCGAAAATGCTACTTGGACGAGGCGACGTTAACCCTGATAAACTAGATAACTACGGCGAAACACCACTATGGCGGGCTGCTTCGAAAGAAAACGAAGGAGTAGTGAAAATGCTACTCGGACGAGACGACGTCAACCCCGACAGAACAGATAAAGACGGCCGAACACCACTCTGGTGGGCCGCTTGGAACGGGCACGAAGGGATGGTGAAAATACTGCTCGGACGAGGCGACGTCAACCCCGACAAACCAGATCACTATGGCGAAACACCACTATGGCGGGCTGCTTCGAACGAACACGAAGGAGTAGTGAAAATGCTACTCGGGTGAGACGACGTCAACCCCGACAAACCGTGTAACGACGGCCAAACGCCACTCTGGTGGGCTGCTTCGAACGGGCACGAAGGAGTAGTCAAAATGCTACTCGGACGAGACGACGTCAGCCCCGACAAACCAGACAACAACGAGGGCCGCCCTCCACTCTTCATTACAGCTTGCTATGGGCACGAAGGAATGGCAAAAATGCTACTAGCACGGGGCGTCAACCCCGACAAACTAAATATCAACGGCCGGACCCCACTCTACAATGTGGCTTGGAATGGGCGGGAGGTGGTGGTGAAAATACTACTCGGACGGGACGACGTCAACCCCAACAGATTAGATAAGGATGGCAAAACACCACTCGATCGAGCTACTGAGAGAGGGCACCAGGGAGTGATAGCGCTACTCCAGCCCCCACAATCTGTCGTTCCTAGCCTACCGTGAGTGCAGGAGCCATCGCCCCTCACCGCTATCAAATTCAGACAGTTTGTGTGCCATCCCTGAATGGACCGCAAGAGCTCCACAGTACCCCCATCGTCGTCCTTGGCTCCCCCTTCTCACTCCCGCCTAACATCCTCCCGCAGCCCCTGTTCCCACCCTGCCCCATCTCCTTTTCCCCCCTTCCACCCGGAATAAACCTACGACAGAACCTCCGCTTAAATATTTCTCTTTTAGTCAAAGGGAATACCCCGTCCAGACCTCGGCATTTTTTCATGTGGCCAAGTCAAGATTTATCAATTTCTGTTCAGAGAGTTTGAGCGTTAATGAGGGATATTTCAATTGTATTAAAACAAGCTAGTACGCCCCTAGAGTGCCATCATATTTGCACTCTTTTCCTTTCTTTCTAACCGCATACCCCCCACGCGAACGAATTGTTTCTCTAACCCCCTACAAACCCTCCCCGAAGTATAGGTGTGACCATTATTTAGATATAGAGAAAAGATATAAGGTGTAAGTATTTCCAATGACTCGTGGAAAGTGATGCAAACCTAGATGTTAACTAAGGTATACCGGTGATTTGTTTCCACCTAGGACACGGTTTAATGGTGATCATGCCTACATTCCACTGCCCTCCGACAGTGAGCCTGAACCCGAACCCAGAACACGGCCCATACCTCTCACTCTCGTTCACCTCTCACTCGCTTAGGACAAACTCGCCTTGTAAGAAGCCTCTCATACCGGGCAATGACGCCATTTCCGCAACTCCCACATCATGATCCCAAAAAAAGAGGACTCCCAATGGGCGCAAATTCCACGCATGGCCATAAATATACATAGACCGCATCGCCTATGGTTTTGGAGAGCGCGATAGTACATAGGAGCAGGAGGAGCCAAATTAAATATAGAAAAGCTATTTCCACCTGTAAGCCGGGGGTAAATTCATTTTGGCTTAAACAAGCCTAAATTTCATCTTCTCACCTCCCCACTTTACTCCTTGCTTGTATAACCACTCGCCCCTATACCCCGCTCTCACAGCTCCATTTCGATCCAGAATTTCTTTTTTATATGTACTACCCGGGCAAATAGTGCATTATTGTGCTGTACTTCTAGATGCTCTCCGGAATCCCTAGCGTTCTTAGATGGAAATGGCAACTTCGAGGGGCAAGTCTGGTAGGGCAAATGAAACAATCCTATCAAGCGGGGTGTTCAAAGAGAAAGAGAGAAAGGGAATGATGCTTCGTTTATCACCATTTCATGGGACCCGGCGGAAAGAGATAGATGTGAAGAAAATAGTGACAGAGGTCGATGAGTTATTGTGTTTCGGTGATGATCTTTCCCTTGTGCACTTTTCCCTGTTTTTCATACCCCTTTTTACTACCCCCTAAACTAGCTAATTTCCCGCATCACAATGTTTGAGAGTCGCCGCGAGATCACCTGCGAGTCCACCTGCGTACCTGACAGCACCGTATTAGACCATGAACCGTTTGTCTGGTAAAACTAGACCTCCTCATTCCATATTACGGTAGTTTAGGATAGTACACAAGCGCCCTAGATTCTATGTCGTATCAAAACCATTCGAACTGCTGCCACCAATGTTCCCAATCGTCCGGGGGCCTTGTGGGGCCCTGTGGGGGGGATTCCCAAGAGTCCTGGGGGGATGGAGCTATCTGTAGTCTGGCCAGGGTGGGGGACCGCCGGGACAGGAGGGGACGACACGAGTGATGTCTCATGACTTGATAATGATTAGCTCCGAGGTGAATGATTCAATTTGGGTTAGTACAGGAGGTCCAAGCTATAGGACTATAGCCCCCAGAACTCCGTCCGGTCCTCACTTTCCTGGGCGTAGTCCGTCCTAGCGCCCCCAAAAAGACTGACTATGAGCCGTAATCAGCCCCGCCCTACCCCAAAGACGGACGGACTGGACGGCTGGGAGCATTGGTTGGAACTGGGCTCCATTGGTGCTTTCGGCTCTGTAAAGGCCATGGCTTCTGGCTCGTACCTGACTTCACAAGTGCAACACAATGTAATCTAATACCCTACTTTCTTGATCACACTGGATCAACAATCGCTTACCCATTATCGCCTTCCGCAAGCAATGACTTTGGTATATTTTGACTTCTTAGCCTTGCGGAACAGGATAAGGAATTAATAATGGCATAACTCCGTTGCTTTATTCGGGTTTGATGTTGTAATTTATTTCCTTGAAATAGATATGATTTACTGACGTTATTTTGTGAATCAGCTGCTCAGCTTAGCACAACATATGAGGTCTGCTCGCTTTGGTTGAAAGAACGAGAAATTTGCCTACTTCTTTGATAAACTAGGATTGCTACGCTGTCGTCTTACTGATCGCTGAACCTTATCTACTATGAATACCAGCAGGGTACTCGGGCTTAAAATAAGTTATGGTACATACAACCTGGTCAGGCAACCATATGGGGCAAAGAGTACGAATTTCTACAATGAATATCTTTATCACAGAAAATGGGAAAACAAAGAAATAAATAAACCGCCTATTCCTTCCCCTTCCCTCTTCTTGCTACTTTGCAAGTGAGGATTCTTGATTTTGGGGACCTTGTTAACTTTAGGATCGCTGTTTGCAAGCTAATGTTATTGTTGTTTTGGTTTTGGTTCGTTGCTGCGTCGCGCCCTTTGGTACCATAACTTATTTTAAGCGCGAGTACGCAGGATCACTCAGCAGCAAGCCCCGCCAATTTGGCACATTAGATGCTGTTACCAACAGTAGCATGACCAAGAACTCGCGCACTTACTAGAGTAAGGGCGTTGAAAACGCCTCAAATAGCGACAACCGATGTGGGAATAGCTGAAAAGTCTTTGTTGATTAGATCACACTGTTTGAGTTTTCAGTAGAATTCATAAGTAGACTAGATCCTAACTACCAAGAGAAGCAAAAAAAATGGGGCAAGATATGGGATAATAGACCCTTGAACGACAAAGGGGGGGACACCTCCGCTTGTTAGGGCTGATGGCAACGTTCCTATAGAGCTGCTTACATATTCCGTCCTGATAGGAAAATAAAGCAGGTAGATATCCATACTCGGTTATGTACTATTCCTGTTTGCGACGTAGCTCGCCAACCTCTGGCGCAACGGTATTCTGCGGGTTGTGACCTGGTAGATAGCGCCATCTCGGTATCCCCCTTACCGCAGGAGTAGCATTCTCTATAATAGGATTGGGAACTGTAAAAACATCTTATAGTGCTCCGTCAGCGAGAGAGAGATTGAGACCCACTGGGAGCGGAAGGGAGGGGATATAGTATTTAGGTTACAGCGGCTGCCGCACCAGCGCCAGCGGGGTGGCGAGAGATTGCCAGAGTTGTACGGATTCGGCCCCGTGAATTCTGCTTATAGGGCTTTACCAAGATCACCGCCAGAACTTGCCCTTCAATCCCTTCATGCTAGATACGGCGGTCTTTGATCACGGTGGGTTTAGCGGTTGTGCAACTAGATTCTGGGTCGACTGATGGGGACTTTCTAGGAAACCTATCAGGGGGAAACCGGTCCGGTTAATTAATGTTACCAGCATACCGTTCGTCGGAACTGACGACGCTTGCAGTGGCTTGTTAGCACTGCCACCCAACGAGGTAGCATAGAAGACCAGTGTCCTCAACTGTCAGAAAGCCCCGAGGATGACTGCCAGGGGGGTTGAACGGGAGCCGGGCCGGAGGCAGTCCTGACCCTAATTCCACACTGGAGAATCCTACATGCAGGCTTCCAACGTCCTTCTCTTCCCCCGATGTTGTTCCATAGCAGCCAAATACTGAAACAGCCCTTCATTCTGCTTATCAGGGTTTTAGAATAGATTCCGCAAGTGTCGGCAGGGTTCCGAACAATCCGGAGCCCCTACTGTGGAAACCAATCGCACCGGACGTGGCCGGACAGTCTGTAAGTTATGTCTGCCTAGAGAGGCAAAATCCCGGGAAAGTCGCTTTTAGCTCTGGAGACGGGCCCCGCAAGGTGAGGCCATGCTTCTCGGGGGTAAGGGTAATACTGGAGGCTAAAGGACAGCCGGTGGAAACATTGGAGGGCCGGGGACCCCGGGGTGGGATGAGTGATGTTTCATGACCCCAGCTCCCCCATCCCCATTCAGAAATCTTGTCAAACAAGTGGGCTGAATGACCCGTTAGGAATCTCGGAGCCGGATTCGTGGATTGCCTTCTGCTCTAGAATTCGCCTTCGGGGTTTATCTGCTGCTCATAAATACGACACGTGCATTCCATGATCCGAGCGAGAATCACGGGGCTAGTAATCATATCCCCAACCCCATAGGGTGGGAGTCGTCTATTAATATGGGGCGAGTAAGTTAAATGGGTTCTCAAGAAATGGATAAACAAAGTGGTGTGGAGCTGTGGGAGGTAACTTTAGGTTTTAGTTGCATGACTGAGGGGAGGGCGGGAGTGGGAGGCCGTGGGGGGAATTGTCAGAGTTTGTCGTGTACAGGACGCCCAGACTCACAATGGGTGCGGATCTGGATTAGGGCATCTATTCACTCAAAAAATGAGGGATTACCGCACATATTCCGCCTCGCCCCTCACCCTTGGAGTAGTGTTTGCCACGAGCGGTGAAGCTCGAGGGCCCGGCTCAAGCTTTTGGCTCGAGCCAGCATAAACTTGGGCTCGAGCTTTTGTGATATTTGATCCTCTGAAAAGTTTTATCTCAAATCTGGCAACGGGTAGGGCGGAAGGGAACGGGACTGAAAGGGGACAGGTGAAGAGAGGGGCTGGTGAAAGCGGGAGCGGACAGGTATCGCAATATGAATCCTAGTTGAGGCCCGGAAAGAAGAAACGGTATGAACTTAATATTTGAAGGGGTTTCCTTATGGGAATCCATTTCCATACATCATTGGAGGTCTAAATGTTAGCGTGTAGTTTAGTATTGTAGGGTGCAAAGCAAATGTTTTCTCTAACTCTATGGCTTGCACGATTGTTGATTCAAAAGACAGGTATTTCCAAGGAATGAATTGTGCCGACCCGAGCCAGATTAACCCCAACCAAGCTTCGGACCTCTTGAGATCATGAATTTCAAAACCAATGGAATCTCGATCCATGAGAATCCTTCCAACTTCCAGCTGTTCTGCCTTTGAGCAGGTAATATCTTGTATCGATCAACAAATTCAGGCTCGAGCCATCTCGAGCCTTCCCTCACGAGCCTATATATTCCAGGCTCGAGCCCTGTGGTAAAGATCGAGCGGCTCGAGTCTCGTTGCTCATCAGCCGAGCCGGATCGAGCCCATGGTCCGGCTTGACTCGAGTCGGCTCGTGATATACACTACCTTGGAGGAGGGACTGGACTTTTGGGAACGCTATAGAAGACTTACCTGGTGATGGCAACTGGCCTACTGTATTGGCTTCCAGCTTATTGTCGTGTTCATCAGTCCTCCATTGAGCATAGTGATGAGCCAGCTAAACCCCCGAGCCTCAGGAAAGATGGTCGGTATTACTACCCGGAGGTGTGATCGCGTGCGGAAAGTGAACCCCAGTTTAGATTAGCAATCACCGATCATTGAAGTGTATTGCGAGGGAAGTTATTGAAAACTATATCCTCCCAAATGGTTTCCAGAATCGGGCATGCTCACAAGAGCCAAACCAAAAGCCCCCGGCCCAAGGTCCGAGAATCAAGCAACTCATGTTCATCAAATTTGATTGCCTTTGGGATGGCATAAAATACCTGTTTGGTCATTGCTTGTGCCAATGAAGAATAGTTATTAATTGAGATTAGTAAGATAGGGTTGGAGGGGGATGGGGGGATTTGCTAATGGGCAAGGTATACGCTGTGATTTATTGAGCAAGACTAGAGGAGATGGCAACGCTGATGATGGAAAAAAGAGGGAGCAAGAGCCGGAAAAAGTGATAAGGGATTTAGGAGTACAGTGCTCGTGGCAGATAGGCCAGATGCCGGTATGATAGTTTTGGTGAAGGAAAAAAGTCTGACCAAGCCTTGGTGCAGTGACTGGAGAAAACACTGTCCGAGTGGTCGAGGAGGTCTTGAGGTCGGTTGCAGAGGAAGTTTGACAAACCCTGCCCCATTGCCCAGTACAGTACTTGCCCAGACCAGCTCATTAAAAGGGCTTTCTTGTGATATAGATTTGCTACCCGAGGGACCTGCGGTAGATTGCTGGTACCGGTATGGTACTGTACTAGTACATATAGACTCCTTTTCTTGTTGGAAGTCTGATGGGAATGTGAAAATAGGGTAATCCATTTCCTAAGAATAGAAACAATTTGCAAGCGCCAGGCAGTGAAATAGCCGGCCAACCCACACAAGAAATCAAACTCTACTTCGCTTAAGTTGAGGGAAAGCGATGTTTGTCAAACTCGTCGATGAACTGCTAGACTGCTAGACGAACTACACATATCTACACACGGTAACAGCGCAGATTACAGTATTAAAACAGCTGAAAAAAACATAAATCTGCTTCAGTGTGTATGAGCAGACTAAGGAAGAACAAAAGCTTTTTTCCGCACACACTGTAACGCACCAACTGTACTAAGCCTGTTTATTTTTCGGGGTATAGTTCAACCATATAATCTTTCAAAAGTCGGATTGGAGCTAAAGCGAAACTAAGGCAACCGAGCCAACAGGAGGGCGCGAAGAAGGCGAATTCGCCACAGTTTAAACATATATGCAGCGGTGGTTGGACAAGTTCAAGAAAACCCTCACTAGCATCAATCCGACTATTGCCAGATTAAAGTTATAGTATACGGTAATGTCGGAGGGCCGAATGGACTGTGGGTACTGCCGTAAGAACTCGAATAATTGAACCCGAGGCGAGGACGTTGGAGTTGCCTTTGCTGGTAAGGTCTGGCTCTTTTTTCTTTTTATTTTGTCTTAAGCTCGGTCTCAGGGGGTCAGTTTTCGCTGTGCGCTCGCCCCCCCTATCCAAGACAGGGAATTTCGGAGGTCTTAGGCCCTGTTCAGTTGCGATGGGACCATTCAGGACCCTTCCGTTGTGAAATGGTTTGGTACAAGGTTCAGGGATAAAATAGTGGTACGGAGCAGAGTATTGATGTTGATTTTGGTCAAAATTGGTGGTACACAGCAGCCAGCTCGTCCAGAAATGCAAGCCTTCCATTGCTTGACATGGGCCTAGAAGGAGTTGTTTTTTAATTAAGGTACATATTCAACAAGAGGCCAGATACCTTTCTATTAAATATCTCTTGTTAAAGCAGGTCGGGGCAGGAGGAAATAGAGGTCCCATCAGGGTCATGTTTCTTATGTGTGCCATTGCTACTAGCCCTTAGCTATCCAGCGTACCGTTATTTTATCCCTGACCCTTGTATATATGGAAACGGTTGTTGACAATTTGGGATTGTTGACTCCCAGTAAACTTGTGTGAATCAACGGTCAGCACTTGGTTGGCAAATGAAAAATTTTCACCAGAGCCTCCTGAGTCCTGAAGAATTGATTGAACTATTATCACCATGAGTCGTCATTGGATTTTTGGAAGTTGCAATTGAATAAAAGGTTGCCTGGTGTGATAATAATAATATTATATCATAAAGGGGTTACTACATTCTACAAGATGGTGATTTTTACATTGATAATATTATTATAAATATTGACATGTGGGATTGCTACAAGGCAACCGATCTGTTATGACCATTTTGAAATGGAAAGGTTGATACCTTTTAGAGTTACCAAACGCCTACGGTATTTCTCTTCTCCCATTTTACAACGGAAGGAAACCGTCATTTGTATGGGACAACGGAATGGCCCCATCGCAACCGAACAGGGCCCAAGCCTCGGGTCCAATTATTCGAGTTCTTACGGTAGGCGAGGGAAACCACCTAATGTCGTCGTGGTTTGCTCTGAGCGAAAAGCTTGTCACCTAGCATAGATTCATGGGATAAAGGGGCTCATCTGAGAGAAACCCCGGGAGAGAGAACAACCGCAAATATTGAGAAGGGTTTGACCTTTGAGTGTGGTTTTTCTTTTCATCCATCTCTTGCTTTCTGAACCAGCTTTGATCATCCGGAAGTCTCTTGCCAAATAGCCACAAAAGAACGCCTTGCCCGGAAGCGATCTGACGGTAACTTTACTCGCCAATTCGTGTGGTACTGTCACGGTTAAAATTGAGCTTTCCTAAATTATGCTTTTCTTGCTTATTCACGAATAAATTCTGCTTCATAAATAGCTAGTCACGATCACAAGCTTAGGGTAGAGGGTTGTTGTATTGCTGAAGTGTGACTGTTGATAGGCTTGGCGGATAGGGTTGTTGTGTTAGTTAGGTTTTTTTCTCTCTCACATAATTTTTCCTTTCTTCTTTCTGACCACCAGCGAGGTCGACAACAACGAAGTGGATCGTGAGAGCAGCACAACGGAGGAACCGTTTTGTCTGTGGGTTGAGGAAAGGAACTGGGCCTGTCTTTAGTTAGTTTAGTTAGCTTGAATTGATTGCGACTTGTGTGGTTTGGTTGTCTTCTTGACAGTTCTAGAAAGTGATAGAGATTCGTCAGTTCTTCCACCGTTCAGGAAAGTAGATACTCTGGACCAGGTTTTCTTTTCTTCAGTACTGTATCCGGGTAGAGAGGACGGCTTGGCGCCAAGGGGGGTCATTATCCAATAGTCAAAACGAGTTATGGCCACCAGGAGAGGGATGCTGCCCTGAAACATGTTGCGAACAGTCGAACAAGACTGGGGCTAAACTACAATAGGGTAGGTATAATCGGAAATTTGATTTGCTCGTCATGATTATAAAACTAAGGGGGTGTTTGGCACACCGTGTGTTCAAATAACCGTTATTTCAAAACGCGTTTTGCAGATTAGATTTAGATCAGATTCCAAACAGACCAATCACAATGCACACAAAGGGATTATGTAAGGACATTTTCGGATGATGTGATGCCTTTTCATCTCCTTTGATTGGGCTGTTGAAAATCTGATCTCAATCGGGTAAACCTTTTAAATACTATGCAATTAGCTCCCTACCTTTCGGATACCATCCGCCGACAAATGTGCCAGTGAAAAAATTGTGAAACTATGCTACCTGAGGGTCTTCAGAGGGTAAGAGCGGTGCTATGTTCTCAGTTCCCCTTAACAACCACTAAATACTTAAACATAACATGCGAACTGACCTTCAAAACAAATATCAGACCAACGAACCTGTAGATAAATAATGAGATAGCCAGTATTGGGAAGGAAAAACATCATCGATTAAGAGTCTGTTTCTCACCTTTTTTATACATTGTCTTCTATCTTTAAAACCAAATCCTACCTGTACATGACAGGTTCAATGAATGCACCAATCGTTTTGGGAGAAATCTTGCATGATTGAAGTATTCTGAAGGAAAAGCTAGAGGGGTGGGTAGTTTGTGATCACTTTGCTTTTAGGGTGAAAAATAAGGACCAGAGACGGGCAGACTATGTATGTCGGATGGAAGGCTATTGATGGAGAGTCTATGCGAGTAAGAACCAGGCGAATGAGATTGAAGTGAAGGTTCTTTCAGAATGGCATACCTGTATCAGTCGACAAATCACACCTCAGGAAACCTACAATACACAGTCGTGGCTTTGAAGAACAGTTCCACAGTACCTCTTTGTTACATGAGATATGACAATACGTGAAATACTGGAATCGATCCAATTCAACTACGGAGTAGCAGTAAATCGTGAAGCAGCCAGACTAGCTCGCGCCAGCCTAATTCATGACTGAATCGAACACAAGCAACAACAATTCTTGCACCTTCTAGCCTATCTCGCATTACTTCATTCTAAAAATCCATGAATCCATACCGCACTTCATACTACAATAGAAAATTGGCGTGAAAATGGATATAAAAGTTGTTTTCAGAGGGTTTTTATTTGTCCTCATCAGCAAAAACGGATCTTGTGTCTGATCTGCCGGCGTTGTGTCCTGACGCAAGCGCCGGATATTCTGCGTCCCGTGCATCTTGTGCGTCCTGACTTGGGTCGCAACGTTCCTTACGTCCTGACGCAACGTCGCAACGTTTCTTACGTCCTGACGCAACGTCGCGTTCTCCCGACGTCCTGACTACCCCAGATTCTCCCTCTCGTCGCCTCTTTCTCCTGATCGTGCTCGCTCCGCTTCGCTTCTTCTCTGCGTCCTGACGTATCCCGCCCCTCATCCCCGCTCGAGTACTCTCAATCTGAATTAATTCGCTGCTTCCTCAGACGTCGGTCTGCTGGCGTCTGGGGCAGCAGCACTTTTTTTTTCACATCTCACATCTCACGTATCACGTATCACGCCTCACTGGTCTGGCGAACTCATGATGT
>Ga0307513_10004040_pt1 | contig 19692 bp, 9 predicted proteins | sample 15_EM_MG_FD_202174 | JGI IMG/M metagenome (GOLD analysis project Ga0307513, IMG submission 202174) | Populus trichocarpa ectomycorrhiza microbial communities from riparian zone in the Pacific Northwest, United States - 15_EM | ecosystem: Host-associated > Plants > Roots > Unclassified | place...
CCATATCATGCTCATAAATTAGATTTCCGGTCTTCTCCTTGTGTGTTTTTAGGTTATAGCTCATCCCATCTTGGTTATCGTTGTCTTGACTTAGAGTCTGATCGTATTTATGTCTCCCGTCATGTTCATTTTCATGAAAATATCTTTCCTTTTGCGAAGTCTGAACAGATAACATCCTCATCGGTACCTCTCACCCCACCTACCTATCTTCCATCCTTGAACCCTCCTCGATCCTTTCAGCCTACTACTTACCAAACCGGCCCCAACCACAACCCAATTCTGTCCTCTACCGCACCCCACCAGCCTACCCTTTTGCCCATAGATTCTGCCACCCCTTCATCACCATCCCACACTGCCATACTATCACCATATGCTTGTCTTTCCAATGATCATTGTGCAGGAACAGGTTCTCCATCACCGGATGCGCATGTTCTCAGGTCTGCTGTAATAGAGCAGCCCGGTTTTGCAACAGCCTCACCAGTGTCTGCAGTGCAGACTAGTCCCCCCACTGCTTCTCCAACTGGTCTGCAGCTCTGTGTAGACCTCTTCTCATATCCTCTTCAGCATCTTCCAGGTACAGGTCACACTTCTCCATGCCCAGCTGCTTGTCAACATCCCATGGTTCTTCGTCCAAGGCAGCCCAAGACAGCGCTGTCCACACCCACTGCCGCAGCCTCTGCTGTCTCCTTCAGCCGGGTAGTTTCTCCTCCCTCTCATGAGCCACTTGTTTTTAATGATGCTAACAGATATGAGGCGTGGTATAGTGCTATGCGTGAGGAAATTCAGGCCTTACGCGCAAACAGAACTTGGACTTTAGTGTCGTTTCACCCCTCCATAAATGTTGTTGGTAGTCGGTGGGTATACAAGATTAAACGCAGATCTGATGGAAGCATCGAGAGGTATAAGGCGCGTCTGGTTGTTAGAGGTTTCACTCAGCAAGAAGGTATTGATTACTCTGAAACCTTTAGTCCAGTCATCAAATAGGCGACCGTCATGAAACAACCTCCAGGTTTTGTTGATTCATGGAGATTAGTCTTCTCCATTGCAGTTTCGTGTGGTTGGAAAATTCATCAACTTGACATCCATAATGCCTTCCTCAATGGTGTTCTTGACGAGGAGGTCTACATGAAACAACCTCCAGGTTTTGTTGATTCTGCTCTCCCCTCTCATGTGTGCCGATTGCATAAATCTCTATATGGTTTAAAACAGGCTCCGCGGGCTTGGTACACTCGTCTGAATGATTTCCTGTTATCTATTGGTTTTCGTGCCTCTAAGGTGGATACCTCATTATTTATCTTCTCTGTTGGTGCTGATATTTGTTATCTTCTGGTCTATGTTGATGATATTCTGCTTACAGGTAGTAACTCTCTTCTACTCCAACGCCTCATTCAGCTACTAAGCTCAGAATTTAAGCTTCGCGACTTGGTTTCTGTTCATTACTTTTTGGGTATTGAGGTTCAATCTACTAGTATGGGTCTTATGCTCCGCCAGCATAAATATATACTTGACATCCTCACTCGGGCTAGTATGTTATCTTGCAAATTTGTTGATACCCCTATCTCTACATCCAAAGCTACCATTCTGCCCGATCCATTGTTTTTTGATGCTACCCGCTTTTGTCAAATTGTGGGTGCTCTTCAGTATCTCACTTTTACGCGCCCAGATATTTGCTTTGCTGTTAACAGAGTCTGTCAGTTTATGCATGCTCCTACAGATTCTCATTGGGCTGCCATGAAACGCATCTTGCGTTATCTTCGGGGTACGGCATCACATGGCTTACATATTACTCGCAGTTCTTCTTTTTCCTTACATGGTTTTACAGATGCAGATTGGGCAGGCAGTGTTGAGGACAGAAAATCTACGGGTGGTTACCTTGTGTTTTTTGGTCAGACGCCGATTTCATGGAAATCCGGTAAGCAACGCATAGTTGCTCGCTCTTCTACTGAGGCTGAGTACAAAGCCTTAGCTGATGGCACTACTGAGGTTATCTGGCTTCAGTATTTATTAACAGATCTCCAGATTCCGTCTACTTCTGCTCCTATTATCTGGTGTGACAACTTTGGTGCCACTTATTTGTCTGCGAATCCTGTTTTTCATGCTCGCACAAAACATGTTGAGGTCGATTATCATTTTGTCAGAGATAGAGTTGCAAAGAAGGAGATTCAGATTCGTTTTATTTCCTCCCAGGATCAACTTGCTGATTTCTTCACTAAGCCACTTCCTACTTCTTCGTTTACTGCTTTTCGTTTCAAGCTTCGGGTTGATCCTCCACCCTCAGCTTGAGGGGGCATAGTATAGAATGTACTTATATAGGAAATATTGTATAAAGGAAATATTATAGACATACTCTTGTGTGGTAACCTCCACCATTACTATTGTATATTGCCCTACCTATATATATAGAAAGGGTTGGCTAACCAAGGTTAAGCCTCCCCATTATTCTCAACTGTTACTAGGAGTAGTAAAAGAGAGATATATAGAGAAAAGGAGATTTATCAGCTGCTTTTAATATGCAAAGAATGATTCAAACTATTGATATAGTTGAGCTTACAGTTGTACAGTAGTTAAAGGTTTTGAGTATTGAGATAAAGATATGATATAATTAAATGAAAATTTTATACGAGTAGATAGAGATCTAATCTATAAAGACTATGTGGATAATTTAACATATGTTTTATGAACTGGTGAGACATGTTTAGACCTAAGAGAAGGTTTTGTCACGTCAGATTGGGTTAACACATTAAGACTGAATCCCTTATTAGATTGTTTGATCTCCTAGAAGGTTTTGTCATGTTTAGATTTATTATTTTATTTGATTTTTTACTTTAATTTCCTTTGTGCTTTTGGATCTTTAGTTATTTCCTAGTAGATGTATGGTTTTTTTTTTAATCTATTTATAGGTCTTGTAAACATCTAAGAAAGCAGACTTCATTAATTTCATTTTCAGATAAATAAATTATGAATTTATAGTTTATATCTGTAATCTTTTTCTATGCTTAAATTTATCCTCATAGTTCTCGCCTGCGTCAACCATGCTTTGAGTTGTCTAATTGTTATTTTTTTTATTTCATATTAAGCATAAACAGGTAGGTAGTGAAAGGGAAATTAAGAATTATGCAGAATTGAACAAAAAATAAAAGGTCAATTTTTAAAATAGGATGCCCATTCAACTGGAATATCAAAGGCAAAAAAATTTATTTTCATAAAAATCCTCGGCGTCAACAATAATGTTGTTGAAGGTGCATTTTGGGATTGAACGAACATGGGTGTTTGGAGAGATTAAGATTTAAGAATAATATATAAGTGAGGTGTTTGGACTAGGTGATGTTGATGAAAGGATTCAAAATTAATTATTTGAGGCAAAAACTAGCCTCACAATAGGAGGTCATAGCCTCCTTAAAATATCTTGAATGCTTGATGTTGTGGCTTGAATTGGTTTTAATGGTGTAAGAGTATATGATTCTTTTGACTTTTTGACCGGGATGCTCATTTTGAGCCCAGTAAAGACTCTTTGACTTCTTTTATGAATTCAAAGGTATTTTTGTTGTCAACAATTCCAATCTTTATATGAATTTTTAGGGAGAATCCTACTTATTGAAACATTCCTAAGCTTGCTTTGTTCCATAAAGATGATCAGTCCGAGAGGGTTGGAGAGAAGAGAAAGCGGTCAGAGTCTCTCTGATTTGATCACCTAGTAGTCGGACGACATATTGCCACAAATTTTTTGAGAACTAAGTTGGAAAATTCTTTGGACAATGTTTTATCAAAATGGATAAACGATGAATGGTGAAATTAAGAGGGGAGAATATAAAGAATGATCAAAATGGATAAAGTAATAAATTCTTAAACAAACTAAGAGAAATAAAATTACTATTTTCAATATTTAATTTCTTAAACTAGATAGGAAAAATAGAATCACTATAAAAAAATATTTTTTTCTAAACTAAATAGAAAATAATAATAATAACTAAGAAATTTTATTTTCATAAAAATCCTCGGCATCAACAATAATGTTGTTGAAGGTGCATTTTGGGATTGAACGAACAAGGGTCCTGTTTGAAGAGATTAAGATAATTTATAAGTGAGGTGTTCAGACTAAGTGATGTCGATGAAAGGATTCAAAATTGATTCTTTGAGGCAAAAACTAGCCTCACAATAGGAGGTCATACCCTCCTTAAAATATCTTGAATGCTTGATGTTGTGGCTTTAATTGATTTTAATGGTGTAAGAGTATATGATTCTTTTGACTTCTTGACCGGAATGCTCATTTTGAGCCTAGTAAAGACTCTTTGACTTCTCTTATGAATTTTTTTCAACAACATATTTACAGATTGACAATTTATTTGTGAAAGAAAATTTTTAAAAATAAATCATCTTGAAAATATTAGATGCACAAAATAATTAATAATTGTTTTTTATATAGTTGAATGATTTTCTTGAAGACTTACCCAAATGATATCGTACTATATATGTTCTTGACTCTGAAAATTTTGTTTAAGAATACCATTGTAACTAATATCAAAGGCATCAGTTTCAATTATAAAAAAGGCCTCTGGATTAGGAAGCTTTAAACATGAAAAACTCTTGAGTAAGAGTTTTCACAATTTTGATCATTTGATGATTCTAGGCAGAAGAGTTTTTCTTAAGTCTTTTGTACAAAGGTTGTCATGTGGTTCTAAGATTTGTAAAAATATCTAAAACATAATTCAGGCATCCCATAAACCTTTAAAGTTGGGTTTTACCCTTGGTTTTATCTGTAGATTGGATGCCCCCTCCGGCGAGGAAACTGGAATATAAAAGGCAAATACACGTTGTTGGCAAAGTTCCAAGCCTTTGAAATGTCTAATGCACGTTATGAGGCAACAAATAGAGTGGACCATTTGGAAATGGAAGAAGTGACCTTTGAAAGGTCTTCTTGTCTGTGCTGTGGAGCAGTGACCTCTGAAAGGCATCGAAGACTTCCAAGTCGTTGGCGTTATGCAATCAATATTTCAACATTAAAAAAAAAATACCAAGTCCAACAGAATAACATAATTGATTGATATAATTGTAAGGTACTGTCGCACGTCAAAAAATCCACGCGGCGTCGGCTGACGATCTTATCGTTGTCGTTTTGCTTTGATTGGTTTGTTGAAGTCGCCACCTAGTAATTTATTGAGGGCTACTAGAAAACCGGATGTACTGGTCTTGTCAGAGATTCATGGGTAAGGGACTGGTTGTGGTTAGGGAAGGTATTAGCACCCTAACGCACCCTACCTAAGGTAAGCTGCTTCGCGAATTTAATGTATTTAAAGAAGTTTTAATAATTGTTTTTTTCATCGGATATTAGAAATACAACTTACGTATAAGTTAATAATTCTTGACCGTGATCCAATCAAAATATTAAATTCTTCTTTAATCTTTGCAATTTCATCATAAAAAAATATATATAAAAAATAAAAACAAATACAAACACACACATTCACTCTTACTATATTTTTTCTTTTCTTTTCTTTTCTTCTTTTTTACATACACAGTACAAATTGTAAAAATTCAACAACTAAACAAAAATTACATCAAACACTTTAAAAATTACAAAAACAGACCCCCACAAATCCTTTACAGTGTAGGGAAACCTTTTGGACCCGTATGAACAGTGGGGGCGCGTCTTCCCACGCGCCGCCGCCGCATAAAACTTGGAAGCCGGGTGGATCTGGCTCAGTTTCAGCTCCTCTTCCCTTCTCTGCTGGTGGTGACAACGCCGTTACCTGCAAAACAACCAAAACGCAACAAATGGCAGTTGATTTTAATCTTTTTCTTCCTTTGTTTTTTCGGATCTGCTTCTCCCTTCAGATCCGCAGATCCTTCTTTGGTTTATGTCTTCATCTTCTTCGCTTCAGGTGTCTGGCAGCTTCCAGGAGGAACGGCCGTGTATGGGTTGCTGCTGGATGGTCTCCAATCCGGTTGGTGGCAGCGGCGGTTGGCTTTTGCTGCCGCTGTCCGGCTGCGGAGGGAGAGGCTGGTCTGTGTGCGCAGAAGCGGAGGAAGGGAAGACCTGCTGGCCGAGGCTGAGAGAAATGTAGTGGCCGGCTGCTGTGGGTGTTGTTCGAGAACGGGGGCTGCTCTCGATTATGGGGAAGCTGGGTCAGCCAAGAGAGGGTGAGCGGTGGCTGGCCGAGAGAGGAGGCTGAGAGGCGCTGGTTTTGTGTTGATGAGTGTTGATGAGAGGGAGATGGGACAGTGTATGGGCAGCTATGGAGAGGATGAAGATGACCGGGAGTGGAGCGGCTAGAAATGAAGAAAAATAAATCTGATGAGGGGGGAGAGCGGCGGCTGCTGTTTATGGGTCAGGGAGATCAAAAAAAATGTGGCCAGCGGGAGGGGGCTGGCTGTCTAGTTGCGGGAGAAGAGAAAAAAATTCAAGGGGAGGGCCGGCTGTGCAGTTGAGGGGCAGGCGCTGGGTTGGCTGAGATTGGTGGGGGGCGGCTGTTTGGGTAGTGATGGATTTAGGTTTAGGGTTTGTTTTGTTTCCCCCTTTTTTTTTAAATTGCCCCCCCCCCCCTTTGTTTGAGTTGTGGACCAGTATTTATAGGTAAAATATTGCATGGATCTCAAAATTGGTCCCTCAACTTTCTTTCTTTTTTGTAAATTTGATTTTTTTTAATTTTTTTGTATTTTTTGAAAACGAGCAATATCAACGTCGACTCAATGAAGAAAATCAATGATTTTTAAAAATAACGCGTTAAAAGTTGAACGTGTTCCAAATGTCTTTGAAAATTTAAATTCTTTTGAGATGATGCTAAAAATGCTAAAAACGATGCATATGTATTAAAAACGTATTTTTTGGATTTTCAATGTTTTTCGCTATTTTTTGAATTTTTTCTGAAAATTTATCAAAACATGGGTCAAAAATTGGGTAGCAACAGGTACCACACACACATGAACACATAAATATTTAAATTATTTAGGTAAAAGAAGCTAGCCTAATTTATTTAGGGAAAGAAAATGAATATTCGGTAAAAGAAATAATATACCACCAACAAAAAAATTATATGTCATTTAATTGATGATTTTTGTTTGTCCGTTAGTATTTTTTCGACGAATTTGACATATAATCATGAAACAGCTCGTCTGTTATTCTGTTGGTGAGTAAATAATGACAATGACATTTGCAGTAATTCTTTTCTAACTCTCTGGAATATACCGATAAACTTAGACCATCAGTAACCCCGTTAATGATAATTTAGAATCTTTTTTTTTTAATATTAAAAAAATAGAAAATCAGTGGCATTTGTAGTAATTCTTTTCCAACTTTTTGGAATATACCGACAAACTAAGCCTGTCAATAACCCTGTCAATAATAATTTTAAAATACGTTTTAAAAAAATCTATTAAAATAAATTAAATTAATATCAAAATGAAATATTTATTACAAATTTAAACATTTATAAGTTCAAATACAATCAATCTAGAATAGAGGGGCTGAAGGAGAAAGAGGAGGGGGCGAGTCTTCGCTGGAACCATGGGGCGAATAAAAGGGAGCACATGTACTACTCATCCATGATCTTATCTCTATTACCAATAGACAAAGTTCAGTTATCTCAGCTCTGAGTTGTTCATAATTAGCAGCAAGAAGGGTTGTTCAAGCTTGAACTCGTTGGTCTAAAATCACCTTAAACTCTGAAGTTTGAGTGCTTGAAATCAATTGCGAACATCCAACAGTTGAAACACTAGGGGTCATCAACAAGTTCCTAGTCTTATTGTTAGAGAGACTATACACATGATTTCTGTAGGGTCCACTAGATAATTTTTCTTCCAACCACTAATCCAAATCGAGATTCAGATGGATCGAAAGATTGTCACCATACATCTCCTTCAATCAGGTGTTATATGTATCCTAGAAAAACAAAACTTAAGAAAACAAATAGTTGAAAACCAACATACCACAAAGTGTTGAGCCCGACTGTCCACGAGTTGCTGCAACTCTTTTTTGTGGTCATTAATCCACAAGTGCGTTTTCATAAAAAGCTCAATCGGGCTTGGCTCACATCTAAAAACCGTAGCATGCAAGAGAACATTGTTGTTAGTTAAATCTATTTATGAAAAACAACAAATAAAAAATGGATGTAATTGAAAAGGAATCTTACCATCCGGTTCGCATGTAAAACGAACAAAATGGACCTATCGATATACGTGGTAAAGAAACCTTGAACACGCCAATTCTGGTTCTCCGTACTGGAGGGTAATCGTCGCACGAAATTTTTGGACGACACGTGCTGAATATATTCTGCCCACACGGCCTCCGATACATACATTGGTCTAAAATCCTTCCAAATTGTCACCTCTTTTCAACCTAGAAGCTCTTGTTCTTTCATATATTTTGTAGCTTTTCTTTGTACCTTGTACTAAAAATTATGCAACTTATATGGTACAAATGAATTATCTGTTAGTTAATGAAAAAAATTGAATAAAAGGATTAAAACCTTTTATCTTGATTACAATCTTACCTAGTTGTAACGTGATTATCTCAAACCCTCCTTGCAATAACATTATTAACTCTATCTCATTCAAAATTTTCCTTGTAGTTAAAGTTTGTAAAAGAATTTTTTTTATTAATATTAATAAACTAACTGAATTAATATAAAAAATATTTAAGTTAATACTAACTTTAAATCTTCCAAATCATGCATCAATCATAGGTTTTCATTCAAAATATTTGGAAACTTAATTCCATTGAAACAATGAAATTTCTATCTATGATTTCATCGTTGATGTTATGGTTATGGCAGACTCAATGTGTGTAAACCTAAAATAACATTTGTTAATTGTATGCAATTTTCATCAATGATTTCCTTGTCATTTAATAATAAATTAACATCATTGTCACTACATTAAAGTTAATTTTGTTTGGAAATATTACATTATAATTTATGGCATTATAAATTCGTGTGGTGCAAATTAATTGTGTTACACATCTCCATCACAATCTTCTATATTGATTTCGTCGTTATCATTATCTTCATTGATTTATGTATGTCCGTTGGTTCTCAAAACATCATTTAACTCCTCAACATCAACATCAACCAAAGTATTCTCGATGACGTGAAAATTTAAGTTTTCTTCTAAGTCATTAGATAGAGCAGCTCGATATGGATCAACTAACTCATCAAGTTGAAAGACATCATCTCCCGTAATTAATTCATCGTTGCTATCTTGAACAACTTGGACATGATCCCTGAGTTTGGTTTTTACTATGGATAACCAATTAACTCTTGAACGATTCTTTCTAAAGAAAATAGTATATGTGTCATAAACTTATTGGCATTGCATGATGAAAATAAATACATTATCGACATTTCGGAGTCTAACCTTTGTATTAATATGATCAATTATTTGTGTATAAATAATAATTTGTCATAAATTAATTTCTGAATGTATTTTGATTTTATTTTCTAATGCATTTACAATAACGACGAAAGTCCTCTTTTAGAAAAATTATACTAAATATTCACCATAGAATTCAACATCATGGTTTTGAAATTCTTTGCAGTTCTTATAACATTGGTAATAATATCTAAGATTTTTATTAATTGATTTCATTTTTTTTTTCATTGGTGAAATATTCTTTATAGATTATTTTAAAGTTGAGAAAAAATAGATCAACTTCTTTTATTTTAAATGAATCTGAGCTTGCATGTCAAATAAGGATTTTGAAAATCAAACCTTTTTTATATATTAGACATAGAAGATGATAGACATTGCAGTAAATTTTTATATAACAGTTGTAGAGGAATGAGTTAGCTAACATTTGGCATTGGCCTCACTTTAATGGGAGTTATAGAACTCTAGATATAGGCAAAATACCGTTAAGAGGTCAAGTTGTTCGTAACAGGACAATTTGGTGATCAGAATTAAAACTATTGTTGGACATAGAAGATGATAGTAATTGCTGTAACATTTCATATAAAAGTTGTAGAGGAATGAGTTAGCTAACATTTGGCATTGGCATTGCCTCAATTGGAGTTATAGAACTCCAGATATAGGCAAAATACCATTAAGTGGATAAGCTATTTGTAACATGACAGATTTCACTACCTGACTTCTAACTAGTTTTAGAATAGATGATCAATAACTGAATTTTAGGCAACCTTATACATGAAAGTTGTACTTAATGATGTTAAATTTCACTAGGATTTGGCCTCGCCTGAATTGAAGCTCTAGAATTCCATTTAGGGACTAAAAATTGCAGACTGGTTATGTGGTGAATTGATGGACAGATTTACATGTGTGTAAAAGACGAGTGATTTTAGGCATGCTAATGATTCGTGTTGAAATTAATTCTTTGAAATCATGGGAGATGTATATGTCAACATTTAAAAGAAACATATAAAAAGGTCTAGACGAAAATAGATGTTGAAATTTCATTGACGCAAAACTGAGTCATAGATACTGAAATCTCGTTGATGCAAAACTAAGTCAAGGACACCGAAATTTTGTTGACGTAAAAAAAAACTGAGTCATGCAGACACTTGCATATTGATATACTAACTCTAAAAATATGCTTAATACGTAAATGCATGTTATGATAAGAAAATGAACATGTATAGAAAGTATCATATGTATAATAAATGAATATGAATTGCCGATAACATTTGGCTTGAAGGAATCATGACCAAATACTTCTTTGTGATTCAGGAGAAGCGACCAAGATTGGATCTTCTGTTGGAGAAAGTCACGAGACATGTGGAGCAGGTACATAGTTTCCCTCCCCTTTACACTTATGCAATTTAAAATCTTCATGATGAATACAATTACAATAGTGTTATGTTTAATATAAATAAAGTCTGGTGTATTAGTGAGATTAGTTTCGACTAATGACATCCGTGATAGAATTGTCGGGTAATGAATTACAATATTAGCTTTGGCTAATGTCATCCGTGATAAGATTGCCAATAAATGAATTATAAGATTAGCTTTGGCTAATGGTGTCCACGTTGGGACACCCGAGAATGATCGATAAGGCTCGATTCCTAAAGGGTATCCGTGGTTGGATGACCTAGAAAAAATTGATAAGTATAATTGCCTAAAAATATCTAGGTTGGACTATGCGAAGTTGAAGATCTAGTAAAACCAATTAAACAAAGTTACTAGGTTCATGTAAGAAAATAAAAGTATTAAATTAAGAACACGTAAATGATGTCTAATTGGGTTTTAAATGATTCCCGAGACATTTATAAGTTGCTTATTAGAATTCCTAAGAAACCAATAGAAAACTTATGCTTTATTTGTATTCATTACATGATCATTTATAATTTTACTGTCAATATAATTGTATGTTTATTAAGTTGTTTTTGTAACAGGTCCATCTAATACCTAAAGAGCTCATTAGTTTTTAGGACTCTACTTTGTTAAATTTATGTAAAAATTTAACTTAAGCATAATAGTAATAACTAGATCATGCAGTATGCTTTTTGTGTAAACTCAGATATATATATATATATGAACCAGAACTCCTTAGTTATCCGGTAATTAATCCTTTTGAAACCTTTAAGAATACTTATGTTATGTTTTAAATTCTCTTGTTACATGTTAGTATCCTTTTTTTTTAGACTTTATAATATGATATGTGGGCTATGTATTTCGATCTTGTTTGTTACATAGCCCACATATCATATTATAAAGTCTAAAAAAAAAAAAGGGATACTAACATGTAACAAGAGAATTTATAATATGATATGTGGGCTATGTATTTCGATCTTGTTCGTAAGGTGGTTTGCTATGGGTTGCTTTTTTTTTATCATTCTCTTCAGCTAATGTTTTTTTCAATTTTATACTTCGATATTTATTTTATTGGAGATTGACCTTTGTTACACACACACACACACACACACACACACACACACACACACGTACGTTGTTTTTTTTTTTTGTTGGATTATGTGAGTTCTTTTTATTTTTTGTTCTTTGTTAAATATATTTTTTTCAAAATAAATTTTATTCTTGAATTAAATATAATTGATTGATTTAATATAAATGGATACTTATTTTATTGTGTTTTGTTTGGTTTGATTTTTCTGGGCATTGCTCTAGCGACCTATGTGACTTCTTTCTATGTCATCTTGCATTATTTTGTAATGGGTTTGAACCATCTCAACAAGTTCTTTTGGTCATAGTTGATGTCAACGGTGGAGTGAAGTTGGATCTACAATGATCTTTTCTTTCTTCTCCTTACATGTATGATATTGATAACTAATTTTTCTAGTTAATTATTATAAAATATTTTTACGATTCGTTAGCTATTATTTTCTTTAATTAAATCAAATTATTAAATTAACCAATTTAATTAAATGTAATCAAGTTATTAAATGTTGGTTTTCCTTGTTTTTTGAAAAAAAAACACTATCGTTATCTAACCATCCATTTTTTATTTGTAAAAAAAAATTAAATTGATCCACAACATAGCACGATTCCCGATATGATAGTGATCTAAGCATCCACATGTCAACAACCGTCCAAATATAGTGTTGTTGATCCATGCTTGCATCCACATGTTAACGTGGGTGTCCGTATCAGCTTGCGCACTCCTCAACTAATTCCACGGGTTCTGAAGTTAACGACCATGTAATCCTTCAATGACCCTGAGGTTTATGGAACTCGAATTAATGATCTTTAGAAAACAAATCTAAAATCTGACCAGTTAAACTATATCCCTCAAAGTTTCTTTAAAGGTTTGATAGTACGAGTGGGCCATGAAGGACTTCCAAGTTGTTGGTTGTATTCTATCAACTTTAGAGATTGTCGTGTCCTTAAATTTTTCCATTTGACTAGATTGAATAAAAATCCAACCATTTCTTATTTGATATATGTTTTTCTTTATTTTCTAGGAATATATAATTTTTAAAGATGTTGCTCAATTGAAGCAATTTGGTATTCAATTTCTATATCTTGAATAATTTCATGATCAAAAGAATCTATATGTACAGACATCTCAAAGGTATTGATCTAGAAAATGATCTAAATAATCTAGATATAAAGTTCATGATGGATAAAAAAAATTAGGTTAATTAAAAGATTGTTGATTAGAGATTGGAAACCTTTTTCCTCATGATCAGCTCGAACTTTTGAGTGATTCAAACCATGCTTTGAGTTGATTAATTATCCCTTTTTTTCACATCTTATGAAGTATAAACAGGTAGTGAAAGGGAAATCAAGAATTATACTGGATTGAACGAAAAAAAATATAAAGGGTCAATTTTTAAAATAGGATGCCCCCTCCACCATATACAAGTCGTTGTCAAAGTTCCAAAGCCTTTGGGCCCAGTTTCATGTAAATATCCAATGCATGTTATGTGGCAGCAAATAGAATGGTCAATTTAGGAGTGTGATAATAAAAATAAACACACATATTAAATTGATTTAAAAGTAGAAAAAATATTATGCAAGGTTATACATATTATGTTATCTGAAAATAAATATTTTTTTATTTTTTAAAATAAAGTCCTTATATACAAAAAGATAAAATAAAAAATCATTGATGAATTAAAATGAGTTTTAAAAAATTAAATACGAACAACACCATAAAAAAATAAACTCTAATCCAAAAAAAGTTAAATTAACAAAATATAAACCACAGATGAGATGAGGGATATTAACTGAGATATAAATTAAAAAAAAAACACATAAAAAATACCAGTAAAAAAAAGCAATATCTGGAAAAAAAAAATTGTTTTGTTGTTATGGCTTAACTTGTTAAACTCATGACCATACCATAAACTCAACCTGGTTCAGTAGTTTTTCCCTTTAAATATATATTCAATTTTTAACAAAAAAAAAATTTAAACCCATGACCCGAACCATGACCTCAACCGGGCTTAATATTTATTTCTCTTAAATTTTAGAAAAAACAATAAACCCTTAACTTGGACTCTGAACTCAACTGGATTTAATAAAAAAAAATTTCTTAAGTTTATATTCAATCTTTTTAAAAAAATTAAAAACACATAGCACGATCAAAAGACAATTTATATAAAAAAAAGTTTAAAAAGTAAAAATAAATCACAAATAAGTGATATTAAATAAAATATAAATTCAAATTATCTAAAAAAATACGAATAAAACAATATCAGAAAAAATAATTATTATTCATTTATTTTAATTTAACTCGTTAAACTCATTTCTCTAGAATTCAATTAGATTGAATATTTTTTCATTTAAATTTATATTCAATCTTTTTAAAAAAATTAAATCCGTGACCGGACCTACAACTGAAACAGGTCAAGTATAGTGCTGTTGATCCACGCTAGCATGAAATTGATCTCTTGTGATGTCATATAATTTCATATATAGGAAAATATGAGCTAACCAATCAATCATTGCCACATTCCTCATCTTATCTCCTTCAACACCGCCACTCTATCCCATATATATACAGAGAGTTAGATGCTTGCTTTTATATATATTTGATTAGATAGACAGCGTTAAGAAGAGCTAGCTAAAAATAAGAGAGATACCATGAAGAGCCTTTCCTTGTCAGCTCTCACATTGTCGTCGTTGTTGTTGACAACGATGCTGCTCAACACAAAAAGTTGCGGTGCTAGTATTTCACTGCCGGAAATGGACGGTGACGTCCCCTTGTACTCCATAGCTGATTCCAACATAGATTTGGAGTTCATGATGGATTCTGAAATTAACAGGATTCTTGGTACTGGCTCTCTCAATAAAGCATACGATGCTGTCAAAAGGGGACCAGTGTTCAATTGCGGCCCAGGTAATCGATACTGCGTGCCGGGTCCTGATGGTAAACTGATGTGCCGGAATGAGTACAAACGCGACTGCAAGTAGTTTCTTTCATCTACTAGCAGTTATTCCATGCCCATGATATGTACCTATTTAATTTTCAGGGAGCTTGTTAATTCCCTTTCTACTACTGTCATTATTATCTACTGGAATCGAGTGGGTGTCGAATTTAATCATATAAGTTTCTCTACAATGGGTAATATTTATATTTTATTTCCCTTTAATATTCTTTTTTATTTAATATAATTAATTGTTAATAAATGTTTATATGGAGGGAGCTTCATTCAAGTTAGTATTAACATGATATATATATATATATATATATATATATATATATATATATATATATGTTAGTTTAATTTTAGCCCTTCGACTTAAATCAAGGGCTAGGATTTTAACAGACAATGTTCTCCTGCTGAACTAAATTTATTTCCTTTTATGTTTCAATTAAATAAAATATATATATTTAATGCATAATTTGTAAAGATAAAAACCTTCTCCCATCTCATGCGTTTAAATAAATAAAAAAAACTCTTCTTTAACCATTCAAATTAGTGATGGAAACCTCTTCTTCTGCCTGTGAAAAACCCAAATCCAATATATATATATATAGTTTTTTATATTTTGTCCTGTATATTCCCGAATAATTTATCTTTTGAGGTAAATTTGTTATTAGGTTGATATTTTTATTATTTTATATTTGATTATATATTAGAGTGATAATAAAATTCAATATTTATAACAACAACAGCAACAATAATGCAAGGTAAATGAGCTTCTTGAATAAAAGTCATGGACCATTCTTTGGTGGACTTGAGAAATTCCCTTATGATGGTTTTATCTGTTGCTTGAAAATCTAATGGCCTTGATGCCTTTTAGTAAGTCAGTCATTTTGTCTATAAAAAAGGGTATAATGTTTAGAAAGCAAGATACAAAAGGAGGGAAAAAGTAATTGGATAATATTACTACCACTAGAGAATGATTGTGATATTGAGGAAAAGAAGAAAAATTACGGTTTGTGTGTCTATTTTCTCTATATCTTGGATAAGAGAAATACAATGAGGGTATACAACCATTAGGAATCCATTGATTCAAAGCTACTTCAACTATATTTTGCTCTCCAATCTAGGTATAATCTTTATCACTGCCTTTTACTTCAAGTGTCATTTTGAATGATGATGTTGTCCATTGTTGTGTATAAACCTATGGCATTAATCTGGCATTACCATATGTAAGATTGTTTAAAGTTGTCATTTTTAGTTATCACGAGTCAGATGTTGCGTGGAGCTTTAAGCTTGAATTAAATGATTATTGGAAGGATTTGCATAAAATTAAAGTCTAAGAACACAATTAAATTTTTAATAGGCCAATTTGATTTAATTATGGACCAAATTGAAGTTTAATTATGTTAAAGAATTAATTTGGGTCCAACTGAAGGATTTAATTAAATGCAAGGACTTAATTATACTCTAAATGGGTCAAATTAATTTTATTATGAGCTTAATTAATTAAAAATTAAGTTTGGAAGCCCAATTTGGGCTTAATTGAGAATATTGAAATTTAAAAGACCAAAATTAATTTTTACCAAGTTAATTGATTGAAATCAAGAGCAAAATTGCAAGAAAATTAAAATTTTATGGTCAATTAGGGGTCAAATTAAAAAATTTTGCAAAAAACATTGAACTATAGGGGCTTAATTGACAAAAACCGAGGGTGAAATTGAAGAAAATTGAAAGTTTCAGGTCAATTGAGGGTCAAATTTTATAAATCCGAGACCAAGGACCAAAGTGCAAAAGCCGCTGAAATTTGGGGTTCAAATTGAAGTTCAGCAGGAACTAAATTGTACTAAATTAAAAATTTAGGGTCAATTGGGGGTGCAATTAAACTAAATTAAAAGATGGAGGACTACATTGAACTTTGGCAAAAAAGGAATCAAACAACGTGTCATCTGATACACTATTCATTATCTTCTTCTTCTTACACATAAAAGTTGCTTAGGTTACCTCATTTGCATGTGCATTTAATGCCTCTAACATTCACCAAATTTGACAAAACATGCATGCAAATAATCACCTGACATTTCTCTTTAACCTGGAATGGTCCGTTCAAGCTAATTGACACCACAACGGTTGTGGCGTCGGCCTAAAGTGTCCAACCCAACCAGCCATTTTCCTGCACATTTGACAGCTCACGATGCATACTTTGAACCAACAGTTGAGATCCTTTCCAACAGAACCAAAGGCCACGATTTTGCACTATTAAATACAAAATATCCATCTTCCACCCCTTAAAAATAAGGGTGGATTCCATGGCTTGAAAAAGAAGAAAATTGGGTATAAAGTTGGTCAAAAATCAGCCCCTTCCTCGGTTTCTGCACATTTTTTCTCTCCTTCTCTCTTTGTTGTTCTAGTCGCCAACCAACGCCACCATAAGCTTGTACGTCACAATCTCCGCCATAAGCCGCTAGCCCAACCACTTGCCGCCCACCGGGAGCCACCGCCGCTCGCTTCCTCTCTTTCTCTCCTGCAGAGTTGTTTCTTCTTTTTTCTCCCTCTACCTCCGACCACCAACTCCTCTATCAATGCCGCCACCAACCTCACGTCAGCCCCTCCCCGTCAAGACCAGCTAGACCTCCAACTAGGCACTCCGATGCTATGTAGCGCAGCCCATCAATTGCTGCAACTGGGTTGCTGCATACAGAATGAGAATTCGTTATGCATGGAGCATAATTAATTAGCACACATGTTGGGTCGGGCGAGCAACCATGTGGGCCTGGGCCAGAAATGTTTTGGTTCGGCCCGACCTAAAAAGGAGAAAAAAAAGATATGTTAGGCCGAGATCAGCCCAACCCAACCTTTTTTAGGTTGAGTCCGGCCCAGTTATCTAGACCGGCCCAACCCATGTATTTTATAATAATAAAAAATGAAAAAAATCCAAAAAAAAAATAAAAAAAATCCTTTCAAAAAAATTGTGATTTTCTCACATGTTTTTCTACCAATTTTGGATAATATTGGGCTGTATATTTACATTGTAAGATATAAATCTAGTATTGAAATACCTGGTTTTCTTCGAAATATTTCTAAAACAAAATTCAAAACTTTTAAATTAATTTCTCTTTTTAGAAAACAAAAATAGAAAAAAAATGTTTTGTTTTCATGCATACGACCAAATCCTAAAATGTTTTCCATGCATATTTTCATTAAAAAAATTTGTTTTTTTCTCATGTTTTAAAATGTAAATTGGATATTATAACAAGTTTATGATTATCCATTAGGATTTGGCCAACATGTCAAAAACTCTTTACCAATCATTTTTTTTAGGGATTTTGATATAAACTTGGAAGTATAAAACTACACAGTAGAGTACACTCTCAAGTACTAAAGATATAAGGTGTAAAATAAATACGATTCTAAAATTTTGAATTTTAGAATGGTTAGGATTTAACCTAATAAGATAGAGGCTCTCACAGAGAATAATCTAACTTGAACCTTAGACAAGAGCAATGAATAGAAACTTACCTATAAAAATAATCAAACAACAATGCAGTTTATCTTAAGTATGGTACACTAAGGGTGATGTGTAACCATAATACTAAATGGCGACACCTGATCATGAACCTTAATCATAATTTTATTATTAAACCCAAAATATTTTCCTTACCAACAACACGCACCTCCTTAAAAGGCATAATAAACCTCATCGTTGCCTCCATCATCACGTTGCACCCACGACAAGCAGCAAGGAAAGGACTTAAAATGTTTTTGGCTCTAATATTCTGATACTAATGTTTGATGACCCTACGTGTATGATATAGTTCTTGCTTTGTGTAGGTTGCTGGTGTGGAGACTAAATTACACATTTTTAGTATCTTATGCTCATAGTGATAGGGTTTGGAAGCCATAACTGGATCTTATAGTTGCTGTTTGTTTCATTTAATTGTGTTAATGTGTTTGTGCTGCATTGGTATGGTTTAGTTTGTTTTCTTCAAGTCATCCCTAAGACCAACTAAAGAAGGTCTTCTAAGTTTGTTTTCTTCAAGTCATCCCTAAGACCAACTAAAGCAGGTCTTCTAAAAGACCTATCTTTCACCAAGTCCTGTATTTTCCAAATTGTTTTCTTTTATTTTCAAAATTGCATTTGGTCAATACCTATAGAATAGTTTCCATCTTGTATTTTGATGTGTTTTTAATAATTACTAGTGTTGCTTTAGCTTGACAACATCTTATTTCCTCCTATATTTCATTCTTACTTATGAATCTACCAAGACATGAGTATTGTCTCATTCATTTTTTTCAATAAAAATAATCAAGACCAGCATACATACATTTTTAGGCTTTGGAACTAGTTTGCAAATTCCAATTGGTCTCCCTTCACTTCAAAAAGGCTTATTGAGATGACATTCCATATCAAAACAATAAACTCTCATTTATTTTTAAACTGTGTCTGAAAATCAAATGTATTTAGTTATTTATTCATAGTGTTTTGGGTGGAATAGATTTAATATGAGTCATTATCTTGAACACTAACAGAGAGTGTCGCACGTGAGCGACGTCGCGGCGATCGTCCACCCTCAAAAATGTAAATGTGATAAAATGTAATGGGGGATATATATCTGGTCAATATGGGGAGATAAGGAATTCGTTGTCTCTTAGCAGTGAAAAATAGTGTGGGAGTCGCCACCTAGTATTTTGGTCACTAGGAACCCTAACTGGTCTCAGAGATTGGGTACGGGGACTGGTTGCGTAAAGGGAAGGTATTAGCACCCCAAATACGCCCTACCTAAGGTAAGCTGCATTGTTTATTTGTCTGATAAAATTCAAGGTCTCGTTGTGTTTCCTAGTTGTTGGTCCGTCTATGGTTCAAGAAAAGTCCTCCTCAATAAGGAGGTCCTTATCTTATCGGGTAAAACCTAACCGT
>Ga0307513_10004041_pt1 | contig 19691 bp, 20 predicted proteins | sample 15_EM_MG_FD_202174 | JGI IMG/M metagenome (GOLD analysis project Ga0307513, IMG submission 202174) | Populus trichocarpa ectomycorrhiza microbial communities from riparian zone in the Pacific Northwest, United States - 15_EM | ecosystem: Host-associated > Plants > Roots > Unclassified | place...
GACCAGGTCCGCGCCCTTGACCTGGCCCATCCTGACCACTACCCGCTCCTCGTCGATCTCCTCGCCGAACCAAAGATCACGAAGTGACGCTGCCGTACTAGGCCGTGTGTCACAATCCCGCCCAAATCGCGGGCTGACTTACTCGGGATGTGGTCACCCGGGCCCGCGCGCGAACGACGTCGACGACAGTGCATTCATTGCTTTCATTGACAGCAGCGCGAATGTCTGGACCCACGCTCGTGGGTCGGCGACTGTTTCCTGCATCACATCACTGTGTCGATCAGGTAAACCGCCGCCCTAGGAGGATTCCCGACTGTGCCTCGCGCATCCGCCATCTCGCGAACCATCGTCACCGCCGACGAGACCCCCGGAGTTCCGGTAGCCCCCGAACGCCGCCGCTTCGCGGTGCTCAGTGCAATGAATACCTACGGCGCGCGAGGCGCCGTCGTTCTCGTGTGGTTCGCCCTCATCGTCGTCTATGGGCTTCGAGAGCCCGACCTCTTCCTCACGACGGGGACCTTCCAGACGATCTTCGGTCATGTCGGTGGCCGGTTCGGAACCTTCGCGCAGATGCTCCTTCCGCTGGAGTACACGAACTGGGTCGAGGAGAACCAGGCGCACGTGCGGTCCTGTTATCTCGGTGACTGGACCCCGCTGAACAAGGTCAGTGTCCGAGGACCGGAAGCGTTGGACTTTCTGAGCCGGCTGGGGCTTGCCAACCTGTCCGTCTTCGAGATCGGCCAGATCAAGCATCATGTCCAACTCGACGAGCAGGGCCGGGTTGCGTCCGAGGGGGTGCTCTGCCGCGTGGATCGCGAGGAGTTCCTCTACACCGCCGGCAGTGGCGACTGGCTGCAGGGCAGTTCAGCCGCGGAAGCTGGGACGCCGACGTCAGCGATATGACGCCGGATCAGTTCATTTTCGGCGTGCAGGGACCCACGTCATTGTTCGTCCTCGAGAAGGCGACCGGAGAGGGCCTGCGGGACATCGGTTTCAGCCGCAGTCGCGGGTCGCGGCTCGGCGGGGTTGCGGTGCGGATCCTGCGGACCGGGATCTCGGGTGAGCTCGGGTACGAGATCCACGGACCGGCGGAGGACGCCAATCGAGTCTGGTCCTCGGTCCTGGAGGCGGGGGAGGAGTTCGGTCTTCGCCAGCTCGGGTTCCGGGCCCAGCCCGTTCAACACATCGAGGCGGGGATCGCCACGAACGGGCTCGACTATCTGCCGGCCTCGATCGTCACTCCGGGGGCACCCACGCAGTTCCGGCGCCGGCCGCTCGGGGGCAGCTTCGTTGCCGCCGACGTCGCCGACTACTTCCGGACACCGGGCGAACTCGGCTGGGGTCCGCGCAAAAGGATTCCGGGCCATGACTTCCTCGGTCGCGATGCGCTGGTCGCCGAGCTCACTGCCGGGGGTCCGGCGCGGAGGCTGGTCGGCCTGGTCTGGAACCAGGACGACGTCGCAGGCGTGCTGACCTCAGTTGCCGGTGCCGGTCCCATGGTCGAGCAGATGGAGATCCCGCGTGGCGACGGACCAAGCTTCGACGGGGTGTACCGCGGCGGGGGACTGGTCGGGGTCTCCTCCGGGCGCAGCCTGAGCGCCAATCTGCGGGCCACGATCTCATTGTGTGTCCTGGACCGCGAGTACGCGGATACCGGTGAGGACGTCGTGGTCCTGTGGGGCGGAACGGGAACACCTCAGCGAGAGATCCGTGCGCAGGTCGTCACGTTGCCGTTCAAGCTGGACAATCGGCGGACCGATGTTACCCAGCTCTGAGTCGCGGTGACCTGTCCGCGGCGGGTGTGCCTGGCTACTCGCGCCTGCGGTCACCGGGGCCACGGACCTCCCGGGGTCCATGAAGCGAGACCACGAGAAGGAACCAGCTGCTGACGACGATGAATCGCCTCCGGGCGTACCACTGCGTCAAACGGGACATCGAGAACGGTCCTTTCGATGGACGGTGGTGGCCAACGACTCAGGGCGACAGCCTGATGAGCCTGTCGGGTGCGCCCGTGATGCGCGTCCTCCGCCTGTAGTGCTTCCGGCCTACCGCGAGCGCGGTATGTCGCAGGCAGATCATCGGCAACCCCTCCGCGCCCGAGCTGGTTCCTTCGGGATGGATCAGGCCCGGGCGTAGCCAACGACGGCCCTCAGGCCAGTCGGCAGATTCTCGGTGCCGAACGAATCGCCAACCCGAGCGTCAACGTTGGCTTCGGCCAGCCAGCCCGGGATTTCGGTGGTGTCGATGAGGACGTTCTCGTGACGTTCGTCGTCCCGGTGCCAAGCTCCGTCGGGCTGCCGGACGAAGCTCGTCATCTCTCGCAGATACAGGTCAGGACGTGGTGAGGACACTCGATTGATCCAGGCCCAGTCGTCCTCCACCTTCACTATCTGCCCGACACGTGCGTTCTGCGCCCACTCAAGGTCGGCAATATCCACAGCGAAGAGGCCCCCCGGCCGCAGGGCTGCAGCGGCAGCTGCCAGGCCGCGACGCAGAGAGATCGCGTCCGGCAGGTAGTTGAAGGGATGGCCGACGGCGACGATGGCATCCGTCGAGGGGATCGGATCATCCGGCAGGGTGAGCCGACGGACGTCCGCCCCCGGCGCATTGGCTCTCGCCAGATCGAGCATGGCCGGCGAAGCATCGGTGGCGATCACCGTGTGACCTGCCGCGACGAGACGGCGCGTCAATTCCCCCGTCCCACATCCCAACTCCAGCACTGTGCCGCCGGTCGCCCGAACGGGTTCGAGCAATTCCAGGATCCCGGCGGCGACCAGCTCGGCGTGAAAGCCGAACCCGCGATCGAAGATATGGGCGAGGTCCTGCCGGAAGTACGGTCCTTCAGCGGGCTCTTTCACTCGGGGACGCTCCTCTAGACGCTAGTGGATGCGCGGGGCCGGGAGCGTGGCTCATGGGCCGGGAGCCGGTGGCGGGACCAAAGCCGTCCCGAAAGCGGGTTCCGTGAATGCCGGGTGTCGCATTCCATGGTGCTTGAGGTAGTGCTCGTCGTATCGCTTGGCCAGCTTCTCGAGGTGGACCCACTGCGGGGTCGAGGTGATCTGGTGCCGTCGACGGATACTCGGCTCCAGGTACCGCCACATCCTTACCGGCGTGTTGGGGAATGAGGCCACGACCAGGTCGAAATCCAGTAGGCCACGATCCACCAGGACGGCCATGAACTCTAATTCATCGAGCAGGATCCCGAACTGTATGTCGTCTTCCGCAGGCAAATTGGCTCGATCGAAAAGGTCCGACGGCCCGAATTCTCCCTTGTAGATTCGCCGCCGGAACTCTCGCCGCTCCTTGGAGTGATATCGATCCTGAATGGTCTGCAGCACCGTCGCATCGCGTGCCAGCTTGGACTCGGAGAGCTGGCGCCTGGCGAAGATCAGAGCGACGATCACCGTCACCGTCGCCAGGAAACCGCTGATCGCCCCCATCGCCGTCCATACCTCGCCCATGGCCGAACGCCCTCCGCCTCGAAGATCCTCAACGCCCCCACCCTACCTATCCGATAGCACCGGAAATGCCCGGATTTCCATGTCGGTGACCAGGCCGTTCCTCAGGCGGTAGAGGTGCGTGACCTGGCCGTCGGCGATCGTTGTCCCATCCAGCGCGCGCACGACCTGGTGGACCTCCACGGCGATGCGGCCGTGAACCGTTCCACCCTCCCCAACCGTTCGGCCAAACAACCTTCGGAGACAGGGCTTTCAGTACGGTGTTGATATCGCGGGCGTTGAAGGCCTGGTAGAGGGCGGTCAACTCGCTGCGCCGCTCGGGCTGGACCTCTGTGCTCATGCCCTGATTGTTCCGGAACCACTGCTTCGATGGATCAACGGCGTTCTGCTCTGGGCAGCCGTGGTATCTGAGCTGGCCTGGACGTTCTCCTTACCAGGGTTGACGCGTCATCCGGCGCGCAGTGGAGGGGAGGCAGAAATGGCCAGGTGGATCGTTGAGGCTGAGGGAACCGCGGGCACGGGCGCCTCTTCCGGCGTCGCCAAGCCCGGCAATCAGTTGCCGCTGCATCTGGTCGTCTCGGTGACCCGGTCCACGGGAACTGCCGTAACCGGGCTGACAAGTGCGGATTTCCAGATTGAGCCGATCATCGTGGCACCCGGCGGAGTACTTGTCACCATCGACCGAGCCATCGAGGCGCAAGCCGGGGTGTATCTCGTCGAGGTGGTCCCGATCCCGGCCGGCACCTGGCAGCTCGGCCGCTACATCTTCTGGATTGCCCTGCAGAAGGGCAACAACCACGGCCAAACCCTCTGCGCGGTCTTCGTCGACTGACCGGCGTCCCGCCCGTGACATAGTAAGATCATCGGTATATGGTGACGCTATGGCTACCGGAATGCAGGAACCGACCTTCTTGATCCTGGCGGCGCTCGCCGCGGGGCCTCAACACGGGTACGGCATCATGAAAGAGGCCGAGCAGCTGTCCGGCGGAGCGCGTCGACTTCAGCCGGGCACGCTGTACGCGGCTCTCGAGCGCCTGGCCGGCGAGGGTCTGGTGACCACCGACCACGAAGAGGTGGTGGACGCCAGATTCCGCCGCTACTACCGGCTGACCGATGCCGGGGCCGGCCTGCTCACCGAGGAGACCGCCCGGCGTCGAACCCAGGCCCAGGTCGTCACTCGACGGCTGCGGGCCGCCGGGCTGATGGCGCGCGCCGCCGACGTCCTGACTCGCCCATCGACCCCACCGGCGATCCAGGGGATGCCATGAGGGAGCGGAGTGCACCTCTGGAGTCCTGGTATCGGCGACTGATTGCCCTCTACCCGCCCGGCCACCGCGTCGTTTACGCCGAAGACATGATCAATGTCCTGATGGACGGCGCGATTCCGGATCAGAAGCGCCCGCACCTGATGACCGCCGTGGATTTGCTGAAAGGCGCGGCGGCGGCCTGGGTCCTGAGACTCCGGGCCAGAGGCCGCGCCCAGCCCGGCGCTTCGGCGGCCATCGCCGTGCTCGCTCTGCTGATGCTGTGCATCCAGTCCATCACCGCGGTGGGGACGGCGTTGGACGACGCGACGGCGAGTTCGACTGGCCGCTGGGGAGACCTGCTTCTCGGGCTGCCCGACCTGATCTGGCTGCCCGTTGTCATCGCTGCGGCCCTCGGGCTGCGCCGGTCCGCGGCGTGGCCGGCCTGGGTGGTGGGCCTGTTCTGGCCGCTGCTCAGCCAGCTGGCAGGGGTCGGTGCAGTGGTACCGGACTACCTGGGCAGCCTGGATTCACCGCTCTGGGTGGCCGTGGCCTTGATCGCCGCCGCGGGCCTGCTCGTCGACGGCGGCACTCACCAGGGGTTTCAGCAGCTAGGACGCACCGGTACCCGCGCGGCAATCATTGGCGTCCTGATGATCGGCGTGGCCACCACCACCGTGCCGGTCGTGGCCGATGTGCTGGAGCCCCGGCCGAATCTCCTCGGGCTGCCGCTGCTGGGCACTGGACTTGCCCTGGTCATCCTGGCCTGCGCCGGCGCGCTGACCCGGACCAGGGGCAGCTGGGCGCAGGTGGCCGCGGTCGCGGTGGCGATCCAGGTCCTGCTCTTCGTCCTTTTCGCCCGGCAGGACGGTGGCAGTTCGTACTCAGACCTGCAGGAACAGATCAACACCACGCTGCCGCTCACCCTCCTGAGCTGCGCCCTGATCGTCGGCTGGTCCATGGTGAGCCTGGTGCATTGTGCATATCGGACAAGATCCGCATTTGCCGAGTGGAAACCGCCCGATGCTTGATTGCCACCAGGTAGGAGGTGTTAACTGGCGCGAGTCTGTGTCGGTTGATCAGTGATGAAACGCCCATAGCAATCCGAGGTCCTGGGACAACGTTTCTGAGTTCACCGCGTGGCCAGGACGGTTCCGCGCAGATTCACTCGTGCCCGTCCACAGCAGTGCGCTGGGGGAAGCGATGCTTCTGATCCGACAAGGCCACTTGGCCGCGTGGGCGTCCGGCGGTCGGGGGCTGCGAGCGTGAACAATGAGCTGCGGTTGCCGAGGACCGGGCCATGAACTGGGTGGCGGACACATTGGGCGGTAGGGCGTTTCGTCGATCTCCGTCCGGTCCGGCTCGGTGCTGGGCGGTCGGGACGCTGGGCCCGGGGTCGGCGGGGGCGAGCACGCTCGCGGTCGCGATGGCAACCTGTTTGAGTGGGTTGGTGGTCGAGGCGGACGTCGACGGCGGGGTGCTGGGCGCCCGATATGGCGAGTGGATGGACGAGCGCGCTCCGTCCCTGGATTCGTTGCTGACCGCCCTGCATACCTTCGACGGCACCGCCGCCGTGGAAGGGCAACTGCAGCAGTTGCCGGGCGGCGCGAGGGTGGTCTGGATCGCGCCGGATGCGGAGAGCGCGCTCGGTCCGGTGCAGGTCCTGGTCGAGGATCTGGAAGACCTGCGTCAGTCGCTGGCGGGGGAGACGATGGTCATGGACGTCGGTCGGGTGCGCCCGGACAGCCCCAGCCAGGGGCTGACCGAGCAGGCCGACGCGCTGGTCGCCGTGGTCCGGCGGGACGCGGAGTCGCTGGGCTGCCTGATGGCCCGGTTGCCGGTGCTGCTGGACCGGGTTCCGCGGCTGGTCGTGGCCGTGCGGGGCGAAGGACCGTATCGGCTGCCGGACATTCGGGCGGCGCTCGCGATGCGCGCGGGCGTGCGGATAGCCGTGGTGGGGGTGCCCGAGGATGCCCGCGGGGTGGAGGCCCTGCGCCGGCCCGGTAAGGCTGGATTGTCCTCGTTGGTCAGTGGACGCACCGCCACCCTGATGCATGCCGCCGACATCCTGGTGATGCTGCTGAACGGGCCGGCACCCGAAGATTGACGGATGAATGCGGTCGCTCCAGAACGTCTTTCTGAATGCTGTTGCCATTCGTCGGTGGTCGGGCCGGACTTGGCGGCGATGACCTCGCGGACGGCCGGGACGATCTCCTGGGCCCAGCGTGCAATGGCGACCTCGGTAGGAGTGGCGCCGACTGGGAAATAGACAAAGCCGGATGCGTTGTGCTCCAGGACGGCCGTGGTGAGCTCTTCCACCCACTGGCCGACCGAACCGCCCTGCCACCTGCCGTCCCGGTTCCGTGGGCTGGTCAGCGGTGCGGCCGTGATGACGCCGGGCAGGTTGTAGATCGTCGCGACCTCGCGGGGGTCTCGCCCCACAGCCGTCGCGGCCTCATCGATGACGGCGCGAGACGTGCGGTAACGCTCGCTGAGCCAGTCTGCGGCGCGGCCGGGGAACCAGCCGTCGGCCAGCCTGCCGGTGACAGCAAGGGTTTGCGGGCCCACCGAACCCGTCCACACCGGCACAGGCGGAACCGGTGCGGGTTCGAGCTCCGTGACCTGGTAGAACTCGCCGGCGAAGGTCACCGGCGTCCCGGCACCGGACAGCGCCCTGATCAGCCCGATAGCTTCCTCGAAGGCGCGCACTGCGGCCCCCGGGCTCAGCCGTTCCACACCCAGTCTGCCGATGTCGTCCCACGAACCGCCGGCGCCGAGGCCGAGCACGACCCTGCCGTTGCTGAGAGCGGACAGCGACGTGATGGCGCGGGCCAGCATCGGGGCGGGTCTGGTGGGGAGGTTCGTGACGTTGACGGCGCCCGTGATGTTCGCGGTCCGCCCCAAGGCCAGGCTCAGGATCGCGTAGGCATCGAGCCGGTCGCCGACATAGGGGTGATCGGAGACGGTGAAGAGGTCGAGTCCGTCGCGGTCTGCTTGATCAACGAGGCGCAATGTCTCCTGCGCGGCGGCCGTGGCGGTGCTCGCACCGAATCCGAAGAATGTCTTCTCTCTTTCCTTCACAGGATCTGCCTTTCCAGGCTGCGTCGCAAGGCATTTTACCTAGTTCGTAGTACGAATGTACTGTGACGGTGTGGCCAGGACTTCGGACGGGAAGATGGGGATCGCCACCGCACTGGTGCGGTCGGCATTTCTGGTGGACGCCGTGTACGCCGAGACGAGTCGGGAGTACGGCATCACCCCGCAGCAGGGGCAGCTGCTGTGCGTGCTGATGGTGCAGCCGTACGGGATGGGCGAGCTCGGCGGCATGTTGAGGTTGGCGAAGTCGAGCCTGACCGGGCTTGTGGACCGCAGTTCCCGGCTGAGTCTGGTGCGCCGTGAACCGGACTCGCAGGATGGCCGGGCGGTGCGGATCGCGTTGACGGCCCAGGGCGCCCGCGTCGCGGACGAGTTCTACACCGAGACCTGCCGACGGGTCGAGGCCTTGACGGCCGGCCTGGCTGATCCCGATCGAACGCGGCTTGCCGAACTCCTGGGCCAGGTGGTCGCGGAGAACAAGGTCCCCGAGGTCTTCACCGACGACGCCGACGAGCCCCACGTCGTTTACTCCCGATGACTTCGTCCATTGGTTCGTGTCACGAACTGTAGTAGTTCGTGGCACGAACTGCAATTGCTGAAGTCACCCTCTCAACCGCGACGGTTGTACCGGCCGGGAGGATTCAGCACCGCGATCTCCTTCGAGGGGCCATTGGGGCACGCACATCGCCCTGCGTGCAGGGCATGTCCAGGGCGTTTGCCGTGGATGTGCGTGCCCGAGTGGCCCTTCCTCCCGGCGCAGTCAGTCGGATCGGGTGCAAAGGCCCTGCCCCTGTGGTCGCGGTGTGGGGAGGGGAGGAGCTCAGCCCAGCGTCAGCCAGCGGATCCCCAGCCGATTGACGGCCCGAGTTTCCGCGACGCTCAGCGGCTCACGGCCGGTCGCCTTGCGGAGGCACCGTTCCGGATTCCAGCCCAGTTCGGCGGTCGCCGTGGCCCAGCCCGGACCGAGCAGAAGCTCCTGCACCAGGTCAGCCGCCGGCCGGGTCAACCATGGTCGGCGTCTCAGGGCGTCTGCGATATCCAAGCCGTGCACAGCGATCTCGACCACCCGAGTGACCATGAAGTCGGATAGCAGCATGGCATCACCGTGACGCGTGCGTACCACCCGCCGAACCGGCTCCTGCCGACACAGCCGGGCCACCTGCTGCCAGGCGACAGCAAAATCCTCCGCCAAGGCGGCACCCGTGACCTGCGACGCCGCATGATCCTGAGCCAGCGCCACCCGCGCAGCATTCAGCTCAGTCGCGAACCTCTGGTCGGCCCGGTAGTACTGCGCCGCCGACACCTCGGCCCGCTCCGGAGCGAGCGCCGACAGCATGCCGGGCACCCATCCGATCGCCACCCGGATGTGCGCGACCAGATCGCGCACTGACCACGGGGCGCACCGCGTCGGTCGATCCCATTCCGCGTCCGAGAGCTCCGCGGCCGCTCGGGACAGCTCGCCAGCCTCTGCGCAGAACGCTTCCAGCACCTGATCCTGCACGAAAGCCACGTTACCCACTGACCACGCTGCGGTTCAGTCCGTGGTTGTGGTCACATGGACCGGGCCGAGCCGGAGCACGCCGTCGTTGCGTGGGACGCAGCGAATACCGCCCCTACCGCGCAATGCCCGCCAGGCTCCCGGGCCGATCGTGGCGTCCATCCACGCGCACGGGTTGGCGGGTCGCTTGACTGAGAACGCCACCGGACCGTCGCCCGAGTCCAAGGTGAGGACCGAGCCGACGAGGGCGTCCACGTCGATCCCGGAGACCAGGATGTTGCGGCGAACCTGCACCAGGTCGGCGCCCGGCGGCAGCGATTCCTGCGCGATCATCGTCACGGTGGAATCGCGGTGCGCCGGCTTACCGAAGTACCGGTCGCCCACGATTCCCAGCCGCTCTCGTACCTGAATGGACTCAACCAGTTCGCCCGGTGGGGCCGGCAGCGGCCCGTCCGCCGGGCGTCCGACGTAGCGGTGAATGGGCGAGACGAGCAATTGCACGATCTGCGGCACGGATGAACTCTAAAGGCTGAGGATCGCTGGATCTTCAGCGTGCTGCCGGCTCGTCCACGACGGCACGGATGCGTGCGAACTCATCGGGCTGATCGAGCATGACATTGTGGCCTGCACCGGGAATGACGATGTGGTTCACCCCCGGACGGGTGATCCTAGCGATTCATCCCACACCGCCAGTTGACCGTGTGCGACGCTGAAGGATCCGACGGTTCGCCGTGCGGACGAGGACCACGCAGTGCTCCTGGGGGATGAATCAATGATGCTTCACCATTGTGAGCAGCGATCACGTCTGCGAAGGCCGCATTCGGTCGCCGTGGCGATGCTGTCGGTCGGGATGTCCGCCGGCCTGCTGGTCGCCGCTTCCAACGCGCAGGCCGGGCCCACCCAGGCCAGGCTGGGGCAAGCCGAGTCCGCGCAGGCTGGGCCGGCGGCCGCTGGCGTCAGCCACCGTCCGGACATTGACGGGGACGGCCGGGTCGATCTGATCATGGGAGCGCGTCGCGCCCTCGCCATCGTTGACGGCGCCGGAAGAAAGCATGTCGTTCCTGCACCGGCCGGAACCGACCCGATCAACAATATTTTCGCGGTGACCATCGCCAGCGGCGACTTCAACGGTGACGGATTCGACGATGTCGCCGCAGCCGATGGCTTTTACCAGTCGACCGCCGGCGCGGTCTGGATCTTCTCTGGTGGTCCCTACGGCAGCCTGGTCGGCGATGGCAGTGTCCCGACCGTCCGTCTCCAACAGGGCCTCAACGGCCTACCCGGGACGGCGGAAAGCCAGGTCTTCTTCGGCAACAGCCTTGCGGCGGGCGACCTCACCGGTGATGGCGTTGACGACCTCGCGATCGGGGCGATGTTCCAGACGGTCGCGTCGGTAGAACTCGCCGGCACGGTGACCATCGTGCCCGGCAGTTCTAGCGGCCTGAGCCCGTCGAAAGGCCGTGTCCTGAGCCAGAACACCGTGGGCGTGCCCAGCGTCCCGGAATACAACGACAAGTTCGGCACCGCGCTGGCCATCGGGGATGTGACCGGCGACGGTCGGCTCGACCTGGCTGTTGGCTCGGCGGGCGAGGACAACAACGGGATGGTGCAGTTGCTACCGGGCGCGAAAGGCGGTCCCACCGGACGCGGCACCACCTCGGCCACGTCTGGTGCGCTGAAGATCAAGGCTGCGCCGAACTCGGTGGCCGAGTTCGCCTCCTCCCTGGCCATCGGGGACCTCACCGGCGACGGCAGGAGTGAGGTCGTCGCGGGGGCGCCCTACGCCCAGGTCGGCAAGAGCCTGTGTGGAGCGATTGCGGTGTTGCGCGGAGCCGCATCCGGGATCAGCGCGACCCGATCACAGGTGCGCAGTCAGTCATCGCCGGGCTTCGTCGGTATCTGCGAAGACAATGACGCCTGGGGAGACGCCCTGGTGATCGGTGACGTGACCGGCGACAAGCGGCCGGAGCTCATCGTCGGTGCCCCGGTCGAGTCGGTGGGCAGGCTGAACGGCGGCGGCTCCTATACGGTCCTTCGCCCGTCCGCCGCCGGGATCACCCGCACCGGGTCCTTCGCGGTCAGTCAGAACAGCCCCAATGTGCCCGGAGTGGCGGAGCTCGGCGACAACTTCGGGGAAACCCTGAGCCTCGCCGACCTCAACCGGGACGGGCGGTTGGATGTCATCGCCGGTGCCAACGGCGAGAAGATCGGAACGCATCAGGCCGGAGAGGTGGCGTTCTTGATCAGCTACCCGAGCGGCAAACCGGCCGCCTCGACGACGGCCCTGAGCGGCCGATCGTTCACGCCCGCGGTTGACCGTCTCGCCCGGTCCATCTCGGGGCCGGCCGCGGTGAGCGGTAGGTAAATCCGGCCGGGACCTTGTCAGCCGAGGGCGAAGGTGTCCGCGGGTAACGCGTTGCTGGATGCGGCATCCGGGACGGGGGCCTGGTGCCGCGGCAGCAGTGCCGCGAGGGCGCAGGCGAGCAGTGAGGCGCCGGCCGCGACCGCCAGAATCACCCGGAAACCGTTCTGCGACGGGACGGTGGCGGTGCCGATGGTGGTGGTCATCTGCGCCAGGACAACGCCGGCCACCGCGCTGGCCACGGACGTACCGATGGCCCGCATCAAGGTGTTGAGGCTGTTGGCCGCCGCGGTCTCGCCGACCGGCACGGCCGCCATGATGAGCGAGGGCATCGCCCCGTAGGCCAGACCGATCCCTGCGCCGACGATGCAGGAGACCAGGACGAGCTGCCAGATGGCCGACATCAGGACGATGTTCACGCCATAGCCCGCGGCGACCACCAGGGCGCCGAGCATCAGCGTCACCCTCGGACCCCTGGTGTTCGAGATCCCGGCGGAGAACCCTGCGGTCACCATCATCACCAGCCCGGTTGGTGCCAGCACCAGGCCGGTGACCAGCATCGTCTGACCCAGGCCGTAACCGGTGGCCTTCGGCAATTGCAGCAACTGGGGCAGGACCAGCGACATCGCGAACATCGCGAACCCGAACACGACGGAGGCGAGGTCGGTGAGCAGCACCTGGCGGCGCCGGGTAGTGCGCAGGTCCACGAGCGGCTCCTGGATGCGCAGTTCCCACCAGCCCCACAGCGGTAGGACGACGGCCGACAGGGCGAAGAGGCCGACGATGGTGGGGCTGGTCCAGCCCCAGGTCGCGCCCTTGGAGACGGCCAGCAACAGGCCGACCAGCACGGTGGACAGGCCCACGGCGCCGAGCACGTCGAAGCGCCCGCCGGAACGGATCGGCGATTCCGGGACGACGATCAGAACCAGCGCGGTGGCCAACACCCCGAGGCCGGCCGCGGTCCAGAAAAGCATGTGCCAGTTGGTGCTTTCGACCAGGAGGGCAGCCAGGGGCAGGCCGAGGGCGCCACCGACGCCGAGTGAAGCGCCCATCACGGCGGTCGAGGTTCCGAGCTGTTCGGGCGGCAGTTCGTCCCGCATGATGCTGATGCCCAGCGGAATCACCCCGGCGGCCAGACCCTGCAGGGCGCGCCCGACGATGAGCGGGGTCAGGGTATTGCTGAGGCCGCAGACCACCGAACCGATCACCAGCAGAGCCAGGCTGACCAGCAACATACGCCGCTTGCCGTACATGTCACCCAGTCGGCCCACGACCGGAGTGGCGACGGCGCTCGCCAGCAGAGTGGCGGTGATCGCCCAAATGGTGTCTGACGCAGGGGCCTTGACGAGCTGGGGGAGCTGAGGGATCAGCGGGATCACCAGGGTCTGCATGAGCGCGACCACAATCCCGGCAAAGGCCAGCACCACGACGACGGGATGCACCCGGGGTGGGCTGAGGCGCCCGGCATGTTCGGTGAGATCGGCGGGCATGGCGGAGCCTCCGTCGGGGTGGGTCAAGGGCTGATGGCGCCCTTCACAGTAAGTCAATCAGTTGACTTAACCTAATTCCTCGGATTGACTGACGGCCCGGCGGGAGTCGGGGCAGGGGTATCGTGACAAGCGCACTTTCGAGGGAACCGACGAGATGGATCAGAGCCGCGTGGCCGAGAGATCCCTACGAACCGAGCGCGCCAGCGGAACCCGGGAGCTGATCCTGGCGGCGGCGGAGCGGTTGTTCGCCGAGCACGGGCTGCTGACGGTCTCCAATCGCCAGGTCAGCGAGGCGGCCGGGCAGGGCAACAACACGGCGGTCGGGTATCACTTCGGCACCAAGGCCGACCTGGTGCGCGCGATCGTGCAGAAGCACTCCGAGGCGATCGAGCAGATCCGCCTGCAGCTGGTGACCGAATGCGTGGGCAGCACGCAGCTGCGGGACTGGGTCGGCTGCCTGGTGCGCCCGCTGACCGACCATCTGGAGATTCTGGGCAGCCCGTCCTGGTACGCCCGCTTCTCGGTTCAGGTGATGGCCGATCCAGCGCTGCGCGCGAACGTCATCGACGATGCCCTGTCGGCACCGACGATCCGGGCGACCCTGGACGGTCTGGACCGCTGCCTTCCCGCGCTGCCCCCGCACGTGCGGGCCGAGCGCGGGGTGATGGCCCGGCACCTGATCGTCCATATGTGTGCCGAACAAGAACGTGCCGTTGCCGAGGGTGCTGCGACCCTCCGTCCAACCTGGCAGGACCTGGGGACCGGCTTGATCGATGCGATCGTGGGCTTGTTCCTGGCCCCGGTCACACCTACCTGACGCCGAACGCCCACCGGATGCCGACCGGACAGGGGCGGTGCGGTGATGGCTGAGCGAGTCGAACATTCGCCCGCACCGCACCCTTGGCCGGGCCTGATCGGGCCTGAGCGGGCCTGATCAGGCTGGTCGGGCCCGATCGAGGTCAGGGCCAGGTTGCTTCGTTGATCTCCTCGGCGGATACCACTCGGCAGCCGTCGCCCGGAAAGACCAGAGCCTCGTGATCGGTCCCGGTCCAGCGGACGACAAACGGCGGCGCGCCGTCCTGGCCACGAACGCCGAGAACCAGACCGCGGCGACGCTTCTCACCGACGTGGACGGCTTCGACGACCAGCCAATCGCCTTCCTTCGCGATCATTTCTTCCTCCTTGGATTGGGGTCTGCCGTACGGCGTACGGAGGAGGGGTCCTGCTTATCTTCACGCTTATCCGTGCCCGCGACCACACCTTGGCAGTGATCAATCATGGCCGGTCTCGAGCTCGGGTCTTGATCCAATTCGATCTGGCTCAGTAAGCGGAACGTCCAGGCTTGATTGACTCCAGAATATCTGTTTGGTTGGACGTGCCAGGGGTATCGGTCCGGGTGTGACCGAGATCGTTCACGGGAGCTGTGTCTCGGCCCGTCAAAGCGACGAGAAGCCCAAGTAAATGGAAACGAGGATAATAAAAGGAGCCACGATGACTGCAACCGATCCGCAGCCGACCACCACCGACGGCGGTGCGCCCGTCGCCAGTGACGAGCACTCGCTCACCGTCGGTCCCGACGGCCCGATCCTGATGCAGGATCACTACCTGCTCGAGCAGATGGCGAACTTCAACCGTGAGCGCATCCCGGAGCGTCAGCCGCATGCCAAGGGCGGCGGGGCGTTTGGTGCCTTCGAGGTCACCAATGACGTCAGCGCTTTCACCCGGGCGGCGGTCTTCCAGCCGGGCACCAGAACAGACGTCCTGATTCGCTTCTCCAGTGTGGCCGGTGAGCGCGGCAGCCCCGATACCTGGCGCGACCCGCGCGGTTTCGCGGTAAAGTTCTACACGTCCGAGGGCAACCTCGACATTGTCGGTAACAACACGCCGATCTTCTTCGTCCGTGATCCGATGAAGTTCCAGCATTTCATTCGATCGCAGAAGCGCCGGGCGTCCAATAATCTGCGCGACAACGACATGCAGTGGGATTTCTGGACGCTGTCGCCGGAATCGGCGCACCAGGTCACCTATCTCATGGGCGACCGCGGCATCCCGAAGACCTGGCGGCATATGAATGGCTACTCCAGCCATACGTATTCGTGGGCCAATATCGCCGGCGAGACGTACTGGGTGAAGTACCACTTCAAGACCAACCAGGGCGTGGACTACCTGACTCAGGAGGAGGCCGACCGGCTGGCCGGCCAGGACGGCGATTTCCACCAGCGTGATCTCTACACCTCGATCGAGAACGGGGATTTCCCGAGCTGGACGCTGATGATGCAGGTGATGCCTTTCGAGGACGCCAAGACTTACCGGTTCAACCCCTTCGACCTGACCAAGGTCTGGCCGCACGGCGACTATCCGTTGATTGAGGTGGGCAGGCTCACCCTGAACCGCAATGTGTCGGACTATCACACGGAGATGGAGCAGGCGGCGTTCGAGCCGAACAACCTGGTCGCCGGAACCGGCCTGTCGCTGGACAAGATGCTGCTGGCCCGCGGTTTTTCCTACGCCGACGCGCACCGCGCCCGGCTCGGCGTGAACTACAAGCAGATCCCGGTCAACGCGCCGAAGTCGCCGGTGCACAGCTATTCCAAGGACGGCGCGATGCGTGTGGTCAACGCCTCCGACCCGGTGTACGCACCGAATTCCTACGGCGGTCCGAAGGCCGACCCGAGCCTGACCGACCGAGCGGGACTCGGCATGGTGGACGGTGACCTGGTCCGGCAGGCATACACGCTGCGCAGGGATGACGACGACTGGGGCCAGCCGGGCACGCTGGTGCGCCAGGTGATGGACGACGACGCCCGCTCGCGACTGGTGTCCAACGTCGCCGGTCACCTGAGGAACGGCGTCTCCGAGCCCGTGCTCCATCGGGCCTTCGAGTACTGGCGGAACATCGACAAGGAGGCTGGCGAGCGCATCGAACACGCCGTGCGCAACGGCTGACCGCTGCCCACGCCCTGGCCCCAGCTCTGACCCTGGCTGGCCTGGGCTTGGGCTCGCCAACCGCCGCCACTCAGACACGCACAACCCGGTTTTGGACGCCATGTAAGCGGTTGCTGAGTCGGTTGTGCGTGTCTGAGTGGCGGCCCCTTCGGGCGCGAAGCCACTCCGGCACGCATACACGCACTTCCGGTTGGCTCCGCGGCTGCCTCAAGCACTAATAACAGGCCGAAAGCAGTGGGGTTTCTCGATCAACCACCAAAACCAAGAACGCAAGGACGGGGCAGGGGCGGAGCACGGGGACAGGGGACAGAGCACGGGGACAGGACCTTTGCAAGTCCCGCACCGACTGCGCCGGGATGAAGGGCCACTCGGGCATGCCCGTCCACGGCAAACGCCCTGGAGACGCCTGCGCGCAGGCCGATGCGCGTGCCCAAATGGCCCCCTCGACGCAGCATCGGTTGCCGACGACTTTGCCCACGCGGCTGGTGGACCGGCAGGGAGGAGTCAGACCCTCGAAGGCGCACTCTTGCCCCGATCGCGGTGCTGAATCCTCCCGGCCGGTACAGCTGTAGGGCGGGAGGACGAGGCGGCACCTAGTCTTGAGCGATCGGGTGGACGTCGGGCAAGTGGGCTGCTGAGTCCGTTGTCTGCGCCCGTCCGCTCCTGGTCGACGATGTGCGGGTCCGAGTGGGCTGCTTGTCCGGCGCGATCTTGCCGCCGATCGAACCGTCCGGCCGGGCGCGACGTACTCCTCATAGGGTGGCGTTGACGCCGTCCCGGACGGGTCGGATCTCAGGGGGAGCAGTGACGGTGATTGCGCCTGGCGGGGTCACAGGTGCTGTCCGCCACGATCAGCCAGGAGAGGACGGGATCCGGATTTTGAGCACGAACCAACCAGTCGGCCTGGTTGATCAGGGCTCGCAGGCGCCGGTCGGCACCATCCAGACGGATGCGCCTGCGCCGTCGGACCGCGGCCGCTTGGTGGGCCTGGATGGGCTTCGCGGCTTGGCCGCGCTGTACGTGGTGTTGTTCCACTGCCGGCTGTACACGATTTCGGGGTTTCCGGCCAACCGCGGCCCGGCCTGGCTTGACTGGTTGATGTACGGGCGTCTCGCGGTGGTGTTCTTCCTGATGCTGTCCGGGTTTTCGCTGGCCATCTCGGCTGCGGCCAATGGGTGGCAGCTGGGCGGTCTGCTGCGGTTCGCCCGGCGGCGGGCCTGGCGGATTCTGCCGCCCTACTGGGCTGCCCTGGTCTTCAGTCTGATCATCGCCGTTGCCATTGTGCCCGCCTCGCATTTCGGCCCGCCGACCAATAAATCCGTTGTGGTCTATGGCTTGTTGCTGCAGGACATCGTCTGGGCGCCGACCCCCAATGGGACCTTCTGGTCGATCGGGATCGAGGCCGAGCTGTACCTCGTCTTCCCGCTTCTGCTGGTGCTCCGCCGCCGTCTGGGCGCGGTGGTTCTACTCGCTGCTGCCTTCCTGCCGGTGGTGGTGCTGGGCTTGCTGGCGCCGAACGGCAATCCGGAAGAGGGATTGAATGGGCTCACGCCGCATCTGGCCCCGATCTTCGCTGCGGGGGTGGTCGCCGCCGGCGTGATTTCGGCATCTGACCGGATCCGCCGCTTGCCGTGGCATTGGCTTGCCGCGCTGGCCGCCGCTCCGGTGGTGCTCTTGATTGTCGCCAAGGGTTCGGTGTGGACGGTGCAGCATTACTTCTGGATCGATCTCGCGCTCGGGCCGGCGATGGCCATGCTGCTGGCGGCCGTGGCCACCGGCCGACCCGGGGCGCTGGTCCGGATATTGGCCACCCGGCTCATGCGCAGTCTCGGCAGCTACTCGTACAGCCTCTATCTCATTCACTTGCCGATCATCATGGTGATTGCTCGCAGGCTCGCTCCGGAGTTCGTCGACCGTGGCCTACCAGCCTTCTGGTTCACGCTGATCCTGGGCGTGCCCATTTCACTGTTCGCAGCGTGGCTGTTCTCTCGGGTTTTCGAGATCCCCTTCCAGCGGTACCGCTCCTGGGCATCCCTCGGGTCGGCCGTGCGTAGCCAGTACGCGCGCCGGCATCAGGGGATAGCGGTGAAGAACTCGTAAGCAATGCCGTCGGGATCGCGGATGTACACGCCGCGGCCACCGCCGAGGTGATTGATCTGCTGGTCGGCGTCCCTGGGTGCCGATCCGTAGGCAAGGCCGGTCTGGATGGCGTGCGCCAGGGCGGCATCAAAGGTGGCGTCGTCCACGAGAAAGGCGTAGTGGCCGGGCCGTGCACCCAGGCGGTCGTCGAAATCGAAGGTCAGGTCCGCATTGATGCGGACCGGGACGAAGGGGCCCGTCGACTCCGCGGTCTGCAGGCCGAGCAGGGCGGCCAGTAGCGCGGCCCCGCGGGTCTTGTCCGCCACCGGGACGATGGTGTGGTTGAGGACGATGCTCATCGCGAATCTCCTTGACTACGAGTGGGATCCGAGTGGGGTCGGGAACTGCGAGTGGGATCGGGCTGGGTGGCGAGGCGCTGCAGATAGCCTGCGAACCGGCGGGCGTCCGCGGCCGGCCAATCCGCCACCAGCTGGGTGAACACGTGTTTCTGCCAGGCGCGGGCGGCGTCGAGCAGCTGACTGCCGGCCGGGGTGATCGCAAGCTGGGTGCGCCGGGCATCCTCGGCCGAGACGGTCTTGGTCACCAGGCCGGCGGAGACCGCTGCGCCCAGCATCCGGCTGGCGTTCGACCGATCGAGGCCGAGCTCAACGGCGACCTCGCCGATCAGGGCCACCCTGTTCACGGTCGCGGCATCGATGGCTTCGAGCACCAGAATGTGACCAACGTGAGCCGCGTCGCTGGGCGGCCGGCCCGCCGTCCCCTCGCCGGCGATCCCGCCCGCCCAGCGCCGTGACCAGAACCGGACCAGCCGGAAGAGGGCTGGACCGCCGACCGCAACGTTCCCGGCACCTGCATCATCTGTGCGCATCGCACAGATATTATCTGCGAATCGCACGCAAACCAAGGTTGGGCAATGGTCCGGTGGTGGAGTGTTCGGCGGTCGTTCACGTCTCGGCGGGCGCGAGGTACCAGTCTTTGCCTAGGCTCCTCAATGTCCGTGAAATCCGGAAACGGGAGGTATGGCGTCATGGGTCGATCGCGAGGATTCCTGGTAGGGCTTGCCGCCCCGGTGCTGGTGGTCGCCGCCTTGGTGCCGGCCCAATTCGCCGGGTCGACGTCGTCCACCCTCACCACCACGCAGGGTTCGGCGACCGTCGCCGGTTCCGGTACGGCGACCCACGGTTGGGACGGGGAGCTGGCGTCCGATCTGGCGGCCGTGGACCGCTCAACGGCCTGGACCCAGTTGGCGAAGCTGAAGCTCGGCTTTCCCACGTTCCACCCGGAGGGGCTGGTCGTCACTCCGGAACGTTTCTACCTCAGCTCGGTGGAGATCCTGGAACCCACGCAGAAGTACCCGACGCCCGTCGACGGGTTCGATCGCACCCCCGGCAAAGGCGTTGGTCACCTGTTCGTCATCGACCGGGCCGGGACGCTGATCAAGGACATCCTTCTCGGGCAGGGCATCGTGTACCACCCGGGCGGGATCGACCGTCGCGG
>Ga0307513_10004042_pt1 | contig 19690 bp, 24 predicted proteins | sample 15_EM_MG_FD_202174 | JGI IMG/M metagenome (GOLD analysis project Ga0307513, IMG submission 202174) | Populus trichocarpa ectomycorrhiza microbial communities from riparian zone in the Pacific Northwest, United States - 15_EM | ecosystem: Host-associated > Plants > Roots > Unclassified | place...
GAAATAGATCATATGATATTCTTTTCTAGAATTGGAATAGAATTGATTTTTGGGGCAAATTTGGAGCACTTATTTGAACCAAGATTTTCTTCAATCTTCAACTAAATTTCTCTTCAATTCTTTGTTCTGAATTCCGACGTTGAATTTTCTGAAATAATTCATTTAAGCTCCAAAAACCTATCGAAATATTAAAAGAAACTTCATTACTAAAAAGCACATCAATTACTATAAAAAACCCAAATAAAAACAATAAATACATATGTAAAATAAGAGACTTAATGATACTTTTGATGCACAATCAGTGAACAACTTACTGCTCATACTGACTTACCTCCGGTGGCAGATGATGGGGAATTGCTTATGGAGCCAGAATCTATTTTAGATACCCGTTGGGTAAAATGAGGATCCAAATTTATTGAAGAAAGCTTAGTTCAATGGAAACGACTTCCATTAGATGATGCTACATGGGAAAACACACAAGACTTACGGGACAGGTTCATCAATTTAAACTTTGAGGACAAGGTTTGTGTCATAGAGGGGAGTATTGATAAACCAAGAAGATCCGTCAAAGTGGCCGTGAAAAACCCAAAGTATTTGGACTAAGAAGTTGTCATGTAAAAGCCAACTTCTATGTGCAGGAAACATGCAGGGAGAAGCTGTCACGTAAAAGCAACTTCCAGGTGCAGGAAACATGCAGGGAGAAGTTATGTTTGCCAAAGACTTTGTCTAAGTTGTTAGTCATGTCCACAAAGCATGCTTGCTTAAGAATAGGTCTAGTAGTTAGTATTTGAATTTTAATAATGTGATCGTGTCCTAATTCTTAGAGATATGATCTCAGAATTAGGAGGGGTTGTTATTTTCTTCTTTGTATTTAAACTCTTTCAAAAGCAGTAAAGAGGAAGCTTAATTTTACAAATAAACACTCTTGGGTTAATTCTCACCCTAAGTAGAATACTATCTGCACTATAATATTCATAGCCTGATTGGGACCTATCATATCCCATGTTCGTGATGTGTATGCGAATTCTTTGGAGAATTGCATCAACTGTTGCTGATGGGAGCTGGAAGGCATTGTGGAAGACCCTGTTGTTCCTTTCATGCCAAATAAAGTAGACTATGGTAGAGAGCATAAGTCTAGCAATCATATGAGTGATGTCATTCTTCTTCATATATACGGTGGAAGCCCACTGGAGAAGGCGATCCCAAGTGGCGAATGGGCAGTGAACATGTGCTTCATTGCTGACAGTATTCCAGACGAATGTGGAGTATGGACATTGGAAGAAGAGATGTTCATGAGTCTCAGTGTGTTGATCACATAGCATGCATGTGTTGCTAGTTATTATCCTAGTTATGTGCAACTTGTCCATAGTGCTTAAGCAACCCAGGGTGGCCAGCCACATAATGAATGATTGGCATGGAATGCAACCTTTGTACCAAAGCAGCTGATGCATGGTATTTGTAGGTTTTCTTTCACGTAAAAGCTCCCATGCAAAGGCAACCGTGAATGTTTCTGAGGGATGTCCGGTCCATACATAGTGATCCTTTTTGGTGGAGTTAGGGAAGAAGGTGATGGTATAAAAAAAATACTTGGTGGTAGCAATGAAGTCAGCCCCAATAATAGACCAGCATTTCTTAAAGAAGAAAGCATTGTAGCCATCTGGTCTTGGGGCTTTGTTGTCAGGAATGGAGAACAGTGTTGTCTTGATCTCAACATTACTTATAGGAAGAAACATTGTTGTTGTGGAAGAGGCAGAGATGGTGTTTTGATATAATGGTGTGATGTCATATGTAAGTGATGGCTGCAGAGCTGATAGGAGTTGATCAAAGAATGAAACTACCATCTGACCCATCTTTTGCTAGTCTTGGATCAGAGTACCTGTTTCATCCGTTAGTTGGTGGATTTGATTCCTGACCTGTTGGTGTAGCAAAGATTTGTGGAAAAAATTTGTGTTCCTGTCACCCAGCTGAAGCCATTGTATCCTGGATTTTTATCGAAAAAACAATTCCTCATCCTTACATAATTGCATGTAGTGGTTAGCGGTGGCCCTTTCATTGACTCTGGCTTCTGATGAAGCTGGATTATCATCTAGGATGGTTTGAGCAGCATTCCAAGCATACCTAGATTGAGATACTCTGCTAGTAATGTGGTTGGTGTGCTGCTTATGGAATTTATTGAGCTCAATTTTTAGGAGGCGCAACTTGGTGGTGAATTGATACATTGGAGTCCCTGTGATTTGAGTCTGCCTGGAGGAGCTAACAATGGCTAGGAAATCATCTCGCTCGTCCCATAAATTCAGGAATCTGAAAGGAACTTTTTTTTTTTTTTTTTGTAGCTAATAGGGTTGTCATAACCTCTTTTTGGGTTGTTTTCCAATTCATATTTTTTTCTCTCTTAAAAAATAAAATAAAATAAAACAAAATACAAAACAATTAAAAAAAATATTATAAAAAAATATAACAGTGAAAAGAGGATGCCAGAGCGCTCTACAAATGGTTAAAAATTGGTTGAAGAGGTTCAAAAATACAAATATTAAAATTTGACAGTATTTTGTTGACTGATGAGAGCCCTGTTGACAAAGAAAATTCAATTTGAGGAAAAAAAGTCCAAAATCAGATGTTTATGGACTCAAGTAAATTTTATTGAAGGTTTAATTGAATTTATAGAGGGTTTGATTACAAGAAAAATTGATTTTGGAGTTAATTTGGGCTTTAATTAGAAGAAATTAAAGTTCTGGGGTCAAATTATATTTTTTGAGAGTTAATTTGGTCAAATCAGGGGCTTAATTGCATAAATATTGAAGTTTGATGGCCAATTAGGGACTTAATTGAAGAAATTCGAAACCAAGGACCAAATTGGAAAAGGTGCGTAAATAAAGGGGCTGTAATTAAAACCGGATCAGAAGCCAAATTGAAGAAATTAGAAGTTTATTGCTCAATTGAGGGTCAAATTGCATAAATTCAAGACCAAGGACCAAAGTGAAAAAGGCGGCCAACTTCAGGGTCGCTGTTTGATTTTTGGCAGGGATGCAATTGCATTGATTTTTAAATCAAAATTGCAATTTAGGACTTGATTGAACAAATCACAAATTGAGGACTGATTTGTATTTTAACATAAGTTTGGCGCCGTTTTCATTTAAATAAAACGACACGTTTTGCCCAAAACGGAGTCGTTTCATACACTGTTCATTAAAAAAAAAAGGAAAAACCCAAAACGGTGTTGTTTTAAAGGCACTGTGGGTCTTCTTCTTCCCTTGGACGTGCGAAGCAGGGGAAGAAGAAGATTTTTTTTCTTCCTCTGTCACCGCCATCTCTCTCTTCAAAAAGACGCTGACACCACCCCCACTTGCCCGAAGCTTTCCACGTGTTGGAGAAGAGGGAGGAGATGTGTTCCTCGGGCAATTTTTGGGGCGGCAGCACAGTGGCCGCCCCAGCCACATCCCTCCCCTGTTTTTGCCTATAAAAATGGGGGGGGGGCGAAAAAAAGAGAGAGGGGGGAAGACCGAAAGGAGGAGAAGAGAAGAGAGAGAGCAGAAAAAAGAAGAAGAAGAAGCAGAGAAAAAAAATGAAAAACAGAGGAGAGAAAGAAAAGGAAAAAATAGAGCCACCGCCGACCACCGTGAACCGCCAGCGCCATCACCAGTGCCGCTGTCTGTCGCCTCCAGCATCTCCGCCAACGACAGCAGCCACCACAGGTCAGCCCTTCTCCCCTTCTTCTTTCTCCTGCTTCTTCTCCTTCCCTGCCAGCCTCCACTGTTCACGTAGCATGTGAACAGTGGAGGGCACTATTCACACGGGCCGGGCTGAGCCCAGCCCATGCATTTGGGCCGGGTTCAGCCCAGCCCATTTCAAAAAAAAAATTAAAAGAACAAAATATTTTTCAATATTTGTGATTTCCCTGCGTGTATTGTTTTACGTTGTTTTGTTTAATCTTAGTCTTTTTTTTCATTTTGAAAAATACGAATCCGGTATTAAAATACCTGGTTTTCATCAAAACTTCCAAAAATACAAAAAAAATTAAAAAAGAAAAAATGTTTTTGTGCATACGACCAAGTGTCTCAAAGCTAAAAATCATATTGTGTTTTTCATACACCAAAAAAAAATGTTTTAGCATGCATTTTGGCTTTAATAACCAGTTTATTGAAGTCAAGAGAACATTGGCCAAAATTTAAAAAACATAAAAATTTTATTTTTTTTTGTTTTAATATCAAGGATTACTAATTTATACGTAAAACATATTCCCGATATTAAAAAGGTAGTTTCTTTTGACAACATAGAACAATTAGGTTTTACCGCATTAAGATAAGAACCTCCTTATTGAGGAGGGCTTTTCTTGAAATTTAGACAGACAGGACCAACGACTAGAAAACGCAACAAAACCTTAGATTTTGATCAGACAAATAAAACAATGCAGCTTACCTTAGGTAGGGCGTAGTCGGGGTGCTAATACCTTCCCTTTACGCAACTAGTCTCCGTACCCGATCTCTAAGACCAGTTAGGGTTTCTAGTGACCAGAATACTAGGTGACGACTTCCAGTCCATATTTTATTGATAAGAGACCAGAATTCCTTGTCTCTCCACATTCGCCAGATAGACCCCATTCCATTTTTTTTCCTTGAGTGGTGGACAATCATCGCGACGCCTCACACATGCGACAAGGGTGAAGATTAAGGATCATGGCACTATGATCAGAGATGTGTTGTGGCTGGAAAATAGAATGACCTGCTGGCTAGGTGTGGAAGAGGCATTGGTTGCCGAAGATCTAGTCCAATTTCTTTTGGATTGTATGAGCACCATGTTGGCCATTGTGCCAAGTAAATCTTGGACCTATGTATGGAATTTGGATGAGTTCAAACTGATGAATGCAGTTGTTGAAGTCATCTTAGTGCCGATACCATTGCATGTCCCCTCCTATATGATCATCAGCATGCATAATGGCATTGAAGTCCCCTGTAACACCCCGGGCCAGGCCGTTACATCCCCCATAACAATCCAGGGGATACCAATATTATGAGAACTTTTATGGCAGAGGTGATTCCATAGAAGTGTTCTTTCGGAAGGTGTATTATGGTTATAGATGAAGGTTATTTTGAGAGGTTGAGTGAAGGATGGGGCAGTGACCTTACACGAAAGCCATTTGGGAGAGGAGTTTTTATAAGTGAGGTTAAGTTTGTATGAGTTCCAACCTACTAAGATACGGCAGTAGGAAGTGTGGTGGATGTTTGAAATAAAATGCCAGTAGAGATGGGCCAGTTTAGCTTTAACTATAGCTATGTTGGCAACTCCTATCTTGGTTTCCAGTAAACCAAAGATGTCAAGATTATTCTTTTGTGTCCAATCGTGGACAGTTTTCTGTTTTTGAAGGCTATTAAGGCCCCATGTGTTCCAGCTACCTATATTAAACATTTATTCAAATAAGGTAAGAAAACAACAACAAGATTAGAGTCCCCTAATCTCCTTTCGCTTCCTTCCCCCTTTCTTTTCCCGGACTATTTTTGGAGAAGAAGTTGGGGATGCATCATGGGCAGCAATGAAAGTGGAAGAGGTCTCCGCGGTGGCTTCAGTAGCTACAAGGTGGCTGCTTTATTCCAGATTTTGAGGCTCTTTATCCCCAACCCACCTTTATTCAGAAGGTAACATAAGGAGGCCCGTGCAACTTTTGCTCCTATATGAGTAAGTGATGTGCCCTTCCATAGGAACAAAGCCAGAGTGCTCTCAATTTTCCTGACAATTGAGCAAGGAATGATGAAAATGCTTGACCAGTAGACTTGTATTGGACTCGACCTGTGTAGGAGAGGGAAGCTGATATCCATAGCTTAATCCTGGAGATAATCCTCTCAACAAGCGGTATGCAGTTCTGATAAATCAACCTAGAGCTGATCAAAGGAACACTAAGATACTTGACTTGAAAAGTCCCTTGCTTGAAGTTCAAACAATTGATTATGGCTATCCCGAGCTAGCTCCTCTTCCACCTCTGATAAGAAAACTAGGCTTTTGTTATGGTTTATAACTAGGCTTGACATGTTAGAGAAGGTGTCCAGGACTCCCCAAATAAGTTCCATTGATGCAATGCTTGCATGGCTGAAGATCATAAGATCGTCTGCAAAGCTAAGATGGGTGATAGAGTTCTGTTTGCACCTCCAGTGGAATCTAAACTGAGGATTCAAAGAGGCTAACTTCAACATACCCCCCAAGCCTTCCATGGCGATGACAAAGAGATACGAGGAGAGGGGATCACCCTGATGAAGTCCCCAACTGGATTGAAAAAAACCATGCAGCTTGTTAAAATAATTGAGATCAAATATAAAAAAGAGGCTAGAATTTTGAATAATCTGTATATTATGAATGCATAGTCTTAACCTAAATACAAATAAAGTATGTATAGGTTAAACTGAAAGTACTATTCTACCCTTAATAAATAAGACTACATAAATATTATTTAACACAGCTCACCATTAAGACTGACAGAGAAGAAAGCCGAAGATATGCAAGTTTGGATCCATCCTACCATGCAGTCTGGAATGCCTATTGCTTTCATTCCCCTGAGGATGAAGTCCCAGCTAATTGTGTCAAAAGCCTTCCTTAGCAACCTTCAAGGCATATCTGGCTGGGCCACTATCCAAATGGTAATTGTGCATAAGCTCTTAGGTGAGCAAAATATTGTCAGAGATTTGCCTACCTGGGACAAAAGCAGATTGGGAGGAGCTAATCACTTCTGGCAGGATGATCTTTAATTTGGTTGCCAAAATCTTTGATATGCATTTATAAATGACATTGCAGTAAGAGATAGGCCGATCTTAATTCCATCCAACAAGAATTCGGCAGGATGAGGATGAAGTGATATTGGAATGGTATTTCCAGTAATACAGGGCAAGTTTGGTTTCAATGGAAGCTAGATGGGCAGCATCGATCTTAGTTTCCAAGAGGCCAAATATATCTAAATTGTTTTTTTTTTGCGTCCATGCATGGGGTTTTTTGTTTTGGGGGACCATTGAGACCCCAGATGTTCCAGCTGCCAACTATGAACATTTATTCAAGAGGTGATTAACAACGATAATGAAAACTAGTGGCCCCGGGCCTCCTTCTTTTTCCTGCCCCTTTCTTTTTCCTTATAGTAGTCGAAGAGGGGGGTGGGGACTGAACAGGGTTGTCATTTGGAGGGATAGAGGATGTAGAAGCCTCAGCTGAAACCTCCTTATCAGTAGAGGAGGTTTCACTAGTAGTATGTAGAGCATCCATCTTACTTTCGAGACAAATATTCGCATGCAGGGCATTGAAATGATGATGTTGAAGGCCAAGAAGTTCATTACCTGAGTCTTGGCTTGAATCACAATCCTCCATATTTGTTGGAATTGTTGGCTCTATGATAGGCACTAGTAAAGGGTTGGCGTGTTGTTGGGTTGGAGGGTGAGTGGAAGTAAGATGTGTATATTCTACTGGTTGTATGAGTTGGGGTGCAACTTGGATGTTGGTTGGGCGGCCAATGGAAGCTATGGCTTTGAGGTTGTTTGCTATTTGTGGCTGGTAAGGGGTCGTATAGTTGGATTACCTTTGTCCTCTACAATGGGTGGTGTGGGACATAAGTGGCCGCAGACCCTGTATTTTTCAAATCTTTGAGGCTTCCATTCATAATCAGCAATAACAGTAATTGGTGCAATGGAGAGGGGGCTGTCAATCTCAAAGCTGTGGATAAAAGGCAAGGCAGTATCAACTTCAACATATAACCGTGCATACTCCAGCCTGGTGCAGCTATACGTGAGTTCATCACAAGAAAGTGGCTAGCCAACCATGCTTGTTGCCAAGCTTAGTCCCTACTCGGACCACAAGGGGAAAGGCAAACCATGGAGTCGGATCCAAACTGGGAGGGTGGAAATTTTGTTTTTATCAAACTGAAATCATGGGTGCCATTATTGAAGAATGATATTCTTCCCTCCAAACATCCTCCTAACATCCATGGTCCTTTCTCTAGCACTACATGCATCTCGTCTTTGGTGTTAAAACAGAATATGATAAAGCCATTGGAAGACATCATAACATTCTCTAATCCATATTGACGTCATACCCTATTGTAGGCAATTGAATTAACGGCATGGAATGGCATTCCAAACCCTGGGAAAAATCTGATCATACAGCGATTCCATTGTTTAGAATTTTCCATAAGCATTTCTTCTGTGATATTAAGGCATTTACCATAAATTAAAGATATGTTATATTATCAGACTTGTTATTATAAAACATGCTTAAGTTAGGGAATTTAATGATACTTTAAGTGCAATATGATGATATAAAACCTTGATAAAAATGCACTTTTAAGTACTAATCAACTACCGATTTCTAACTTAGCTTTCGCTGCCGATTTCTGATTCGGCAACGACAGTTTTCGCTGCCAATTTCTGAATTGGCAGCAACTGAGTCTAATTAAAAGTTTAGGAAACAAACCTGACTGTCTTAAGGAGCTAAGAAGAAAGGGTAAAACCGGTTTTGGACATACCAAAACAAGGACAAGAACACATCTAAACCAACTCTAAACACCCCACCTCATTTAATGGGGAGTATAAATGCAAGGAGAGAGAGAGAAGGTGACCCTTCCTCTTCCCAAAAGTTGTCTGCAATAGCTGCATGTCCAGCTGCATGTTGCTCTTCTCTTCCTCCTTCCTAACGGAAACCCAAACCAAACCAGTAGAGAGTGCCTTGTGAACATGTGAAGGAGAATTGAGATCTTGAGAGAAGATTGGACAGCTGCCTAGAGGGAAGGGAAGAGGGTTCTAGAAAATGTGAGAGGAAGAAGGAGGAGAACCAGCAGGAGAAAAGAAAGAATACTGTCAAACCTTCCCCAAACTTACTTAGATTCGAAAGGTGGTGCGGCCGGGATCGGACTATCGTCAGGACAAGGACACCGTAGGTGGAACAGGTAGGTGTTTTCCACCTTTTTCTCATATGATGTTTATGTTTTAAAATGATTTACTTATGATGATATTTTATTAAATCCTTGTTGAATGAAGAACCAATGATGAAGTGTTTGATTGAATTCTTGATGATTGTCGAAACGACTATGAAATGTCGATAAGGTTCTTGTAGAATGTTGAAACAATGATGAAAATGTTAATGTTTTGAAATGACATGTTTGAGGTGGATACATTATTGTGTTGCGATGAATATTAAACCGACTATGAGATGTTGATTGGGCTATTATGAATTTAGGCTACTGATGAATGATAGTATGAGTATTATGAAGGATCTACTGTTGTATTTTATTGGATGTAATTGTGACAAATGGTTGTATGAGTATTACAAAGGATCTACTTTTGTATTTTATTGGATGTAATTGTGACAAATGGTTATATGAGTATTACAAAGGATTTAATGTTGTATTTTATTGGATGTAATTGTGACGAATGGTTGTATGAGTATTACAAAGGATCTATTGTTGTATTGTATTGAACATTAATTGTCATGAATGGTTGGATGAGTAATACGAAGGGTGTACTATTGTGATACTGAATGTTAAATTGTTATGGAATGTTTGTTTGTGTATTACAAAGGATCTATTATAGTGTTTATTGAATGTTAAACTATTATGGAACACCTGTACGAGTATCACGAAGGGTTTGCTATTATGTTGCAGTGAATGTCAAGTTGTTATGAATGATTTGAACGATCGCCTCTGGAACGTTTGATTGGTTGATGATTTTGGTTGGAACGAATGGATGACCGGGATAAATGATTGATTAGCTTCGGTTAATGACATCCGAATGGATGACCGGGACAAATGATTGATTAGCTTTGACTAATGACATCCGAAGGGATGACCAGGACAAATCATTGATTAGCTTTGGCTAATGACATCCAAATGGATGACCGGGACAAATGAATGATTAGCTTCGACTAATGGCATCCGAATGGATGACCGGGACAAAGAAATGACTAGCTACGGCTAATACCACCCTAAGTGGATGACCGGGATGAACAAATGATTAGTTACGGCTAATGGCATCCAAAGTGGATGTCCGGGATCAATAAATGATTAGCTTCGGCTAATGGAATCCAAATTGGATGTTTGGGACAAATCATTGATTAGCTTCGGCTAATGACATCCGAATGGATGACCCGGACAAATAAATAACTAGCTACGACTAATAGCATCCTAAGTGAATGACCGGGATGAACAAATGATTAGCTTCGGCTAAAGGCATCCGAAGGGATGATCAGGACAAATCATTGATTAGCTTCGGCAATAGCATCCGAATGGATGATCGGGATAAATAAATGACTAGTTACGACTAATAGCACCCTAAGTGGATGACCGGGATGAACAAATGATTAGCTACGGCTAATGACATCCAAAATGGATGTCCGGGATGAATAAATGATTAGCTTCGACTAATGGCATCCGAATGGATGACCGGGACAAATAAATGACTAGCTACGGCTAATAGCATCTTAAGTGGATGACCGGGATGAAAAAATGATTGACTACGGCTAATGGCATCCAAAATGGATGTCCGAAATGAATAAATGATTAGTTTCAGCTAATGGCACCCTAAGTGGATGACCAGGATGAGCTAATGGCACCCTAAGTGGATGACCATGATGAATAAATGATTAGCTTTGGCTAAATAAATGACTATATTTGGCTAAATAAATGACTAACTTCGGCTAATAGCATTCTAAGTGGATGACCAGGATGAATAAATGGTTGACTTCAGCTAATGGCATCCTAAGAGGATAGCTGGATTGGAGAGTTATGAATTAGTCTTCAAGAATTGATGCGTTCATGTATACTTGGTTTTGTATATAATAAGTATATGAAAGAACTATGTCTATTATGCTTTAAATAGAGAATAACGTTAGCTCAGCAAATGATATTCGAGATGAATGATCGGATTTGAGTATTGTAATTAGTCTCAGTAATTGATGAATTATTAATGGTGGTATTTATATAAGGAGAAATGATAAAATTACGCTCTTTTGGTCCATGAATGAAATGTAATGCTAATATTGCTTTATTATGTTTCTTTAAATTGCTTTATTATGTTTCTTTAAATTGCTTATAATGCTTGAAATTATCTTTTGGTCCATGAATTATTGCTTTATTACGCTCTTTTGGTATTTACATAGGAATGTGAATTTGTGAGTATGTCAATATGATGTAATGTAAACCTATGAGTATGAAAATATAATAATATGAGCACGTGTATTGAGAATCCGTTTTATAGGAATATTGATTTACATTATCCTACGTGGATTGCGCCTTGTTAATGAATGGAATGCAACTATAAATCTGCAGAATGATATGGTGAAAAACATCTAGAACCGGACCAAAAAAAAATTCCATTGATTTTGGCCTTGAAAAAGTCGGGTCGTTACAAGACATGTGCTAACAAGTTAGCTGCAAGGAAGGCTAGTGATGGGGGGAGTAGATGCAGAACTAGCGATAGGAGGTTTAGCTGCTACAGTCTGAGTTTCTGTATCCATAAACTTAGAGGGGGCTTCCATGCTTAATATGCTAACAATAGGGGGACAGGGTACAATGTCTGGTTGGCAGGTTTCCACTGTAGTCATCCTAGGGCATGCATGTCCAAACAAGCAGCACTTTTCACATCAGGGAGGCCTCCATTCATACTCAACCTGAATTAATATTGGTTCATCTGACAGCTTGCTTTCCATGTCAAATTGGTGAATGAATGGCAGTGATGCATCAATCTCCACACATACTCTCACATAATCCAGACGGGTGCAATTGTAAGTCTGCTCATCACATGACAATGGCTTACCTACCATACTAGCTGCTAGGCTGAGACCGGATTTTGACCACAATATAAACGGCAGACCATGTAGGCGTATCCAAACAGGAAGTTTAGAAATTTTGTTCTTGTCAAACACAAAATGAGGATGCCATTGCTGGAGGATTATGACCTTTCCCCCAAACATCCAAGGTCCTTTCTCCAGGACCACATGAATCACTGCCTCTGTTTTGAAACAAAAAACCATGAAGCCATTGGCAGTAGTCATCACATTTTCGAGTCCATAGCTTGCCCAAACTCTAGATGCAATGGTGTTAACAACATGATATGGCATTTTAAACCCAGGGAAGAAACCTATCATGCATCGGGTCCATTTTTTTGTTGTCGCTGTTATAATCGCCTCGGGGATTTAAGACTAGCTCCAGCCAGCTGTCTCGGTATAGGTTCTTGAGAGAATCATGTACTAGTGTCTGTGACTCTTACCCTCTTCACCCAGTAAGCAGAGGGAAAGGTTTTAGAGCTTGAAAGAAGGGCAGTTTGTTGCCTGATAGGTTTGCTTGTGTTTATTTTAAGCTGAGAGTGTTGGGGTAGTTTTAGGAGCGAAGGGATGTTTGGTTGTGTTTGTTTTTGTATTTTCTGGCGAGTTCCCAACAGGGTAGTTCGAGGGAGGGGGTGACTGGCCATGGGTGGACATCAAGGTGAATCAAGCAGTAGGTTTGTGGAAAGGTAGCAAGAAGGGAACAGGGAAGGGAAGGAGAAACAGGGAGAGGTATTATAGACGGGAAGAAAGGTGTGGACCAATATCTCTCCGGTGAAGCAAGATAATAAAGATCTGAGCGGTCAGAATATAGAGGGCATTGAGAGGCATAACATACCTGAAAGTGAGGAAGATCTAACGATGGTCGGTCGAGCTACAGCTCCGGCAGCAGAGTCTCTCTCCTTTCTAGACGTTCTTTGCCTTCAACCCTAAACTCTAAACTTGTTTTTTAAATATAAAGTTAAGTTGTATAAAAAGAAGGAAAAAATAAAATTCTTTACAGAATATACCAAGGTATACCACAAGAGAAATTAATTCAAAATGACATAGCAATCAATGCTACCGTGGAGCCAAGATAGATGGCTGAAAAAACAAACAAAAGGAAAATAAAACTAGAAAAGAACAAATTAATTGTACATGGCCTCTACGTGAACAGGGACTGAGAATTCAAATCCATATTGCTCGAGGGAAGAATTAGTCTAGAGCTGCCTTATCCTATCAAGAGCTACCCAGTGCATTTCAAGCATCTGAGAGATGCCAAATGCTTTTAAATATCTCTGGTATCTGCATGTGGTCCTTGTTCATCAAGCATGCCCTGATGATCTTGAAAGCTTTGTCACTTAGCTCCTATGTTGTCCGGTAGATATGCTTGAAAATTCTGTTGTTTCTTTCATACCAAAGGTAGTATACTACTGTGGAGAGAACCAATCGAGGGAGGGTGTGAGTGAAGTCCTTTTTCCTAAAGGTAGAAGCTGCCCACTGAAGGAGACTCTGCCATGGTGTTAAAGGCCATGGGAAAAGAGTTTTAGCTGAAAGATCTCCCCAAACCTTGGCTGGGTAGATGCATTGGAAAAGGATATGTTCATGCGTCTTTGTGTGCAGACCATATAGAATCCATGTCGAACTGTTAATGATCTGGTGGGAGAGGAGTATGTCCATAGTGTATAACTTGTTCATCAAGGCAATCCAGAGGATGAAGGCATGGTGGGGGGGTGTGTCTTGTGAACCAGATAAGGTGATACTTGGAGTCCTTCGGCCTAGTGTCCCTCAGCAGATCCTATCTAGAATCAATTGTAAGCCTTCCAGAAGAATTCCCCTACCATCTGCATATGTCTGCCTGGAGTAACTGAGGGTGGAGGTTGATGGAGTTCAGGTCCTAGTGACCTGGTGGAGGAGCCAATCTGCCATTTAAGATGATATCTGAAACCTTGGCATTCCATGGTAGCTCAGGGGTTGACAACAGTCTAAAGGGCAGGAGGTCACATAGCCTTTTTCCATTTGGCAACCAATAGTCCAGCCATAAGAAAGTGGTCATGCAATTTCCTATGATGGGGACGAATAGTCCTTTACACCAAGACCTGCTTTAAAGAATTTTCCTCCAGGACCATGAGGAAGATGAGGGGATGTTTATATACCAGAAACAACGTGAGTCGGCCTGCATAAGTGAGGGACGCTGATGTCCATAGTTTAATCCTAGAGATGATCCTTTCGACTAGCTAAAGACAATTTTGATGTGCCAGTCTTGACCTGATCATAGGAATACCTAGATAGTTTACTAGAAGGGTCTCTTGTTTGAAGCCTAAACAATTGACAATGGTTGTCTTGAGATTCTCTTTAACTTATAATAAGAAGACCAGGTTTTTGTCATGGTTTATAGTTAGCCCTGAGATACAAGAGTAGCTATACAGAGCCTCCCGGATTATTTTCACAGACACATGGTTTGCATGATAGAAGAACATAAGGTCATCAGCAAAGCTGAGATGGATGATAGGATTTTGTTTGCATCTCCAATGAAACCGAAACAATGGATCTAAAGAAGCTAGTTATAGAGTACCCCCAAGCCTTCCATTGGAAGGACGAATAGATAGGGGGAAAGGAGGTGACCCTAACGAAGCCCCCTGCTAGATTGGAAAAACCCGTGTAATTCCCCATTAAGGCTGATAGAGAAGTAAGCTGAGGAAATGCAAGTTTGGATCCAGCCAACCATTCTTTCTAGGATGTCTATCGCTTGCAGACCCTTCATAATGAAGTCCCAGCTAATTGTGTTGAAAGCCTTCCTCAAGTCCACCTTCATAGCACATCTAACTAGCCCACTCCCCAAGGGATCTATGGAAAAACTTGGTGTTTTGTCACCAAGTTGCAGCCACTGAATCCTAGACCACTGCTTATAGATTGCTTCTTCATCCTTGCAAAGCTGGTTGTATAATCTTGCATGGTTCCTTTCTATGGCTATCAAAACCTCTAAGGCAAGGGATTTATCCGGAGTCATCTGAGCTAAGTTCCGTTGAGTCTTTGCTTCGGCCACCCTATATGAGATATGGCTTATATGGTGTCTATGGAGAGTTCTGAGTGCAATTTTCAAAAGACGAAGCTTTGTTGTGAAGCAATACATAGGGTTGCCACTGATTTGATTCTGCCATACTACTCTAACAATGTCCATAAATTCTTCTCGGTCAGCCCATATGTTTAGGAACTTAAAAGGGGACATTGGTAGAGTAATTTTAAATATGTTGCTAGCCAAGTGGAGAGGAAGGAGGGATTGCAGAAGATCCAGTCAAGCTTTTTCAGGATGGCATGCCTTCCTTACTGACCATTATACTAAGAGAATTTAGGTCCTATAAAGGGGACTTGGATGAGCTTAGTGTCTTGAATGCAGTTGCTGAATTCATGATGATGGCCATACCAATCCATATCCCCACCTAACCTGTCAGAAGATTTTAGTATGGCATTGAAATCACCCATCAATCCCAAGGCGAGGAGGGAAACAAGGGTGCTTGTTATAGCATGTATTCCCATGACAATTTCCTCCCAGCTGGAGTATTGAGACCATACACTATAGTGATCTTGAAGGATTCCTTAGTGGACAGGGTAGTTACTTCACAAGTGACCCATTGGTTGGAATAATGCATGCAAGAGAGGTTAAAAATTGTAGGATCCCATCCTACTAGAATCCGGCATGTGGGGGAAGCATTAACATTAGAAACAAAGCTCCAAGAGTGCAGATTAAGACTGACAAACACTGTATTCAAGTTGGGGCCAGCTATCTTGGTTTCCAGCAATCCAACTATACCTAGCTTGGATTTTAAAATCCATTCTCTAATAGTTTTTTTTGTTTTTTAGGTCTATTAAGTCCCCATATGTTCTAGCATCCTATCTTAAACATAAATATATTATGCAGGTGCTACAACCGGGAGGGTTATAGGCCTTTGGCCTGTCTCAGCTTCTTCATTTTATTTTTCCCTACTTGTTTAGTGGAGGGGGGGAGAGGGTTACCTCTGGGGATCGAAGATGTTTCCTTAGAGTTGTCTCTTGCTGATGTAGATGATTCACTAGAACTTTTCAGGGTTGCCATTTTGCTCTCCACACATTTAACAAAACCTGTGATGAGGTGCTGGTTTTCTTCAATGGAGTGTGGGTCATGAGCTGAGTCTATGTCTGAACCATCCTCAATATCATCACCCGGGTTACTTCCTATTAAAGCCAACAGGTTGCTGCTTAGTCCTACCGGTTGCTTAGTCAGCTGCTCCAAAGATTTTTGGGGTATTTGAGACCCTCTGCTATTAGCAGACGCCACCTGCAAGGAAGTAGCATGCATAGTCAACTGCTCCAAGCATTTGGCCTGCGACTGAACTTTCCTGCTAATAGAAGATGTTGCGTGCATGGCTACTGCAAAGTGTGTATCATCTATAGGAGGTGTGGATTTAGTTTCGGATAAAACTATGTAGCCATCCCCATTCTCAGATGTTTTGGTGGCAATACCAGTACTGCCTATCCCATCCTCATAGGTTTTGCTGCCTATCCCATCCACATGTGTGTTGCTGCCATCCATTACCCCAAAAGTTTTCCTGCTCACCCCATCTCCTACTTTAATGGTTTTGCTAACAATGCACGCAGTCACCCCATCTCCTACTTTGCAAGCAGTGCACGCAGTCTCTCCATCATTTGTTTTACTGCCAGTTCCTATTACTAGGGAATCCCAGAAGAAGGCATGTTTCCCGGCATTCTGTCTGTGCTTTTTCCTTTTGTGCAAACATGGCTAAAGAGGTTGCATCTATCACATCTCGGTGGCTTCCACTCATATTCCACCTGGATCAAGATAGGGTTTGCTGAGAGGAAACTTTCAATCTTAAATTGGTGAATGAAGGGTAGTGAAGCATCAGCCTCCACACAGACTCTTGCATAGTCCAGGCAGATGCAGTTGTAAGTCTATTCATCACAGGAGAGAGGTCTTCCCACCATACTTGTAACTAAGTTTAATCCACTCTTTGACCACAAGGGGAAGCGTAGTCCAGGCGGGTGCAGTTGTAAGTCTATTCATCACAGGAGAGAGGTCTTCCCACCATACTTGTAACTAAGCTTAATCCACTCTTTAACCACAAAGGGGAAGCGTAGTCCATGCAACCGAATCCAAACTGGGAGTTTGGATATTTTGTTTTTATCAAAAAGAAAATAGGGGTGCCATTGCTGCAAAATGATAGTTTTGCCTCCAAACATCCAGGGGCCTTTTTCTAGCACTTCTTGCATCTCAAGTTCAATTTTGAATCTGAAGAGCATAAAACCATTTGTTGTTGTCATGACATTTTCCAACCCCTTGTTCTTCCACACTCTGAATGCAATAGTGTTCACCACATGGTATGACATTCTGAAGCCAGGAAAGGATCCAACCATGCATCCTTTTCATTTCCCTATTGTGTCTAGCAGAATCTCCTCAGGAATGACGAGTCTGGCTCCGATAAACTGCCTGGGGATGCCCTTTAATAAAAATTTGGTACTGGAGTCTATGACTCGAACTCTTTCTGGCCAAGAGGTTAAGGGGGTGAGATTGGTTTTTTGGTGCTATAGGGTGGGGTGAAGGTTATGTGTATCTTGTAGGGGGGTGTTTGAGTGATGACTGTGTTACCTGCAGAAGAAGAAATGGAATAATAGGAACTAATGCAGGCCACACATTCAAAAGTTAGTTATAGATTCCATACGCACCGTTTTATTTAAGTAACCATACGCACCGTTTCAATTCCATAAAATGCTGCATGGCAGTTAGCACACAGCCTGCATGCTGAAGGTTTTCGTAACCAATTAGAATTGCAATATTCTATATAAAGGCATATGCATGATAACAGAGGAATAACAAGAATTATAATGAAAGAATGAATTCCTTATTATCAGGAAACAACTATCAGGGTGTTGTTGGTGTGGTATCAACGGCCTCTCATAAATCCTCCCCACTAAAGCCCCTATTACAGCATTAACCATCACTGGAGACCATCCAATTCGGATCCATCATTTCTTCACTTGTAACAACTGGTATCAGAGCCTGCAATCCACGGACTACCACCATGCCACCAGACACCAGAGCAGCTGATCTCAAACGAATTGAAGACTCCATTGCAGCTGTCTCGCATGATCACAACCTCAAGTATGAGTTGATGGCGGACTAACTTAAAGGACAAAAAGTCAAACTAGATCAAACCATAGCCAACCAAGGTGCTCAGATTAGAGACATGCAGGGTATTATGGGCACCATGGCACAACAACTAGAATTGGCTTTGCATAAGCTTTCTCCCCACACTGGCAGCCCAAGTCAAGGCAGAGACAAGCAAGTATCAGGCATGGAAGGTTATGAGTCAAGGCACAGGAGCTCGCAGGAGGAGAGAATTCCTTCATACAAAATACACAAACCAAAACATTTCTTCCCAATTTTCAATGGTGAAGATGTTCATCGCTGGCTTTACAAATGTGCTCAGTATTTTGAGATTGAAGAAATTGCCAACACTGACAAGTTGAGAATAGCATCTTATTATCTTGAAGGTGTTGCATTGTATTGGCACCAGAACTTTTTAAAGAGTACAGCCAACCAAGGAGTCACTTGGGAAGAGTATGTGGAGGCTATTGGCTGCAGATTTGGATGGCAACAAGATCCCTTGGAGGCACTAATGGAGCTAAAACAACTAGGAAATCTAGAAGAATACATCCAGGATTTCGATATTTTATGGAACAAGGCAAAAATCAATGAGAAGCAAGCACTGGTCATTTTTCTTGGAGGTCTGGAGTTGGAGATCAAAAACATGGTAAAAATGTTTGAACCTAAGACTCTTAAGCATGCTTATAATTTATCCAGGCTACAAGCTAACACATTATCCTACAAGAAACTGTCTCCTATTCCTAAACGTTACACCCCACCTTTCAATACTACACAGTCACAGATCCATCTTCCTACAAACACACAGAACCCCACGACCATGCAAAATACCATAAAACCAAGTCCAGCTCCCTGGCACAATAACCCTTCAAATACCACTCACAAGAACAATGTTAAACCAACCAAATCTATTAAGAACCAAGACTTTGAAGAGAGGAGGTTAAAGGGGTTATGCTTCTGGTGTGATGATAAGTTCGTTCCTGGCCATAGATGCAGAAATAAAAGGTTGTATTCATTAAATGTTACGGAGGAAGAAGATGAAGTCATTACAGAAGAAAAGCTGACAGACAATGACGCCCTAACAAGGGAGCTTTCACCCCACATATCCTTGGATGCATTAGAAGGTACGGTGGGGCTCAACACGATGAAGGTCTCTAGTAGATTGGATAGAACTACGGTTAGTATTCTAATTGACTCAGGAAGTACTCACAACTTCCTCAATGCTGAAATGGCTCTCAAACTCCAGCTCAAATTAATTACCATTAAACCAATGATGGTGCAAGCAGCTAATGGTGACAGGATGATTTGCAAATCCTTGTGCAAAAATTTGAATTGGAAGATGCAGGGAATAAGCTTTGTGGCTGATGTGTTCATCATAGACCTAAGTAATTGTGAGATGGTGTTAGGTATCCAATAGCTATCCTTATTGGGTGATATACTATGCAACTACAAGCATTTATGGATGTCTTTTGATTGGCAAGGCAAAAGGGTGTTACTTAAGGGGGAAAACCCACCAAAGCTGCAATATATAGAACTAGAGCATCTAAATTCATTAGCAGGCAGCCAAGACCAGCCAAATTTGAATTGGAAGATGCAGGGAATAAGCTTTGTGGCTGATGTGTTCATCATAGACCTAAGTAATTGTGAGATGGTGTTAGGTATCCAATAGCTATCCTTATTGGGTGATATACTATGCAACTACAAGCATTTATGGATGTCTTTTGATTGGCAAGGCAAAAGGGTGTTACTTAAGGGGGAAAACCCACCAAAGCTGCA
>Ga0307513_10004043_pt1 | contig 19686 bp, 23 predicted proteins | sample 15_EM_MG_FD_202174 | JGI IMG/M metagenome (GOLD analysis project Ga0307513, IMG submission 202174) | Populus trichocarpa ectomycorrhiza microbial communities from riparian zone in the Pacific Northwest, United States - 15_EM | ecosystem: Host-associated > Plants > Roots > Unclassified | place...
GGTTGTTTTTCCTGTGGAAGTCGACACTTTCTGGCAAAGTAACAGAGAAGTCGAATGGAGGAAAGACGCGAGTGTCCATGGTGCTGGTGTTGACGGGCTACATCGAAAGTGTATCATATATATCTATATTCACTAGATCTGGTTCAGGTGAGAAGAGTGAGAAGAGTGAGTACATGGAGCTAGATTCAAGGGCGTTACAGCCGTTTTCATAACGAATCGACGATAGGCCCCGACGTTTTCTTGTTTATATCCTGTTTGGCTCTATCGACGTTTATAAATTCCATAATTGGGGGCCTATCGTTATGAAAACACTGTAAGGTCAGTGATGTGCGTCGTTGTACCAGTCGGATGTAATCGACGGTTCGAGAAGCTGAGAAGCGCTGCTGTCCAACTGCTGTCATTCAGTGTGTCGGAAAAATCGAAATAATTGTCAGCCGATCAATGATTTCTGAACCATGTTAGTGATTATAGAAGCATATACGGGGTGATATGGGACCATAATCACTGCAAAGGTTCAGTAATTGCTGATATCGATTGATATGCTTTTTTGATTTTTCCGACTAAAGTATCCCGCACCAGAAAGGGATGCAAGACCCCAACGACCGGAGTGCTGAGTTTGGAGACTGCCATGAGTCACATTTTTTTAACATGTATCTTTTGTTGCATGAACTAGGAAAATGGTGGAACTTTTATAAATGTAAATACATTTTTTCAATCTAATAGAACTCCCGGATACACTACATTGGGAGTTCCGTTTTTGCTGTCAGGTGGTAAAAGAACATGAACACGATGAGAAGTTGCTTGAGAGAGGGCTACATAAAGTTGACCATGAGAGAAAACAGGTTGGCGTAAATTGACCCCATTGACAACAATGTGTAGTGATTGACCTTCTGCTTTTTTAATGGTCATTTAAGCAAATGCCAGACAAAGAGGAAATTGGGGATGTTTGAATATATCCTTCTTCAGTGGGTGGAATCACATCAGCAAATCCTTGCTTCGGAAGCTCTCCCGGGCCAGGACATTTTTTATGATGTACGTATATTCGTCACTAGAACCTTTTTATCGGTTAAACCTGGCGTAAAGACCGTTGAACGCCTCCTTCAACTCCCAAGTCCATCGATGATGCCCAGCCGTGTCAATGCCCAGCCGTTCACAAAACTTCCAAAAGAAGTCACCGACAAAGTTGCAGGTAAAAATATGTATATCAAACTTATATCATCTTCTTTACTAACCTGTGGGGGGAATTTGTGCGCAAACCTGTGCTATAATAATCTCAAAGTAATTTGATCCTGCCCATACCTTAGAGTTATTAATTGCGTTGTGCCCGCCGTTCCAACGCCGTTCACCACCTAATCACCACCACCGATGCGGCTGATGGGAGCTCTCGACCCAACCTTTAAGTTCACTCTGGTCTTCTCTGGCACGCAGTAATATTTTGCGCCTTAATTTTTAAGTCTGTAAAGGTATCACATCCCAGTTTGAATCGCAGACATCCTGGTGTACCTAGCAAGAAATTGTTCAGACTCGGAGCCAGGCCCGTTTTCGAAAACCCGTAGATAAGATGTACGAAGTACTTGGACGTAGAAGGGCGAACATTATAACTTGAGATCTGAGGCCCGAGGGTAAAGGTATAAACGTTGAGCTCGAGGCAACAATTCGCAGAACACTCCAAAACCCATTTCACATTTCAAAAGGTTACAATACAAGCTACATACACTATCATTTATTCAATTCGACTTCATTATTTTTTACCCAACGCAGCCGGACTGTGGACAACCACTAGACAGCAGAATTATACTTATCCCAGACCTGCGTAGCAACTACGCCCTTCGGGCAACTTCTCCCAGTCCAAAGCCGGAACTGTTCGTATCCTTGCTCCAATAACACCTCAAGCCCAGGAACCACCGTCCAATGACCTGCTGCCGCCTTAGCTAAACCAAGCAAGGGCGTTTCCGCAGGCCTGTATGCCATGTCAACCACGACTGCCAGCCCAGCCCGATACTCAAACAGCGATTGTGAAAGGTAAACCGCACCACTAGCACGAGCCTGCGCATCGTCTGTCGTCGTCGCTGACGCAGGCACAGTCGCGACAATCACATTCGGCGCAACAAGGCCGCTATCACCCCAGGCGCCAATCTGATTAACAACTTTGATTTTTGCGTCTGGGAATGCCAAAGCCAGTTTCTCCGCCTTACTGATGGTTCGATTATATAGGTAGATGACGTCGGCACCCAAGTCGCTAAGAGCGTAGATGGCCGCGCGGGCGGTACCCCCGGCGCCAATGACGAGCGCAGCCCGGACTGCAGTCGATGCGAGCCTATTCTTGACAGCGGATCTGATTCCAAGCCAATCTGTGTTATCGCCGACGAGGACGCGGCCTCCAGATCCTTCCTTGGAGGTAGCCTGAGGAACAATCGTATTGACCGCCCCGATGGCTTCCGCAGCAGGTGTTAATCTGTCTAACAAAGGAATGATATCCAATTTAAACGGAATCGTAACAGAGGCGCCGCCAAAATCAGGGGAGGTGATGGCGAGCTTCACCTGCTCTCCGATTTCCTCGGTTTCTAGAAGTCCGTACGTGTGGGGCAAACCCAGGTTATCGAACGCAGTATTGTGGAGGGTGGGAGACATGGATTGAGAGATGGGCGTCCCAAAGAGGTAGAAAGTTTTCGCGGGCAGCACGCCGATAAGGTGCAATGCTTGTTGAATTTGACGGAACGAAAGCTGACCAGGCGCTGCTTTATTGGGGAGGAGTGGATGTGAAACCGGGCTGAAGCTGACATTGAGCACTCGCGACATCTGTCCTTCAACGCCCATGTTGATGGCAATGATGGGTTTTGCTCCAGGCCTGCTATTAACTTTCGAAACAAAGTCGTACAGGGTAAAATTATCCTTGATGGTCGAAGCCTTCCCAACGATCTTGATAATGTCACCAAGGTTGGTGGCAATATCGTACTTCTCTTTCGCCAACGAACCATCCCACTTGAGTGCTCCACTCCAGTCGTGCCAAGACGCGATGATTTTCGAAAATCCTTTACGTGCATTGAGGTCCTTTATCTGTTTCTCTGGAAGAGTGACCTCAACATCGATGTACTCAACCCCCATTTGCAATGCCAGGCGAAGGAGGTCGGCAGATTCCTTCTCGGCAGAGTCGGGGAATGCACCGCCTTGAGATTTGGTCCTGACAGTGAAGACAATCGGCAAGGACGTAACTCGCCTCAAAGCAGAGACTTGTTCTTGAACGTAGGCAATACGAGGAATTGAGTGTCCTAATGTCTCGTAGTCCTTAGGGGACTTTAAGAGGTCGACCCGCAATTCCAACGCGTCGACCCCTTGCGTAAGTTCCTCGATATGGGGATAAGCCTGTGTGATGTCGGGATACGTCAAGGAAAGGAAGTAGGAACGGGCGCCCGAATTCAGGTTCTCCGACAAGTTGGGTTGTTGCCCAGTAATATGCTTGAAGAACCGAGATACTTCATTGAAGGTCCCTTTCGACGCCACGGAGTTGGCATCCGAACCAAATTGGTTGTCGAAAATATAGCTGCAACATTCAGCAAACCAGGGTTCGCGACGACGGAAAACATCCCCAACAGACTCTCCGTATGCAGGCCGCGACGTTTCTGCATCGAGATAAGCGATGACATCCTCGATCGGGCGCACGACGTGTACGACAGGTCCTTTTTTGACAGCATACTCCTTTAACAACTCTCGGGCGGCAGGCGTCTCGACGATGCCTCCTCCGAGACTAATGATGTGGCCCGTTGGCTTCTCCTTCATGAGTTCGTGTAACGTGGCGGTTTCTGCATCGCGGAATGCAGGCCATCCGTGCTGATGGACATATTCGCGAACTCCGGTTTGGTATTTCTCCTCGAAATAGAAATCGGCATCGAGGCACGGCCAAGATAACGCTGCCGCCGCCATGTTGCCAACGAAGGTCTTGCCAGTTCCTCGCATTCCGATCAAAATGACGGAGGCGCTAGGCTCATGCCATTGGGTTCCACTTGCAGAAGCCTCATCGGCAACGTGGTCAAGTTGGACGCCTTCGACTTCAATACCGATCTAGAAGTAACACATGGCAGTCGTGCAAAGACTTGAAAAGCGAATTTACCTTATTTTCGAGGTCGTCCCACCAGTTAGGCCAGGTCTTCTCGACGCATCTCTTCTCCTCTATGATAGTTTCTCCAACAACTGTGCTCAAAACACTGAAAGCCATAGCGACACGATGATCGTCATAACAATGGACACTGACACCCTTCTTCAACTCTGGGATACGTTTTCCAATGATCTCGAGCCCATCGTCAAGCTCAATGGTCTCAACTCCGAACTTGGCTGTCGAACCGCATTTTTTCAGTCAATAAATATCGAGCTCGTAGGATATCAACCACTTACCCAACTCGTCAATCATAGCCTTGATCCTATTACACTCCTTGACGCGCTGATTCGCAATACCCAGGATCCTCGTCTTTCCTTGGGCAACAGCAGCCAAAGCCGTCGCAGTCAGAAATGCATCCGTCATCTCTTCCATATCCACTTCCTCGATGGCCTTGAGCTGGCCAATAGGCGGGCCTTGAACCGTGGTCTCGGTTGGCGTCTGAACCACATAGCACCCCATCTTCTCCAACACCTCTTTTGCGAACTTCGCGTCTCCTTGGAGTGAAGCCGAGCCAATGTTCTGGATTGTACATGCGGTTCCTGTGATAGCGGCAATGGCGAGGGGGTATGTCGCACTGCTTGCGTCTGACTCGATGTTGTACTCAGCCGGGTTGACGTAGATGCCCTTGGGAATATCGTACACGTCAAGAAGCTTGCCAGTGTTTGGTTCCTTGCGGCGAACGACATCGATGCCAAAGGTCTTCATCATGGCGATGGTCATGTCGATGTAAGGCTGAGAGATGACTTGACCCCCAGTAAGTTCAAGAGTAATGGGTTCCGATGCATACGGGGCGCAGAGAAGGATTGAAGAAACATATTGGCTGGAAACACTGGCTGCGAGTTGAATTAAACCGCCGTTGAGGCCTTGAGGGGCGATGGCGAGAGGTAAACAGCCCTGGGACTCCAAAAATTCGACCTGACTTCCATTGGACTGAAGGGCAGTAACCAATGGCCCGATCGGACGCTGCTTCATCCTCGCGTTTCCGGTGATGACAGTGCGTTCTGCAGAGACGCCAGGTGTGCTTTGGACGAGGGAACACACTGTGGTAAGGAACCGCGCGGCCGTGCCAGCGTTTCCAAGGTAGAGCTCCTTGTCTTTCGGCGGCACAGTGAGAGATCCCTGGCCCCCTTCAACGACCAAGATCTCGCCACCATCCTCCCAAGAAAAATTGGCACCCTATCAAATTCAACCATCAATACAGTGAATATATGCGCTGTATTGGTGAAAGTACCTTGAGCTCGTTCAAGGCAGCCATCATCACTTGGGTATCGTCCGAGTGGAGAAGGTTTCTTAACCTGCATGTCCCTTTACCAAGGGCAGCCAACACTAGAACGCGATTTGAGATGCTCTTGGACCCAGGAGTGGCCATTTTGACGGGATGATTTTTTGGGACGCTCGGAATGACGCGAGCAGCCTCGGACAGCGTTTTCGAAATAATAGAATCGCGAACAACGGTCGCCTTCTGTTCATAGGTTGCCCCAATCTTGGAGAGGATGACGATCTTCTTCTCAGGGCCGCTGTTCTTCTTGTCGATACGCATAATGTCGAGCAGGCGGTCGACGGTCAAAAGTTTCGCCGCTGGGAGGGTGGAAATTCGTGGATCGGCTAAGGTGACTGGCAGGTTATATGCTTTCAAGCATCGATTAAGGCGACCAACGCCAACTTGAGAAAGAATGCCCATTTGCCTCGACACCTCGGCCTCGAGGATCATACCAACACTAACGCACTCGCCATGAAGGATGGTAGGGGTTAGGACCGCCTCGATAGCATGTCCAATGGTGTGGCCGAAATTGACGAGGTTGCGTAGGCCAGTTTCGCGTTCATCTATAGTCACGATGTGCGCTTTCACCGAAATAGAACCGACGATTACAGATAGCAGTAGCTCCTGAGCCGCTGATCGCGTGGCTTTTGAGCGTCCGGCGAAGTTCGTGGAGGGGGTTTGAATGGCGGCGAAGATCTCGGTCGGTCGAGACTCAAGAGAAATAAACTCTTCCTCGTTCCATATCGCAGCTGTCTGGGGTGGGGGAGTGAGCAAGGAGAAGAAGTTGACGAGGAGTACCTTTGAACATACCTTAACTACTTCGGCCATCCCGTTCGAGAATTCACGAGGTGGAAGTGTTTCCAAGAATGCAGCATCTATAAAAATATACTCTGGCTGCCAGAACGCGCCAATGAGATTTTTTCCGTGGGGGGTATCAATGGCCGTCTTCCCGCCTACACTGGAATCGACCATGGCGAGTAGAGTTGTGGGTATTTGAACGAAACGAACGCCTCGCATGCTAGTTAAGGGATTATTTCAGAACATCTGGCGCATACACGCATGTTGTCCGGCGACGTACAATGTGGCGGCAACAAAGCCAACGAGATCTCCAATAACGCCCCCGCCTAGGGCTAAAATCACGCTGTCGCGCGTGCATCGGTTGAGCAGGAGGAAATCCTCTATACCAGCCTTGCCCTCCCTACTTTTAGATGTTTCGCCTGGGGGAATGACCAGACTGAGAAAACGCGATTTTGATCCTGAGCCTTCCAGCACAGTGTTGAACTCCTTCTCGAACGCCTGAAGATGGAAGTTGGCGACGTTGGTATCGGTGACCAAGACGTAGGTAGATGAAGGCAGGGTAGTGAGGACGATCCGGGCGATGTACGGAATGAGGTGAAATCCACAATGAATGGACTCTTTCCCGAGAATAGAGACCTTGAAGAGGTCCGTGGCGGCGGCCATGGTGGAAGATGATAATGAAGCGAAGTGGGGCGATTAGATGAACAACGAAATTTAAAGAAAGCTGGAATTTTATATACGTAACATCATTCCTCCGATCAATCCTATTTCGGCCATAAGCTGGTACCCCGAAAAAATCTCTATCCAAGCAATTGCAATATGAGATACAGGTAGATATAACCAAAACATGAAGCAGAACAAGAATCCAAGAGATATAGAAATGTTTAGCTAGAGGCGTTTTCCGGAGCTATTTGCTCAACCTTTCCGCCCTTCCATCTGATCGTTACAGATCCATCCTGTATCCACTTAGCATTCGGCCGAAAAAAAAAAACACGGGAGGACTTACAGCGTTGCCAAAATATGCAGCCTGCGCCATCTTGCAGAAGAGGCCGACCTCAACGACTCCGGTTAACATTTTAATCTGCGCCATGATCTACGGGAGGGATTAGCGCGAAAGATCTTCACTTTCGAAGCCCAGGTTGTACGCACCACGTAAGGATCTATCATGTGTTCGCGCCCGAATGGGGCGTCGATGATAAAGTTTCCATTGTCCGATACAACAGGCCCAGCTAAATGAAATGTATCTTTAGCAATGTCCCGACGAAGCAACGAAGCACGCGAACCTTTCTTGATAGCCATCCTCAGCGTGGCATTGGGGGAGCCCAGAATGTGATGCAAATTTTGCAAAACTTTGGCGTAGGCGAAAGGGACAACCTCAATCGGCACACCCTGAGTAAACTTTTGAAAGCCCTCAGAGTTAGAACGAGTTGGATCTCGTCACGGACGCACGTTGGTACCGAGATATTGCACATTTTTTCGGTGGTCGGCAACGAGGATGAAGCTAGGAGAAGAAAATGAGTGCTCGACATCGTGAGATGGGAACCCGGTGACGAACGTGGTAGCAGCTTCCGCAAGGACCTTTTCTCGCAAGTGGCAAGCTCCTCCCCCTTTAACACAGTTCAGCAAATGGTCGACTCTGTAACGTGTGAACATGATAACTTTTCAAAGTGTCGGGCAAACGCACTCATCGGCACCGTCGAGGGTAACGTCTATCGTTGGGTATTGGTCAACGTCCCCGAGTCCAAGCCCCGCTTCCACAATCAACTGTTTCGATTGGAAACCTAAAGAAAGGGGTTTAATAATCAACTCCTAGACTTCGAAAAACAATCGCACCAGTTGGGATGAAGACGCGCCCCTTGTTGATTGCTGCCCCCTGCTGCACGATTCTCTCCACGACATAGGGTACAGTCGATCCTTTTCAATCAAAAATCAGCAGTGAATCTTGCGATGGAGAATATCCCATCATACCAGACCCAATGCCAATGACCTTCCGGGACAATGTCACTATCAGTGCTATAACCTTACCAATTCGCGACTCACCCTGTGTTGTGGTTTAACATGGTTGTCCACCGCCTGATAAGCAGCAAGCCTCTTCGATTGCTCTATTGGGTCCATCGGAACGAGGGGAAGAGCTACCAAACGCCGAATACAAGAATGGGACGTGAAACGATGACAGTGAGACCCGAGCAGAAGCGCACCTGGTTTTCCCCGATTCATGACACTCTCCGGAAGCCCCAATCCCACAACAGGCCTGATCTCTGCGATAACCGGGGTCGTTCTTGGCGCGACGAAACGGAGAAGGAGGGAAATCGGAACCACCGGATGTAATGAAGAGAGTTGGTGATCGACAAGGTTAGGGGTTTAATCTGGATTCGGTATGTTGGCAACTCACGGAACGTCTGAATGAACCTGAGAGGGAAGAGGCATCTTGCTGTGTGAGAATTTGCGGATTGAGAGAACAACCTGGGTACGCGCGACACGAACAGCCGGGTGGAGCATAAATATAACCTGGAAATCCAAGACCAGGCTGGGATTCCATCAGTTCCGTTCACAACCGGTACCTCAACGCTTGCTATTTCTCTCAAGTGAAAGCTAATTCGCCGGTTTCTGCCCTTCTGCAAAGAATCCACCGAGGGAAAACCAACCAAGAATTTATTCCAACGTAGATACATTAAACTACAACATCTGCTGTTGAGCCAAGATACGGTTGCACACACTCCCACCGCAAAACCCCCACATCGGCCTTCCACTCCGCTTTCAAACGCTGACTTTGTTCATCATCAGAGGCTGCGATAACGCGCAGGTACCTGGGTGTTTTCCGTTCTGGTTGGGACGCAAATGTCTGGTCGGACGATATAGAGCTGGAAAGTTTGTCAACAAAAGGTTTGGACACGGCAGACCCTAGCATCGAGTTCAAGGCGTTTGCGATATCTTCTGAAGAACCAGGATACTGTAATGGGGTATATTGCGTCTTGCCATCCTTTGTCTATATTGCAAAAATAGAGGATGAGTACGGCATTGGCAAGCTCGGACGTGATACGCACATCAGCCGTGTAGAACAATTGGGGCATAACAGAATCTAAGGCGGGCAGCCATGCCTCTTCATCAAGCGACACTGAGGTTTTGGTTTGCAGTCCGACAAGAGTCAATTCCTTGGTCTCCTCATCTTGAAGAAAACACAAAAGATCGGGTCCCATATGATTATTGGGGAAAAGGAAACATATCCCATCAGGATCATTGAAGAACTTGAGGACGTCGATAGGAGATGTAGCCTTGTAGCCCAAGCGGTCAGAGCTGCCTGAAGTCCATGTTACAGGGTAGCTCTGCATTACGCCATCTACTCCCCGTTTCAACGACACCAAGGTCACCTTTCTCGAACCCCAGGGCGGGGTGCAGTGGAAAACTTCTGATAAAGCGCAAGGTTTGCTTCCAAACATCTGTAACAGCACTAGAAGCGTTGCCTCTTCGACTGTGAATGCGAGCGAGGAAGCATTGCCAGCTGTGCGGAATGTGTTGGCAATCCATGCCTGTTTTCTCGATGAGTACCTTCCAAAGACCGAACTCAGATATAGGACGACCAGCGGTTCGCAAAGATAGACAGGATAGTTAATTTCTGGGTCCATTCTTTGAGCGATTCCAAGCTCCTCGACGTGGCCAACACCCGAAGCAACTAGTTCGTTCTTGTCACCCTCAATGGGAAGAGGTATAGTTTGACTTCCAATTCTCCATCGCATGAGAACGGCGAACAGGGACTTGATCAAGTCCTCTCCTAGGGCATTGAGTATCAGAAAATGCGCGGCTCATTGAGGCATTACACGTACGGTCTGATTCAAACAAGAGATGAACCACTTCATTGAATTGTCCATGATATCGCATCAGATGGAGCGTCTCAGCTGTAAGGGGTGGTTCTTCTTCTTCCAGTTCAATAGCATCAGTGATAGTGAACCCAGTTAAGGACCAAGCGAAAGCGCTAAGAACACGGTGCCGCGAGAGCGGTTGCGTATACAGTAGTAATTCAATCAGGCTCGCTGTAAATCGGTAACTTTAGTGGATAAACGTCAGTGATATGCCTCACAACGTTCAAAGGCTGTACCCACCGTCCCGAAAACCAGTATAATATTCGCTCCACCAAGCGCTGATCGGAGTTGGAGCTGCGGGATAGATGAAGGTACTTGCGGATGTAGTTCTCATGGGCTGTCCCATCCTTTGTGAATCGCCCAACCTCAACGAGGACAAAGGGTATTGGGCGGTATTTCATGCGTTGTGCACCACCAGGCCCTAGTGTCCGCCTCATCTTCATCGATAAACCAGTTCCGGCAAATATGACCCCCTCCAAGAATGTCAAGTTCCAAAGAAACCCGCGGAATGCATGCAGAACAGGGCGCAAATCAATCTCTGGGGTAGAGGAACGAAAAGAACCCTTCAGATACTCAGCAGCCACTTGGACTTCGTCCACCACAGCGAAGAGCGGTTTAGAATTAATTGGAAAAATTGCTGTTCCCGCCATGCTCCATATCTCGACTAACATGGTGTTGGCGAGAGTACGCATGACCGCAGTATCAGCGGCACGGAGACTGTCGACGACAATGGCAAAGATGTCACCAGAACATCGAAGGAAGGGAGGCAGGGCTTGAACGAGAACCCATCGCCGTCTTGCTACCATTGGATCCGTGCCTGTAGACAGATTTTTCATGATGCACTTTAGAACGAAGAGACGAGCACAGATTAGCATCATAAAGGCACGATCTGCCACCTCAGCATTTTTGGTAACGTTGGCATCGCCCGTGCCATTCATTGCATTCCAAGCACTCATTATTTTCTTAGTCGTCATGTCAAAGTCACAAGAGCCAGCTGCGCGTTTTCGTGAACCGCCTCGGAATGAAAAATAGAATCCCCAGTTGTGGCAGAGCCCTTCAAGTGAAAGGCGAGTCTTTCCAGAACCAGAGACGGCAAATAGATGGCTGCGCGAAGCGAAATTTGGATGAGTCATCTACCATGAAAAGGGTGCAAAAGGACACAAACACGATATCGCCACAAAATAATCGTTTAATGGACTCCTCGTCCTTACCCAGGTCATGAAGGAGAAGCATTGGCTGGGAGGGTAGCTCTACCTCAAGATCTGTAACCAAGTCCTCAGGTAGAATGGAGTCAAAATATCCGTCTAATTTCCCCTTCGCCAGGTAGGTGATGTACTGGTTGAAGGACTTGAGCGCAGTAGCCATTGCGAGCTCGGTATCATGTTGATCAAGTCGTGGCGGTGATCCTGTCGCAATGTGAACAGAACAGTTATAGGGAGAGGATACACTACGTACCCTTGGTCGCCGATCCTAGTTGGGTTGCAAACGGGCGGAGTGTATGGGCCGTTTCACTGTCTTCCACGCGGCGTCGCTTTGGAGAACGCTCGAGCGATGCTGGAGAACATGTACAATGAAGTGAATCGTTTGTATTGGGACCAACATGGCAACATGAGTGAATGTTGAAGAGAAAATACAAAAAGGGGAAGTGGGGGAATCAGACAGCATGAAACGTTGGTAAACATGTATAAGGAGCAGCGGTGAAGAAACAAAGGAGCATCAACAACAACGTAGACAACATAAAGGAATGACAAGCATACTCACGCATAGGCGGAAGTTGCACGACGATATGGAGGTGCTTGAGAGGGGGCGACGAGAAATGTTCCCGCAATTTATCGAGAGGGGAGTCTAATTTGACGCACCCTGTGATTTCCTCTGGGCTTTGAGCATGTTCAATCTTCATGTCAAATTCCGTAGAAGGAATGGGCGTGCATAGCTTCCAGAATATTAGGTCTCGTCGTTGGCACGCGCCAGAAGACATTCACCTTCCAAATCTCGAGGGCGCCGGAGTCGAAGCCAGCAAGCGAACTCTCATTCCTCTTTATCGCATCCTTCAGGTTATAGACCATCTCATCCTTGTTAATGTTAATCGAGAAGGGATAGTCCGACATGTGGAGAATCCAGCAGATGAGCTTGAACTTGTCATCTGAGCCAATGATTGAGCAATTTATGGGATTGAGTGCCACAGTTGGCTTACCTTTCCTAGATGAATCAGACAGATAGGAATCATTCGTTGAGCTCATCGTGGTCATACTTGCGGCTGGTTGAGTAGTGATGATAAGACCCCAGTTAAGCGGGTGGGCAGCATATTATGATGGTCAACAAGGCAAATCAGGGAAGTGACGAGCGCGGGTATGTAGTGCGAGACATTTGGCAGGCAAGAAGAAAAAAAAACGAGAATGTCAATGAGAATGTGAGCAAAGAATCCAGTGAAGGTGCGCTCACCATCGGGGACAAGTAAATCCTTCGCGACGAACTCGATTATTTGAGAAGACCCGTCTTAGCACTCATAGAAACGCTGAAGCTCTTCGTCGTTGCGGAGAATACTATTATTATCATTCTCTTTGCTGATGATACCAACGCGACCTATTGGAATTTTCAACGACGAGGTAACTTTGGTGGCGAGATCCAACCAGTTTGGACGTTCATCAAAAGTTGCAATTTCAATTTGGTCGGCCTTCTTGAGTATGAATGGAGCGAGGGGCATGGTCGTCAGGAGAAAAGGATCTGAACTATTAGGTGTCATATGAACAGCACTGTTTCACTCATAGTGGTCCAGTCAGCAATGAAGCGAATTCTCCCTCCAATTGGTGCGTGATGTGAGCGAACTCGATGTCACGTACCCTCCGACGGTTCTTGTTCCCGAACTTAGATGAGGGCTATCAGAGGTGCCGCTCTCTCATTCCTTTTCTCGTGGGGTTCAATCTGAACAGGTGTTTGTAGGTGTTCTTCTTACCTGGTACAGACACTTGGGAATTTTGCTTTGGAGAGTTTCGCTCATGCAATAACCCAGCGATCCAGCAGTGAAGCAAATCCTCCTATTGATGAATGAGAAGGAAAGCTTCATCATAGAAGATCTTGACGAATACCATCTTGTCATCAAGGCCGAGCAGGAGTATCGCGTTCGGAAGGAGTTGGAGACTGAGGTACGTAACAGCAATTTTGGTTTGAAGCTCACTATTCATCTCTACACTCAGTTGGAAAAAAATACGTACAGCTTAGAAACATAGTTCTTCTAATACGACCTACTGTTTCTCTGAGTTGCCTAGCCACCTTAACCTTCACGGCCGTTCATCCTAAAGTCCACGAATTATCGCTCGAAACCCATTTCGATGACTTTGGAAAAATATGTAGCTGTAGGACTGGCACTTAGGATGATTTTTGGGACCACCAATTCTAATATTTTCAGTACGTCGTCGTTTGTCACTCCCGATAGTTGATTTATTTAGTGTCGGCAGCCAGCGGGAGGAGACCACGCTCTATCAGCATGCATTGGGGCTTTCTATATCATATGATTGGAATTTCTGTTTGAGATTGTCTCTTTTCCACAACTCGGATCGCGAATCGAATCCAGATCCTACTATTGTCAAGCTTGAGGCTAACACCGATGTCATCCTGAACCCCCTGGTGCACTATTTTTTGACGAGGGCTAGCGCTCTTTCCTTCTGGTGAACTCTGTCTCCTGCGCAGCCTCTTATTTGAGGTCAACAGAAGCTTGACATAGTTTGTAACATATGTAAGTTATATATGAATATCGAAAAGGCATTTTATTTGCTTTTCCAGTTTTTTGGACACGGGGTGGGTACTTTTGTCCACTCTGCCAGAATGGATAACTCATCGATCATTTTGTCACGTTTCCAGCAGCCTTCCAAAAGCTTGGATGGATTGTAGGTGAATATTCGGATACCTGGTGATTCCTTTGCAGATCTGAACGTCTTCAATTCTTCACTCATGTCGCCAATTGCTCTTCCAGCTGTAACGCACGAAATTCTTGAGAAGGGGTAAATTTCAATAATGAGGGATTCCACTATCTCACCGTCGTTTGGACCGAGAACTCCCAAAATATGCCGTTCCAAACTTCCATGTAGAGACTCGCTATCGCTATCGTTTGACAATATCGACCAAGTCGAGGCTACACATTCCAAAGGAAGATGATATATACCCCGCTTGGCGCGAGAATATAACAGAAGTGCAGACACCCCTACCATTCGATACCTATATAAAAACCACACAGCGACTCGCCGACTACGATGGCACATCGAGTTTGGTCGACCGAATCAATGCCGGGGTCGACATCATGGAAGAAATCCCACCCGAATATCTGTAAATATTATAGGTGCATTCGTGATGGAAACTACATTGCAGGCATCTGCCTGCAGAAGTATAAATATACGTCAGAAGATAACCCCTTGTTCCTGTTGACCAATATACTAGTAAGTGCATACTGAAATGTAAATGCCATTCACTCTAACTCAGTTCTTCGCTCTAGACTGCCACATTTCGATACCTATCTCATACTAGCGGGCATAAAAGCTGGATTAGATTGGCTCCACGGTCTTAGGCTTTTTCACGACGATATCAACCCGTCGAACATTATGCTAGATAATGGGGGACATGGTGTCATTATTGATTTTGACTCCTGTGCCTCCATCGGAGCAGAATCGCGGGGTGGAGCGCCTGGATGGTCGACGCGTAAAGCACCTCCGGGGACAAGCCGGCTGACGGTCAAAACCAGCCCTCGTCTGCCAGGTGGAGAGGATGCAGGCAGCAGCATACACTTAGAAAACGTTCATGTTGCCCACAATCATTCGATGGACTCGTCGCTTGTAATTTTCCAAACTATAAACACACCACTTTAAGAACCCTTCAGGAGTCCTCCCGTACATACCGCGCTACCGTGCCTATCGTGCCAAGTAGCACGGTTTTTTTCCTGCGCCCCAACAGAGATGGATCATCATTCAGGTTATAGCATTGTTCGTAGGAGAGAAAGGCCAACCTAGTTTGATGATCTGAGTCAGGTCAAAAATGATTGTACGATTAGATGAACTGCTAACCACAGTTTAGTATATGAAGCCGAGAGAAAAACGTCATCGACCATCTAGTTGCCAATCCGGGGTACGCATTGGGTGTACGGTCACGGTTTCATTCCTGCGACTCAGGTTTAAGTTCCTGGTATATTTTTTGGGCTTTTATGATGTACCTCTTTCTCCGGCGATAAATAAAGAAACCGATTATTAAAACGACAAGGATGATAAACCCGCCAATCTGTATCAATTTATGAACATAAGTAGTTGAGATGACATACTAATAGATGATAGCATATAAACAAAGGAAAGACGTACAGTTCCTCCCACAATCGCACCGATTGGAGTACCACCCTTGACTTTTGAAGCATCTGTGGTGACGGTTCTAGAAAGTGTCAGTCAAAATTTAACGACGGACGGACGTCGACTCAACGAAGTCGAGGAGGAGATAGCCGGACCAACGGAAGTAGTATCAAGAACATCAACATGCGAGAAATCAAACCAGGGTGTACCAACAGTTGCTATATTGGTGAGCTTGACTGTGTAACTCTTATCCCTGTCCATTCCTGCAGCCCAAAACAACACTCGGTCAAGGCTGAGCCAATGGGCGTTTCCGTCATAGACGGTGGTTACAGGCTGCCCTAACTCCGGTGGAGGAGTGAAAGTGACGCTGAACTGCCCCTTAACGTCGCTGACGTCGCTGTACACAAATATTGCAGAGGCTTGGCTGATAGTGAAAGTCATGTAGTCTCCTGCAGTGTAAGTATCCCGGCGCGGATAGGCGACGGTACTCTGCTGGATCAACCCTGGCACATTTGAACTCCAAGTTGTCCCCACATATGAGAACTGGGGATTAACTGACGAGTTACCGGTGCTATCTATAACGAATGCACTCAAAAGTTCGATTTTGAATGGTGTTCGTGCTGGTGTAAGATAAGTTTTCAAATCATAACTTCAGTTGGGATAGTCGAACCTGTCTCCTCTTCCTACACCAACGGTAAGGATCGCATGTGAGAAAAACACGAGGCTTGGCTGGGTAATGCTCAGCACCAAGGTATGCTTGCCGAAGGCCATTCCAATGCTTTTCCCTAGTAGTCCCGAGGATATGGTAGACGAGAAAGATGTACTGGTCTGACCATCTACGGAGATTGCATATGAACCCGGGGTCGCGTCGCCGTACAAATAACTGGGCGATCAAATGAGTAGGGTTTGTATTATCATTAATAGACCTCGGGCATAAACAGCTGAGTGACTCACATGGCAGCGCCTTCGAAGTCGATCGTCAAGGTCGCTCCAACAAACGACGAACGGTGAGAACTTGGTCCAACGCAAAAACTCAGTTCGACCCATGTCGAATCAAGAGAACCCGCACATGTCAAATTCCACCCAGTGGCTAACGGGCCATCTCTGTAAGGAGAATAGCTCACAACAGGAGAATCGTTAGTGATGGTGATGTTATAGGGAGAGCTGAAGTCTGAAGTCATTGGTGAGTTATCAAGAAAGTTAGGGCATGTACTTGGGTTCTCACACAGTACCATTAATGGTGGAGTGCGTCGACGTTACAAAGCCATACAATTATTCCCACTACCTTTCGGTAGAGGGTATTAGCGGTTTGACACTCAGGGTCTTTTTTAATTTGGAGTGACTACATATGTCAACTACCATTCAGAGTAATTAGTCCCATCCGTCTTAATTAGGCAAGTCGAAGGAATTTCCGAAAACGGATGGCTCGCCGGGAGTATTGTATTCCCGTCCAATCATTGTTCCATGAACTTCACTCCCTTCCATCGTTTGTTCACAGACTCGCAAACACAAAAACGCTTTCTTTCTTCTCCACTACTGTCAATAGACACCTTGCGAATACGTTATTTGATTATCGGTCCTCGATCTGTGTATCCCCTTCTTTCCGCCGTCTGATCAAATTTCGACGAGAAAAAAGTGGTACCCATTGCGAACGGTGACTTGTTGTGTCTCGTCAGTCAAAAAAGTGATCGATGATGATGGACATGCTGTCATCATCGATTTCGACTCCTGCGCTTCCATCGAAGCGAAATCGTGGTTGGACACTTGGTTGACGCACCCAAAAATAGCTGAGGTCGCGAACGATGAACACAGTTTTAATCTAGTCGCCAGGTTCATTCAAGGGGAATACGATAGCCATGACTTTACGGCCCTCGATATGTGAATCAAATCCTCAAAAAAATACGTCAGGAATGGTAGATATGCGTCACATCTCGTACGTTACGAATTTATAATGGTGCATCCCATGTTGTTCCTATTTCTATCTCCCTAATAATTTTTATCACCAGTGTCCTTACGAGGTACCGGAAGACAGCCTGAATTTTCCCTTCGATGGAACGCACAATGGCTGGGCGCTATCCCCAGAAGCCTCGTCAGTTGGGTGTACCGCCCAGTCAATCGTTCATCTTGTGCCGTAGTCCCCTTTGAACCTCTTCCATTACTAAGTCATTGAGGAAGGAACACACTCAAAAGATTCCTCACAATTGCAATGTATATAATTGAAGTAAAGCACGAACAATATGCTCAAATTACAACCCCGAACAAAGATTAAAACGGGTATGTATTTACTATTACCATCATATAATGTGTATATAAATCGGCAGATTTGGAGAGAAGTTTCTTTTGAATGGCAGGTGGTATTCCACCAAAGAAATAAAATAACGACCAGGAGCGGGCCAGACACAGAAGGAATACCTCTACTTCAGTCTCAAACGAATGCAGGTACTTGAGGGCAATCCATGCCGATAAGGGGACTGTAGAAGTAGTCGAGATTCTTGTTGAGAGCTTCCAAAAGGACACCCTTTGCAAGGGGGTACAACCCTCTGACCGTGATGTTGACGAAATCTGTGTAAAGCTTGCAGAATTGTGTCAAATCGGCAGAGTTTGGGTTTGGCGTGTAGCTGTTGAGTGTGCCGTTGTTGCCGCCTGGGGCAATGGGATGCTTAGAGGAGAGAAAAGTGGTACCCTTTCCGACGACATCGAAGCCACTGGATATGTTGGACCTAAAGAACCCGTCTGGGAACCGGCTGTCTTGGAAGAATCCCCTTGCAACGTTCATGTCGAGCTGCCCATTCGAATCGCGTCCGTCTATGAAGAAGGCAATGGGGAAGACAGCTTCGGCGTATGCGGTGAAGTATCGAGGAGAGATGAAGCCAAATTGGGGATTTGTCGCGATGGAATCTTGGATTCTCTGGAACCGGAATTCTGCGGCCACAGAGAAGTTATAATAACCGGCACCAAACTTGTCACTGAAGGCGGTGAGCTGAAAGAAAAAAATGAGCAATTTGTGTGTGGGGTAGAGAAGCGACAAACCTCATCAAAGAGGGTCTCGTTGAAGCTGTGGTTGTCCCCGAAAAAGAAATCAGCTGGTTATGACGAGAAAAATAGCAATAAGCATCCGAATAACCCTTTGGTTATTACACACAGAGCTGCAGCTCATTTCGTGACATACCTCGTGTCATACTAGCGTCTCCTTCGAACACCCCATGCGTGTTAAGCCCACCCACAATCGCTGGTGAAGGAGGGTCCGGACCAGTTTTACTCGTCTTGCGTCCGATACTGAGCAGGTTCGTGACAAGGTTGCCATCCACAAGATGCGATGCGTAAGTAATAAATCTGGCGATGTCGTTTCCCATGTTGAAGCCTGAACAGGTAAAAGAGAGATGGGACGGACGGATACATCAGCAACTGGGAAATAAGTGGACGTCAACAACGAACCTTCTTGAACGGCATTGATGATCTGACCAGGAGTAGCAACTCCATTTCTCGGAAGCCACTGTAGAAAAGAAAGTCAACATCCGACGATCCTCGTTTGTTTAGTCCAACGATTGGTAAACTCACCCCATGAGAAGCAAGGGTATTCAAGCCAGGGCATGGTCCCCGTATGTCATGCTTTCCAGCAGGTTTGAATGGATGATTTTCGTCATGGACGAGCTTCGCACTTGTATCTTGTAAAGGACCCGGAGGGGGCTCAAGAACACCTCGCTTGAGAGTCGGGAGAATCGCGTCTAACTGGGAACGAGAGAGACCTGCGAGAGTGCCATAACTTGGGAAGGCCAGACTGCCATGGAGATTAAGTAACGAGAAGACCAAGAGGTGGGAGGGGAAGCGCATTGTAACCTTGTAAATAGGTGAAATGGTGTTACCTCTTTTATATGGTTCAGCCAGGCATTTCCGAGTAGAATGAAATTTACCAATTTGTGCACGAGATTGATGCTTATGGAGGTAGCTGTGGCAAGGCCAATAAAATGTGGTATACATCGCCCGCCCGACTGAGCATTAATCTAGCAGTATGTTTGCTGCAATGGCCTCAATGCATTTCCCAAGAATAGCTGAATGATATAACATCTCGTTACACATCTTTACGTGCAGTCTGACCGTCGCCAAGAGTAGAATCCGCAGCCTCCGACGTCGGACAACTGGATCCCGGCTTTCCAACCGTATGTTGTGTTGAGGGTCTGAGCACATCCATGGACATAAAGGAGTTTTAAAAGAGGCGATGAGGCTCACGAGTTATCATGATCAGGGATTGTGGATTGCGCATTTTCAACGTTGTAGATTCAATCATCGCGGACT
>Ga0307513_10004044_pt1 | contig 19685 bp, 23 predicted proteins | sample 15_EM_MG_FD_202174 | JGI IMG/M metagenome (GOLD analysis project Ga0307513, IMG submission 202174) | Populus trichocarpa ectomycorrhiza microbial communities from riparian zone in the Pacific Northwest, United States - 15_EM | ecosystem: Host-associated > Plants > Roots > Unclassified | place...
CACACTGGGGCCGAAGAATTTACAACTGCAGCACTGGCGAGGAGCGACGACCCCAAAAGGAAGGAGACCACCTTTGAGGAGGTGAAAAACATTATTGAGTCGTAGAGCTCGTTCTATTAGATAGGGGCTAAAGGACAGGAAGGACTTGCAGCCGAGGATGAGGGAGTGATAAAGCAACCCGACTTGTGGGCCTTGCAACTTTAAGGCGACGGACATCCCGCACGCCTTTGTTTTCGGAAGGTCACCAGCCAATTAGGGCGCGGCTTGGCGTCCTTGGCCTCCAGGTTCTCTGCAAATTCGGACCAAAGATCAGCTTGTCAATGGTATCCAACAGAGCGCTGTTGACATCCTGCAGCATCAGTGTTTAGCCTGGTGTTTGTGCGGCTGGTTTCGTACACCTGGTAACTGGTTGATGGAAAGTATTGGCTCTACATAACTCATGGTGTACGGTGAATTGTATGGAATTTTTCGCTCTCTAACAGACGCCTCAACGGTTTGCGCCCATGGCTATGGCAACTCATGAGGATTTGACGGGCAAATTGGATGACTCCAACTGCGTTGTTGGCTACGTTGTTGGCTTGGCGTTGATCTGGGTCGATTCATTTCGGTAAAAAAATTGCTTATAATAAATAAATCATTTCATAAATTCATTTTGTAGCAAAATTTGCACCGCTTTTTCAAGGCCGTTCCTCGAGGTTAATGGGGTATTCGGCATACATGTTTTTTTTTGCTGTCACGTTCGCCAGATTTCGCAGCTGCAGTTGCCCCTTACACCGCAAATATCCAAACGAACTTGGGGCGCCAGCGCGCAATGTCCTGAGGTTTCCGGCGATGCTCGGACCCTTGAACCTCCCTTAGGGCGAAGAAACTGACGCCGAAGGCAGAGTACGGCGGGGATCCTGCCTCAAGTTGGGATCTACTTACCCAGCCGGCAATAATCGTTGAATAAACCATCAACTAAATGAGCCATGCTTCTCAGTCCACTACAGTCGGTACCCTTTGATCCATCGTACTAAAGGCTTGCCCAAAGAATTTGAACGCATCATGATATTTTCAACATGTTATTGTAATTTTTTTCGTTTCGCTTTGCTCGCTAGCGTTTTGAGCTGATTCGACAACACTCAGACATCGATATTACGATATGTTCTCAACTGAGCCTTGAGCCGTTTTGCCTGACCTTTCGTGAAGCCAGTCATGCAGGAATCGTCCGTGTAGTCCATGAAGTTGTCTGCAAACAAAAGTTTACGCGTTAGCACAATTTTACAAACTCAATGACAGGCAGCTCACGAATGGGGTCAGCGCCTCCTCCGGGGCAGGTGTCCCTCTTCTCTGGGCATCCGTACGCAGCTGATTCCTCAGGAGGGGTGTCATCAACTTCGTCTCCAGAGCCAGTGCAGCCACCCTATTGTTGAATGTAACAGGCGATAGATTAGATCACACTCTCAATAATGATCACGAAAGACAACTGACCTGGAAGGTGTGGTAAAGACCCATCCAATGGCCTGATTCATGAACAAGTGTTCTTCCCATGTTGTACTTTGGCTGGGAGCTCCCGGGCATGGTTGAGTAGAGTAGGACAACTCCGTCGTTCAAAGGTTTCTCAGCGAAGTCCATCGGGAAAGTGGCATAGCCGAGGAGACCTTGTCCGTCACCCTCCGCGAGGCTGTGATTGGGAAGAGCAAAAATAAATGAAGGGCTGATGGGTTGACGCAAGCAAGCTAACTTACCCAACGGTGTAAACGTTGAGGGACGAAGCATTCCCGTATCTGAAAACCTTCTTCAAGCCCGCTTCCTGCTCTCTAATGAAAGGGTCAGGAAAGTCAAATGATCGAGGTTAATCAAAAGACGTACGAGTCGGGGGCAACTCTCAAAAACATATCCTCGCTGTGGATGCGAGAGATATTAATAAGATTGAAGCTGATGCCAGTGCTGTTGTAGTCCTGGTTCATCACTTTGATTTGATCTTGGATTTGAGAGTCGCTAAAGCCATCATGTTAGATGTGATGACGAAATATGATCGACAAGAAGTATTTACGGGACAAAACCGCCTTCGTAGGTTTCATTGGCATAAACAACATGGAAGTAGACATCGAGGGTAGCTGTAGAGTTCTCCGACTCCGCCGGGAGACGTTGAGATTGGAACCTACGTTCAGCAGATAACTGTCGTGCAGCGGTGATGTGTGTGCCACATCCTCTGACCGAAACATATCAGAAAAGCCTCTCATGGGTTGCAGCGCCCAATTACTCACCTACGACGCTCAACGCCATGGGGTACATCACGAATCGTGGGACGTGGAACAGCTGCCACAAGAGAAATAGCAAGCGAGAAAACAAGAAAGAGTGAAGAAAACATCGTTATCGGTCCTGCCGAGGGTATTTATTCGATGGTGCGCTCAGCGACTGGGAGAACCGGCTCCCTGTGTGATTGTTGAGGTGGAAGAAAAACCGAGATCTTGGTTACTCTTGGCATGCTCCTTATAAAGCGTTCACTGGTTAACGGCATGTCGGCGACCGCAGTCTTCCCCATCAACCACCACAGCCATACTCCAGAGTCCAGGTTTCAAAATCGGCACGAGGCTTCTGATCAAGCACACGGGCACACTATTAATATATCTCCCAAAGTCCATTCACCTTGCCCACCCACAAGAACGTCCAACATGGGGGATTTGGAAGAAGTAATGTAGCGACCGTCAACCGCCATGATGTGCGTCGTCGAGCATCAAAAGGAAAATCTGTTGTGGGGGACATCACGCTTCAGGATCCGAGGTATATAAACCCTGTGCCAGGAGCTTTCTTTTCTTCACGTTGTACGTACACCCCACTCTCGCTCAGCTGGTCTGAAGCTCAATTGCATAAAAAAAAAATCATCGATTCGATATTATTACGATGCTCCTCTCAATTCCGCTCATCTTGCTTCTCCAACTTGGAATTTCTCTCGTTGCTGCTGCCCCGCCGCTCAGTGCACCCACCCACAAATCCCACACCAGTCATGCTAGGAGGTTCGTTTCCGTATGCTTGTCGCGAAACCATTCTTTCTGACGAATATCTTCATGTTATATTGAACAGAAGGTGTGGATCTCGTATCAGCGCCGCAAAAAAGGCTTCAATGGAGAGAAAATTCTCTGCCCAGCGAAAGTTGCCATCTAAGGACGCGCTCGTATCCCCTGTTATTGACGTCAATTTTAATATCATCGCTATTAATAACACGGTGGCTGGAGGTTGGATCCCGTCCGTTGATTTTCCCTTTCAGCACTGTACTATTTTACTAAATGGTATCCCAGCCCTTCACAAGTATCGAGTCAAATCGCAGTGCTCAACAAGGACTACAAGGCGTCTGGTATCCAGTTCCGCTTGGTGAATACAACCAGGATTCTCAACCAAAACTGGTTCACCAACGTCTCTGACGAATCGTGCGTTCTTTCTCTTGCTATCAATTAGAACAGGCGTTAACTACTTTGTGCTGCTTATTCAGACAGGAACAAACTGCGATGAAGCAACAACTGAGGAGAGGTGGTCCCGAGACGCTGAACATCTACACCGTTAGGTATGTCCATCCATTATTATGACTGCACGTAGAACACCCATTAAATGCCTTCGTCATACAGTTTCAACAATCCCGCAGCTGAAGGTCTTCTCGGATATTCAACCTTTCCTTCGGACTACAAATCGTCGCCTAAGGATGACGGCGTTGTCATCCAGTACCAAACCCTTCCTGGAGGGACCAACGCACCGTTCAACCAGGGCCGAACTATCACACACGAAGTAGGACATTGGGTTGGGCTTTACCATACCTTTGAGGTACGTCTTTCCTCCGCTTCTCGTCTTGGGCGGCCGATGTGTTACTGATGTTACTTGTGCCTCGTTTGCAGGGCGAATCTTGCTCGTCGAGCGGTGACGAGGTTTCTGACACCCCAGCCCAACTGAAGCCCACTTCCGGTTGCCCAAAGAAAGCGCCCGACACATGTCCAAACAAGCCTGGCCAAGATGCTATCCGTGAGTCTTGACCTCTTTCCCTTCTCTCTCCCCTCAAATTTGACCTTTGACGCCAATAGACAACTTCATGGACTACTCGGACGATGTCTGTCTGACAGGATTCACCGCTGGCCAAATCCAGCGTCTCAAAGCTCAATTGAGGACCTACCGCAACATCAATGTGTAAAAGCAAGCTCAGAGTCGTGATAACTTGATTGTATCTATGTGTGTCGTTTCAAGGTGTAATATTTTGGGATTTATCTTTTTTGCTTGAGCTTTGAAATTGGGAGACCCGGAGGGATATTGATCCCTGGTCGAAACTTCGAAAATTTATCCTTGGCTTGAATACCCAGAGACTTAACGATACGATTAAGAACTCGGGCAAGTAATCTGAAGGCCCCATCCTGTTGCATTGGCGCAACAACGTGTGCTCTCCCCAAGGGCAACTATCACTACACTTGCCGGAACCGTGACATCGGTCGTTTGGGTCTATCTTGATATACATTCTAGATGATTCTACTTATCTAAATCATACTGACAGGCGTTTTAAATTTGGGTCAATCAAGAGTCAGAATGTCAGTACTTCTTGGGCGACAATTTCATTCTCCGCCTATCGATACGCATCTTCCTTGGATCATACTTCCCGACCCCACAGTGGAAGTGTGATTTGAATCTGACTTAGGAACAAGCCATCGTCAATCAGCGCCAATCTCTTCGTTCGGCATTCATCGATGTCAAAAGACACCTCCCTGATCGACTCCTTTCCCTTCTCTTCCTACTTGGATTCCAATTACATTCCATTCGATGACGAGGTGGTACAGATCAAAACTTTTCTCATTCAACCTCGCAAACAGCTAGAGGACATGAAGGCAGAGATGGATCGTCTCCAGGCCGAACTCTCCTCTGTAAAATCGAAATACGATAGCTTATACCACCAGTTCAATTCCTGTGCATCCCTCATCACTCTTCCTCGACGTGTCCCCGACGATGTACTTGAAGAAATATTCTACCAATCCCTCCCCACAGATCGAAACGCGCCTCTGGATAACAATGCAACTCCTCTCATATTCACGCGCATCTGCCGCCAGTGGCGTCAGGTCGCCTTTGCAAGCCCAAGACTTTGGTCGACAATCCACATTCATGCTCTACCGAATTTTTATGACCCGTGGAAATACTTCCACCCAGATAAACCACAACCGAACCGGGACAACTTACGGGCGGCTGCCGCTTTGGAATGGCTGAAACGATCAGGCGACCTCCCTCTTCAGATTTCTTTAATTGCTTACAGTGACCCATTTGGCGATCTCCTAGTCTTTGACCCCTACCTCTCCCTCTTGGTCCCATTTTGTTCCCGATGGAAAAGCCTTATACTTGAAGGAGATTCAAGCTCCTTTTCCAGGATTCTCGGAGCCGCAAAGTTACAATCCCTGGAACTACTAATTCTCGACTTCGACCCTTCAGTACATCGTAACGATGATCGGCCTGAGGATTTCATGTCCTCCTTGTCCAATTGCGGACTATTAACCGCTCCATCCCTTCGCAGATTATCCATTCGACGGCTTCTCACGATGGACCCGACGAATTTAAACGCCAACTGGAGCCAGTTAACACATCTCGAACTTGGCGCACCTTCTGGTGAACGGCGCAACTTAATGACCATGCACATGTCTACAGCCTCTGAAATTTTACGGGTTTCTTCACGTTTGGTTTCTTGTCGAATCAAAATCGGTGCATGGGGAGGCTCTTCTTCTCCCATTCATTTGATGCGACTGCCTTTCCTTCGACAATTATCGATAGATATAGAAGGCTACATCCTCCCTTTCACAGAAAGTCTCGAGGTCCCCGCACTACAAGAGATCAAATTGCGCATTATCAACAATGACATTACGGGAAACAATGTCGATTACAAGACTTGCCTCGCCCCTTTGTTCCTGCCTCCGCAAGGAACCATTCAGAAACTCATCATTGATACCCGATACCTCGATCACGAGTCCTTTCTCGATATCCTTCGAAAATGTCCTGATTTAATATCCTTAACCGTCAAAGACTCCCAACTATATACAAGCCTTTCTCGAGACTCGGAAACCACGATCGACGACCAATTCCTGGAAAGAATCAGTTCAAACAATGGCGAGGTTCTCTGTTCCCAACTCGAGGAATTCATTTGCAATTATCCTGCCCCCTTCTCCACGACTGGTATGATCGAATTCATCAAGCGAAAGCAGAGTGGGAATATTCCGGAGCTCGCGAAATTGAAGAAGGTCGTGCTACCCTACATTTCACCCGAATTCGAACAAAAGTGCGTGTTTGATGAGCTGCGATCGTATATTTCCCGAGGCTTGGCACTACACCTCCGAGACTACAATAATGGCGTGGTATATGGGGATTCCGCTGCGTACTATTTCGATGCCTGGGGGTTCAAATAGGCGTTTGGAATCATTACTACACAACGAGTTGTTGGACATTGAAGATATCAATAAAGGATCGAATATAATAGGTTCAATCCAATGCCTGAATAGAACAAATAAACTGTATTCGATGGCGACTGTTTGTATATTGCGAGTCCGGGTCCGAGAAGGAGACATTTCGACCTTCGCCACGTATGAATCCATGGTTTCCGTGCAGAAAGCCTGACGTCCTGTACACAGAGAGGTCTGCTACCCTCTACCCGAGCCCGCTCTGCTGGCTTTGGGCTCCTGGAACAGAAGATTCCACAAACGACCAAAGTGTGTTCATCTTTCCACAAAGTTATCGGCGGAACGTGGAAAAGAGAGCAACACATTTATTTTTTCGTGGATCTGCCAGTGGCTGCCCCCACCCCACCTACCAAATATAGTATGTTTTCCGAGTTCCAATGTTTTTTCTTGAATGTTTTTTTAGTCATATGAGTCTATTTATTCTTGATTCATGTGCCGATCACTTCCATTTACCTGACCATCGATTTACAAGATTCAAATCTCGCTCGAAAATGTTCTGTGCATGATTCTTTGGGCGGAGGAACATATGTGGGAAATTACCGAGTTTTGTGAACTCCATTGTCACCTCCGATGTCATTGCCGGGATTGGTGCAGATAGTGTCTGGGTACATACTAGAACAATCTCATGGTCAATCAAAACACTCCTTGACGCGGCAGACGTTGATGGAGGGTTACGCACAGCCACCGGGACATCAAAATGTATCCCCTTCACTCACTCACCCTATCGCTTTCAGAGCTTCAAGTTGATTTTTGGATTCAAGAAGTCGAAGTCCTTAAGAATTCGACCTCTTCTATTTCAACTACATTTCGCCGCCCCCTTGGCAGGTCCGATGAACTATGGATGTGAATGTAGTAAAACGAACTAAAGGTACTACGTGAAAAAAAGAACTTCTCATTCCTTCTCCTTCTCCGTAATACGTGCTTTCCTTCCCATTACTGGTGGCGTTGCTCCAGTACTTTATTCTCCGCACCCGCACCCATCGTCGGCATCGCCTCGCAAAGGTAATCGATTAGTTCATTCTCACATTGATGTAGATGAAGAAGATCGCAGGCAGGCAAAGCCAATTTCATTTCCAAAACGATGCTCTGACTTGGATTCTCTTTCCGACACTCGGCCAGCCGGGTCGGTGTCGTGGTAAGTACAGTTTTACGCAACATTCGCACCTACTTTCACTTGGACAACAATTTCATTCTCCGCCTATCGATACGCATCTTCCTTGGATTATACTTATCGACCTCACAGTGGAAGTGTAATTTGAATCTGACTTGGAAATAACTTCAAGTCATCGTCAATCAGCGCCAATCTCTTCGTTCAGCACTCCCTATCATCGATGTCAAAAGATACTTCCCTGATCGACTCCTTTCCTTTCCCTTCCTATTTGGATTCCAATTACATTCCATCCGATGAAGAGATGGTACAGATCAAAACTTTTCTCATTCAACCTCGCGAACAGTTGGAGCAGATGAGGACAGAAATGGCTCGTCTTCATGCTGAACTCTCCTCTGTAAAGTCGAAATACGACAACTTATACCACCAGTTCAATTCATGTGCATCCCTCATCACTCTTCCTCGGCGTGTCCCCGACGATGTACTTGAAGAAATATTCTACCAATCCCTCCCCACAGATCGAAACGCGCTTCTGGACATCAAAGCCGCTCCTCTCATATTTACGCGTATCTGCCGCCAGTGGCGTCAGGTCGCCTTTACAACTTTGGTCGAGGATCCACATTCATGTTAAACCGAGGTTGCACATTCAATGGAGTGGCCCTGGTACTAACATACCCTCAGATGAACAGCGTCCAGAGAAAAAGGACATGTTACGAGCTACCGCCGCCTCGGAATGGCTCAAACGATCAGGCAACCTCCCCCTTCACATTTCTTTCGTCGCTAAAAACGACCGATGGCTCGGTCTTCCAATTGTTGATCCCTATCTCTCCCTCATTGCCCCATTTTCTTCCCGATGGAAAAGCCTAGTACTCGAAGGGCATTCGACCTCCTTTTCCAGGATTTTTGCTCTCGACGCTGCAGATTTGCGATCTCTGGAATTATTAATATTCGACTTCAACTCTACGGGATATAGAAATCTACCGCAAGAGCTCACCACCACGTGGTCCGACTGTGGACTATTAACTGCTCCATCCCTTCGCAAATTATCCATTCGACGGGTTGCTACGATGCACCCGAAGTATTTAAGCGTTAACTGGGCCCAGTTAACACACTTGGAACTCGGCGCACCGTCTGGAAGTTTGAACAATGCGATGACTATGTCCATGTCTACGGCCTCTGAAATTTTACGGGTTTCCATCCATTTAGTTTCTTGTCGAATCAAAATCGCTGAATACGCAGACTTTGCTCCTATTCATTCAATGCAACTTCCTCTCCTTCGACACTTATCGATGGATATAGAAGGCTACGTCCTCCCCTTCACAGAAAAGCTCGAAGTGCCCGGGCTACGAGAGATTAATTTGCATGTTATCGAAAACAATGTTACAGGAAACAGCGTGAATTACAAGACTTGCCTCGCCCCTTTGTTCCGGCCTCAGCAAGGAAGAATTCAGAAACTTGTTGTTGATACCCAGTACCTCGATCAGGAGTCCTTTCTTGAGATCCTTCGAAAATGTCCTCAGTTAATATCCTTGGCCATTAACGGCTACGAACGCCATACAAATCTTCCTCGAGAATCCCCTCCCATCACGATCGACAACGAATTTTTGGAAATAATTAGTTCAAACAATGGCGAGGCTCTCTGCTCTCTGCTTGAGGAATTTATTTGCGATTGTCCTGTCGCCTTCTCCACGACTGGTATAATCGAATTCATCAAACGAAAGCAGGACGGGAATATCCCGAAACTCGCGAAATTGAAGAAGATAGCTATGCGGCCTGACAATATTGAAAGGGATGTCTTGCTTAGCGAGTTGGAGCCGTATATTTCCCAAGGCTTGACGTGTGACATTCCTGAACTTGACATACCTGAACTAATCACACGCGTAAAATTATTACTATGCGACGAGTTGGACAATGAAGATCTTAGGTAATTGAATACAGTAGGGTTGCCAATTGGTTGCCAATGCTGGCGCCTGAATGGAACGAAATAAATTGTATCTCTTGGAACAGAGAACGGTCGAATCGTGCATACACTACTACTTACACAAATACAACGCAAAAGAAAGCCACAATGAAATTTCTGTACTATCATTTGCACCTGCGTCACGTACATTTCATTTGAATCTCCCTAACACCCCTCTCTCCTGAACGCACTACTTGTTCTACGCCTTTAAAAGTAGATATTCAAGATTACTGGGTAATAAAGTGTGTATCTGTCGAATTTTGAGGTAAGTTATTGAGTCGTTGTGGTCAATGATCTGCGACCGTATATTTCCCAACGCTTGGTGCTAGTCACCCGGAAACTCCAATTCCTTTGATAACGAAGTCTATGGTAATTCTGCTGCACGCTATGCTAATTTCTGGGAATTATAGGCATTTGGAATCATCATGCAACGAGCTACTTATTGGACATCGAAGATGGCAATAAAGTGATCGAATAAAATAGGTTTCTGGTTTCCACACAGAAAGCGAGAGATTCCGTAAAAAAAACTAAACTGCGCCCTCCTTCACGCGTGGTTATATAGCCAAATAATATCGACTAAAAATCGCAGAATATTTTTACTTTCTGGAAGGACCTGGTGACCTATATTTGTTATGAGGAGTAAAGTGCAAGTTAAAGAACAAGAATACGTCCAGAAAAAGATTCGTCATGTCCGATGAACTATGGATGTAAATGTAAAACGAAATAAGGTACTACGTGAAAAAAACCTCATCAATAAACCTCTCATAATCGAATTCCTTCTCCTTCTCCACACCTTCCTTCCCATTACTGGTGGTACTGCTCCCATTATTCTCCGCACCCGCACCCATTGTCGGCATCGCCTCGCGCAGGTAATCGATCGATGCTGCCGGAAGATGTGCGATGCGCAGATCCAGCTCCGTGAGGAAGGGCTGTGGGGTTGGAGGACAGTTAGGTTGGTTACCGAGAACGGAAGGAGTGATAACACCACAACAACACATACCTTATTCTTCGCAATCCCGCGGAACGCCTCGCGCAACTGATCAGGCGACGTTTGATCCTCCATAATCTCCACCTTGAAAAGGGAGAAAAACGCAGAAAATAGGTCAACTGAAAGCCCACCCAAAAAAGAGCAAAAAAAAAAACACCAAAAGATTAATAAACGCCTCAAACGTAACCGCACCATACTCCTCCACCAGCTGATCGTATATCAAATCCATATCCTCCTCTGAATACACGATCCCCAGACTGGCGAGGGCCGCGATCATCTCGGCGAGGTGGGGTGTATTGGTTTCGTCTTTGTCGAAGTACCGGAATATGGATTCGAATTCTTCCAGTTGAGCTGGAGTAAGGTTTGTCATGTTTCGGGAGACGATCTATATTCAAAAAAAAAAAAATTAGAAAATTAGAACTCGAGAATTAAAACAGATCATACCTGGTTATCGATGAACACGATCTTCTTCCCTACTGCATGTACCACCAGCTCTAGCTCGAATTCTAGATCTTGGCATGTGAATACAGTGTAATCGTTCTCCTCCACGTTTGCAGCAGCGCATTCCGCTTCGGCATCTTTGACTGTTGAGAGAGCGTCGGAGAGTGCGGGAAAGCGTGTTTGGATGAGCTGGATGTGTTGCTGTTGATCCTGTGATTGTCTTTAGTAATAAAAAACAAGAAGAATTTAAGATGGAGGCATACCTCGAGAGCACTGATACTCGCCAGTTCACTGGAAATGGCGTGTAGTTTCTGCTCAAAATCGTTCGCAAGCTTGGCGAATTTCTTCCGCAGATCTTCCTTAATCCTAAAAAAAATGTCAGTATCAACAAAAGTTCGAAGAAAAGAAGAATTGACTCACAGCCTAATCTGCGCATTAATCCCCCGACTCCTACCCTTCTCCGTTTCCAACAACTCCAGCCACTTCTTCTCCAGATCATCCAACGACAGCCCTTTCGGGGGCATATAATCTCTCAACCCATAGGTCTTCAACTTCGTCTGCACATTCCCGAAAAGCGTCGCCAGATCCTGCCGTTCCGTCACCCAGGTACGTTTCGTCGTCTGCTTGTACGATGTAAATCAGCAGATTGGGACTTGGCGTCGACGTATGTCCTGTTGAAGACTTGCGATGACCATTGTACTTGGATGGAGGAAAGAGCGGCGAGGAGGAGTCGTACGCGTCGTTCGTAGTCATTTCGGATGTTGTTCGGATGAGCCAGACGGATTGCATGAGCTCAGCGAATTTTTCGACGCGGCGGGATTCTGTTTGGGCTTGGTCTGCGAGAAGGGGGGAAAAAGTCTGCGAGAAGGGGGGAAAAATAAGAATGAAGTTGGATTTTTGAGGACGGGTGGGGAGTACTTGCCCATGGTGGAGAATGCGTGGAAGAAACTGGCGATGTAGGTCATGACGCTGCGTTCGTCTGGGTGGGCAGAGTCGCAGAGATCTTCGACTTCGAGGAGTTGGGGGATGTGGGGGTGTTTGGCGGCGACTTGGAAGGCGAGGCGAGTGTTGCCATGTCGGTCGCCCTATAGATATGTGAGCCACGAGAAAACGAACAAAGGAGGCAGGCCATACCTTGTCAAGTTTCTGATAATCCAAGAGATCGGGTCGATGGCAGTGGATAAGGGCGCACCTAATGGACAATCCGTCAGCTGGAGGAGGTAGAGGAAAGAAAGATTTCAGCACACGAACAAGGCGAGCCCGTCAGCCCAGCTATATGACGTTGACTTCTTTGTATGGCTCCTGTACACGGAGAGGTCCGCTACCCTCTACCCGAGCCCGTTCTGCTGGCCTTGGGCTCCTGGAACAGAGGATTCCACAAACGACCAAAGTGGTTTCCACAGAGTTATCAGCGGAACGTGGAAAAGAGACCAACACATTTATTTTTCCTGGATCTGCCTAGTCTCGAAACCAGACGTTATGGATAAAACCGATTCGGGATCAGATTTGTTACCATAACGTCTGGTAGGGTTTAACCCGTAACCGAACCGACAACAATTTCAAGCTCCGAACAGTGGCCCAAAATGGAAATCCCCCACTCCCGTTTTCTGTGCCCCACCTGTTTACCTCAGCAGTCACATGTTCACAAGTGACCCAATCACACGAAGGTTCCTGCCACCCGCCAATCTGCAGTGTGCACGCATTCGCACTGCTTCAAAAAAAATGAATAAAAAATTTCCCCTTTATTATAAATTTCTAAGTATTGTTATAATCCTGTACATGTGTTACACTCAAATTGAATCGTGCTAATTCCGCAAGTACCTGAGTGGAGCGAGGGGACGCGCTAGTGAGAGTTAAGAAAAACCGGGATCTTGGTTACTCTTGGCATGCTCCTTATAAGGCGTTCACCGGTTAACGGCATGACGGCGAGTCAGCGACCGCAGTCTTCCCCATCAACCACCACAGCCATACTCCAAGTTTTAAAATCGGCACGAGGCTTCTAAGGGCACACACAGACCTGGGCGCACTATTAATATATCTCCCAAAGTACATTCACCTTGCCCACCTACAAGATGATATAGCGGCCGTCAACCACCAACCGCCATGATGTGCGTCGTCGAGCATCAAAAAGAAAATCCGCTGTGGGGGACATCTGGTCTGATGCACAAAGAAAATCATTGATTCGATATTATTACGATGCTCCTCTCAATTCCGTTCATCTTGCTTCTCCACCTTGGAATTTCTCTCGTTGCTGCTGCCCCGTCGCTCAGTGCACCCACCCACAAATCCCACACCGGTCATGCTGGGAGGTTCGTTTCCGTACGCTTGTCGCGAAACGCTTCTTTCTGACGAATATCTTCATGTTATATTTCACAGAAGATGTGGATCTCGTATCAGCGCCGCAAAAAAGGCTTCAATGGAGAGAAAATTCTCTGCTCAGCGAAAGTTGCCATCTAAGGGCGCGCTCGTATCCCCTGTTATTGATGTCAATTTCAATATCATCGCTACTAATAACACGGTGGCTGGAGGTTGGATCCCGTACGTTGATTTTCCCTTTCAGCAGTATACTATTTTACTTAATGTTAGTATTCCAGTCCTTCACAAGTATTGAGTCAAATCGCGGTGCTCAACAAGGACTACAAGGCGTCTGGTATCCAGTTCCGCTTGGTGAATACAACCAGGATTCTCAACACAAATTGGTTCACCAACGTCTCCGAAGAATCGTGCGTTCTTTCTCTTGCTATCAATTAGAACGGGCGTTAATTACTTCGTGTTGCTTATTCAGACAGGAACAAACTGCGATGAAGCAACAACTGAGGAGGGGTGGTCCTGAGACGCTGAACATCTACACCGTTAGGTATGTCCATCCATCATTATGACTGCACATAGAACACCCCTTAAATGCCTTCGTCATACAGTTTCAACAATCCCGCAGCTGAAGGTCTTCTCGGATATTCAACCTTTCCTTCGGAGTACAAATCGTCGCCTAAGGATGACGGCATTGTCATCCAGTACCAAACCCTTCCTGGAGGGACCAACGCACCGTTCAACCAGGGCCGAATTGCCACGCACGAAGTAGGACATTGGGTTGGGCTTTACCATACCTTTGAGGTGCGTCTTTCCTCCGCTTCTCGTCTTGGACGGCCGATATGTTACTGATGTTACTTGTGCCTCGTTTGCAGGGCGAATCTTGCTCGTCGAGCGGTGACGTAGTCTCTGACACGCCAGCCCAACTGAAGCCCACTTCCGGTTGCCCAAAGAAAGCGCCCGACACATGTCCAAACAGGCCTGGCCGAGATGCTATCCGTGAGTCTTGACCCCTTTCCCTTCTCTCTTCCCTCGAATTTAACCTTTGACGCCAACAGACAACTTCATGGACTACTCAGACGATGTCTGTCTGACGGGATTCACCGCTGGCCAAATCAAGCGTCTCAAAGCTCAGTTGAGGACCTACCGCAACATCAATGTGTAAAAGCAAGCTCAGAGTCGTGATAACTTGATTGTATCTATGTGTGTCGTTTCAAGGTGTAATATTTTGGGATTTATCTTTTTTGCTTGAGCTTTGAAATTGGGAGACCCGCAGGGATATTAATCCCTGGTCAAAACTTCGAAAATTTGTCCTTGGCTTGAACACCCAGAGAGGTAACGATACGTTTAAGAACTCAGGCAAGTAATCTGAAGGCCTCATCCTGTTGCACAGGCGCATCAACGTTCATTACTGTGCTCTCCCCAGGGGCAACTATCACTACACTTGCCGGAACCGTGACATCGGCCGTTCAAGTCTATCTTGATATACATTCTACTTATCTAAATCCTACTGACAGGCGTTTTAAATTGGGGTCAATCAAGAGCCAGAATGTCAGCACTTCTTGGCCGACAATTTCATTCTCCGCCTATCTAGTATCGATACCCATCTTCCTTGGATCATACTTCCCGGCCCCACAGTGGAAGTGTAATTTGAATCTGACTTAGGAACAAGCCATCGTCAATCGGCGCCAATCTCTTAGTTCGGCACTCATCGATGTCAAAAGATACCTCCCTGATCGACTCTTTTCCTTTCTCTTCCTATTTGGATTCCAATTACATTCCATCCGATGAAGAGGTGGTAGAGATCAAAAATTTTCTCATTCAACCTCGCGAACAGTTGGAGCAGATGAGGACAGAAATTGCTCGTCTTCATGCTGAACTCTCCTCTGTAAAATCGACATACGACAGCTTATACCACCAGTTCAATTCCTGTGCATCCCTCATCACTCTTCCTCGGCGTGTCCCCGACGACGTACTTGAAGAAATATTCTACCAATCCCTCCCCACAGATCGAAACGCGCTTCTGGATAACAAAGCAGCTCCTCTCATATTCACGCGTATCTGCCGCCAGTGGCGTCAGGTCGCCTTTGCAAGCCCAAGATTTTGGTCGACAATCCACATTCGTGTTTCACCGAGGCTTCTTGATCGGTGGATTGCCAGCACTGACAAACTCTCCCAAGAACGGCTTCAAGAACAACAGGACGTGTTACGAGCCACCGCCGCCTCGGAATGGCTCAAGCGATCAGGCGACCTTCCTCTTCACATTTCGTTCGTCGCTAAAGGCGTGTACCCATCCTTCAATCCCCCAGTTGTTGATCTCTACCTCTCTTTCATCGCCCCATTTTCTTCGCGATGGAGGAGCTTGGTACTCCAAGGGGGTGCAACCTCATTTTCCAGGATTTTTACTCTCAAAGCTGCAAACTTGCAATCCCTGGAATTTTTGATACTCGACTTCGATCCCACCGAATATTGGAATAACCCTCCTCTGCCTCAAGAACCTACTACCACGTGGTCCAACTGTGGACTATTAACCTCTCCATCCCTTCGCAAGTTATCCATTCCACGGGTTATCACACACCCGAAGGATTTAAGCGTCGACTGGGCCCAATTAACGTACCTCGAACTCGGCAAAATTCCTGGAGGTTGGGGCGATGTTGCGATGTTCATGTCTATGGCTTCTGAAATTTTACATGTTTCCACACGTTTAGTTTCTTGTCGAATCAAAATTTCTGGAGAGGAAAACTCTGCTCATATTCGTTCAATGAAACTTCCTCTCCTTCGACACTTATCGATAGATATAGAAGGCTACGTCCTCCCCTTCACAGAAAAGCTCGAGGTGCCCGGACTACGAGAGATTAAATTGAAGCTTATCGAAAACGATGTTGCAGGAAACAACGTGAATTACAAGACTTGCCTCGCGCCCCTATTTCGGTCTCAGCAAGGAACCATTCAGAAACTCATCATTGATATGCGATACCTTGATCATGAGTCTTTTCTCGGGGTCCTTCGAAAATGTCCTGATTTAATATCCTTAACCGTCAACGACTCTCAATTATATGTAGGTCTTCCTCGGGCTCAAGAGACCCCTCTCCTCACGATTGACGACCAATTCCTGGAAGAAATCGGTTCAAACGAGGGCGAGGTCCAGGTTCTCTGTTCCCAACTCGAGGAATTCATTTGCGGTTATCCTGCTTCCTTCTCCACGACTGGTATGATCGAATTCATCAAGCGAAAGCAGAGTGGGAATATTCCGGAGCTCGCGAAATTGAAGAAGGTCGTGCTACCCTACATTTCACCGGAATTCGAACAAAAGTGCGTGTTGTCTGATGAGCTGCGATCGTTTATTTCCCAAGGCCTGGCATTACACCTCCGAGGCTCCTATAATGACGTGGTATATAGGGACGCCGCTGCGTACTATGTCGATGCCTGGGGGTTCAAATAGGCGTTTAGAATCGTTACTACGCAACGAGTTGTTGGAAATTGAAGATGACAACAAAGGGATCGAATATAATAGGTTTCCAATGCCTGAGTAGAACAAATAAATTGTATTCGATGGCGACTGTTTATATGAGTCTGAGAAGGAGACATTTTGACCTTCGCCACCTACAAATTCATGGTTTCCGTGCGGAATCCTGTACACGGAGGTCCGCTACCCTCTACCCGAGCCCGTTATGTTGGCCTTGGGCTCCTGGAACATCAGGAAAAACGGAAATTGGTAATGGCACCTAATTACCGTGGATTACTTTGCTCCAGACCTTGTCCAGACCAACAGGTAGTAATTGAAGATAACAGAGCTAATTGAGTAACATTAGTCATGATTAGTGTAGTTAGTGTACGATTATCTACCAATTACCACAAATTCATTCACCTCCCAGGTAATTTCCGTCTGTTACCTGAGACCTCAAAAGATTGCCAAAGTTCAGCATTTGGCATAATAGGTACACACACTGCGGGCATTGGCTTATTTGCACTGAGATAAAAAACTGGATAAAATGTGGAGTTATTTTTATTATGTCCTGGAATATAACTGCAGAAAATAATTGGAACAAATTTTAAATGCAATCTCAATCAATCTGATGATAATAATGTGATCATATTTTAAATTTATTCCTTTTATGATTGATGAATAAAGGGGGGTTATATTGTGGACAAAACTAAAAAATAATCTGGGAATTGATTTCTATTAAGTCTCCCAGCTAAATCTGGATCATTTTTAAAATATATCCAGGCGTGACCAGCACATGACTCTCACACTATTGTGTGAGTGTTGAGCAGGGGGCACTAGTAAATAGATGACAATGTCGGGTACAGATTTCCGGCAGCAAATTGTATATTTTGGGGGTAGCAGCATACAATAAACCCATCTGGGATGTTTTGGCACTCGAGGGGGAGCGGGAGGAGGCTGGAGAGCGTTTATGCGGCGCCAAATTTGAAAATTATGTCCCAATTAGGCAAGTGGTGCCAGTTGGGCTTACTTGGGCTCGGTTTTGCTGCTGGGCCTGTTGGGCTCGGTTTTTTATGGTAAAAAGTGTGTATTACTGTACCATTTCATTCAATTCGGCAGGGCCTGTGACACGTGACGGGCCTGCCGAAATTTTGGTTTTGGTGACCTCCCAAAGTTGCCGTGACATGCCCAAATTTTTGGGAAATTTTCGGCAGTTTAGCGCTGCAGGCGACGAAAAATTTCTATATTAGTCACATGATTGCCAAATGAATTCGGCACACCATGAAAATCGCCGTGACAACCGTGACATTTCGGCATTTTGGAGGGCCCCGTGACGCGTGACTGCCGAATTGAATGAAATGGTACAGTATAGTAGACACAGTGTATTTATATATAATAAACCATTTTATAAATTTCTGGGGATGTGATAATGGATGGATGGCATTGGATAGCTCTGGATGACGACTTCCCAATTAGGAAAGCACCTCAAGTTCAGGGCTCAGTTTTGCTCCTGGGCTCGTTGTGCTCGGCTTTTCATAGAATATATATATATACTACTAGCTACAGTATTTACACACACAATTCATCTTTTTTCATTTGTTGGGGAAGACAGGGTGTAGTGGATGGCCTTGGATGATGTTGTGAATTATCTCATATCTTCACCTTTCCTGGAGGATCGCACGGATAGATTAATGAATACTAAAATTATTCTCAAGGAAGGACTAGCCCTCCTCGAGCATGTATCTAATACATGAAACTTCTAAATTTTAAAAATGAGGCAGAGCCACCTGGCTCTGCCCTGTTTGTCGTTGGGCTTCTCTGCGACTTGCCGGCCTTGGCGTTGTTCACGCTGGCCTCGTCTCCATGCCCTCACCCTCGTTTCCCTCCTCTCCACGCCCTTTTTTCTCTCCTCTCCATGCCCTTTTTTCTCTCCTCTCCGCGCCCTTTTTTCTCTCCTCTCTACGTCCTCGTTTCCCTTCCCCTCCTCTCCACGCCCTCGTTCCCTTCCTCTCCATGCCCTCGCCTTGTCACCGTCCTCAATCATCTCCGTCGTCCTCGATTATCGTCGTTGTCCGTCATGCTGGTTGTCGATGGTCGGTACGGTTGCCGATTGGTGGTGCGGGTTGTCGATGGACGGTGCGGGTTGTCTACTGGGTTGTCTTTCTGCACTATTCGTTGTTGTTGGGCCTTCTCCTCAATGCTCTCATTTCAACCTCTCCCCATTTGGCCATCACCATTGTTGCCAATACCGTCGTCATCATCATTGCAGTGGCTGCCTCCGCCGCCACCGTTGTTGTTGCAGCTGCTGCTGCCACCGTCGTCGTCGTCATTGCTGCTGCTGCTACCGCCGTCGTTGTTCTTGCAGCAGCGGCAAGTGCTGCAGTTGTCATTGTCGTTGTTGCAGCTGCTGCGGCTGCTGGCGTCGTCGTCGTCGTTTTTGCAGAGGCTGCTGGCATCGGCGTTGTTGTTGTTGTTGCAGAGAGGTATGTGCCTGCCCACATCCCTTTAGAAGGGGAGGGCAAGGGGGCACCGGGATTGAAAAAAAAGACCCGGGGTCGATTTTTTTGCTAAGGCCATTTCAGCTGGACTAACTAACTAACGTAATCAGGCATGTTTCTAAATATGGTAATATGACATCATCTTTGTATGGCACCATTGATCTTTCCCTCAAACCATCCCTCTCACTCAACTGGTGCATCAGGACGTGTCGGAAAGGTAGGCAATTGGTTTTTACATAGTCTGTTATATTGACATTTACGTTTTAGGTCCCCCAGCACTTGCGCTCATTGCCAGCACCTGTCGCCTGGCCTCTCTCCTTCAACAAGGCATGTAGGCCGTTTTTGCCGTCCTCAAAGGGCTGCGCAGGGATGGGGGGTTCTGGTTAGGGGTGGCGTAGGGGAACTCAAGGGGTGACCCGCCAGGTGTGGAAGGAGGCAAACTGCCTATGGTTCGCCTCCAGTTCTTTCTCCTCACCTTGCCACCTGCCA
>Ga0307513_10004046_pt1 | contig 19678 bp, 24 predicted proteins | sample 15_EM_MG_FD_202174 | JGI IMG/M metagenome (GOLD analysis project Ga0307513, IMG submission 202174) | Populus trichocarpa ectomycorrhiza microbial communities from riparian zone in the Pacific Northwest, United States - 15_EM | ecosystem: Host-associated > Plants > Roots > Unclassified | place...
CCTTGCTTTTCGAGCAACTGTAGTCAACACATAATAACGATAGCACTCCCTCCATGAATGCCCTAGCTGACCGCGTCTAATTCCTTCCAACAGGGAGCAACGTAGGCCTGCTAGACGCATAGATACAACTCATCCGACGAATCGTGTAACGTAGACTAGTTCTTAGCACGTAAAATTGGATTACAAAAAAAAAAATCTTGTGAAAGCATCACCCCATACGCTGCAGAGCGTGGAAGTTGCTTTAGAGCTGCTACACGAGGCAGGCCGCAATTGGATGGAAATTCCACTCTCCTCCGACGAGTATGAGGGCTACTTTCATCAAGTCCGTTCGGCTCTACCTGGACTTGACAAGAAATTGATTATGAGAAGTACCTCTCAAGCGGTACGCCACTCCTTACTGTGCCTGTTGCTAGTCTCAATCACCAATTCTCTCAATGCAGGGTATATCTGATGCGGCGGTATGTGATGCAATAGTACTTAAAAAAAAATAGGGACACCACTAACAATGTTTCCAGTCATACTCCCTATGGGACAAAGATGGTGAGTCCTCCGAGGACGATAACTACGGTGTTTTGGACGACAGTGATTTGGATGACGGTGATATGGACGACGGTGATTTGGACGACGGTGATTTGGACGATGGTGATATGGACGATGGTGATATGGACGACGGTGATTTGGACGACGGTGATTTGGACGACGGTGATGATGACTACGGTGATGATGACTACGGTGATGATGACTACGATGATGGTGACTACGGCGATTAGTCTCCCGAGTCGTTTTACTACGATGAACACGTATATGAAATTGACGATTACCTGACTGACCGCTGACAATAGACCAAGTTGTGTCGCTCATACCGATGCGCAAGCTAGAGGTCCTCGTTTTATTCTTCCATTCTGTATAATATATATGTAATGTTCCCAGAAATCCACGTATTCATGCCCGTACGGTTCTACTTTGCCTCGAGGCCTGCGAGCTGAAGCAAACCAGGGTTATTGACCAGAGTGAACCTCCCGGCAGGTGGTCCGTCCTTTGGGGGTACGTCAACAACGGCTGGGGACGCCTCCTTGGGAATATTCTTGGAACCGAGGAGGCCCAGCTTTGTGTGTTCGCAATTACGACGCGGTGGGTTAGCAGCGATCGCCCGAAGTCATCCATCCTTGGATCCTGCCGTCCTTAACCTCTCTTTGAAAACAAAAGGCGGTTAGCTGATCGCCCCAGATATACTGTATACATTCATGTACGTGTTTCATGGATCCTCTACCGCTTGCTCGTCATCTCTGAACTCGTCTTCAGCGATTCACCCCACAAACCGGTTCATCTCGATGGGAGAGGAATATGCCAGGCGTCTCCCTACAGAGCTTGAAATTAAGATCCTCCAACACATCGCCGACGAAGGTGAGGGTCACCATCGAGTGCGCGCTTGTCTGCAAGGCTTGGACCGAACATGTGCGGCCGCACCTGTACTATTCCCTCAACATGAACATGTTGAGGGGGTCACGCCAATTCAAGACCCTACGCGAATACCCTTACTTGCGGCCCTTTGTACGGGATTTTAAATGGCCCCTGACGGGGATGGGGAAATCGTTATATAGCTTCGATGCAAGCGATGCAGATATTATTAAAGGCGTTGCCCCCGCGGTTGTGAAACTCAGATTTCGTCACGTCGATCATAGCTTTCTCAAGCCGCCGTTGAAGGACACTATTCCCACATTCGCAAACATCAAAGAACTCGATATGACGGGGAGTATAGGTGAAGATTGGACGACCTTCGTTCGCGTTATTTCAGGCTTCCCTCTCCTTTCCACACTCGCAATGCCCTGCATAACTTCTTTCGATGATGACCTCTCTGACATCTCATACCCTCCTCCACGCTGTCTCGCACATATAAAACTTGCTCATAGGTGCGAAACGGAGACGGTTGATTGGATCCGTGAAGGATCACCGATCCCCGATATCCAAACCGTGGAAGCAGTAAACCAAATAGAATCAAATGTACTAGCAAAGCTTCTTAGGTCACTTGGTGGAAGCCTGCGCCATCTGATTATCTATTTTGATTTAATCCGTGCGTTCCTCTAATTGAGCCCGCGTAGTCAAGGCTTATTTGACTAATGACCGAGCCCCATAGTTGGGGTAAATATATCAGACGCATCTGCATGTTGCTATCGCCTCACCGAAAACATCGCCCTTGAAAGTATCAAATTCATTAGTAACTGGGAGCCCACACACCGCGATATGCACAGATCCGTCATCACCAATCTCATTGGATCTATTTGTTCGCCTCACCTTCGGAGCGTGAGTCTCATGCTTGGAAGCGAGGTTGGGGAGGTGGAGCATTTCCCCTGGGAGGTTGTGAACAACCTCGTGAAAGCATCACCCCATATGCTGCAGAGTGTGGAAGTTGCTTTACGGCTGCTACAAGACACGTACGGCGATTTGGTACCCACTCCACCCGGCGAGTATGAGGGCTACTTTCATCAATTCCGTTCGGCTCTACCTGGACTTGACAAGAAATTGATTATGAGCATCGCCTCTCAAGCGGTACGCCACCCCTTACTGTGCCTTTTGCTGGTCTCACACTCTTATTACCACCAACTCTCTCTCAATGCAGGACATGTCTGATGCGGTGGTATGTGGTGCAATAGTTTATAAAAATTAGGGACACCACCAACATTGTTTCCAGTCGTACTCTGATCCAGACCCAAACGGTTTTATCGAAGACTCCGACTCCGACTCATACTACTGCGGTTGCGCTGACTTTGACTAGGCGATTAGTCTCCCGAGTCGTTTTACTACGATGAACATGTATATGAAATTGACGATTACCTGACTGGTCGCCAACAATAGACCAAGTTGTCTCGACGCGCAAGCTAGACTTCGTTTTATTCTTCCGTTCTGTATAGTAATATGTAATGTTCACAGGAATCCACGTATTCATGCCGTACGGTTATACTTTGCCTTGAGGCCTGCGAGCTGAAGCAAACCAGGGTTATTGACTAGAGTGAACCTCCCGGCAGGCAGTCCGTCCTTTGGGGGTACGTCAACAACGGCTGGGGACGCCTCCTTGGGAATATTCTCGGAACCGAGGAGCCCCGGCTGTATGTGTTCGCAATTACGATCGCCCGAATCCATCCATCCTTGCCTTGGATCCTGCCGTCCTTAACCTCTCTTTGGAAACAAAAGACGTTTAGCGGATTACCCCGGATATACTGTGTATCTTCATGTGTGTGTTTCACGAATCCTCTACCGCTTGCTCGTCATCTCTGAACTCGTCTTCCACGATTTACCCCACAAACCGGTTCATCTAGATGGGAGGGGAATACGCTAGGCGTCTCCCTACAGAGCTTGAAACTAAGATCCTCCAATACATCGCCGACGAAGGTGATGGTCACCATCCTGCTCTTGTCGAGTGTGCGCTTGTCTGCAAGGCTTGGACCGAACATGTGCGGCCGCACCTGTACTATACCCTCAACATGAACACCTTGAGAGGGTCACGCCAATTCGAGATCCTACGCGAATACCCTTACTTGCGGCCCTTCGTACGGGATTTTAGATGGCCCCGGGTGGTGTTTCCGAGATCGTTATATTACTTCGATGCAAGCGATGAAGATGTTATCAAAGACGTTGCTCCCGCGGTCATGAAACTCAGATTTCGTGGCGTCGATTATCGCATTCTCCAGCCGCCGTTGAGGGACACTATTCCCACATTCGCAAACATCAAAGAACTCGATATGACGGGGAGTATACTCGAAGAATGGACGACCGTTGTTCGCGTCATTTCAAGCTTCCCTCTCCTTTCCATACTTGCAATGCCCCGCATGGCCGCTTTCCGCACGGCCGCTTTCCAAGATGGCCACTCCGAAATCTCATACCCTCCTCCACGCCGTCTCGCGCATATAAAACTCGCTTTTGGGTGCGAAACGGAGACGGTTAGTTGGATCCGTAAAGGATCACCCATCCCCGATATTCAAACCGTGGAAGCAGAAAGCCAAATAGACTCAAATGTACTAGAAAAGCTTCTTAGTTCACTTGGTGGAAGCCTGCGCCATCTGATTATCTATATTGACCCAAGCCGTGCGTTCCTCCAATTGAGCCCGCGTGGTCAAGGTTTTTTTGACTAATGATTGAGCCCCGCAGTTGGAGGGAAAAGAGAAGACGTATCTGCATCTTGCTATCGCCTCACCGAAAATACGGCTCTTGAAAGCATCAAACTAGTCATCAGTCTCTGGGGGTCCACATACCGCGATATGTTCAGATCCGTCATCACCAATCTCATTGGATCCATTTGTTCGCCTCATCTTCGGAGCGTGAGTCTCATGCTTGGAAGCATGGTTGGGGAGGTGGAGCATTTCCCCTGGGAGGTTGTGAACAACCTCATGAAAGCATCACCCCATATGTTGCAGAGCGTGGAAGTTGCTTTACGGCTACTAGTAGAGTCGGACCGCTATTGGATAAACAATCCACTACCCTCCGGCGAGTATGAGGGCTACTTTCATCAAGTCCGTTCGGCTCTACCTGGACTTGACAAGGAATTGATTATGAGCATCGCCTCTCAAGTGGTACGCCACTCCTTACTGTGCCTATTGCTGGTCTCAATCACCAACTCTCTCAATGCAGGATATATCTGATGCGGTGGTATGTGATGCAATAGTAATAAAAAATAAATAGGCACACCACTAACATTGTTTCCAGTCATACTCTGATCTGGACCCAAACGACAACTATGGTGACTCCGACGACTACGATGACTATGACTACAGCGATTAGTCTCCCAAGTCGTTTTACTACGATGATCATGTATATAGAATTGACGATTACCTGACTGGTCGCCGACAATAGACCAAGTTGTCTCGACGCGCAAGCTAGAGGCCCTCGTTTTATTCTTCCATTCTATATAGTATATATGTAATGTTCACAGGAATCCACGTATTCATGCCCGTACGGTTCTACTTTGCCTTGAGGCCTGCAAGCGACCAAAGTGAACCTCGCAGGTAGTCCGCCCTTTGGGGGTACGTCAACAACGGCTGGGGACGCCTCCTTGGGAATATTCTCGAAACTGAGGAGCCCCAGCTTTATGTGTTCGCAATTACGACGCGGTGGGTTAGAAGTCTGATCGCCCGAATTCATCCACCCTTGGAACCTACCGTCCTTAACCTCTCTTTGAAACTAAAAGGCGGTTAGCGGATCGCACCGGATATACTGCATACCTTCGTGTACGTGTTCCACGAATCATCTACTGCTTGCTCGTCATCTCTGAACTCGTCTTCAGCGATTCACCCCACAAACCGGTTCATCTCGATGGGAGAGGAATATTCCAAGCGTATGCCTACAGAGCTTGAAATTAAGATCCTCCAACACATCGCCGACGAAGGTAAGGGCCACCATTCTGCTCTTGTCGAGTGTGCGCTTGTCTGCAAGGCTTGGACTGAACATGTGCGGCGGCACCTGTACTATTACATCAACATGAACACCTTGAGGGGGTCACGCCAATTCGATATCCTACGCGAATACCCTTACTTGCGGCCCTTCGTACGGGATTTTAAATGGCCCCGGGTGGTGTTTCAGAGATCGTTATATTGCTTCGATACAAACGATGCAGATTTCATCAAAGATGTTGCTCCTGCGGTCATGAAACTCAGATTTCGTGGCGTCGATTATCGCACTCTCCAGCCGCCGTTGAGGGACACTATTCCCACATTCGCAAACATCAAAGAACTCGATATGACGGGGAGTATATTCGAAGATTGGATGACCGTCGTTCGCGTCATTTCAAGCTTCCCTCTCCTTTCCACACTCGCAATGCCCCGCATGGCCGCTTTCCGCAATGCCACCACTTTCCACAAGGCCGCTCTCCGCACGGCCGATTTCCAAGATGACCACTTCGAAATCCCATACCCTCCTCCACGCCGTCTCGAACATATAAAACTCTCTTCTGGGTGCGAAGCGGAGACGGTTAGTTGGATCCGCAAAGGATCACCGATCCCCGATATTCAAACCGTGGAAGCAGAAAGCCTAATAAACTCAAATGTACTAGCAAAGCTTCTTAGGTCACTTGGTGGAAGCCTGCGCCATCTGATTATCTATATTGCTTCAAACCGTGCGTTCCTCCAATTGAGTCCCCGTAGTGAAGGCTTATTTGACTAATGATTGAGCCCCTCAGTTGGAGGAAAAATATCACACGCATCTGCAGCTTGCTATCGCCTCACCGAAAATACGGCCCTTGAAACCATCAAAGTAGTCATTGGTAACTGGGAGCCCACATACCGCGATATGTACAGATCCGTCATCGCCAATCTCATTGGATCCATTTGTTCGCCTCATCTTCGGAGCGTGAGTCTCATGCTTGGAAGCTTGGTTGGGGAGGTGGAGCATTTCCCCTGGGTGGTTGTGAACGACCTCGTGAAAGTATCACCCCATATGCTGCAGAGCGTGGAAGTTGCTTTAGAGCTGCTACACGAGGCGGCCCGCAATTGGATGGAAATTCCACTCTCCGCCGGCGAGTATGAGGGCTACTTTCATCAAGTCCGTTCGGCTCTACCTGGACTTGACAAGAAATTGATTATGAGAAGTACCTCTCAAGCGGTACGCCATTCCTTACTGTGCCTTTTGCTAGTCTCAATCACCAACTCTCTCAATGCAGAGTATATCTGATGCGGCGGTACGTGATGCAATAGTATTTTTTTTAAATAGGGACACCACTAACATCGTTTCCAGTCATACTCTCTATGGGACAACGATGGTGACTCCTCCGAGGACGATGAGTATGGTGATTTGGATGACGGTGATTTGGACTACGTTAATTGTGACTACGGTGATTTGGATGACAGTGATTTGGACTACGGTAATTATGACTACGGTGATTATGACTACGGCGATTAGTCTCCCGAGTCGTTTTACTACGATAAACATGTATATGAAATTGACGATTACCTGACTAACCGCCGACAATAGATCAAGTTGCGTCGCTCATACCGATACGCAAGCTAGAGGTCCTCGTCTCATTCTTCCATTCTGTATAATATATATGCAATGTTCTCAGAAATCCACGTATTCGTGCCCGTACGGTCCTACTTTGCCTTGAGGCCTGCGAGCTGAAGCAAACCAGGGTTATTGACCAGAGTGAACCGCCCGGCAGGTAGTCCGTCCTCTGGGGGTACGTCAACAACGGCTGGGACGCCTCCTTGGGAATATTCTCGGAACCGAGGAGCCCCAGCTTTATGTGTTCGCAATTACGACGCGGTGGGTTAGCAGTCCGACCGCCCGAATCCATCCATCCTTGGAGCCTGCCGTCCTTAACCTCTCTTTGTAAACAAAAGAGAGTTAGCGGATCGCACCGGATATACTGGATATCTTCGTGTACGCGTTCCACGAATCATCTACTGCTTGCTCGTCATCTCTGAACTCGTCTTCAGCGATTCACCCCACAAACCAGTTCATCTAGATGGGAGAGGAATATTCCAAGCGTCTCCCTACAGAGCTTGAAATTAAGATCCTCCAACACATCGCCGACGAGGGTGAGGGCCACCATCCTGTTCTTGTTGGGTGTGCGCTTGTCTGCAAGGCTTGGACCGAACATGTGCGACCGCACCTGTACTATTCCATCAACATGAACACGTCGAGGGGGTCACGCCAATTCGAGGTCCTACGCGAATACCCTTACTTGCGGCCCTTCGTGCGGGATTTTAAATGGCCCCGGACGGAGATAAAATTTACATTATATTGCTTCGATGCAAGCGATGCAGATATTATCAAAGATGTTGCCCCCACGGTCATGAAACTCAGATTTCGTCGAGTCGATTATCGCTTTCTCAAGCCAGCGCTGAGGGACACTATTCCCACATTCGCAAACATCAAAGAACTCGACATGACGGGGAGTATATTTGAAGATTGGATGACCGTCGTTCGCGTCATTTCAAGCTTCCCTCTTCTTTCCACATTCGCAATGCCCCGCACGCTGGGTTTCCTAGATGACCACTCCGAAGTCTCATACCCTCCTCCACGCCGTCTCGCACATATAAAACTCGCTTTTGGGTGCGAAACGGAGACGGTTAGTTGGATCCATAAAAGATCACCCATCCCCGATATTCAAACAGTGGAAGCAGAAAGCCAAATAAACTCAAATGTACTAGAAAAGCTTCTTAGGTCACTTGGTGGAAACCTGCGCCATCTGATTATCCATATTGATTCAGACCGTGCGTTCCTCCAATTGAGCCCGCGTAGTCAAGGATTATTTTACTAATGACTGAGCGCCGCAGCTGGCGGAAATATATCAGATGCATCCGCATCTTGCTATCGCCTCACCGAGAACATGGCCCTTGAAAGCATCAAAGTCATTAGTCTCCACATACCGCGATATGTACAGATCCGTCATCACCAATCTCATTGGATCCATTTGTTCGCCTCACCTTCGGAGCGTGAGTCTCATGCTTGAAAGCGTGGTTGGGGAGATGGAGCATTTCCCCTTGGAGGTTGTGAACAACCTCATGAAAGCATCACCCCATACGTTGCAGAGCGTGGAAGTTGCCTTATGGCTGCTACGAGAGTCGGACCACTATTGGGGTATAACCACTCCACTCTCCCCCGGCGAGTATGAGGACTACTTTCATCAAGTCCGTTCTGCTCTATCTGGACTTGACAAGAAAGTGATTATGAGCATCGCCTCTCAAGCGGTAGGCCACTCCTTACTATTCCTTTTGCTGGTCTCACACCCTTATTATCACCAACTCTCTCAATGCGGGATATATCTGATGCGGTAGTATGTGATACAATAGTATATAAAAAATAGGGATACCACTAACATTGTTTCCAGTCGTACTCTGATCAGCCAAACGATCAGGTCAAATATGGCTCCGACTACGGCGATTATCCCGAGTGGTTTTACTACGAAATTGACGATGACCGGACTCGCCGACGATAGACCAAGTTGTCTCGACCGCAAGCTAGAGGCCCTCGTTTTATTCTTCCATTCTGCATAGTATATATGTACTGTTCACAGGAATCCACGTATTCATGCCCGTACGGTTCTACTTTGCCTTGAGGCCTGCGAGCCGAAGCAAACCAGGGTTATTGACCAGAGTGAACCTCCCGGCAGGTAGTCCGCCCTTTGGGGGTACGTCAACAATGGCTGGGGACGCCTCCTTGGGAATATTCTCGGAACCGAGGAGCCCCAGCTTGACGGCCGCTGCGGCGACTCCAGTGACAGGTATTTCGACGTTATCAGATATCTTCGCAATGACAGCAGTGACGTAACTGGGAGAAATAAGGATTAGTAGGGTACCATGAAGACTCTTGGGCGGCTAACCGCACCTGTATACAGTCTCAATGGTGCGCTTCTCCGAACGTTCGGCTTGGGCAAGGAAGGCAGGACGTAGGATAATCGTATCCTTATATCCCAGGCGACCTAAACCTTGCTCAGTCAAACCCTTGCTCCTGGGTTTGATAATTAGACTCGGGCACGAATAGGCTGAAAGTCTGAAGGACGTACTGGGGGTAAAGGAAAGGAGAGCTCGGGTTAGCTCCGACTGAGGAGACGTATATAACTCGCTGGTGGTCCCCAGTCTTCGCCGCCGCAGCCGCCTTCAGGACGTACCTGACAAGAACCGTGAGTGCAGGGCAGCAATGAAAATGAAAGAGATGGCCTGCTCACTCTCTGTCAATCTTCACGAACGCCTCTGCACTTCCGGCCGTTGCCCTGATCGTTCCGAGTCTAGAAGAAGCCCATCAATGGTGACGTCGCGCACTGTAACAAAGGACCACCGCACTCACGCGATTAGGACGACATCCCAGCCATCTTTAATTCCCTCTACCTCCTCTACTTTGTCAAAGTCCAGGATTTTGCGCTGTACGAGTTTCTCTGGCGGGTTCTCGAAAGCGGTAACGCGACGACCAAACTCGCCTATGCGCGTATATTCTGGAGAGGCGAGAAGGCCGGAAAGAATGTGTTTTCCAACGGCACCGGTGGCTCCAAGAACGAGGACGCTCGGCATTAGGAAAGCGTCGGTGTGGTCGGCTTCAAGATGGGAGCTTAAGTTATAGCGGGTTCAAGTTATGGAAAGCGGACTGCTGGTAAAGAATCAAAAGAACAGGGCATCTCCTTCTTGGATAGACCAACTGCGACATGGAACGCAAAGGTCTCTTCAGGCCGATCGTACCAATGTATAGGAAACAAGGTGGTGATAGACAGGATATAGGTAGGTACAAAATATTCTAAAACGTGTTTCGAATAATCGCTATGCTCATCTTCAGCAAGGAATTTAACTGGAATGTCGACCCCGCCCTCAAAGACTGGCAGTTGGTGTTAGGCGTCTGTTGGGCCAACTCTTGAGGACACTGCTGCCTGAACACGGACTTGCGGCCTTCGCATGTTCCCTGGAATACAGCCTTGGTATAGTGACCATACGCACCCAGAGAATCAGCCCCTCTCTTCTGGATTTCCATGAATTCGGCCAGAGCGGTCGCGTCAGAGGACACATCGCAGAGGACCAACCGCTTCAAATTTCGGAAGCGTGTCTTAGATGGGCTTGTGGGAGTTTCCATATGGATCCCACCCAAGAAGCGCTGGACGTGGCTATTGACACGTCCGATGCCCCTCAGTTCGAGGGTCTCGATGCTGCCCATGTCTCCAATGGCACTAATTACCCAATCTAACCCGGTCCTGTCCCGTGGGTCGGTGTTCTGAGGGAACCCAAGCGACAATCGTGAGCCATCTGGGCTTGAGCCAGTTTGCGATCCCGGTCTGAGCCCAGGGAAACCAATGTCGGCCCAGTGACGGTGAGTAACGAGCATGAGCTTCTGCAAGCCGATGGGCTGGTGGTATTTGAAGAGTAGTTCAGTCGAGCACCCGCTGATGTCATCCAGGCAAATATCAAGCTCAGTGAGGGAGACGAAGATGTCTGTCTGAGCGGGTGGCCTGCGATCCGGGGTAGGAGAAGTGGGTGTTCTGTCGGTTCGAATAGCCCTGAACAAAGCAGGAAAGTGAAGCCGTGCAGTCTATCTTGATCACCTGAAACTTATGGTCGACGACTGAGTGTACTTCTCACTGTAACCGGTGGCCATAGCCAGGCGTTGGAACCTCGAACGAGAGTCGTGAGGGACCAGCAAGACCCAAACAGCGCAGAAGGAGATGAATGAGAAATGATGAGAATGGTAAGAGGTTATATTCACACAGTATTCAATGTCTTAGGAGAATCTACAATCTCTAATATCTGGTTCCACCCTTTGGTTGAGATACCAGCACAATCTTCGAATCGGACCTGGGCGAGTGCTGTCGTCGGTGGGGGACGAGTACCTACGCTTAGTGTCGGATCGCTACTTGGCATCCTCCTTTTGACCCAGCGAACCAGTGTTTCCCCCTGTACCCTACAACGTTCGAGGGTCAAATCTGTCAAAACAGGTAATATGGGGGGAATGCGAGTGTCGTCAAGCATTACATGGAAGAGACTTTCCGCATCCGAGTCCTTCAATATCAGTGAATGGACACTCGGCATTCCCGCCAGTATGTCGAGCAACTGAGTGAAATGGGCGTCCACTGCATGATCCTCAGCTGGTCGAGGTAGCAATGAAGATAACACCAGCGAGTGGATTGAGAATGTAGCACTCGCGGTGCGATTAAAGGCCAGAAATGTCGACCAAGCAGCAATGGGCAATGGCTCTACATTATCGGCGGGAAAATCGAGCCAAAGGGAAGAAAGGGAAGGGAGTTGAACAACGTTTTGGAGAACCGTGTAAGCTTCTGCGATGGAGAAGATGTTGAGGCGTAGGCTCTCCAGGTTACCAGCAGCGAACGGGGTTGTGGTGGCTGGAGGTACGTCAGCCCAGGAAGACCAGTTAAGGTATAACGTTTGTAAGTGGGGTGTTCTCTGAAAAAGGCTGACGAGGGATTCGGGGGTGACGGACACGTCCGACGCCCAATGAACGGTGACTGTGGGAGCGTGCATCCAAGCTGCGTCTCCACCATCGAGTAGGGCATGCAGGTTATGGTACTCAATAGCCTTGGGCACATTCTCTATGTTGTCTCCGGGAACTCCCACAGCCGCATACTGGGCTCCGGGTCGTAGGTAATTGATCCATTTATCGACAGTGCATTCAGCGGGCCAATTGATACTACCTATGTAGCCCTGACACTCAACGGTCACCTCTACTTGTGCAATGCGAGGTGGGAGCACTCGTAGTGCATCCCATGTTGTGTCGGGCCAGCAGCTGTGTTCAGTCCGTGTGGCTGATACCGCGATATCCGCATTCTTGGCAAGACCGACTGCTTTCTTGATGTATTCAACTTCGTCAGAGCTATCGACATCGGCGGGTATGTACCTCCAGAGTGCAGGGTCTGAAAACGCCGCACCACGCCATTTGCGGCAAACAAGTGAGAGGCGATAGGCGGTCTTCAGAGGGTTGGACGTAGACTTGACTCCTTGTCGCGTCTGCCTACTCCGTTCTTCCTCAGTTTGTTCCACAAGAATGCGGAAGACTTGGATGAGGACCTCAGCTGGAACTTTGCGCTGGGGATGGAAATAGGAACGGTTGTGGTTCATAGAGTCCTCGATAATGCGACGTGTGCTCTTGAGTCGCTCACAGCTGCGCGTAGATATGGCGAGCTTTGAGAGGGCGATATCGAGCATCAGCTGAACGGCATCCGCCTCTTTCTTGCAGGTCTGCACATGAGACTCCGCGGTGCGGATAGAGGCATCTAAGGGTGCAATGAGGAGTTCTTCATTCTCGAGTTCCTGTTGAGCAATTTTTTTCTCAGTCTCCGTGACGGGATCGTTATGAAGAGCCCGTGCATCACATTTAAAATCACCCATGGTGGTTCCTGTAAACGATTTTAGTACATTAGGTGAGCATGTCAGAAGTAAGGGGAGTAATTTCCACTAAGTGAATGTGGTAAAGGGTATAACTACGAGTTTAGTAAAGTAGAAATAGTTTGTATCTCGTATTAGGTAGGCAAAGTAGGAAAGGTTGGGGCGTCGCAAACGCCTCAGGGGCTGGAAAGCCGCACGTTGAAAGCGAAGTTTGCCACTGGAGGCTAACAGGCAATCTGGGCAGAGAAAGATAGATATTGACTGAGAAGGTCACATACACAAGGTACTGAACTGGCTCCGTTCAATGGGTGGCTTGCGGTCAAGAGGCGACCTGGTGGACAAAGCAAAGCACGGACCCGAATGTTCGTATTGACCAACCATCTCGATTGTTTATTTTGATACTCTCAGCAATAAAAATATGCTTGGGCCGGCTAGCTCAGTTGGTTAGAGCGTTGAGCTAATAACTCAAAGGTCATGGGTTCGACCCCCATGCGGGCCAGTATTTTGCGAGCAGGCAGTTTTTTTTTGTTCCAGGTTGTGTGGCCTATGCTGCGGGTTAGCTATGGACTTGAATAGGGCCCCAAATATTATTTTTTGTTCGGCTGGCTTCGAACTGACTTTCTGGGCCATAATAAATCGATTTGACACGACAATGTTTTTTTTGAGATCTTGGTAATAACCACAAGACAGGCCGTTTCTCTCTTTATGGACGCCTTCTTACCAAGCCATCTGCTTCGGCCACCCGACTGTTCAGTAGTAGTCAAGTTTTTGATCTCGAGTAACCAATAACTATTCTTTCATGAGTCCCTGCCTGACGGCATCTCATTTCTGATTTCTGTTCAATTCATTTCCATTTGATCGGCTGACCGACATGTCGGCCGCCGGCCTCTGTCTAAAGCAGCGTTTTGCCTAAAAGTGGACGCCGTATCGTACGACCGTGCCACCCTCCTCCCTCTTGCCACCCTCTTGCCCTCGCTCGACGCGTTCATTCAACCATGTCGGAGAAAACAAAAAAAGAGACGAAAACGAAAGAAAAACCGGCATCGGAAAAGTCTGCGTTGATTCCTTATGGAACAGTCAAGACTTCGGCAAAGGGTAAAGAGGTCGACAAGCTTCTGGATATGCACCAGAGGTAAGCGCGTGCCTATCACATCTTTCTTCGAATGCGTACTGATGGTTAGGACCGCTTAGCTACGAGTTTGGTGGCCCTATTGGCGTTACTTTCATGATGGGGTTTTTCCCTCTGCTTATGTACTACTTCTGGATTTGCCTCTGGTTCTACGACGGGCAGTTGGTTCATCCAAAATCGTTGGATGATATCAAGCCTATCTTCTTGCGAATGGCCCAACATGTTTGCGAGGTGTGTCGGCGCGGAACCCGCTTTCACCGAGGGAAATGACTGACCATTCACTATTCGCTGTTCGCAGGACGCGTTCCCCACCCCTAAGGCGTTTGCTATCTACACAGGTCTAATCGTCGTCCAACTCCTCTTCGCGTTTGTCATGCCTGGCTACAGGCAGGAGGGTCTCCCCGTGCCATCCCTCAACTACAAGACTCTCATGTACAACTGCAATGCTCTCGCTTCCTTTTACGCTACTATCGTTACCTCTGCTGTCTTGCACTACACCGGACTCTTCCGCCTTACGGAAATCATCGAAAATTTTGGCTCAATTATGACCGTCGCCATGTTCTATGGCTTCTTCGTCAGCTGGCTCACCTATACCATCGCTGTCTACACTGGAACGGCGATGAGGATGAGCGGCAACTTCTTCTACGACTACTGGATGGGTGCTCCTCTCAACCCCAGGATCGGCAGCATTGATTTGAAGATGTGGGCAGAAGTCCGTATTCCTTGGGTCCTTCTTTTCTTGATCGCTGTCAGCGGTGGATGCCAGCAATACGAGAAGTACGGGTACGTTACTCCTGTACGTCCTCGCTCTTTCATGGTGGTTCGGCTCCGTGTCCTGACTTCGTCCCTTAGAATATGGCTTTCATGATCCTTGCCACTGGCCTTTACATTAATGCTTGGTAGGCAGTTCCTGGTATCCAGCGTTTGTTTGTTGATAACCCTTTCGCAGTGCCAAGGGTGAGGAGTGCATCCCGCAAACATGGGACATGTTCCATGAGAAATGGGGCTTTATGGTTATCTTCTGGAACTTTGCCGGTGCGTATAATTCGTCTAAATAGTTCTCATTCGCTCAAGGTCGTTCCAGGTGTCCCATTCGTACGTAACGAGGACTCTGATTCGCCTTGATTGTACTCATGGAGAACATTAGACCTATTGCTACTCCATCATCTACATGGCCTCGCATGACCCTTCGGCATATCGTTTCAGCACCCCGGGCTACATCGCGCTCTATACTCTCCTCCTGACTGCCTACTACGTGTGAGTTTCTACTTTCATCCGAAATAGCGCCTGAGTACTAATACAGACATTCGTGAAGCTTCGACACCTCAATGTCTCAGAAGTCGCGCTTCAGGATGCAAATGCAGGGAATTACCAACTTCCGCAATACCTTCCCTCAACTTCCATGGAGTATTGTTAAGGAACCCGAGTTCATCCAGACCGAGCATGGGTACGTCTTTGCTGCATTTTTATAGCCAGTCGCATTCAGACACTTTGGACAGCAACCGCCTCCTTACGAGTGGCTGGTGGCAATATGCACGTAAGATCGTAAGCTATGCTCGGATTACTATCAGGGGGGTGGATGTTGACGGTACCCGTAGAACTATACCGCTGACTGGTTCCAATCGTTGTCTTGGGGTCTTGTCGTAGGAACAGCCTCACCCATTCCCTACTTCTACAGCGTCTTCTTCCTCGTCGTACTCGTGCATCGTTGTTCACGAGACTTTGAGCGGTGCGCGAAGAAGTATGGGGAGGACTGGAAGAAGTACTGCGAGGTCGTCCCGTACAAGTTTATCCCAGGCGTCTACTAGTTAAGACGATTGGTGCCTTTGCCCTACGAGCCGGTGATTGCGACATAGTGAGGTCTACGAGTAGGAACCTGTCGCATTCCTGATCCATACAAAATGTCACGTATTAGTAATTTGACATTATTTGGAGCATTAATTTCTTGAACCTCCATCCCTCACTGGCATTCCAAGCATCGATGGGCTCGCCGTCCGCTTCCTCGAATGTATGAGAGAAATCGTATGCGGATACACTGCGGATGAATGCGCTTTGCCCTTCGATTTTCTCAGGTGGTATTGCCGCCTCCATCTTGCACCCCCCCATTTCGGGCAGCCACTTGCTCTATTTAGCTTGGAGGGGTATCGATCCACGCAAATTGCTTCATTGATCATTCTGCTAGCAGGTATTATTCTTCATCCAACACCTGTCAATTGTTTGAATCTTGCTTATTCGTACCTCCAACAACGTAGCACTAATTCTCTACGTGCACATTCGTACACTCTATGGAATTCCCTCCTCTCTTTGGAAAATGGTCAGTCGACAAATTCCTTCAGATGCGCGAGAATTCACCTGTGTCTTTTAGTAGTCCACGCGACTTGGTTGAGGGCGTTCGGAAAAGGATCGAGTCAGTATCACTAGAGACCAGGAAGGATTGTGAAACGCTTCTCCATGAACACGAAGAGCACATTCTTAGCTTGGCCACATCCATCAGGACATTAGAAGTGCAGAAGACATCCGAGACTATGCGCATTACTTCTTTGTACGACTACGCCATTCGACAACGACAAGACCAGTACACCATGCAAGAAGAAGCTTTACGACTCCAGCTCATGGCGTTTGCAGAAGAGAAAGCCGCTGCTAGCGCGGAACTCAAGGTGGAGAAATCATACATTTGGAAGGGACAGCTAGAAGCAGCTAATATTGAACTCAAAGAGAAGGATCAGTGGCAGAAGAATCGAGTTCAGCGTGTGACGGACTATGTCCTTGGAGGCGCTGCAAGGTTAGAGTCCTTCACAGCGGATGCGGAATCGATCCTTTCTGCAGCTCTCAACATGCACACCCTTTTGCGCACACAAAAACTATCCTCTTCGCCCGAATTGATCAGTATCACAGACAAGTTTCAGGCCAGCAACAGTATCGCAGAGAAGAATATTTTACAAATGGAAGAATACCGAAAGGATATCCTGAAAGAGTCGGAGGCTTCCGACGAAGACGCGAAACGAGCGAAGGACGCAGCAATGAATGAGTCAAGTTTTAGAGAACAAGCAGCAAGCCTAGCGTTCCAACGCAAAGCAAAGGCCCTTAATAAAGAGTTTGAGAAGAGGAGATCGAATTTCGAGCAGGAAATTGCACAACTAAACCGCGCAAAGGAAGGCATTGTTGAAAAACTTAAGGCTTGCAAAGCCGCACATATTCAAGACGTCTCAGCAACCTGTACGAGCGTCATATTTCAACTAAATGCGCTTATGAATCATCTCAAATGCACTGCCAAATGCCTTCGTTCATTTTCTGGGATGGCATCGCTTCAGACTGTGAGCAGTCTCGCCGAGGCAATGTTTGAGACAGTCAAAAGTACCAGCGAACCCTCACTCAACCCCCACTCAACCCTTCTGCCTCCCCCTGTGCCCTTGTTCAACACTTCTGTAACCGAGCCTACGTCCAACCGCCACGGGCTCTGTGAGGGTGCTAGTTTCAAGGCAACGGAAAAGGAAAACCCCTGCCAAAAAAAGGTGAAGAGAAAAATACAAGGAGATAAAAATGACCGTCGAAAGATGGCCGACGGTCATACGAAAGTTCTTAGTATTAGAGCTGATGTTAATGCGGCGCAGGAGCAGGAGAAGGGAAGGGAGAGGGAGAGGGAAAACCCTAAGCATGGGCAGGGACAAGGTGGGCAGCTCGCCAGCACGCTAGAGGAGAGGGCAACCCCAGATCCGCCTCCTAGCACCAATACTGAGGGGTGGTGGTGTGACTTCCAGTTTCAATGGGTATTCCTTGCTTCCAAGAGCACTGGACTTAAGCTTCCACCACAGGGCTTCCTTGACATCCCATGGCCCATCATACCCCCTCAAGGAATGACCAATTTTAGAAATGGCAGCACGAGGCCCGACAAGCTTCTCGACTCCATTACTGAAATGAATGTCAAGCGTTTCGTTATCGAATCTGCAAATCTGAGTGGCCAGACACAACGAATGAGGATTCTCAGGGAATTGGCAAGGTATCATTCCGACCAGCAGACCTGGCTCGCAAAGGTTAAGGGTGAGGAAAAGGAACTGGTAGAACAGGGATGCGAGGTTGTCATAAGGATACTCGAGACTCTCAAGGAGGAGTACCCGAGTACCTAGGAGAAGCCGTTGCACGTGATGGAGTCTACAGTGTATGATCCGACGAGGTGCTTTAATGATGTGCTACCAAAGTGCTACATATCCTCAGGTGTTGAGAAAGATCGGTTCGAATTGATACCTTCTTGGAATATCACAGCTTTGCAGACCTTCTATACATTAAAGAGGGATGAAATTGAGATAGTATTCTCCTTGAGTGTTCGAAAGCGTATCCATGCCTCCTCGAGTAGAAAGATCGGCAGCCTGGGAGGCTCAGCCCGTGCACCCCGTTGTTCTCGTGCCCATCCTATCACTGCAGAGAGAGCTAAAACTTGCAGTATAATGTTTGGGTAGTTCTTGGTATAGTTCTCACGCACTGACTGAGCTGCTTGTCAGTCCGACTTCTCCCTGTGCGAATATCCTGGAATACCCTGCCTGATTCCTGGCTTGATGACACATCACCATACCCACTTCTCTGCTATGTACTCGTGCATTTCGAAGGCCTAGACTTGATTTCCCATTTCAGATAGTCACACTTTTACCTTGGACCCCTATTTCTTTAGCTGCATTTTTGTCCAGCTTCGTAGTGGCCGGCCTTCAACCGTCTGGCCTGAGTCCTAAAAAACCAGTGGAGTGTGGTGTGGCGATTCTCAATGATATGACTTATTCTCTTTGGGTTTTGGCAGGTGTGTTTCGGGCATGTGGCACAGTGGTAGCGCGCTTGCTTCGCATTCTTGTGACTGCATGAGGTCTTGGGTTCAATCCCCAACATGTCCAGCTTTTTTTCCGGCGAGAGCTTTGGAAGAACGCCGCTCTATTCGCATCGGGTCCTATCAAGGTATCTCTTAACCTGCCGATCTTCCCATAGTCTGTGGTTCCCAAAACGTTTTGCTCGAGGCTCAACCAGAGTATGCAGTGCTACTACAGGGCTCTCTTCAAGCCAGATTCATCTCGTGGCTACCTCAGTCTTCTCGATATCTGGAAATTGTCCCCGGATCAACCACACCGCTCAATGTCTTCGACTCAGCTTAGATAGCCCCAGGTCGCTCCAGTTGGAGGATCGAAGGTCAGTCCTTGAACCGGGTCATTTACCTTTCGGAAGGTCCATTAGAGCCGTCTTGAAACTTGAAATACGCATTCCGTTCTGCCCGGTACATTTACTTCCCCGGCCCGGCAGACATGGCCGAGCCACCAGCGCTCCGAATGGCAAGGAACGCCAAAAGTCATTTCTAGAACGGGGCACAGGTTTCAGACTCCGCTCACAACTTGACCTCATCCATGTCGCTGATCCCAGCAAGTCGGCATATCGCTCGTAGGATAGGACCATTAGCTTTACAAGTACCCAAGAGGTGGATATCGGTTCAGCAGCTTGATGATCAGCAGGCTGGTGAGTCTGAATGCCAATTTTTTCGATGCCGAACAATCATGGGTGTAGAGTGAAGCTTTACACTCTGATAGCCCAATATACACATCACTCGCGTTCCTATATGTACGAGAGGCCATGTCTTCAGGAATGTCACGAGCAATGAGCGCAACCTCCGAGCTGTCGGAGGATCTACGGAACGCGGGTCATACAATTATTCTGCAATAGTACGCATCCTGTATCTAAATGAACTGACAATATTATGGTTCCCAGGTCGGACGCG
>Ga0307513_10004047_pt1 | contig 19673 bp, 9 predicted proteins | sample 15_EM_MG_FD_202174 | JGI IMG/M metagenome (GOLD analysis project Ga0307513, IMG submission 202174) | Populus trichocarpa ectomycorrhiza microbial communities from riparian zone in the Pacific Northwest, United States - 15_EM | ecosystem: Host-associated > Plants > Roots > Unclassified | place...
CTTTTGGATACCCAAAAACACTTAAGACCTTTTGATGAACCAAAAAAAATGATGACCATTCTATAATTTCGCTTTGTTTCGCACAATAAAACGGTATTGGTTCTTTTTTGATTCATGAAGCTTCTCCTGTGACACTGTCTTATGAATTCTATCATAAAATTTGTTGAAATAAAACATGTTTCACCGCAAAACCCGTCACTAAATAAGTGAGAAGAGGAGATTATAAAAAACCAGTGGGTTCTTTATTTATTTATTTTCTATCGGTGGGAAGGGCATGGCCCTAGAGATTGAATCATCGTGGCCCAGAATGCAGGGTAGGTGTTTCGAATTTCGATACGGTGATACTTATTTAATTTCCCATTCAAGTTAAGAACACAAGAGTTAAGATAGAAGGAAGGGGGGGAAGTAAAGAAAATATAAAGATATTTTAAAAACTAAAGCCTAATTTCGAAAAAACCAGTCAAGAAATAAGAGGAAAATCGAAGTTGGTTGGCAATAAAACCAAACCATTTCAATTGGTTAATTTGAATGATGATGATGATGATGATGATGATGATGATAGAGCAGTGGGCGTGCAATTTATATGTACCTATTGAGAGCAAAACACCATCTCAAGTTCTCTTCAATCTCTTCTTCATACCAACAGCTCTTCCTATAACCATTCAGTGATGAATGGCTTTTGCCATTCACACCATTGCCATTGCTAATGCCATTAGAGCAAGAAATGTCACCCATTTTTTTCTCTTCTGTATCTCTAAGTAAGCCAAGAAAGAGTGAGAGGCCAAGGCGATAGAGGAAAGAGGCTAGTACTCAAGTGAAGGATGGAGAGAAGGGTAGCAGGGCTGCACCATATAAATGGGAAGGTGGCAGGAAAATCGAAAAGGGTATGATTTGGTTTGGTATGGAGAGCTAGTGAAATCTATCGAAGCGGGTGTGTCACTCAGGACTGAAAAGTAGAGCTATAGACAAGATATCCTCATGGATTTTTCGAAAATATGTGCACACAAAAAGCAAAGAAAAGGTAGATAGTGCGTGATCTCTAAGGTTGATTTGCTGGCGGGGCTGCAAATTTGCTTCCTAACAATTTGCCAAACTAGCCTCGTTGAAAAAAACTCAGTGAAACGGTATGATAAATATCATAGTTGAAGATAACGATATTTTAAAAAATCGCAATTAATAATTGCAATATTTTAAAAAATAATTAAAATAAATTGGCATAAATCTAAAAAAACCTTTTTTAAAAAAGTATACTGAAATTTTGATAACGATATTCATGTTACTGTCTAAAAAATCTTGACAAAATAAATTAAAAAAAATTATCAACAATAATTAAAGTGAATCATATACACCACTCAAATACCGCGAGTAATTCACTTATTTTTGAATGGCATGTATGACCTTTTCCAATCACTATTAGTGACATTTCTAGTGTTTTTATATTAATTTTTATTTTTTTTATGGTACTGACATATTATTATTGAAGTTTCAATGTGTTTTTAATATTTAATTTTTTTTTTATTATCTTTTTACTTCTTTTCTTACTCTTAATTGAAATTTGTGTCAATCCATTTTAACTATTTTTTTAAAATATCACTATTTTAAAACCATGACTTTTTAAAATATCAATGTTTTGAACTATGATATTTATCAAATTATACTATTTCACAAAAAAATAATCTTATTTGTATTATTTTTTAAAAAATAATAATAAAATCTTCAAACAATCCTGTTTTTTTAAATAAAATCCATATATTTAGCAATGTGGTCATCAATGTTCTTAGTTTATACCTCCCCGTAAAGTATCAATAAATTCACATATCACGCGATCTTGGCTTTTTGCACATATGTGATGATCTTTTCCATATGCATGTTTATTCATCTGTATATTATAATTATATATAACAAACACTAATGGAGGAGGGGAATTCATTGTTCCCCTCCTTACTAACATTATTTATTTTAATAATATTTTTTTATTTTATCTTTTAATATTAAATTTATTAAAAATTAAACTTTATATTTTATTTTGATTTTTTTTATCATATTATCCTAGTATCATGATTCGAGTCGTAGATTTGACTAGTTAATTCGATTAACTCGAGTTTTTTTATTCTTTTTTTAATTGATTTTTTCCGTTTTCATCCTTCAATGCTTAGTTAATTGAGAATCGAATTTCATAATTTTTTTTATTTGCTTTCTATAAATTTAGCATAATCTTATAACTGAGGTTGTGGGTTTAAAAGGCTAAACCGATTGACTTGAGTTATTTTTTAGGTCTTTTTTTAATTAATTTTTTTTTCAATTCCATCATTAAACATTGAGTTTGTTGAGAATTAATTTCATAATTTATTTTGGTTTGTTGTTTATGAGTATATCCCTATTTAATGACCTAGGTTATGGTTTGACTGGTTAACCCGAGTTGACTCGGGTTATTTTTTTATGTTTTTTAATTGATTTTTTTTAAAAAAATTCATCATTTAATATTAGATTAATTAAGAATTGAAGTTCATAATTTTTTTTGAATTACTTTCTATAAGAAGATAGAAAGTAAATGGTAGAAAGTAATTTTTTTTTTTTTGAGAAATCCTTTTCTTGTTATTCATTAGTGTTTGATTACTATTTTAAAATAGAAAATATGAAGAAGGCTAGAATAAAGAAGGTAAGAAAGAAATTATAATGAAAATAAAGTTGTGTTTGGTAGTGATATACAAGATAAAATTAATATTTTTATTTTTTGTTAATGAATAACAGCACATAAGAAAATATAGGAAACATTTGTTTATACTTGATATTTATTATAATCAAAATTGCAATGCTTAAACAAATAAAATAAGATCATTATTTTTCACAATTGTTTTTAGAGCATGATCAATTTTTATTTCTCTATACTATGCATATTTTAATTATGTTATTTTTTTATAATTATATTCCTGAAAAATTCATTCATTCAATAAATAAATTTCTTCTTATATTTTTTAATAAAATTAACTCTTTGGTTAGTTCATTTAATTCAATTCATAAAAAATAATTTACTCAAATTCATAAATTTCTTAATTGCTATAAATTATTAAATTATATAAATATTTTTTTGTTTATTTTGAGAAATTTATTTTTTCATATTAATTTGAGAAAATGAAAAAAAAACTTTTAATACAGTTATATTCTTAAGAAGTGTTACACACACACACACACACACACACACACACACACACTGATGATCCTAGTGTCTAACCAGAGACCATTATCGTATTAATTTGTCACTTATAAAAATCAGCATTATAATTTAAAATCATTCCTGGCTTCTAATTAAATTATTATGAAAGATATCACATCTGTTTCTAAAAAAAAACAAAAGAGCATTCCAAGAGAAATACCTTCAAGATGTCGAAAGCATTCCTTGCAAATGTCTTAATTATATGGCACGTAAAATTATGCTGGAAATAGGAAGGCAAATTGCCTGAAATACGATCACAATGTCACTGCAGCTACATGCATCTTAGATTTGAAGAGAAAATGAACAAGAAAAAGTCAAGGAAAAGGATAAAAGATGATGATTAGTGAGGAGTGACCATTACCGAAAATTCTGGCTATGTTATTTTCTTCGAAAATGTGTGCAAATCTTGGTTGGAGAGAGAGAGACGAGGGCGTGCAGCTGGAACCATCATCATATTCTCTTGCTTCAAAAGATGGGAGGAGGGGGCGTGCCATGCCAGGCGCACTCATAATCACCACCGTCACGATCAAAGAACAACAATCCACAACTCCAGCAACATAAAAAATCTTCGACCCCGCCATGATAAAAACGAACAATAACCCCTCTTAATTACACTATTGAGTTCACCACTTACCTCTATATATTATCATGCCTGTTTTGCCAGGTGTCGACCTCTCATCTCATCTTTTAACCCCTTTTTGTGGGGTCCAACACGGGTAATACTCGCATCAGCATGATGTGCCCTCAAGGAGGAGGGTCGCTTGAAGAGGATTGGTGTTCTTTGTTCACGCCGGCCAACTATTACTATACGAACTCAAAGAGCCATGGAATTTGGAGGGGGTGATGATGGATTCACCCACATCTTGTTTTGGAAAGTTATGATGATAGTCTCAATGCCCCTTGGGTCCCAAAGACCAATAAGCTTTTTGCTTCTTTGTCACTGTTCGTCTAATCTTTTACTCGATTTGCCCACCCCATGACCTGAAAGAATTATTATACTGCAAGCTTGAAGTCACTTAATCAAGTAAATAAATCTCAAGGATCGTTTACACAGAACAATACACTAATTCCTAGATTATCCTTGTACAGTGCTAACATGTGATAAACACTAAGATTTTAGAAGACAATTACTCTTTGTACTAAAAAAAACTGTAATTCTTTACGGAGCTCGAGTGTTCATCCTTTTTCTTTTTTATTTCCAATACAATCTCCCCTTTCATTTCTTCTTTTTTATTTTTTTTAATTTCAATTTCATCTTTGAATTTTTTTCATTATCCGCACTTATAAACTTATGATAGGCAAGAATTTGGGTTAAAAGGTTTTTTTTCCTATTTTTTTCATCATTGTTTTTCTCGGATTTGTCCTTAGACTTTTTTCACTAGTTAATTGAGTTGTATTTTGACCGACTAAGTCAATTAGTTCACGTCAAAACAACTTTTTTACGGTTTAATTTTAAACTTGATCTAGGCAAGAAGTTGGTTTAGAGGTTTTTCCGATCAATTTCATTATTTTTCCTCAATCTCAATCTTATACCTTTTTTGCCTATGGTTGTCTTTAGATTAGTCAAGTCGACTAAGCCACATTAAGACAGCTCTCACGTGATTTAAATTCAAACTTGAGCTAGGAAAAGAATTGGATTGAGAGGTTTTGATGTTCACCCACTGGGTCGTATTTCAAACTTGAGCTAGGAAAAGAATTGGATTGAGAGGTTTTGATGTTCACCCACTGGGTCGTATAAGGCATCTCCCGGGGCTAAGCATTGGTTTCAGCAGTGATGTTGAAGGTGTTGTGCTGAGTTCTTCCATCTAGGCTAACGCATGGTGTCGATAACTTTTTTTTCTTCCCTTTCTTTTTTTCTCTTTCCTCTTCTATAATTTAGCAAGGCCTTCCAAGATTGAATATTATCATGTCATTTTGTTTTTGTATCAAATTTGATCCTCAATGTTTTGATTTCTATTAGTTTGTTTTGAATCCTTTTTTGTATTGATTTTTTTTTCAATTTCATCTTTTTAATTTTTATATCAAATTTGATCATCGTTTATTTGATTGCTATTTATTTTGTTTTGGATCATTTTTATTATCTTTTTGCTCAATTTTAGCTTTGAGTATTTTATTGATTGAGAATTCGGCTTCATGATTTTTTCGGGTTTGAGAAATTAGCTCGGGTTGACTTCGATTTATTTTTTCAGGTATTTTTTTTACCATTGTTTTTTTTTTTTATCATTCGATATTATGTTTATTAGGGATTGAGTTTCGTAAATTTTTTTGCATTTTTTTTTATATAATTATCACGATCTCAATTTTCATGTATGATTTGTAAGTTTGATACATTAACCTGAATTGACTCAAAACCTTTTTTTTATTTTTTAAATGAAATTTTAAATATTTCACTGGTTTGAAAATTGAGCTTCGCATGTGATTCAATCTTCTTTGTACCAGCTATCAAACTTAGATCTCATTTGTTAGCTACGAGGATGGATCAAATACATTTTTAAAGTATTCATCAGATCACCGATAGCAAACTTGTCGTTCGTTAAATCCACATTAAGAAACGCACCCTAAACAAATATCGCAAAATCTTCATTTGCGTTCTTGCAGAGAACTTGATCTTTGACTAGCTATTTGAGATTTGAGTCTCCAAATAGCGCCAGAAACGAAAGAATCAAGATAATAATTGATTCCTTGCAAATAATCCTATACATTAGAGATTTTAATATCTCTTATCTTGTTGCATTGTATGTTTTAGACATGAGGTTTATGCACACACAACCTTTTCTTATAGTATTATGCGATTACTTGTATGTTTTAAAATTTCTAAATTGAATAATGATATGATAACGAATCATTTGTGATTGACAATAAATGTGATTTATTTGAGTTATTGTTAATTATTTTTTTGGTATGTTGAATTTGTTTAAACAATAAATTTTTGATAATATCAGTGATATTGTAATTAAAATTTCGACATATATCTTATATTTTCTTTTTTTTCTTGACAATTTTATTTTTTTAAAAGAAGTTAATATTATGAATAACAATAATTTATAAAGACCATGTTTTCAAACATAACATATATATAAATTATATTATTTCACTATTTTATTTTAAAAAATTATATAATATTTTTAATTTATTTTACTAATTTTAAAAAAATAAACAATGAGGCATCGTGGTCGAGGTTGCTGGCTGCTGCACGAAACCTAATTCATGCTAGAAGCAAGCACGAGACAGCTAAGCCTGTTCAAACTTCAAAGGCGACGTTAGGTTCGGTTCGAGCCTAGGTCAGGCTCGTTGTAGTTTTCTTGGCCTGGGTTCGACCTCATCCAATCAATCGTTCTGGATCTTAAGCCTAAACGTGGTTCGTGATGGATCTCAAGCTTTTCAGGCTAGAGCCTAGTAAAAAGAAAGAAACTATAGGAAAACGATTTGTGATTTGGGTTTTTAGTAGAAACACCACCAGTTACACAGCTCTTTATCCCAAGAACATGTTTCAACTAACAATCCGGTTTTGCACTTTGGAGCCTGTTTGAAAGAATAATTCAGGTTACTTTTAAAATGTTTTTTTTTTAAACGTAATGAAATAATATTTTTTTTATTTTTTTAAAATTATTTTTGATATCAATGCATTAAAATGATTTAAAAATACTAAAAAAATATTAATTTGAAACAAAGAAAAAAATAAAATAAAAAATTAATTATGTAAAACTAAACAGAGCAAATATGAGTTAAGTGGAAGAGATTTTGTAGTAAATAAAAAAATAAAGAAAAGTAAACGAGTTCATGAAAGAAAGAGGAGAAGTGGAAGGAGAGGAAATGAGAGTAGTCAAGGTGTCATGAGTCAGGATTTGCGCCAATTCAATCACTGGCAAAATACATGATATCATTGTCAAATACAATGAATATTTAGAAAATCTGAGCATATGTAAACGAGAAATTATTAGATATTAAGAGTATTACTTTATATATATATATGGAGTACAATTTTTTTTATTTATTAACGTGGGTATCCAGGCCAGCTTGCGCGTATCTTGACTAATCCCACGGATCTTGAAGTTAACAACCATGTAAATCTCTACTGACTATTATATTAGTAATCACAAGACTCGAACTTGAAATCACAGAAAAAACAAATTTTTTGGTCCCAAGCTCTTACCACTATATCATATAGTTACGTGGAGTACCGCTCTTTTATTTTTTAGTTTAACGTGGGTGTCCGGGCCAGCTTGCGCGCACCTCGACTAATCCCACGGGCCCTGAAGTTAACGACCATGTAAGCCTCTAGTGGCCATCATATGAGCAACCACAGGACTCGAACCTGAGACCACAGAGGGAGCAAACCTCTTGATCCCAAACTCTTACCATTGGGCCACCACCTAGATGGTTCGTGGAGTACCACTCTTGTTTTGCTGTAAGATTGCTATATGTAAACAATGTCAGTACTCAGCATTGACAAAAGAAAATATAGCAAGGAAGAGATGGAGGCGCCTCGGATTTAGACTTTAATACAATACATGAGATGAATTTTATTTTTTTCTCTCAATGAAGTTGATAATTCAAAGAGCTTGAATGAGAGGCAAAGATGATGAGGTTGTCTTGAAAGAAAAAACTAAAAGATTAGGGCGCATCATGTCTTTTTGGATGGTCCCTTCTCCTGGTTTGCGTCTCCCTCCCTTAGGAGACTCTACTGGTTTTGTCTTTGTCCATTGCTGAGCTCTCTTCTTCTTTCTTTCTTCTTCAGCGCCAAAAGGATGGGGAAAAAAGAAGAAGAAAAATGAACCGGAAAGACGGGGATAAAGAGAGGTGACTGCGTGCCCTTAATACTTTATTAAGAGTATATTTATTTTTGTGTTTAATAAATATTTTTGAAAATTTTGAAAATTTTTAATATTATATATTATTTTAATATATTTTTAAATATAAAAAATATATTTTTAAAAAAATCCCCACCGTCAGCCTAAATTTCGCACCTAGACTAGTTAATTTCACACCTTGACTAGTTCGTGGGGTTGTCCAACCCATAAACAGGTACAGAGACAGCCTCCCTACGCAAAACACATAAGCGTGAAATACATGTACCGTCAAGATGTTCTTTTTTTTCTTCTTTTCTTCTTCTTTTCTTTTATTGACTATTAGATTGGACATTCTTGTATTTCTTGGTAGAGCCTTTTCTGAACCGGTCATGGTCTTTAATTAATAGGCTAATGCTTAGGCTTGGTACTTTTTCACTGGATAATAAATTATATATTTGATATAAAAAAATCAACTACGAAATTAAACCCTTATTTTATGAGATAATAGCCATCCTAGTGTATGAACTTTCGGTAAGTTTTACAATCGGTCCCAATCTTTAATTTTTTCTTCGAATGAGCGTTTCAACTATTTCTTTTTTTCTTACAATGAGTATTTCAACTGTTTAAAATCCCAAGGGATTTTTTAATATTTGTCAAATGCTTGTGTGCAAAATGCGAGATTGCTAAAAACCTTTCAAAGATATGGTTTTTCTAAGGTTGTTAATAAGCTGAAAGGTGTAGTAAACTAGGCTTGGATAGATGAATACCTGCAAAACAAATCTTTTTATTAGTTTAAATAGATCTTTTTGTGCTTCAGTTAACACTAATGATAGAGGAAATGAATCTAAAAGGTGGTGTTGTGTGTGATAGCACCATAGTTTTGAAACCCGGCCCGGCCTGACGGGTTGATCCGGGACCCGGCCGATCCGGGGTTGGAACCGGGCCGAGTTGAAGAAAAAATAGAAAAAATCATGACCGGGTATGACCTGGCGGGTTGACCCGGCAAAACTCGGTTGCAACTCATTGACTTTTTTTTTTACTAAAACGATGCCGTTTTGAATTTTTTTTGAAATAGAAATTGAGCCGGCCGACCCGGTGACCCGGTCAAAATCTGGAACCCGGATCTTGAACCGGGTTGGGTTTAAAAACTATGGATAGCACAACAAAACTTAAAAGGAATAAGATGAAGTTTCTTGTGAAAGAGAATATTGCTTACTTTTAGCTAGATTCAAGGTTGTTTATAGAGTTTTGAATGTATCTATGAAAAGATATGGTCAATAATGTGTTTATCACCTATGATTTTGGATAACTTGAGGACAAATGTCCCAAATGACAACAAGTCATTGTAAAGGTTCCTCTCGTTTTGAGTTTTGTGAAACATGTGACGAAGGGTTATTTTTTCATCCAGTGCAAATACATTTTGTCGTCGTAGTTGATGACAATTAAATTATATTTGACCATAAGATAGTGTATTCGAGTATAGCATTTGGCTTTGGATGTATCAAACCGTCTGAGATTCAATCTTTATAGAATATCAGTGAGCTTTCTATCTAATTTAATGGTAGATGCTAGGCCATCAAAGCTTTTAGGAGTTTAAATTGATGAATTTGGTTATAAAATGCATTGGGTCAGATAATATATTAAAACAAGAAGCTGAAAAAAATCAGATTTTATAAACTGCGGGTCACTCATATTTCACCGTGAATCTAAAAAATAAAAAAACTATTTTTTTCTTCTAAAAAAACTCACATAACTTTTCATGAGGGATAGTACAGTTTTTATATATATATTTTTTTAGACTCGGTATATTTTTTTTAAATATAATTAAATTAAATCATTTTATTAGATCCAATAGCATTTGGGTGAAGAGATTTTTTTTAACATGCTAGCAGCAGGCGTTTGATTTGATTAAATTTTTTATTGCGATTTAGTTTAGAAAAAAGAAGGTATAGATTGATACTTGACTAGTTGACTTCGAAAAAAGAAGAAGAATACTTATCAAATCCCAAGGCCCAAGCTCCAAGGGAGAGCATATTGACAAAGAAACGAGGCAAGAAGATAAGAAGACAGAAATGTAGAGAGGTAATTAGAAGTCTTGGAAGAGTGGGGCTAGCGCCCAGCAAAACAACACCAGCAACACAATCATCGAGATCTGATAATCCATCAGTTTGTGATCTTGAATGACATTGCTTAACTCACCTATCTATTTCTATTTCAGAAGAAAAAAAATGATGAAACGTATGCCTTTCACAATCTATGAAACTTTAATGGTTTTTTGAGACTAAATTTAATTGCTTTCTACCTTGACGTCCTCGTCACTGGCCATGTGAACCCAACTGCGGCGGTCCCCCGTTTTCTTTTTTAATTTTGAATTGATCTAAGGCGGATTCTGAAGGAGATGATTGTGCTCAACGTCTTGTTGCTGGGGATTAGGAGAGGATAGATAAGGAAATTGAGAGGACAGTGTCAGTGGTCGAGAGAAAAGAAAAGAGACATGTGCAATTGTGCATGGCTGCATGCGTCCTGAAAACTAGGTTCTGTCAATTAGAACAGTTGGGATTGCCGGTTGGTGGAGATTTTTTCCGACGTTAAGATATCCTCCTGTTGCCTGAGCCAATCCATATGTTAAAAATCTATAAAAGTGAACTGAAACCTTCATTTAGCAATCCCTTATCATGTCAACAAAGAAAACAAAAAAAATAAAAAACAATTAAGCTTCAATAATTTATCAAACTGGTTTTAGACATAACTAGATATGTTACTCGCCTTCACTATAAGTTAAATAATTTCTTTTACTTAAAAAAGTGGGAGATTAAAAAAATTTAAATCTCAAGTTATTAGTTAAAGTGATAATTTAAATAATATAAAAAAAATAAAAATAAATAAATAAATAAATAAATAATGATTAGTAAGGATGTTGAATTGAATGAGTTTATATTGAGATTTGTACTCAATGATACAATTGAAGCCAAGGAATTAAGAGTTTCTTCTCATGGTAACACAATGAAAAAAAAAAATCGAGACTAACACAACTTTTTTCCCAAACTAGTATAATTTTACTATTCATACAGGTCTCACATGTGAAACTCACATATCAATTTTTTTTCTTCTTTTTTCTACCTCATTTCTTCATCCGGTTCCTTTATTCATCTTTAATTAACTTATTTTTGTGCAAAACCTTTTTATGCTCAACATATATATATATATATATATATATATATATATATATATAATTGTTACTTTGGTCACTATAGTTTTACTCTCAATTGTTAATCTTTTTAGAAAAAAAGTTTACATAATTAATTATTGAGTATTGAATGGCACTATAAGGCCCCATTTGTTTGCTGGAAAGTAGTTTTCTTTTGGAAAGTGAATTCCGGGAAAGTGAATTATTTTCTAATATTTGGTAGTGTAATGGAAAATAAGTTGGAAAACAATTTTCAGTGTTTGGTTATGTCATGGAAAATGAGCTGAAAAATAACTTATTAATGTTTTATTTTTCTCAAGTTTATTAAAATAATGAGGAGCAAATCTTACAAATTAAAAAGTTGAATGAGAATGAAATTGAAAAAAATATAATTTCATAAATTATCTCAAATAAAATAAATAATAATCAAAATAATAGAGATCAAATTTAAAAAATAAAAAAAATGAAAGATGAAGAAATTAAAATAATAATAATTAATATTTCATAAATTATTTCAAATAAAATAAGTAACAATCAAAAGAATGAGGATCAAATTTGATGCATAAAAAATTTCAATAAAAAAATGATAAGGAAAAAGTAAATAACAATTATAAAAATGAAGACCAAAGTTAATATAAAAATTAAATTTTAAGAGATGATATTGAAAAATAAATATTCAAAACAAAATATATATAACAATCAAAAGTTTGAAGATCAAATTTGATATAATCAGCAAATAATACAACGTTTCTAAATTTTTCACAACTTCCGGAAAATGTTTTCCGTCCAAATTTTCCAGGAAAACACTTTTTTAGAAACTAAGTCAATTTTTTCTTTGACTGGAAAGTGTTTTCCGTTGACCAATTTTCCTAATGGCAAACAAACACATGAAAGTTTGGAAAGTGGTTTCCCGGAAAGTGAATTCCGGGAAACAAACATAACCTAAATATCTATTAAGAAAAAAAATAAAAAATACTAGAAGTATTTATTGAGTATTATATATATTTCAAACACCAAAACCAAAATTAAATTCAAAGTAACAATTGAATAAAAGTAAAATAGTAAAAGTAAACTATTGTTAATTTTTTTTATAGCAAAACTTGAGTAAATTGTTATTTTAGGTACATAACAATGTAATTATAGACATGTCACTGAATAATTAAGGTAAATTAAAAAAAACAAATCTAAAAGCATGAGAATTCTTTTTAGTTCTGAAACTTGTTGGGAACATGACCAAAGCTTTGATATTACTTTGTTGGTAACTTCAAAGCACTGATAGCACTTGTTAGGACTGTAAAGGACAATTGATTTTTGCCCAGATACATAGCACAAGTGATTCAACAACTTGTTATTATCCTCGAGGCAGTCAGTATTATTGGATAGAAGAAACACCAGAATTTACAGCAGGAGAAGAGAACAAATCTGACGCCTGCAGTCTCTTGTAATTGCCTCACCTCTCTCTTTATGATCACTCGTATTTCACCGGCCCGCACAAGCTACTACTCATGGCAGCTATTGCTGCTGCCATAAATGCAGTAGCCTCTCTCTTACTCTCGTGTTTTGGCACTCTTCCGCCGCTTGCCTTGGCTCTGAATCAATTGCCTATTAATTTATAGGCAAACGATGGCAGAAGAATCAACAAATTCGATCTCCCCCAACCCCCGTTTTTTACTTCGGCACTAATTTGGTGCCAACCCATTAAAAGGGTTGTCTCCCATGTGAACCCGTGTGGGCAAGCTCCACAAAACTCATGATGAAGGAGCTTTGCCATTTTACTATAGTGATTGTAAATTTATATTTTAGATTAATTTAACAATATAAAATTACATTTTGAAAAGTAATTTAACTTGTGTTTGTAAATAATTCTATAATCAATGTAAACTAACCAGTTATTCTTTATATTTTTATCTGAGTAGAATTTCTTTGATAGTTGTATCTTATTAGTTTTGTAGGTATAAACCAACTATTGTTATTGTAATAGTTTAAGTTATTTATATCTAGGGAATACTATAGACTTTTTCTGTTGTTAAAGTTACAATTACCGTATGTATGTAATAACAATTATAATTATCTTAATTACTCATGGTAATTAAAAGATACTATTATCACAGTAAAAAAATATTCGAAGTGTCTAATAAAATTGTTTTAACTTCACTCAAATATAATATTACTCAGACAAATAATTAATTTATTATTGTTATTTTTTGTATTACAAATAAACTATGAGAATCATACTGTGTAATCTTTTTTAAAAGATATTATAAATGTCTATTCATTTAAAAGAATTTATAATAATCTATACTCTGAATGTTGTTCATGAAATTTAATTAATATTAATTAATCTTAGAAATTCTTGAGATGTTAATTCTATCAATAAATAAGTTGGTGTTGATGTATCCGTTGTCTTAGTGGTGATTGGCCAACTTGGGTTAGAATAAAAATTAACAGCTGGGTAGATTAGATAGATAGATGGCAAAAGAACATAGCGTGATAGTACGTAAATAGCTTGAGATCTGCATAACAGATCTCAAGTTCAAGAAAAAAATAATATTATATGTAAAATTAGATAGATAGATTGGTTTTCAAGAAAGGGACAATATTACATGTAAAATTAATGCCGCATCGAACAACCTCAAAACTCCTGTAGACTGGTTAAATTCTTAACATTGGGATAAGCTTAGAGATAAGGAATCTCGAGGATGATGGGCGTGGATCCAATTTTTGATATTGCCAGATCGATTTTTCAGTTGGAAACATATGTAATATATATATATATGTTTATCTTATTCCTAATAACGGTCGTGTTCTACTCAGCATAGATCATTCAATCTTATTTATCTCTTGTGTAATTAATATGAAAGAGTATATATATTTTACTTATTATCTGGCATATATATGTAACCTCAACTAAGTCTCGAGTAACCCTCAAACCATTCACTATAAGTCTTATATCTACTACTATTGCAATCATATTTGCACGCCCCCTTGTTACTCTACATTTTCTCTATGTTTTTTTTTTCCTTCAAAGAATTATGCACTTTTATTCTTAATACTTTATTTCAAATTAATCTGGATATTTAGCATAAACCGTGCAAATATTTCAACACTTCCATCATTTCTTGACAGGATTTGCTGTCGTCTCATTAGAACTTTGTAATACACGATCAACCCATTAATATCGAACCTCATCCTGCCTACTGTAACTAATTGGACGGTCTATACACACACACACACACACACACACACACACACACACACACACACAATATTCTAACAGCTATTGGTTTGACCGGATTATCTAGATTTGGATTTTAATTGAATCTTTTGAATTTGATAGATTGATTAAATCATTAACCACTCCCATAATTATAAACTCAACGTAGTTAGGCGGGTCATTACGTCATCCAACATTAGTCTAATTTGACAAGTACGATTGCAACTAATATTTTTTCTGAATACGTGCACTCATAAAAAAAAGTCCAAAATGACTATTTAAGGATGAAGAAGCTCCAGAGTTCCTTCATAGCCATGGCTTCAACAATATTGAAAGTGGTGCTCTTGTTACTCTTCTCTAGCTTTACTATCTCGCCTATCTCTTGCTACAAGGGTGCGCAGCACCCACTAGACCCTCTATCCCCAAAAGAGTTGACCCTTGTCCAAACCATTGTCAAGAAATCATACAACCCTAGCTCAAACAACACCATATCATTCCATTATGTAGGGTTAGATGAGCCAGAAAAACCAACTGTTCTTTCATGGCTATCGAAACCCAGCACCAAAACCCTTCCTCGCCGGGCCCTAGTCTTTACTCGAGTAAATGAACAAACCCACGAAATTATTGTAGACTTATCGAAACGCATCATTGTATACGATGAAGTTTACAAGGGACTTGGCTATCCTTTACTTACAGCTGAAGAGCAAATAGCTGCGATTCAGTTGCCATTAACATACGGTCCCTTTATCGAATCAGCTAAAAAGAGAGACCTTAACGTTTCATATGTTGTTTGTTCTACATTTACAGTGGGGTGGTTTGGAGGAGTCGAGAGAACTAAAAGGGTGGTAAAGGTTCAATGTTTTTATAACAAGGACACCGTTAATTTGTACCTCAGGCCAATAGAGGGTATAGGAATAGTTGTCGATCTTGATAAAATGAAGATTGTTGAATACAGTGACACGTTCAAGATTGCGGTACCAAAAGCTGAGGGAACCGACTACAGATTTTCCAAGCAGAACCCGCCTTTTGGTCCCCGTATCAACGGTGCAGCCATCATGCAAACGAATGGACCAGGCTTCGAGATTGATGGCCATACTATCAGGTTTTTTTTCTTCTATTCTTTTTGTGAATATTTTGTTTCTCTTCTTCTTCTCATCATTATTTCACTCATCTTGATACCTCTGTTCTAATTATTTGGCCAAATAAAAAAAAGGGAGAAAGAATTTGTCATTTTTTGTTCTATAATGACTATTCGAATGTAAAAGCAAGTTAAGTTAATCAGGCCGTGGTATATATATGACGTAAAATATGAAGATAATTACGTTAAGGTTTTAAAAATTAGGTTTACAAAACAAATTTGAAAATGCAGTTTTTTAAAATTCAGATCTCAATTATTGTTAAAGTAATATTTTCTCTATTCTTTATAGTACGTATTCATCAATTATTGTCGAAGTAGATTATATTTTTTGGTGATATTATAATGTAGAAACTATTGAAACTATTAAATATCTTCAATATTACAATAATTGAAATTTTATTAATGAGGTGAGTTAGGTATCAAATATTTCTACAGAAGAATTTTAAGAGCATACCCAAGTATCCGAAATAATGTTTATTATTTATTAATTTTGGATATATTCGGAAAGCAATCGATATGTAGGGAGAATTATCAAATCAAATATGTATACACATGCTAGCTAGGAGTTTGAACTATGTTTACTATATATATATATATATATATATATATATATATATATATATATATATATATATATAAAACATTTACTGACTGCTTGTGTCAAGACAATCACCCACACTACAAGCACCTGTTTTTTTTTTCCTTTATGGGTTACAATTCAAGTTTGATGTTTAGTTAGTTCAGTAATACGCACATCTTTAAAACTATTTTATATTCGTGGTATTTTAAAGACTCTAAAAGCATCCCACTTTAATCTTACTGAAATAATTGTATTTATGAATTTATTATTATTATTTGATCTCTTGTGCTTAAAATTAAACAGCTTCTGCCTAACGTTTAAAAATAAAAAATGTTACTGCTCAATATAATAAAATATTTGGTAAATAGATTCTAGAAGAAAAAAAATTGATATTTCATCTTGAATTAAAGCTGCAAATGAAAAATGTATTGTCATAAATCTTTCATAATTAAATCATTAATTAATTAAGCGATGTTCTTTTAAGAAAGAAAAAGTTAATTAGGAATAAGTTTGAGTTTCACTAATTTCACCGTTCAAAAAAAAAACATTTATAATCTTATTATTTTTATTTTATTAAATAGAAAATAAGTAAAATATGAACATGTTTAAATTTTAAGTTCAAATTATTTTTATTTAATAAAACATATTAAAAAATAATATAAATTATATCTTAAAACCTTCGTATTTTTAAATTAAAATTAGTCTAATAAAGACTTTCACCGAATGTTAAAAATATGTAGCAGAGATGTAGCAGAGATGGGAAACGTTTTTTCTCCATGTCCTTCATTTGGTAGACAATGGCAACAAGGAAGATATAGAAACACTGGAACATTAATAATATGTAGGACCACCGGAGAAGGAACTGGATTTTTCTCGTCCATCACAATATTAGAAAACTCGAAGGTATCCTCCAAATTCAATGTTGGCTGTACGCCTTAAGTTCAGCTGTGACCACTAAATATGTTCTTTTGCTTTCCTTGAATGAATTATTTGCACTTCGTTGTTGAACAAATTTTCTACCCTTTGGAGCTCTCACATATATAGATTTTAGAAATGCCTGTGACATTAGCTGGTATTGTTTTTTTCTTAAAAAAAAATTATTTTAGCTGATAATTTGGTGTGACGGGTGGAAAACACCTCCAATTCTATTAGATTGACCAGTATACCGTAGTTTCTTTCCTCGTTTAGCTATCCTTAAGTAACTTCCAATCAACAGTCCAAGGGCGAGAATGCACGCTTTGGTATTATAGCTTAGGAGATTAAGCTCTGTAGCAGCTGGGGCCATAAATGGATGGTTGGTTCATCACGCCATGGCAACCCGCAACTCGAGGTCCCCGGCATAAATAAATGTCCTATGTGTCCTTAAATTACAGTGTTTCGGCTGACAACAGCCACGTGATCAAACCAGAGAATTCACCATCCACGTACGTTGGTTGGGGAACGATAACCCAAGTAAATTTTATTCACTTGATAATCACGTACACCAACAAAGATGGAGAAGTGAGATAGAAATCCAACCTATGTAATTGCAGAAAAATGATTTGACTGTTTTTGCTAAAAATTATCTGACTGTTTTTGTTAGGCATGAAAAAGATGGACGCAGGTAGGAAATAAACAGCTAAAGACGTTCGCTGCTATCATTTTTTTATGCAAATAGTCAAAGACTTTTTTTTTGAAAAGAGTGTTTTTAATCTATTTATTAATACGAATCCCAGTTGAGTGTTGTTTTGTGATGATTGTAAAATAATTTAACTTATTTATTGATAATTAACATATGTTAATAGTAATAAAAATGTTTTATTTAAAAAAAAACATAGGTTATTTTTTAAACATGAAAAAACAAAATTTTGACTTAAAAAAAAACTTACTAAGCATGAAAAAATATTTTTGGAAAACAAATGTCCTCTTAATTGTGAAAAGGAAAACCCTAGATTTGAAATCAATAATCACATGGCATCTCTCCAGACGTTGAACCTTCTTTTTTCTTCTTTTTTTTTTTGATCAACCCTTTGCTCCTACATGTCCACGAAATACTCGTACGAAAGACAAAGTATGCACGTGATATCGCATATGGTGATGTGTTGCTAGCTGTTCCTCAAACTTCTAGCCGTCTAGGGATAGCAAAGTCGCAATTCTCTTCTCGTGGTCCTCGTGAGAATACAATGCTTTCAAAGGTTAGAAGTCTTCAAGGAATCAAACTGACGTGATGAGAGGCAAATCATTCACTCGTTTCAACTTTGATTTCATTTGGGCTGTTTCAGTTAGGTATAATTCTTTTTTTGTTTGAAATTATGTTTAGATTATATATTTTTTAAAAAAATATTTCTGTGGATGGTTTTATTCAGCTGTTTTAGTGGCTTGTACGGGCTTAATAAGCAGAAAAATAAAAGAATATGATACAAAAGTTTTTTTTTTTTTTAAAAAATAAGCATTGTTTTTTACATTTTTTTAATATAATTTTTTAAATTTTAGAAAACTAAATTTCATTTTCAGCATTTTTTTGCTTTAAAAAGTAAAAATTAATTCAAATTAAATTGATATAGACATGTGTTATATATTGAGTTAGTAATTTTTTACCGTGTCTATTTTTTAAAATAAATATATTAACTAAATATTTTATAGGTAAAAAACACAAATACCTTCAACTACAAATATTAAAAACAGCTTGAATTTATTTTTTTCAATATTTTTTTTTAATTTTTGAAAACAGAATTTCATTTTTTCAAGCTGTTTTTGCTTTAAGAAATTAAAAATTGGCATCATTTTGATTATATGAACACTTCTAGTATATCTAGAGAGTCAACAAATTAAAATTAACAGTGTTTTAGATCCAAAATCTTCCAGTCTTCAAAATTTATTTAGCCTTTTCCATTCTGAGGTGAACATTTAAATCCCCATGATTAAATTATACCCTACTATACTAAAAAAATTCCTATATTAAGGTATAATTTGTCGATTAATTTTACGAAATCAAAAGTAATGGATTTAATGATCACATCAACAATTCACTTCTCAAAATAGAATATAAAAAATCATACAATGAAGATAATATCCCCTTGTTTTTTTTTTTTTTTCCAGAAATGTTAGTTTCTCCAAATGTCGCAGCTAGAAACACTTTTTCATCTTTTTCTTGTGTGAAAAGGTACAAAATGACTTTATTTTGGTATTTCAATGGCGGAAAAAAAGTGATTGAACTGTTATCAATTATGCAACCGGCTTCGTTTTTTTTCGCAAACTGTAGATCTAATTGGCGGAGGCTGCCTCTGCGGCACACCAGCTGAGCTTTAGGAATTTTTCGGGTTTGGTTAATCGAACCTTGCCCTACTGTGTAATAAAGTAAAAACAAAACATGAAGGTGGCCATGGCATTTCCTGATTCGATAATTAATTATTTGTCGTTCCTTTTATTTTAATATATTTTTGTAAAGCTTAACAAACAACTAACTACAAATTTGATCCCAATCAGATGGGCCAACTGGGTGTTTCATCTAGCATTTGATGTCCGAGTTGGACCAATTATATCTCTGGCATCAATTTACGATCCAGAAAAG
>Ga0307513_10004048_pt1 | contig 19673 bp, 15 predicted proteins | sample 15_EM_MG_FD_202174 | JGI IMG/M metagenome (GOLD analysis project Ga0307513, IMG submission 202174) | Populus trichocarpa ectomycorrhiza microbial communities from riparian zone in the Pacific Northwest, United States - 15_EM | ecosystem: Host-associated > Plants > Roots > Unclassified | place...
TCGTGGACCCGATCCAAGAACCTGCTGACCAAGGCGAACAACGTGGCGATGGCGGCCTTACTGGCCGGCCGCGCGCACACCAAGGGCCTGGCCTTCGCCCAGAAGAACACCGCCGACCTGACCAGCACCGACAAGACCAGCGTTGGCTTTGATTTCGCGATCGCCGAGGAGTGCCAGGTCTACGACGAGTGCGATGCCTACACCGCGCTGTACGGCAATGACGTGATCGAGATCGAGTACACCGACAACCCGCGTAGCGCCTACACCCAGGCGTGCGCGGCGCGGGGCCGTTCGATCTCGATCATCCTGCGCGATCGGGATGTGGTCGCGCGGGGGCAGAGCGGGTACCAGTACGAGTACTGCTGACCCAGCTGCTACGCCACTTCGATGTCGGCGGAATCGATCTCGGCGGCCGGGCCGGAACCAGGGCGGGCACTGGCTTTCCGGGCCACCGACGAACCGTTGAGCAGGGCGGCCACCGGCAGGGTGGCCGCTCCGAGGGCGACTGCTCCGTCGCCGAGGGTGCACAGTTCGATGCTGGCCTGACCGTACGGGTGCGGAAGAGCATGCTCCCGCGCCGCTTCCCGGATCCGCGGCAGCAGCCGCTTGCCGAGGGCAAGCCCGGTCCAGCCGCCGAGGACCACCCGCTCCGGGTTGAAGAGGTTGATCAGGTTGGCGATTCCGGCGCCGATCAGGTCCGCCGTCTCGTCCAGCAGATCGGCCGCGACGTCGGACCGAGCGGACGCATCCAGCAGCGACTGGAACCGGGTGATCTCGTCGTCCCCAGGAATCTCCCGGCCGCGCCGCGCCTTCCGGTACCGTTCGAGGACGCCTTGCGCCCCGATGTACGCCTCCAGACAACCCTTTGCGCCACAACGGCATTCGCGGCCGCCGTAGACGATGGTGGTGTGTCCCCACTCGCCGGCGCTGCTGCTGGCCCCCTGGTACGTGACGCCATTGGTCACCACCGCCGCCCCGACCCCGGAGCCAACCAGGACAATCACCGCATGCCGGGCGCCACGCCCGGCGCCGAACCACATCTCGGCCTGACCGAGCGTCTTCGCGCCATTCTCCAGCAGCACCGGCAGGTCCAGGCCGCGCTCGCGGATCATCCGGGCCAACGGGACCGCGTCCCAACCAATCGTTTTCGCGTGCACCAGCGTGGTGAACCCCTGCTCGACGATGCCCGGAACGCCCACCCCGACGCCGAGCACACTGTCGTACGCCACTCCGGCGGTACCGATCACCCTGCGCACTCCGTCAACGATCAGGTCCGCGACGGCGTCGGGGTCGAGCCCGCCCGCGGGGATCGGCAGGACCAGCGCGGCCAGCTGCGTCATCGCCAGGTCAAAGAGCTCCACCCGGACGTCGGTCTCCGCGACGACGGCACCGATCACATTCCCGTAGGCCGGATCCACCCGGAGCAGTACCCGGGGACGTCCGCCGTCGGACTCGACTCGGCCCGCCTCAACGATGAGCCGATCGTCGATCAGGTCGGCGGTGACGTTGCTTGCGGTCGCCGGGCTGAGGCCGGTGCGCTCGGCCAATTCCAGCCGGCTCAGCGGTCCGTGGAAAAAGAGCTCGGAAAGCAGCGCGGAACGGTTCTTCCGCCGAATATCTCGTCCTGTGGTCCGCTTCGGTTCCATCATGGTGCCCCCCTCATCGGTGCCGGTCGCCTCCCCCGGCGCCACTGTCTGACAGCCCTCAACAATGCATCAGCACGGCTTCGGTCAAGATTTTAACGAACGAGACACGGGAGGGTGCCAACTCCGGCATTTTGTGCCGGGCGCCACCTTTCCGAGTAATCGGCCGGTTCGCTCCCCACCGAGCGCCGAAAGTACGGGGATTGTCCGCTTCACCGACAGCGCGGAATGTGACTATTAGTAGCACGGTGGAGTAGACCTCTCGGATGCCGGATTCACGACAGTCACGTACCCAGCGTGGCGCTGGTGTCACAAAACGTTGTTTGTCGTCCCCGATGTCCCCTCTGACGTGCGACGTCCTCATAACGATCACTATCAAAGCCGACCTTCGACATACATGAAGGTGAATACTCATCCTTGTCGCACGGCGCACCATTCTCGACGGCCTGTTACTTTCAGCGACAAAATACTGCTGGCAGCACGGTTTTGACTCCATACCGTTATCTCGACATCCGCACGTGAGGTGAACCCCGTGGCCGTAATGGATCAAGGTCTCGAGCGGCACCAGCTGCGCGTCCAGTTGCGCCGGTATCGAGAGCGGTCCGGATTGTCACAACGCGAGGTAGCACAGGGGCTCGGCTGGTCCGCGTCCAAAGTGCACCGGATCGAGGCCGGCACCAGCCCGATCACCGAGACCGACCTGCGCAGCCTGCTCGCCCGGTACAGCAGCGCCGCGGAGAACGAGGTTGCCCAACTGCTCCTGCTGGCCCGGTCGGCCCGGCAGAACCGCGCGATCGCCCTCAAGGAGCCGGGGCCACCCTCGGTCCGCCGGTACCTGGACTACGAGGCGGCGGCCGGGCAGATCTGGAACTTCGAGCCGATGTTCGTCCCGGGGCTCTTGCAGACCCCCGAGTACACCCGGGCCATGCTGTCGCACTTCGGGCTGCGCGGTGCCGATCCGGAAACGATCGACCGAGCGCTGGCCACCCGCCGCTACCGGCAGGAGATCCTGCATCGGACGCCCCCGGTACAGCTGCACGTTCTGATGGACGAGGCGGCGATCGAGCGGCAGATCGGCGGCGCCCGGGTGATGGCGAACCAGCTGGAACACCTGTGGGCGATGAGCGAGCGGACGAACGTCCAGCTCGGCATCGTGCCGCTCGCCCTGGGCGCCTATCCGGGCATGCGCTCGCCGTTTGTGGTGATGCGGTTCACCGAGCCGGAGCTGCCGGAACTGCTGTTCCTGGAGGATCCGATCAGCGCGGTGATGAAACTCGGGGACGCCGCCGACGAGGACGGACCGGCCGCCTATCGGGAGGCGTTCGCTGCGGTTTGGGACCGGGCCCAGGTCGGCCGGGATGCCGCAGAACGACTGCGCACGGCCTGGCGGGCGACGTCCCAAGCCACCCGCTGAACCGATCCTGGACGGCGACGGGGTACTGCCACTAGATGGGATAAACCTTCCTAATCATGCTTTTTGGGATAACAATGAAACCAAAGCATGATCACGGGGAGAAGAGAGTCGTGCCACAACACAGTCACAGCAATTCCGCCACCCGCTGGCGCAAGAGCTCGCGATGCGAAACCAACACCTGTCTGGAGATCAGCCGATCGAACGGCCTTCTCTGGCTTCGCAATTCGACTCAACCCGGAATCACCGTGAGCTGCACCGCGGTGGAATGGGAGAGCTTCCGGGACGCGCTGATCCGCGGCGACTTCGATGATCTGGAGGTCGAGGGGACGCCCTGACCGGGATTATCCATCGGTCTCCTTGACCGGTTCAGTGCGATCCGCGAGCTTGGCCAGTCTTGCCTGTTCTGCCAGCTCGGCCCGCTTCGTCGCTCGACGCCTGCGCCGGGCGGTGGCGTTCTGGCCGTTGTTCGCGAAGCTGACGTCGACCGACTCGAATTCCTTGGTCCGCTGGGCTCGCGCGTAGCTGGTGTACGCCCGCTGGTCGGCGTCCGTCAGGTCGACATCATCGGTGAACGGGGTCAGCAGGGTGCGCGGGTACAGATGCCGGACTCGGACGACGTTCAATTCCCCGCAGATCAGCAGCGTGACCGTGGCCAGGTAGACGTAGGCGATCAGGCCCAGGACGATCGCGAACACGCCGTTGGTGGCGTCGGCGTTGCGCACCACTCCGCCGACATAGGCGGCGCCGAACGTCTGCAGGAGTTGCCAGAGCAGGGCGGCACAGATCGCCCCCGGCAGCACCTCGCGCCGGCTCAGCTCCCGGGTGGTCGCCCAGCGGAAGAGGAAGACGAAATAGGCCGCGGTCAGCGCGACCGACAGCCCGGTCGCCGCCAGCTGGAGGGCCTCGTGCAGGTTCGTGACCAGCGCGAACCGGGTGGTGCCGAACCCGGAAAGGGTTGCGGTGATCAGGAACGTGATCCCGCCGGTGCCGAGCAGCAACAGGCTGCGCAGCCGGGACGCAATCGGGTTCGGCCGCCGGTTCCGGGGCACCGCCCACATGATGTTCATCGCGTTCTGGGTGGCCAGACCGACGCCGAGCGCGCCGTAGAGCGACCCGACCAGCCCGATCACCACCGCGAGCGTGCTGCCTCGCAGGCCCTTCGGATCGCCCAGCTGCTGACCGATCACCGGGAATTGGGCCAGTGCCGAGTCGAGGATCTGCTGCTGCAACTCCGGATTTCCCTGCAGCAGGAACCCGAGCACCGAGGACAGCAGAAGCAGCAGCGGGAACACCGACAGGAACCCGTAATAGGTGATCAGGGCGGCCAGATAGCCACCCTGATCGTCGGTGAACTTGTAGATGACCGCGAGCGGGAAACCGGCCCAGCGGTGGCGCTGCTGGAACCGGTCCAGGCGCTCGGTCAACGTCACCCGGCCCACCCCTCTCGTGGGCCCGCTGCCCCGTGCCCGAACAGCGTCGCCCTAGGCTCAGCGATTATGCAGAAGGATGACATGACCAGGAACAACCGCATTATCCGAGCGCTGGGCATCAGTGCCACCGTCGAGGCGATCACCTGGGCCGGTCTATTGGTCGGAATGATACTCAAACGGGTGCTTGAGGTGACCGAGGTCGGCGTCCAGTTGTTCGGCCCGCTGCACGGGATGGCCTTCATCGTCTATGCCGTCACCGCCGTACTGGCGTGGCGGGCTCTGGGCTGGAACGCGGCGACGGGATCGCTGGCGTTGCTGGCCAGCCTTCCGCCGTTCGGGACGGTGGTGTTCCATCGCTGGGCACAGCAGACGGGTCGGCTGGTTCAGCCGGCACTGCCGGTGGTGGATCGGACCCTCGCCGGCTGAGCAGGACGGCGCAGCCGAGCGCCGGGACGAGCAGGTCCGCGAGGGTGAGGCCGTGCCCGTGGCCGAACGAGATCAGCACAACGCCTTCCAGCTGGGAGTTGGCCCGCAGCCACAGCGCGGCGCAGCAGGACAGCCCGATGATCGGCAGCACCCCCCGCCGGAGCACGGTCCAGCCGGCGCAGCCGAGCATCAGCGCCAGCACCACGACCTGCCCGGGCAGGCTGACCCGGGTCAGGGCCTCGGCCAGGAAGCGGGGATCCACTGGCAGTGGATCGACATCCGGCGGCCTCGGCTGACTGCCCTGATCGGGTGGTCAGTGAGTCAGCCTGGTCAGCAGCCGGGTCAGCGGGTCAGGGGGGGCTCGCAGGCGATCCCGTCGTGGTCCACGTCGTGCCTGACGTTCGCCCGGTAGATCGTGGCGCTGCGGCCGAAGGCGGTGACCGGCTTCCCGGCGGTTCGGTCGACGGCGGTCGGCAGCCCGACCCCGTTCGGGTACACCAGATTGAGCCTGGCGCAGTTGAGGTATGCCCGAATCACCGCTGGGGGCGGCGGACTGGAAGCGGCCGCAGCTGTCGCGGCTGCCGTCATCGTCGCAGCCACCGCCGCCGTCGCTGCTGCCGAGCCGGTCGGGGATACCGACGGTGTCGCGGTGACCGACGGTGTGGGACTTACCGGGGTCAGCGGTGTCTCGGGAGCGATCAGAGCCGGCACTTGGGGCGACAGGATCGCGAGCCCACCGGCCAGCGGATCGTCGGCGCGGGGTCCGTCCGTCCGTGGGACCAGCACGGCAAGCACCACGGCACCCAGGACCGCTGCCAGCCCGAGGACCGGCCGCCCTCGCCGGTTCTGCACCCGGCGGTCCGGAACCCAGAGCTGCCAACCCGGCGGGACCGGGCCCCATTCGGGGTCGGGCAACCACCCGGCCGGAGGTGTCCAGCTTCCCGGCGGCTTCGGCCAGTTCGGCGGCGGATTGAAGCCCCAGCCCTCGATCATGCTCTCCTGACTCCCCGGACAACATCACTGTCCGTTGCTCATCGCTCGCTTAAAGTCACGCTGCGGCGATAGTCAAGCATGTCGCGGGCTCCGGAGTCAGAAGCCACCTCGGTGCGGGCCGTCCCGATAAAACCGGCGGGCCGCCTTGTGGAACACCGTGCGCTTGCGCCGCTCCTCCGCCCGCAACCGCGCGTCCCGGCGAAGCTCCTGCCGGTACCCCTCGGCGACCAGTTGCCGCCAGGCATCGATCCGGTCCGCCTCCAGCTCTCCGGCGTCCACCGCCGCGAGCACAGCGCAGCCCGGTTCGCTCTCGTGCCCGCAATCACTGAACCGGCACCCGTCCGCGAAACCGAGCACATCGGCGAAGGTCAGGTCCAGACCCTGGCCCCCGGTAATGCCCACGCCACGCAGGCCCGGTCCGTCGATCACGTAGCCGCCGGCAACCCGATGCAGTTCGCGGGTGACCGTGGTGTGCCGCCCCTTGCCGTCCTTGCGCAGTTCCTGCACCCGCATCACCGGATCCCCGGCCAGCGCGTTGACCAGGCTCGATTTGCCCGCGCCGGAGGCACCGAGCAGGGCCATCACCCGCTCGCCGGCCAGCAGTTCCCGGACCTGGGCAACGCCCGCCCCGGTTACCACCGAGACCTCGATCACCGGACAGGCGCTGCTGACCTGCAACTGGGCGGCCAGCTCCGGGCCGTCCGGGGCCAGGTCCGTCTTGGTCAGCAGGACCACCGGCTCGGCCCCGCTGGCCCAGGCCAGGGTGAGCAGCCGGGAGATCCGCCGCAGGTCCGGGTCCGGCACCAGGCCCTCGACCACCGCAACGGTGTCCACGTTGGCGGCCAGCACCTGGCGCTTCGACCCGCCGTCGGCGTCCGCCCGGGTGAGCAGGGTGCGGCGCGGCAGCACCGCGTCCACCGTGATCCGTTCGTCCGGCCAGAACCGCAGGCCGACGTGATCACCGGTTGTCGGTGCGGCCTCCGGGTCCTCGGCGATCGCGGCGAGCAGCGGCCCGCCCCAGGTGGCGCGGACCGGCTCGGCGGCGCCGTCGGGATCCTCGACGACCGCGGTGGCTCGGTCAACCCGGACCACAACACCGGCTCGGAGTTCGTCGTTAGGCCTTGAGACATGGTTGTGCGAAACAGAATTCAACGCAGGTTACCTCTTCATCGGAGGCGCCCGGCCGACCGAGGTGTCGACAGCGCTCAGGTCGATAGCGCTCAGGTCGATAGCGCTCAGGTCGATAGCGCTCAGGCGGGCGCGGGAGGAGCGGACGGAGGAACGGTCGCGCGTGAACGCGCGGCGAGGCGACAAGAGACCCTGACAGCCATCGCGTACCTCCCTCCTTGCGCATCGTGAACGATGCGCCGCTCGACCCCCGCGCCACGCGGTCTGATGGTCAGATGCGGTGGCTCGGTCATCACTGGAATGTGTTCTCGGGTGCAGGAACAACGGTACGACCGGACGCCGAACATGTCGCCTGAATAAATCGTTTCGTGCGCCGAACGGGGACCCTAGGGCGACGGGGAGGACGAGGGCGGGGGCGGGGACTCGTCACCCGGCCAGCCGACGGCGGGGCTGTCCTTCAGCTCGGCCAGGTTCGGGGTGAGCGGTACGGCGACGGCCCCGCCGTGCGTTTCCCTCGCCTCCCGGGCCAGGATCCGGGCCGCGGTCGGGTACCGCTCATCGATCGCGGCGTTCAGGGCGGCCCCGATCAGCACGGCGATCGCCAGGAAGTACAGCCAGATCAGCACCACGATCGGGGTGGCGAGCGGGCCGTAGATGGAGGTCCCGCCGACCGAGTGGCCGATCACCCAGCGCAGCACAAAGCTGGCGATCACCCAGATGAACAGGGCCAGCGCAGCGCCGGGCAGGTCCCGCCGCCACGGCGATCGGACCGGTGTGGCCACGTGATACAGCGTGGCCAGCGCCGCGAGCGCGGCGACCGAGACGGTCGGCCAGTAGAGGAACTGCGACAGCAGGGCCAGGACGTCCAGATCCTGCGAGTTCAGCACCGTGGCCAGGATCCCGGGCCCGATCAGCACCAGCGGGATCACCACCACGCCGACGATCAACCCGGCGACGTAGAGCGAGAAGGACAGCGCTCGGGTCCGGATGATCCCCCGGTGCCCACCCATCCCGTACATCATCGAAATCGTGTCGACGTAGACATTGAGCACCCGGGAGCCGGACCAGAGCGAGAGCAGGAAGCCGATCGAGACGATGTCGGCCCGGCCGGCGCCGACCACCCGGTCGAAGGTCGGCAGGATCACCGAGCTGACGCTGTCCGCGGTGAGGAAGGTCAAGGTCAGGTTACGCAACTGACTGCGCAGGTCAGCGACCACCTCGGTGCCCATTTGCTGGCCGACGAAGCCGATCGCACCCACCAGTCCGAGGACCAGCGGGGGCAGCGAGAGCAGGGCGAAGAAGCCCGCCTCGGCGGCCAGGCCGGTCACCCGGTAGCGCAGGCAGATCTTGGTTGTATGCACGGTCAGGCGCCACAACAGGACGACGGCACGCCGAAGTCGCCCCCGTACGGTCGGCTCGGCCGCCCGTACTTGGGCCAACCGGCCTCTTAGGCCCGCCTCGGCAACCACACCTCACGGTATCCAGCAATTCGACCATCCGGGGACGGCGGGTCGCGAAGTCGCTGATGGAGCCGCGTCGGTTTAGGGGCATGCACAGCTCGGTGAGTACGGTGACCGTCGTGGCCGATTCCGACGACACGCTCAATCTGGTGCCTGCGCCGTCGGGTCGTGATGTCTTCACCGAGGACGTCGTCCTGGTGGAGGCCGTTGAACGGCACGACGGCAAGGCGCACCTGGGCAGGCTCCGGGACCTGGGTCGGCTGGCTGGCGCTCCCAGGTCGCTGACCTGGGCAGACTCGGTCGACCGGTTCCCGCCCGTGCTGCGCACCCACGACCCGTTCGGCCGCCGGGTGGACGAGGTGGAATACCACCCGGCCTGGCACCGGCTGCTGCAGTCCGGCGTCCGGGCCGGGCTGACCGCCGCCGCCTGGAACACCGATGCGCCGGTCGCCGCACACACCGCGAGAGCGGCCGCGCTGATCATCTGGTCCCAGGTGGAGAGCGGCCACACCTCGTCACTGAGCACCAGTTATGCCGCCGTCCCCGCGCTACGCACCGACGAGTCGCTGGAGGCGGTCTGGGTTCCGCGGCTGGCCTCCCGGTCGTACGAGTCCGGATTGCGGCTGCCGAGCGAGAAGCTCGGTTGCCTGGCCGGGCTGGCGGTCACCGAACGGCAGGGCGGCTCCGACCTGCGGGCCGGCACCACGGTCGCGCAGCCGGAGCCGGACGGACCGCTGGAGGGCGGCGAGACCTACCGGCTGACCGGGCAGAAGTGGTTCGTCTCCTCGCCGATGAGCGACGTCTTCATCGTGCTCGCGCACGCTCCGGGCGGGCTGACCGGCTTCCTGGTGCCGCGGGTGCTGCAGGACGCCAGCCACAACACCTGGCGGTTGCTGCGGCTGAAGAACGTGGTCGGTACCCGGTCGAACGCGCCCGCCGAGGTGGAGCTGGACGGCACCTGGGCGGTCCGGCTCGGCGCCGAGGGCAAGGGTTTGCGCACGCTGTCCGGGATGCTGTCGGCGACGAGGCTGGATGCGGTGCTGCGCTCGGCCGGGCAGATGCGGCAGGCGGTCAGCCGTGCCGTCCACCATGCCCGGCACCGGGAGAGTTTCGGCTCGGCGCTGATCGAGAAGCCGCTGATGCAGAACGTGCTGGCCGACCTCGCCCTGGAGAGCGAGGCGGCGACGGTGCTGGCGATGCGGCTGGCCGCGGCGGTGGACGCCGGCGAGACCGAACTGCTGCGGGCCGCCGTCCCGGTGGCCAAGTTCTGGATCTGCAAGCGCACCACCGGGGTGGTCGCCGAGGCGCTGGAGTGCCTGGGTGGCAACGGCTACGTGGAGGAACACGGCCTCGCCAGGGTGTTCCGGGACTCCCTGGTCGGACCGCTCTGGGAGGGGCCGGGCAACATCAGCGCGCTGGACGTGCTCCGGGCGATGTCCATGCAGCCGCGCTCGATGGAGGTACTGCTCGGCGAGATCGACCGCGGTCGCGGCGCTGACCAGCGGCTGGACCGGGCGATGGACGAGGTGGCCGGCTTTCTGCAGGCGGCCTCCCGGGAGGCCCGCCGGGATCCGGCCGCGGTCGAGGCCGGCGCCCGCTGGATGGTGGAGCGGCTGGCCGTGGTGCTGCAGGCGTCCCTCCTGGTCCGCAGCGCGCCCGGGCCGGTGTCGTCGACCTTCCTGACCACCCGGGTCGCTGGTGGCGGCGGGGTCATCTACGGCACCCTTCCGGTGGGCCGCAAGGCAACCCAACAGATCGTTGACCGCTCACTGCCTGAGTAGAACTGCTATACACGGAGTAATCAGTGCGGATCGGACGCCGGGACAAAAGTGCACGGTTTCATCTCAGTCCGGCGAGTCGACCGCCATCCTGGGAGCCCCCGTGGCACCCAGGCGCAACAATGCTCCTCGATTCTGTACTTTCTCACTGCTCGACGATCTCTGTTCGATCAATGACTCTCGGGACTTTCATGGAGCTCTGGCCTGGCCATCCGTATCCGCTTGGCGCCACGTACGACGGCGCCGGGACGAACTTCGCGCTGTTCTCGGAGGTCGCGGATGCGGTAGAGCTCTGCCTGATCGACGACGACGGAAAGGAAACCCGAGTCGAGCTAAGCGAAGTGGACGGGTTCGTCTGGCACGGCTACCTCCCCAGCGTCGGCCCCGGTCAGCGCTACGGGTATCGGGTACACGGACCTTTTGAGCCGGAGCACGGGCACCGTTGCAACCCGGCCAAACTGCTGCTGGATCCGTACGCGAAGGCGATCGAGGGGCAGATCGACGGCGACCAGTCGCTGTTCTCCTACCGGTTCGACGACCCGGACAACCAGGGTCCGCAGGCCAAGCTGAACCAGGACGACAGCCTCGGCCACACCCCGCTGTCGATCGTCGTCAACCCGTACTTCGACTGGGCCAACGACCGACCGCCGCGCCGCGAGTACCACGAGACGGTGATCTACGAGGCGCACGTCAAGGGTCTGACGATGACCCACCCGGGCGTGCCGGAGGAGATCCGCGGCAGCTACGCGGCGATCGCGCACCCGTCAATCATCGAGCACCTGGTCGGCCTCGGGGTGACCGCGATCGAGCTGATGCCGGTGCACCAGTTCATCCAGGACACCACGCTGGTCGCGAAGGGGCTGTCGAACTACTGGGGTTACAACACGATCGGTTTCTTCGCCCCGCACAACTCGTACTCCTCCAGCGGCCAGCGCGGCCAGCAGGTGCAGGAGTTCAAGATCATGGTGAAGGCGCTGCACGAAGCCGGCATCGAGGTGATCCTGGACGTCGTCTACAACCACACGGCCGAGGGCAACCACCTGGGCCCGACGATCTGCTTCCGCGGGATCGACAACTCGGCGTACTACCGCCTGGTGGACGAGGACAAGAGCCACTACTACGACACCACCGGCACCGGCAACAGCCTGCTGATGCGGCACCCGCACGTGCTCCAGCTGATCATGGACTCGCTGCGGTACTGGGTGCTGGACATGCACGTGGACGGCTTCCGGTTCGACCTTGCCGCCACCTTGGCCCGGCAGTTCCACGAGGTCGACCGGCTGTCGGCGTTCTTCGACATCGTCCAGCAGGACCCGGTGATCTCTCAGGTCAAGCTCATCGCCGAGCCGTGGGACGTCGGCGACGGCGGGTATCAGGTGGGCAACTTCCCGCCGTTGTGGACCGAGTGGAACGGCAAGTACCGGGACACCGTCCGGGACTTCTGGCGCAGCGAGCCGTCCACCCTCGGCGAGTTCGCCTCCCGGATCACCGGCTCCAGCGACCTGTACCAGGAGGACGGCCGACACCCGATCGCCAGCATCAATTTCGTCGTCGCCCACGACGGCTTCACGCTGCGCGACCTGGTCTCGTACAACGAGAAACACAATGACGCCAATGGCGAGGGGAACAAGGACGGGGAGAGCCACAACCGGTCCTGGAACTGCGGCGTCGAGGGCGAGACCGACAAGGAGGATGTGCTCGCGCTCCGGGCCCGTCAGCAGCGGAACTTCGTCACCACGATGATGCTGTCCCAGGGCGTGCCGATGGTGGCGCACGGCGACGAGTTCGGTCGCACCCAGAAGGGCAACAACAACGTCTACTGCCAGGACAACGAGCTGGCCTGGATCGACTGGAACCTGGATCAGACGCAGACCGACATGGTCTCGTTCACCCAGCGGGTGATCCAACTGCGGCACGATCACCCGGTCTTCCGGCGGCGCCGGTTCTTCACCGGCGAGGCGGCCAAAGGCGGCCAGAGTGACGTCGGCGACATCGCCTGGTTCACCCCGGGCGGCGCGCTGATGGGCGAGGGCGACTGGCACCAGAGCTACGCCCGCGCGGTGGCCACCTTCCTGAACGGCGAACGCCTGCTCGCGCCGGACAAGCGCGGCCGGAAGATGATCGACGACTCGTTCCTGATCCTCTTCAACGCGCACTACGAGGACATCCAATTCACCCTTCCTACCGAGGAATACGGGCTGTGGTGGAGCGTGATCCTGGATACCGCCGAGGACGACGGCGGCGGCCATGCCGAGGGTGGCGACACCTACTCCCCCGGCGAGCTGGTGCACGTGGTCGCCCGCTCGGTGGTGGTGCTGCGCCGACCGAGCTTCGACGACAACCTGCCGACGAGTGCGGTGAACACCGGGACCCGGCGGGCGTCGTCCTCCGGTAACGGCTCCACGGTGCGGGCCCGAGCCCAGCTGTCGCCGCCGTTCGCGCCGCGGCCGATCGACCTGATGCCGACGCCGGCCCCACGGGTGACCCCGGTGACGGTTCATACGCAGTGAGCCCGATCAGTACCTACCGGTTGCAGATCCGGGCGGAGTTCGGTTTCGACGACGTCGTCGAGGTCGCGGGCTACCTGGACCGGCTCGGCGTCTCGCACGCCTACCTGTCGCCGATCCTGCAGGCGACGCCGGGCTCCTCGCACGGGTACGACGTGGTCGACCATGACCGGCTCTCCGCCGATGCCGGCGGGATGCCCGGGTTCCGGCGGATGATCACCGCGCTGCGCCGGCACGGGCTGCTGGCGATCGCCGACATCGTGCCGAACCACATGGCGGTGCCGACCCCGCTCCGGCTGAACGCCGCACTCTGGGCGGTGTTGCGGGACGGGCCGGACTCGGAGTTCGCCCGCTGGTTCGACGTCGACTGGTCGGTGTCGGCGAACGCGATCCTGATGCCGGTGCTCGGCCACCGGATCGGTCAGGTGGTATACGCGGGCGAGCTGAACGTTGATCGCTCCGGTGCAGAGCCGGTCCTGCGCTACTTCGACCACGAGTTCCCGATCCGGCCCGGCACCGACGAGCTCGCACTGCCGGAGCTGCTCGCCCGGCAGTGGTACCGGCTGGCCTGGTGGCGGGTCGCCGACGACGAGCTGAACTACCGCCGGTTCTTCGACGTCGACACCCTGGCCGCGGTCCGGGTGGAGGATCCGGTCGTCTTCGATGCCACGCACACGCTGATCGAGCAGCTGGTCCTGGACGGATCGCTGACCGGGCTGCGGATCGACCACCCGGACGGACTCGCCGACCCACGGGCCTACCTGCGCCAGCTGGCCGCCGCCACGGACGGCACCTGGGTCGCGGTGGAGAAGATCCTGGAGGGTGACGAGACCTTGCCGGCCGATTGGGCCTGCGCCGGAACCACCGGATACGACGCGCTGAACCGGATCGGCGGGCTGTTTGTCGACCCGGCCGGAGCGGCGCCGCTGACCACCGTGCTGGACCACTTCACCGGCGGCTCGCCGACCGTGGACGCCGTGGTCGAGGACTCCAAACGGCTGGTGATCGAGCACATCCTGACCACCGAGGTGCGTCGGCTGGTCGACCTGCTGCAGGCGATCTGCACCGCCGACCTGGACCTGCGCGACCACACCCGGCGGGCGCTGCGCGAGTCGGTGACCGAACTGCTGGTTGCCATGGACCGCTACCGGGCCTACGTCGTCCCCGGTGAACCGGCACCCGAGGAATCCCGGACGACGATCGCCCGCGCCGCCGCGATCGCCCGCGAGGATCTGCCGGAGGAGTCGCTGGACACCCTGGACGTGGTGTGCGACCTGATCCTGGACGGGCCGGGAGCCGGCAAGGACCCGCGCCGGGCCGAGTTCGTCGTCCGTTTCCAGCAGGCCTGTGGACCGGTGATGGCCAAAGGTGTGGAGGACACCACGTTCTACCGCTGGCACCGGCTGATCTCGCTGAACGAGGTGGGTGCCGAGCCGGGGCAGTTCGGGGTCACCCCGGAGGACTTTCACGCCTACGCCACCCGGCTGGCTCGGGATTGGCCGGCCTCGATGACCACGCTGTCCACCCACGACACCAAGCGCTCCGAGGACGCCCGGGCGCAGCTGGCCGGGCTGGCCGAACTGCCGCTGGAGTGGGCGAACGCCGTCCGGTACTGGCGCGAGCTGGGCGCGCGGCACCGCTCCCCAGAGGGTTGGCCCGACCCGGAGACCGAGTACCTGTTCTGGCAGACCGTGCTCGCCTCCTGGTCGGACGGCCCCTCGGGCTCGGTCGCGGCCGGCTCGGGGTATCGAGATCGGATCACCCAGTACCTGTCCAAGGCCACCCGCGAGGCCAAGGTGCACACCTCGTGGACCAGCCCGGACCCGGACTACGACGCGGCGGTTGAGGGCTACGCCACCGCGGTGCTGGCCGACCCCGAGGTGCTGACCGCGGTCGGGGCGTTCTTCGCCACCCTGGCCGGGCCGACCCGGGTGGCGGTGCTGGGCCAGAAGCTGCTGCAACTGACCATGCCAGGGGTGGCCGACGTCTATCAGGGCACCGAGATCGTCGACCGGTCGCTGGTGGACCCGGACAACCGTCGCCCGGTCGACTACGGACGCCGCAGCCGGCTGCTCACCCTGCTCGACGACGAGCGCCCGATCCTGCAGACGCTGGCCGCGCTGCCCGAGACCGACCGGTTGGACGGCGAAAAGCTGCTGGTCACCTCGCGAGCGCTGCGGTTGCGGCGGGAGCACCCGGACTGGTTCGTCGGCGGCGGCTACGTGCCGGTCGCGACGTCTGCGGGGAACGCGATCGCCTTCGGCCGTGGCCCGGACGCGGCCTCGAGCGCGGACCGGGTAGCCGTGATCACCATCGCCACCCGGTTGCCGGTCGCGCTGGCCCGGCACGGCGGCTGGGGCGAGCACACCGTGGCCCTGCCCGCCGGAACCTGGACCGACCTGCTCACCGGCCGCGAACTGGCCGGGGGTTCCGCCCGGCTTGCCGAGCTCCTGACCGACCTCCCCGTCGCCCTGCTCGTCCGCCGGACCTAGCCCGCCGGACCTACTCCGAGAGCGCGGCCAGGCGTTTGCGCTCGGTGTCCAGGTCGAAGTCCGGGGCCGGCCACTGCGGGTTGATCCCGGTCAGCGCGTCCACCAGCAGGTGCTGAACGGCCCAGCGGGCGTACCACTTGCGATTCGCGGGCACGACGAACCAGGGCGCGCTGTCGGTCGAGCACCGGGTCAGCGCCGCCTGGTACGCCTCCTGGTAGGCGTCCCAGAACTGGTGCTCGGTGATATCGCCAGGGTTGTACTTCCAGTACTTGTCCGGCCGGGTCAGCCGCTCGGCCAGCCGGGTCAGCTGCTCCTGCGGGGAGATGTGCAGCATCACCTTGACGATCGCCGTTCCGGCCTGGGCCAGCGAGCCTTCGAAGCCGTTGATCAGGTCGTAGCGCTGCTGCCAGGTGGCCTCCGGGACCAGCCCGTGCACCCGGACGATCAGCACGTCCTCGTAGTGCGAGCGGTCGAAGACGCCGAGCATCCCCGGCTTCGGCGCGTGCGGGCGGATCCGCCAGAGGAAGTCGTGCGCCTGCTCCTCGGGGGTCGGCGCCTTGAAGGCGGCGAACTGCACACCCTGCGGGTCGACGGCGCCGACCACATGCCGGGTGATGCCGCCCTTGCCCGAGGTGTCCATGCCCTGGACGACCAGCAGGACGCTGCGGGTACTGCGGCTGCTGCCACGGGAGGCCGCGAACAGTCGCTCTTGCAGTTCCGACAGCTGGTCGGCACCGGCCAGGCGGGCCTTCTCCCCGGCAGCCTTGTCGCCGTTGAAGCCCGGGGTCGAGTCCGGATCGACCGAACCCAGCTCAAACCCCGGACCGACCCGCAGCAAGCCGGCCAGTTCCGCCGGGTCGGCCGGTCCGGCGTCCTTCTTCGATTTGCCCGTGTTCGCTTTGCCCATGCCGGGGATCCTCGCAGGACCCGCCCGTGAACGCGCGCTGTCCGAGGCGTGTCTACGTCCGACCGCGGCCGCCGCCGGCTCGGGAGGCGAACCGCCGGGTCAGCCGGCGCGGCATCAGCCGGGCGCCGATCACCACAGCCTTGTAGCGCAGGCTGGGGATCGAGATCACGGCGTCCTTGTTCAGGGCCCGGATCGCGTCGTCCACCACGTCATCGGCGGACAGCCAGACCCAGGACGGCGACGAGCTCATGTCGATCCCCGCCCGCTGGTGGAACTCGGTCCGGACGAACCCCGGACACAGCGCCAGCACCCGGACGCCGGTCCCGGCCAGTCCGGCGGACAGCCCCTCGCTCAGCGAGATCACCCAGGCCTTGCTTGCCGAGTAGGTGGATCCGCGTCCGGGCATCATCCCGGCGACGCTGGCCACGTTGATCACCCCGCCGGAGCCGCGCCGCACCATCGCCGGGATCACCGCGTGGGTGAGGGCGAGCACGGCGGTGACGTTCAGCTCCAGTTGGCGTTGCAGCACCTCGTAGGGGGCGACCCAGAACTCCCCGGTGGTGCCGATTCCGGCGTTGTTCACCAGCAGGTCGACGGGTGGGAGACCGTCCGAGAGCCGGTCCACCACGGACTGCCGGGACGACGGATCGCTCAGGTCAGCGGACAGGACCTCGACGCTGGTGCCGAACGCCGAGCGCAATTCCTCGGCCAGCGCCTCCAGCCGGGTCTTGTCGCGGGCGACCAGCACCAGCCGATAACCGTCGTCGGCCAGACGACGGGCGAAGGCGGCACCGATCCCGGCGGTGGCGCCGGTGACCAGAGCGGTGGGAACGGGGTCGGCAGGATCGGTCGTCATGGTCCGACCGTAACGAAGGCCACAGGGTGACGCCACGATCGCGGGGCGTATCGGGCAATCTCGGACCTCGGGCACGTCCGACGTCTGCCAGGCTTGACCAGTGCATCAGTTCACCGTCTGGGCCCCCGCCGCCACTCGCGTCATGCTTCACCTGCCCGCCCTTGATCGTCGCGAACCGATGCGCCGGCTGAATGAGTCGGTGGATGAGGGGGTGGACGACGGCTGGTGGACCGTCAACGTCCCGGACGCCGGCCACGGCACCGACTACGCCTTCGCGATTGACGGCGGTCCGGCCCGGCCGGACCCGCGCAGCCCGTGGCAGCCGGACGGGGTGCACGGCCCGAGCCGGGTGTTCGACACCGGGCTCCACCAGTGGACGGATCACAGCTGGCAGGACAGCGGCGGCCGGTCTTCTCTCGGTGCGGTGTTCTACGAACTGCATGTCGGCACCTTCACACCGGACGGAACGTTGGACGCCGCGATCGAGCGCCTTGATCACCTCGTGGATCTCGGCGTCGACATGATCGAGCTGTTGCCGGTGGCCGAATTCCCCGGCGAGCGTGGCTGGGGGTACGACGGGGTGAACCTGTACGCCGTCCACCACGCGTACGGCGGGCCGGCCGCTCTGCAGCGCTTCGTGGCTGCCGCGCACGCCCGTGGCCTGGGAGTTTGCCTGGACGTTGTGTACAACCACCTCGGCCCGGACGGCAACTACCTGCGTGCCTTCGGCCCCTACTTCACCGGCACCCACGACACCCCGTGGGGGGAGGCGGTCAACCTGGACGCCGAGGGCTCCCCCGAGGTCCGGCGCTGGATCATCGACAACGCACTGCGCTGGTTCGCCGAGTTCCAGATCGACTGCCTGCGCCTGGACGCCGTCCATGCTCTGGTTGATGACTCCCCACGGCACCTGCTGATGGAACTGTCGGACGAGGTCGCGGCGCTTGCCGGGCGGCTCCAGCGGCCGCTCGGCCTGGTTGCCGAGAGCGATCTCAACAACCCGACGATGATCGAGCCCACCGCCGTGGGCGGGATGGGGATGACCGCCCAGTGGGACGACGACGTCCACCACGCCCTGCACGCCCTGCTCACCGGCGAGCGCCAGGGTTACTACGGCGACTTCGGCAGCACCAGCGTGCTGGCCCGGGTGCTGACCGAGGCCTTCCGGCACGCCGGCGACTACTCCAGCTTCCGGGGTGCGCACTGGGGTCACCCGATCGACCCGGCCCGGCACACCGGCCACCGATTCGTAACCGCGTTGCAGAACCACGACCAGATCGGCAATCGGGCCACCGGGGACCGGCTCACCGCCACGCTGAGCTGCGGCCGGCTGGCGGCAGGCGCCGCGCTGCTGCTGACCTCGGCGTTCACGCCGATGCTGTTCATGGGCGAGGAGTGGGGCGCGAGCACGCCGTGGCAGTTCTTCACCAGCTACGACAACCCGGAGCTGGCCGAAGCGGTGCGCAAGGGTCGGCGCGCGGAGTTCGCCGGGCACGGCTGGCGTGCGGACGAGGTCCCCGACCCGCAGGATCCGGCCACTCGCGACCGCTCGGTGCTCAACTGGTCCGAGCCCGAAAAGCCTGACCATGCAAGCCTTTTGCGGTGGTACCGGGATCTGATCTCGCTCCGCCGGACCGAGCCGGCGCTGCGTGTCGATGATCTTCGGCAGGTCCGGGTGGAGTTCGGTGAGACCTGGTTGGTGGTCCATCGGGTTGGGTTCTCGATCGCGGTCAACCTCGGCCCGGAGTCGGCCCTCCTGCCGGTGCCCGCCGGGGCGGCGGTTCAGTTGAGCTGGGGCGAGGTGGGCATGGTGGAAACGGCCGCGAGCGGAGCGGGCGGACTGCAACTGGGCGCCGATGCGGTGGCCGTCCTGCGGCAGCCGGCGAAGGTCGTGGCACGGTGATCCTCGCCGAACAGCACGACCGAGTCGCGCTGCTGCGGATCGATCGGCACTCGCAGCGCAACGCCCTGAACCCCGAGCACACCGCCGCCCTGCTGGCCGGGCTGGAGACCGCAGTTGAGGCCGGCAGCCGGTGCATCGTGATCACCGGGAACGGATCCAGCTTCTGCTCCGGCGCCGACCTGGAGGTGGTCCGTGACGAGGGTTTCCTGGACAGCCTCTACACCCTGCTGCACCGGCTGGCCGAGCTGCCGGTGCCCGTGATCGCGGCGGTGAACGGCCCGGCGATCGGCGGCGGCACCCAACTGGCACTCGCCTGCGATCTGCGGGTCGCGGCGCCGACCGCACGGTTCGCGATCCCGACGGCCCAGCTCGGCCTGTCCGTGGACGCCTGGACCGTCCGCCGGCTGGCCTCGCTGGCCGGTGGCGGCGCGGCCAGGGCAATGCTGATCGGCGTCGAGACCCTGGACGTCGATCGAGCCCATGCGCTGGGGCTGGTCGATCGGCTCGGTGATCTGGACGACGCGCTGGCCTGGGCGCAGCAGATCGCCGCGCTGGCACCGCTGACTCTGGAGTACAACAAGCTCGCCCTGAACACGGTGGGCGACCTGGACCCGGCCGACGAACGGGTCGGCAAGGCGATGATGGCGTGTTGGAACAGCGCGGACGCCGCCGAGGGGCAGCGAGCGCGGGCCGACCGACGACCTCCGGAGTTTCGCGGTCGCTGACGCGTGACAGG
>Ga0307513_10004049_pt1 | contig 19672 bp, 17 predicted proteins | sample 15_EM_MG_FD_202174 | JGI IMG/M metagenome (GOLD analysis project Ga0307513, IMG submission 202174) | Populus trichocarpa ectomycorrhiza microbial communities from riparian zone in the Pacific Northwest, United States - 15_EM | ecosystem: Host-associated > Plants > Roots > Unclassified | place...
GTAACGAGCGGTGGGAGATGGAGACGGCCTTTATGGCACAGGCTTCTAAGGTGGAGGGAGTCTTCCAGCAGAACAGGGATCTTTCCCAACGCTTGGTGGATCTGGAGAAGCTCTGGGTCGAGGAGGAGAAGTTCACCATGGAGTTGCGTGGACGTGTCGAGGCCTTGCAGGTGCGCTGGTCCCTTTGGGGGTGTTTGTACCCTTATTGATGACCAACGTTCTTAGGATCAGATCTGCAAGTGTGGCTTGTCCGGAAGCAGGGAGGTTCCTATCGAGGTAACGCTGCCTTCATCTTGGAAAGCCCAAGTGTTGACATCGTTCAGGTCCTAGATGATGAATTGGAGTACACCTCCTATCCTGCCATGTCCGAGGAACAGCCCGTGTTGGGTACCAAGGAGGGAGACATCGAGGTAGATGTCGTTGGGGCCAATCCTTGGTGTTGTGGCACTAACGCGTCTTCTAGGTTCTGGAGATCGCCCGTTGTTCCGGGTGTACTGGGGAGTCTTCAAGTGCTCCGTCTCCAGTTGCCCTTCCTGTGATGGCAGAGATCCTGCCGGTTCGTATCGGTCAGCGTGCTCGTTGTACTGGTCGTAGACAGCCTCTGATGGGATGTTCTTTTCTAGGCGAGTCGTCTTGGGAGCAGCGACAGGCGTCGTCAGAGGGTGGTCGACCAGGAACATCTAGAGGATTGTCCACCAGTGACTCCTCCAAGAGTGGAGAGTCCGGGTCGTCTAGGGGAGTTGCCAGAGCATGGTCCTCCTAGTAGGTACGAGGTGGAGAGGGTCTTGCTAGGGTATGATGTCCTTAGGTGGTCTTCGTATGCCGAGTTCCGAGAAGCCGTGCGACTTGAGGCCGAGATGGAGTGTATGGTCGATTCCCTTGTAGATACTCATCTTGTCCTCCCCAATCTTCCTGAATAGTCGAATGCGATCTTGGTGTCTTGATATAAGGTGTAAAAATAAAAGAGTGTGGGGGTTTTGAAGGTAAGAGAGTCCAAAAGATGTAGAGACATAGGAGAAAAGAAGTCCGAAAATCGTGCGCGATGACAGTGAGCCCCCAGGAACTGTACTATTTTGTATCCCTATTCACTATCTATTTTCAGCTTGAGGCGCTAAGGCAGTAGACACTTTCTCAAAAGTAGTCAAATGTATCCTTCTCCAAATTAGCCCTGGATCTGGATAATCACTCTTCACTGGGTTCCTGTATGCCTTATTGTTCTGGGCCCCATGTCCCAAGGACATTACCCCCCATGCTGACTAGACCATTGTATCCTATATACTATTCTTTGACTCCTTCCCCCCCTGCTCCCCAGCAGTATTTTGTATTGCCTGTTTCTCTGTTTCCCATGTTACTTTTTTTTGTGTAATTGTATATCAGTGATTGTTGAATATTTGGTTTACCAATGTGACAGCTCCTCACCCATCTCAAGGACAATGTGTGATTGCAGTTGTGGATATATTGATCCAAGTGTTCTGAAACAGCTTTGAGAATGTATTTTGTTCATGATGCAATGAGTGCCCACATCAGAACCCACAGAAGGTGGCTGGATTGATCATGAGGTTCACACTGGCATGGTTCCCACGGTCGCTCGTCCTCATCGAGAGGCAACGGAACGTCCATGGTGAGTGGGCTTATCCCGTTATGGGTGTTTTTCCCCTGACTGTTTCCACCGTGACCACCAGATATCCGAGGATGATTTTTCCTCGCATCGAGACCTGGTAAAAGGCGACTTTTTCACGTCGTTCCCTGCCTTTGCAGAGTTGGAAAGGATCAACCTCGTTGTGCTGGTTGGGCCTTTGTGGCATATCTGCACAGGACTCTGTCAGGGGGCTACGGCGGATCACGGCGGAAAATATTGGTGAAAAGGACTTTTCGTTGTAACTTGCACACGGGCGGCCCCAAAAATTGCACTCCCCCTCTCAGGGAATTTTCTTTGTACCCCCTTTGTTACTGCTTACGCTGAAAATGTCTTGCCCATTTGATTCTAAAGACGCAGACCTCACCCTTCGCTCTGCCGACGGCAAGGAGTTCTGGGTCCACGGTATCGTCTTGTCCGTCCCCCTACCTGTCTTCGGGGACGTGTTCGCCTTCCCTCACCCCCACGATCCCGCCAACCAACCTCCCTACGTCTATCTTCCACAGATAACAACCGCACTTGGCGCCCTTTTCTGATACATCATTCCCATCTCGGGGAGAAATACGAAGCAGAAGGTATAACATCCTGGCCCAAAACTATTCTCACCTCTTCCCACTTCTTCGACTTCAACCCCTTGCGGATGCATACCGCCGTTTGTCGGTGATCCTTCCTCGAGGAGGCCAAGCTCACGTTCCTCCATATCGCACACGTCGGTCTCGCAAAGCTGGGGGAGGAATGGACGGAGGATATGAAGTATATGTCCGGGTTGGATTGTCATCGTCTTCTCGTCCTCCAAGGTTGGTTGTCGCAGACATTAGGATTATTATGAGCGAATACTACAAAACTAAGCTAAACAAGCAGTATGACCATCCTCTGACTTCACGACTTACACCTGTCTACCGCCGATGGTATTGTCGTCCAGTCCCGGTTTTAGCACAGGACCATCCCTGCTGTCGAAGAGAACATCCGAAGGCCCACCCTCGGCTATACCGCTTCCAGACCTCGACATCGGGTGTGATTTAGTTGATAGGGAGTAGCTGCCCTGCCCTGCCTTATGCCCACGTCTAGGTGCAGTGTTAAAGTTCCCCCGTGAATAGCTTCCTGTGTTTTGTTTTCCGTAAGAGGTGCGTTTATTGCTAGTGCCGGGGACGCGGTAAAAGTCTTCGATGTCATCTTCGTCATCGTCACCCCCGTTCATTGGCATCTCCGTGTAATCTGAAGCATAATTTGGTCGGGAGAGGGGGAGATTGCGGTAGGTTCCCTTCCTTAGGTGAATCGCATAGGAGTAAACTGTAGCCGCAAGATAGAACTACGTAGAAGTGGGTCAAACGAAGGTGCCACCCGGTGCCTAACTGTCCACACACCTTGATCAGCCAGCCAAGCACGATTATCGTGATCGCAACACCTTTTTCTCTTCCCCACAATTGCAAAGCTAGTCGTGCACGTTCTTCATCAGAGACCTTTTCCGTTTCGCCGAGGTAATTTTCGATGATCTTGTCCTGAGCGGCGGAGTTGGACACGCGCTGACCGTCATGGGGGGTATACAACCACCACATCACGGCAAAAAAGATGGTCCATGAAGTTGACAAAATGTGGTCGGCAAAGAAGAGATGAGCAAAGTATAATGTACTCCTTGGGTCTTCCTGCAGAGTGTTTCGGCGTGTAAGCTGCGGAACGGAAGTGCGGTTGGATATAGCACAGACTCGCCTGCTTGACTGCGTTCAACCCCCACGCCAAAGCAACCAGAGCGATTGACGAGTAGATGTAAAGACTAAGCTGCGCTCCTGAACCACCTGCACCAGTCAAAGCTGCAACCAAACCATACACGCCAGCAACTTTATTGAAAAGCTGAAGAAAGGGCCACTCAGAATCCCGTTTGTTCCCCTGCAATCATAGTGACGTACGGCAAAAAGCAAGGCGAGTATAACGCCTGTCTTCAGGTCTAAGCAACCGAGGAACGAGGAGAGAGGACGAGGTTTCCACTCTGGCCGCAGCATGAGTTTCATCGTCAGCGTCGGGAATGATGAAAGGTGATCTACCTCTTGAACTCCGTCCGTGATGTCCTCATTCTCAAATCACCAACAACAATCTCGCTTCCTCGTGAACCCGTCGGTTGCGGGGGACACCCACCAGACGACAGACACAGCGTCCGCGAAAGCCAAACAAAAACAAGCGGACGATGGGCCCAAGGGAACGAAACCAAACACTCCTTCAGCTCTCACACCAGCGCCTCCGAATGGTCCCGGAGGCTTGCAACCCTCGACGCACCCCCTGAAATATACGTATGTTCGTAGTGTTTGGCAGTTGTGATGAGATTTGGTCTGACGACCGGGACGATCGTCATTTCTTGACAGATGGATATTCTGGTTCCGCCAACAGCGTGCACCAGGGAACAAAATCGTGAGCTACGAGGAAGGAATCAAGAAGATATCTACCTTCAGTTCCGTGAGCTTTTGGCCGATATCCCTAGCGTTTCCCCCGAATCTAACCTGCAACACCCGGAACAGGTTGAGCAGTTCTGGTCCCTGTATTCACATCTGAACCCCCCTTCGGCCTTGACCCCAACAACCGACTACCTCCTATTTCATTCTGGCGTTCGCAGGCCCGTCTGGGAGGACCCCCTCAATCTCTCCGGTGGCAAGTGGATCATTCGCTTAAAGAAGGGGGTTTCAGACCGCCTATGGGAAGACATTGTCCTCGCGGTTCTCGGAGAACAATTCGACGATCTCCAGCCACCGGCCGATGAAGAGCTAGACGAGTGGCCTGGAATATGCGGCTGTACCATTAGTGTGCGACCGCATGAGGATATCATCAGCGTTTGGAACCGTTACGAGGTGGACATGAAGATTAGGGACAAAATCAAGCAAGTCCCCGCATGCTTCACATTCACCACTCTAATTACCGCATCCATAGAGAGACGATCAAGAGGGTTCTCAACTTGCCCTCTACTTGTGTCCTGGAATACAAGACGAACAATGGTACGCCAGTTGTAGCCTGCAAGTTTGAACCTGCCTCACACCAGCCTAGATTCCATGCAAGACAAGTCGAGTTTCCGGACGACACCTGTAATTGATCGCCAGTAGCCAGATATCTACCCATATAATATCAATCTATTACTTACTTCACACTTTCTGAGGAAAGTTACGCGTACTTCATACCCGCTAGAGCCCGAGGTCATGATCTCCTGTGATCGATCCCACTTCTTGCGTTGCGACCATCCGCTCACCGCGCTCGTTGGCCCGGTGAAGCATTCCACAATCTACGGCTTGCTCTCTGCTACGTGCCGATTTTGGTGACCAATCATGCAATCTGAATTGGGTTTTCCGCGAACAGACGGGGATTCGTCGCTCTGGCCGTCAAACACGAGGCGGATCGTTGACCGAGAAGGCCAAGTCAACTACATGCATCCCTTGGAAGCCGACGACCTACAGTGTGTCAGGTGGAGGGAGGACCTCGGACGGTTGGTAGCGGAGAAGATTGGGCTCCCAGGTTAGCACAACGTGAAGTCCTTGATTGGCGATCTCTGTTCGGTAATGACGTGTTTAGCTGGCCCGAAGTACATTCTGGGGTCGTGGCCGGAGGGTTATAAAATGTTTGTGCATTACAAGGGACCGCAGGACAACCCTAGAACTGACAAGTATCTCTTCGGTGTGTCCTTTGACGGAGGTGATTTACTCGATCTCACGATTCCCTTGATCGCAGGCTCGACGCTCGTCAAGCGTTTTCGCTCAGTCCCGGAGTTCGTACTCCACGCAGTATGGCTCATGATGGATGAAAATTTACAAAGGTCCAACTGTGGCTGCAAGTACTGCACGCGCACACCCCAGCGGAACATTAGCCAAGCTGCAGGCTTGACGACCAGCGTCCGCTCCTTTTCTTCCCCTGTTGCTCGAATTCGCCAGTCGACGCAAGCACCTTCAAAAGCCCCCCGACCTCCGCCTCAAACCCCATCCCTGGTCGCGGGGAAGGAGAGGAGGAAGGAGAGAATCTCCGAACCGCCTTCTGTGACAGCTGGTCCAGGCGAAATATCATCCCCTCCGTCGCCTCTTCCACAAGAACAGGAACAAGAAGTCTTACTTCCGAAAGATATACCCTGGTTCGCCATACGCAAAGAGCCGAAGCCAGTGAAGCCTTCCACCGGACCAAAGGTCGCTGTGAACCCTCACCGAGTCGCCGACATCGATGGCGTAAACTCTCCCCACCGTAAACGCCTCCACAGGATCGGCGAAGTGATCTGGTGTTTTTTGGACGTCCCGATCACCGTACCGGGCGAGGAAGACAGTGCTATTGGTGCCTGGCCAGGTATAGTCAAGAGCATACAACGATCTATGCATTTCACTATTGTTATGGACGAGCTGTCCGTCGAACAACGCAGGGGGGACGACCAATCCTACACATACGATGTCACCCTCTTCAACGTCAACGCCGTTATCACGATTTCCGACGAAAGGGTGCTGCCTTACCAAGCAATGAGCTCACCCCAACCATTACTCGACGCCTTAGCCTCCCTTATGCACACCATCGATCGAAAGGGGCACACGCTTAGCATACCGGCGGAAGGGGGGCTAAACGCGTTGTCGAAGTTCAATTTTGAGGATGCCGCGTTACCTTACGCTCTCGCTGTTCAGGTGCCGATTGTGCTCGCCAAGTATTGGACTTGCACCGACAACTGGACGTTCAGGTACACCATCACGGCTGACAAAACCGTCGCGACCCCCGTCGCCCTTAAGAAGAAACACCGGACACCGGGACTCCACATAGGACCTATGCCCGATTTATTGACCTCCATATCCGCCGGGCCCGCGGTGCAACCTGTGGATCCTCCTGCCCAAGTGAAGACTCAGAAGAGGTATCAAGGCCTCTGGTGGGGTGGCGAACGCATTTGGGTCGACGATTTAGTTCGGCTGAAGGTTCCTCGACGCGACCTCGCCGCTAGCGGGAGCGAGAGGGTGTTACCCGCAGTGCCTCCTTCCCAGGCCGCCATCGAGTATACGATCCAGAAAGGCATAGAACCAGACCATGCACCCGGCTCGGGGGATAGGGGTCTGTTCCTCAGGATCACGAGCATTTCTTCTGTAGAGAAGACGGTCCGGATTTCTGGCATGCTGTTCGACTTGGTCGAGGAGGGGTTTGTGGGTGTGGGTGTTGGAGGGAGGGAGGGGCGACAGGAAGACACATCGGCATTTGACATGACGTCTTTGGACCCTGCGCTCCTCCAAGGCGAAAACGCAGACGCATCACCAGATGAGCGAACAGCGAACGAATTCAAACCCGCCGCTGACCGCCAGATACTATCCGGGCCATACGTTAGAAGCTGGAATCCACCCGAACCTCCGATCGGGTATAAGTTCCGGTCAATCTTAAAGGGAGACTGGGAGGCCAATCTGGACGTCTCGCTATTAAGCGGGCGATATTACCCTGGAGTGCTGTCCAATCCTCTCCTTTCGGATCATCTGGAACGCTTACTTAGATTGAAGGAGTCGGTGCATCATCTCTACGCTTTGGAAGGCCTCGCCCCTGGCTACTACAATTCTGTGGATCCAGAGTTCACCAAGGAGAATAGACCGGCGATGGTTACGGAAGCGATTGCGGAAGCTAAGAACAAATGCGAGGAGTGGTTTGACAAGGAGGCAGTTTCGAATCTGTTGGATTCGGAATTGGCAAGCACTACTTCGGATGTCGAGATGGGCGAGCACGAGGAGTAGAGTCTGGGGTGTCTTAGTTGTTGTCTTGCTTTATTGTACCGTACAATCGATTTTGTTGTCCTCTCGCTTCGGCCCATACACACAAAGCCGAGGGTACACCACGTGACTGAATGGTCCAGCAAACCGTGATTGTTCCGAAGCGAGGTCTGGCGAGTGCGGGTTGCTTTCTCTTTCTTCTCATCTCCCCCTTCGTCGTCGCCGTCGGTGGCCAGCGTTCGAGAGAAGATCCGTGGTTTGAGTCGACCGTCTCTCCCCGTCCCGTGAACAACAGCGGTCTCTCGTTCCGTCAGCACTTCGCCAACTCCCTCCCCGGCTTTCCGTTCCCCGATCTCTCTCGTCTCTCCTCCAACTTTCGGTCGGACAGCCACTCGTACACGGTCGAGGCATCGTTTGACGGAGGAGGTCGTCCCCGCGTTCCATGCTACTTTCACCCTCCAGCTCAACCTCCAGCGACGGTCTCGGGACGGGCTTTCGAACGCCACTTTCTCGCCGTCTCTCAACAGCCAGCAGCTTCGCCTCGACGTCACTAAAGTCCTTGGAATTGGATGACGACTCTGGTGCGTGTGTGTTCAATCAATTTTACTCACACCACATGGTTTCCGCGTGGCCCTTAGGATATAGCCCCGGGAATATGTGTGTGAGGGAGGTCAAGAGTGAAACTTTTCACTGACGTGGTTCCACCCGTTTTCTATTTTTCTTTTAGGGAATGTCACTATAACGTCAAGCTCGAGTGAACTATTGAACGGGAGGAGGAAAAGCCAAGAGTGCGTTCCAGATTGATCCTATGAAGGAGTCAGCCCCACTAACAACCCTACCTCACCACTATTCGGCACTTATGCAGAGACCTAGAATTTTTGGCCACCTCCACGCACATCACAGAACTTTCATACAGTATATCCGACATACAGGCACGAATATTCGGTGCGTGTCGCATACCTGAATCCCACGTCCCCAGTTATCTCATCAATCCACCGTTGTCCATCCGGTTTATGTAGAGATCCAGGAGCTTCGTCACAAATCCCAAGGGTCGTCGGACGCATCAGGCGCTAATAATGAGATCGATCAACTACTTATCAACTTGGATGAACGCTTGGAATCGGTTTCCAAAGGTGTTAAGGCCGTCACAGAGACTCTCGAACCACTCATCAACCAGGCACCGGTTTCTTCGGGATTTGGCACAGATGGAGAAGGTGCTGTGATGATAAGGAAACACGCGGCCCTCGTGGCTGAATGGGAGGCCGCAAAGTCGGAGAGTGAAACACTCAGGGATGAATTGAAGGAGGATAAGTGGTTGGTCGTGTTTAGAACGGTGACAGAACAGGCTGGGGGTCTGATGTCGAGCTTGGAGAAGGGTGTGAATCGGTGTCAGGTGCGCCGATACTGGTGATGATCGTCATGCGGTTGCTTGTTCATCCCCGTTCAATAGGATTTCATAACCCAGGTACATCTGAGAGACGATCAACGACGATCATCGATACGTTCGGACAAGTCTCCACCTACTTTAGACTCGTATTTGGCGCTTCTACAGTCGTACGAAGCCAAGAAGAAGTACGATAAAGGGTTCCGCCCCGTTTTCAAGCCGTGACTAATACGTTCTGTTCAGACACTACGTTCCAGCCATCACGAAGGTGCTGTCCGTCCTCGACAAAGGCGCTCAAGATCGTGTCACCAAGAATGGTGAATGTTTGCGACGACATGCGGAGTCCACACAACGGTGGAGAAACCTTCGAGAACGGATACATCGAACCGACGAAGATATGGAAGAGATCCGACGGATGCTTCAAGGTGGAGAGCAGACACCCAGTGAGAGCGGATCAGTTCTCTCCGCGGCCACATCTGGATCGAAAGGTGGGAGGTCGATGAAAGGGGCTGAGAAAACCAAGTCCCCGTTCCGAAAGTTGGCGCAGAAACTCAAGGGCTCTCCTAAACAACTACCAGCCCTCCCGCTCACACCTACTATGTCTAAGATCAGTCGGGAACCTTCTTCAGAACCGGTCCGCACGCTACGGGCAAGATCTTCTCTCCTTTTCCGTGGCAAGAGCGAGGAACCGTCAACTCCGGAGCGCCCAGGTCACAAACACACACAGAGCTTGACGCCGGGGAGATCAACGCCTGGGCCGACGGATACTCTCCGAAACAAGCCAAAGTGGAACGCATCCACGAGGGTAGGTTCGGACGAGTTACTGTCCACGCCGAGACATCCCTCGAATGGCGCGAGTGGCCAGGAAACTTCGCCCTACCAACGGAGCACGTCGAGAGCATCTATGTCCTCTTCTCGTCCATGGTCCCCCATAACCCAATCTTCCATCCCGTCCATAACCCAGTCATCGATATTCACAAGACCTCCCTCCCGTGTCCGCTCGTCCTCCCGTACCGGACACGTCCCCCCACCTATACGACCGCCATCACGCTCACAACCGAATACCCCTGCAACGATGAAAATGACCCCGCCTCGCTCACGGCCAAAGACGCCAAGCAATATCCCTGCCCCCTCTATCCAATGGCGATCATTCTCTGATGAGAATGGATACGCACTGTCTCCTACCTCTTCAACATCGTTTGGCACCCTCTCGACTTCGGGTCGGGAGACGCCCGGAGACGCCCTTATACCACACCAACGCCCTCCCAGCCGCTCTATGATCCCAATTCCTAGCTTGAAGTTCTCGTCTCCATCGCGGTCCGCGTCCGCTATGTCGAGCTACTCCGACTTTGACCCACCTTACAACCCTTTCCTTCATGGCACCACGCTAAAAGCTCGCCTGTCGAATCAGCCTAGCTACCAAGACGCGAGGAAGACACCGAAACCCACGATGCACACGCTCCCCCCGTCAAGCTTCCGGGATGGTATGTCTCCGCGACCATCTTTGGCCCATTCACGACCTGGTTCACGAGCGGGAGCTCATACTCCTTGCGTAGATGGACAAAACCCACATATCTACGTCCCCACGAGTTCGAAGGATCCTCTAGACTTGGAAGTGGCTCGTGTCGTTAACTCGATCCCTCATACCCTTCTAATTGAACGCGTTGATGCTTCACTGAGGACGGCACCTAAGGAAGGGGCCGAGGTGAGGGGACAGTATGCGGTGTCGAGCCCATTATCGAGGAAGGTGATTACATGCAAGTTGACAACGCTCACAAGACTTAGCGCGAGGGGAAGCGGGCAGGAGCCGACTACGAATAAGAAGGTTATGTGTAGGGTTGGAGGAGGGTGGCAAGATCTGCAGGTGTACATCCAGAACCACCAGGCCGGGGCGTGATCCCTACAGCCTGGGGTAGCGCTCACGGTCCTTTCCTTCCCGTTACTCCTTTTTTATGCCCCTACGCTCTGAGATGTCGCGACAACTAGCCGGTATCTTCGGCCACGGGCTTCCAACATCCGGCTTTCGTGGTCGCAGACGCTCGACATGTCTCGAACGCCGTTGTACATAGTACTCGTCCTCTTATGTTTGCTCTGTACGATGCTACGTTCTCATGTCCATCGTTTGTCTACGCCGCCCTTGTGTTATTGATCATGATATGAAGTACGAGTCCCCTATATACATCGAAATATTCCTTATCTACCCCTGCGACGTTTGTAATCCCTCTATATTCGTTGTACATGTATCTTCATCTCACGATGTCGAGGAATGAGATCTTCGTAAGAGTGTTTTCATCTTGGCATCGTCCACTTTGGTACTCCATCCCTCAGTCACCGACCTCGTTAGCCCCGTCGCCAGGTACCATTAAGGACGGGGCCGATAGAGATTTCACTTAATGCCACCAACGACTCTTTGTTTCATGGTCGTTCGCATTGGTTAGCGTGCGCAATATTTCCTCCGGTGATCCTTAGAGCCGAAAGGTGGAGATTGGTGAAGCGGACTAGTAGGGCGCGTACTAGGGACAGCGGAGTGACGTTGTGTCCCATTTCTTCGGGCGGCCACGAGACGTTTTTAGCCTAACCGTCAGATCTAGACCCAAAGGTCTGGGTCACCTTTCTGACCGCGTAACAGGGACGGAACAAGTTCGATGTCAGGAAAGAACCTAGGGTGGAATTGTTTAAGCTAAGCAATAGGATAGTGCTACTTACGAGACCGTGTACACAGCGAGAGAAAGATCAGCAGAGAGAAACCAACAGAAATGAAGCAACTTGTAGAGAGGACCGGGAAAGACATTATGTATGATGGGGAGAGGGAAAGTATCACAGCAGTTCCGAAAAATGACTCGGGATCAAAACATACACGACAAACTTGATAGATTTGTACAATGAGCGTGGGGGCTAGTGAGTGAGATCTTTGTGGATGGGAAATGGAAGCTGAACGTGAACAGTGGGGGTCGAGATCGGGCTCCCGGACCGGTGGCACGGAGGACGGGGGGGTGGCGGATCCGGGGGCGTGAAACAAGGGTATCGGAGGAGAAACAACAATACAGCACTACGTGCTGTTCCTCCCCGTACCCCTTTCCTCGATGTCCCGATCCTTGTTGGCTACAGGCAAGCTCCTCACTTGCGCAAACGAATCTGTAATGTCGCGCTCGCCCGCAGGCCCACATACAACCTGCGTAGTCTTCAAATTCCCCAGCGACGCTTCCGAGGTCTGCATCGTGAGTTTGTGATCTTTATCTTCTTTTGCACCAAAATCGACCAAGTCTCGCCGCCACCGAGATGCCGTCCTACCGATATCCCCCTCGGAGTCGTCGCTAGCCCATGCCGCCGTGCTGACTGTGGTCGGAAGACCGAGCTCAATTCTCGTCGAACTCGTATGAGCGATCTCGACGCCAGTGCTTAAGCCTGGGTCGACAGTGTCCTGTTGCATGAACGGGTCCCCGACGCCCAGAGAGCGAAGTATGGCGGGGATGATGACGGACATACTGCACACGATGATTGATACCGTAGCCTCAACACCTGCTGTGAAGGGAGAAAACACATACGCGGTAAATCGAGAAATTCGAGAGGGTGTGATATGAGCGAAGGAGCGAGACCCGCCGTACCGAAGATTGCTTCCCAAACGCCTGGCTCGACCACCATAAGGACAACGTGTACCAGCGATGCCAGCATCGTTCCGATCGACATGGAGAAGATAAAAAATAGGCGGAAACGCAACGCTGGGACATGAACGCCCCTAACGATCTGAATTCGTGAATGAGAAATAGTCCAGACTGACGAGAGGAACAAGGATATTCGGCGTACCAACAAGGGGGTAGCGATCAAGATGGTATCCGATATGACCATTGCTGATAACCAACCCGATGAAAAAAAGAACAGAGGTGGGAGGGAATGGAGCGACATACTAACGATCTGTGAGATGGGAACGACCTTTGGGAGAATGCAGAGGGATCCAGGGATCTGTTTCCACTCGGGGTACGTGATTTCACACACCCAGTACGACTGCGCTGTCAGCATGACAAACTGTAGGAGGAAGAACAGGGCGACCCCTGAGGGTAAGGATTAGCATAGCACAGAAAGACGTCGGAGACATAACATTCGCACATAATAGGAGCCTCTTCTGCGGCTGCCAAGGAGTTATGCGCACAACAGTTAATACGATAGAAATTCTTGCACCCCTGCACAGGTATAAGCTCAGTGCTCCGGTTAGGGATAGTAAAAGGCCTTACCAAACCGGTGTATAATATCCAACCATAAGGATGTAAGAGCCGACAACTCCCAACTTCCGGCTAGATGATCCTGGAATCCACAGAGTGATTAATCCAACGAAGCTTTCTGGTATACCAAGAATGCAAAGACATACCAAGAACAAGGTAGGTGGACCCTAATGTCGCAGAAAAGAGATTGTCAACCCCAAGATTCGGCACGCGGAGGATTGGAAGTGGACGTTATACGAACCAATCAAGAAAAAGATGAAGGAAAGCGCGCTGAACAGCGCGACGGAATCGTCATGCCACCATAACTTCTTCGTATACCTCGCAAAACATCTGTAGGAGGTAATGAAGAAGATGACAACGAACATGAGCGCCCCAGCATCTAGAGGATCGTCGGTCAGTGATCGGCCGAGGGGGATAAGAAAGACAGGAGGGTGAGCCCACTTTTAAGATCTTCGAAATCGACAGGCTCAGCCATCCCTTGCGCCTCAGATGGGAAGTGGACACAGGAGAGGTGAAGGGAGTAGGGGGATGGGGGGGACGGGTGGGACGGGGGTGACGGGGAAGGCCGTTCGCTGAGCCCGAAAAGACGTTCATATATAATGACCAATGTCCGATGCCCATCGCAATCTGAAGCGATGTCGGTGGGAGAAAAGGTTCCGGACGACGTGGGTGGCTCATCGCACCAATTTCCCGGAAAGAGGTCACGTCAAGGGTCCCTCCTCCACAGGTCCTCGACAACCATGCGGAGCAGTGTGAGCCTTGGAATTCGGAATTGTATATATAAGGGAACGCATAACATACCAAGCGTGATGCGTTCCAGGAACGGAGTCGAGGCCGAGGTGTACGTGAACGCCCGTTGACCATCTTCACGACCAACGGGAAGAGCAGGCGCTTGAGGCAGTGCATCGAAAGCTTCCTCCGGGGGTCCGAAGGGAGGGCTGGATCCTCCCGAGCGCGGTCACCGAGCGTTACGATAATTTACGAGAGCCATAAGCCCGCAAATGGACGGTGGTGATTGATCCTAGTTGACCGACCGAAAAAGCCTGTGACAGCCAGGCAGATTAGAAGCTGACATGGTCTTGAGGGCAGTCCCAGCAGGAGAAGAGGTAGACTCTTTGGTTGTCTCCCCTCTTCCGTTTTTGGGGCAGCGAGTCACCCTGTGGTCGTGGGTATGTTTCAGAACGGTTGGCCACCTCGTTACTTAACGTGACCAAGACCCTCGGTTCGGATCCAGTTATGGCAGGAGACCCCTCCGTCAGGCTACGGTTCACGGCGGCAAAATAACCCAACCCCAGACGGACACGTTCTGGCTACCCCAATTTGCGAGGGCTAGGCAGACTCTGGCATTACGCCTTGGGACGTCCCAACGAGGAGGAACTAGGTTTTCATATTCCAGGGTGCCTTCTTAAAGACGCCGACCATGAATAACTTCCGACTTGGGGGGCTCATGTCCATTTTTGCGACTCCCTTGTCTCGCTTCCCCTGAAAGGTTTGTTCCTTCTTGGGTGTTGTCTTTATCTACACCACCTGCAACATACGCGGAGTTGACGATTCAACGGGGCTTTGGGGCTCAGAGCGGGACGAACGCGAAGACCGCCGGCCCCCAATCGTGATTAGCGGCGACGGAGAAATTGGCTGGATCTGTCGATATTCGTTCCCAGCTGTTTACATGTTTCCTGTTGACGCGCGGGGCCCGGCACTTCGATCTGAGCTCCGCTCTCGAGGCGGGGGTGAACAACTGGATGACCCTGGGGGCTTTTCAGCCAGGTGCCGGACCCCACACGTGAACAGAAAATCCTGTGTGTTCTAAAATACAGGCTAATTATCGACATGCAAACGACTGTACCTTTCCCTTTCGTCAAGAACTGATGCAGGGTGAGCAACCCACGGGATTCGACTCCGCTCCGTCGCCTAGCAGTCTGGCGAGGGGATCATCGCATTCCATTGGCCCGACGATAATAACGCCCAATCTGCGGCTTCTTGAAATCAGAAGCAGGGGCGCAACGTCACTTGTTAACAGCATAAGCGTCAATTGGCATATCCCCTTTTCCCATCCATTCCGAAGGCAGATCACGACCACGGCTTGACGGAGGACAGCCACGGAGGTTGGAAGGTATCTCTCAGGCAGGTGGGTGGTAGGCCACCTCTTTGCGGGAGGGTGCAGTGGAGGGATCCGGACGCCTCATGAGCAACTGTGAAAAGATTTATTGAATGTTCGACATCAGGACGTAGTCATCAGTCACCCTTCCGTATCCCATACCAACCGCACTAGACCTAATCGTTACGTCTGCGTAACCGTAAGCCTCGAAATCAATTCCTTTGAAGGGTGGGGTTGATAGTTCGAGCTGTCCGCCCGTCCCTCAAATGCTATCATTCAATCGATCGGGCTATTGCCGTGTGACGGCAGGAATGAGCGACTGACAGAGCCGAACCGAGGAATGTGTGGGAGCGGTGAGTGATGATCAAGAACGGCGCTGGGAGTGTGGATTAGCCAGGCGCTGGAGCAAACAGGACGCGATTGGACCAGCGAACATGCGTTACGATTCCCCAAGCAAACGCACAGACATCCAGGGACATGGGAGGGCGCGCCGGTCCGAACAAGGGAAAATCCTCGGTGTACGATATCTCTCGGTTGCGCTGGAAAAGGAAAACGACATCACCGGAGGCAAAGGGGACGAGACAAACAACCAGCGTCCGGGCGGACTGTCGAGCCAACTGGTGGGTCCGGAAGAAATAAGATAAGGAAAGGACAGCCCACAGAGGTTAAATAGGAAGAGTTCCGTCGTAATGGTCCCAAAAGTAGGGTGACAACAAATATAAAACTCCCCCATGGACTCAGGTACCTCGTGTGGGGTAGACCGGAGAAGCCAATTCGCCATGCGGTGGTCAAATGGAAGTGTTTATGGTGAAACCCAGACCGCAGGAAAACGAACCAGTAGCACAGGTACAAAAGAAACCGCGCGTCCAAAATTAGGCAGAGTTTTCCCTGGCTTAATAATGCAACACCAAGAGTATTCACAGCGTTCCGGATGTGAGCAGAGGGTACGTAAGGCGAAGATCGATATAAGGACAAAGGAGGGTTTGTCAGGAAGCTAGAATGAAAGCAAGGGTAGATCCGCAGATATCGCGAGGGTACCGACGCCCAGATCTAATAAATACGAATAGTCGTGAACCTCGTGCTGCCACAATACGAACTTGGGCTGCGGATCACCACACGGCACACGAAGGGCACGGCCGCCCCATCCAACTGACGGGTGATCTTCCCCGCTGAGGTACGACAAAGGAAGCTGTTTACCCACACCCGCAGAACGTGCGTACGTGATGTCACGGTTTTCTAGTGGTCGGCACTGAACAGGATGATGGCGGCACACCAGACAGGCGTCTCCGCACGGAACGGAACCAAGGTCGATCTCACACAGTGTGATAAAATGAAGATCAAGACCCTCAAGACGAAAGGAGGATAAACCCGACGGAAGCGATCAGAGAACGAACCAGAACTAGTGGCTTGCCATGAAATCATTCGGAATGATAGTCCCAAGCCCTCTTAGGATCTCTTCCGCCCTGACCCACTCTCCCTGAGCAGACGCCATGAACACAGCACTCACGGTTGCAAGATTCTCGTGCCTCTACGCGATAGCTGCCCCGCGCCGACCAGACCCCTGACCACGGTATCCACTCGCCACAGACGCTTGAGGTCCGACCCGGCCGGGGTTTGGAGAACCGTTCGGGGACGGACGCGACGACGAGTGAAGACGGTGTAGTGTTCACAATTCACTCGTATACCAGGTTGAAGTCTGCCAGAGCCTTGTCCAGCAGCCCGGGGGGGTGTATCCTACCCGCCGCTGAACGTAGCTCGTGTGATGATGGAGCACAGAGTGGGGCAAGAAGGCGGGTAGCAGCCTTGAATTCCTGATGATCAGCGAATGCAATCCACAATATCAGAAGGATAGGCACCGTTGAGAAGAGAACCCATGCATTCATCCCAATGAACTTGCTGGTGATGATTAACACCGTCCTGCTCCCCTCTCCCTCCACATCCCAGCGAGAGTGGCCCCTCCATCCACCCTAGGCCCTCTCCGTCAGAAAAAAGCAGTGTTGTCTGGTCGATGCTGTTCGGAGACAGAGGTCGGTCTTCAGCACTGGTTGGCACTAATCAGCACCAAACAGTACCGCAATACACAATGACCCTGGCATTCCCTGACACCGAATTGATATCCATCCGGGACTTTCCCGTGTCAGCACCTGACGACGACCTCATGCTTTCCTGATGCAACATTCCCCTCTCCAATCCATACGGTTACGCTCCCGCTCGTCTCCCTTTCTCCCCCTCTCTCCCCTCAAGCGGAAGTCTCGCCATAACCTAGCACCTCCCCACCATTTCATACGCCGTGTCCAAATACCCCACGAAACCTCCAGTCCGGCACTTGAGCCTCGCATGGAGAACCTCCAGCTCGAACGGGACAAGGCAGTCAAAGACGGAGTTGCGCGAGGGTTAGGGCTCGATTGAAGGTATGACCGAGTACAGGTTCGTGCATTCGTTGTGCATTGATCGAGGAGCCCTCTAGAGGTGCGAGACACGAGAGTCGAAGAAACCAAAGCCATATCGGCGGCACGAGATTGGGCCTCTCCGAGCACCCAGCTGCTTTCCGAGCTTTCTTGATTGATATCAGAGACGAAGTACCCACCACAGGCACGGCAAGTAATCCAGTAATTAGCGCTTCAGCCCCCGCGACTTGTCGAGAAATTTGAGAGGTGTTAGAAGAGCTTCTGTTGGGTAGGGGAGGTGGGGGTATCATCCGGCGGCTCTATGTCATCGACGGTGAGCTCGGTGTCCTGGTGAGTGGAAGGACGGGGCTTCCCCACCGCACGAAAGATTAGTACTGATGAATGAGTGCAAAATTTCAGTCGCTATTGGGCCGTTTCCAGCACCTCCAGTACCGACACATTTTGGCACCTAAACTCCTACAGTGCAAAAAAATTCACCGTCAGTGCCGCTGGATTTTTTGTACTGACGGTCAGTACTGACCGTTCTCACAGTGTCAGTGGCGGCAAAGTGACTGCGGTCTGTATCATAGGCGTTGCATTCGCAGGAGCGTTGGCTCGTGATTTGCCTGGGCGCCGGGGAAGCCGAGGGGGAATCTGGGGTTTGTTGGCATCATAGCCAAACGACACGGGACGTCGATGGAGAACAAACCGGCAAGATTGCGCTGAGCTCTTCTAGGTTGGAGGCCACGAGCCTGTCGTGAGCTATCCTTGCGATTGTTCTCCAGCTGTTCGACATCTGATCGTTCATTGCCCCTAGCCCAGGTCTCGACGTCATATGGACGAGGGGACAGGTGGTTGTTCGGGATGTTCAAGGTGGAACGAACTCACGACCGGGGGGTAGAAACCGTTTCGCCGCCACTCGCCGGTCGGATCTCTGATCCATCTCTTTTCAAACAAGATGTATTTGCTCAATCGCATAGACAAAGGGTCAGACTAGGAATACAGGCAAGGGTAGCTCAACACGTCTTTCGATAGCCACCAGGTCAACACTGGCTTGAAGAAGTACGAGAGGCGCACGTTCGGGAACGGGAAGAACATCGCGGGGGCGTTCAACGCAGGGATGTAGAGATCCAGCATCTCCTCCTCGCCCTCATCGCTGTCTGAACCCGGGACAGGTGGTGAAGATGGTGGGAGTGTTGGGGAGGCTGGGACGGAAGGTGGGAGTGCTTGGTCGGGAGGTGAGAGTGCTCGGTCAGGAGGTGGAGTCGTCAGGGGAATATCGGTCGTGGCAGGAGGTTGGACGGGAGGAGAGGAAGAAGAAACCGTCGAGTCGTCCGGCAGAGAATTTCCGCCGTCGTGAGAAAGCGTATCGACCTCTTGTGGGTTCTCCGGTGGTTGTACCGGATCAATTGAAAGCATGATGGGAGGAGGAGAGGGAGGTGGTGATGGCGGGAGTGGGAAGAGCAGCGGATCGGGAACTCCCGAATTGGGCTCCGGACACATGTCCTCCTCGTTGCAGGTTTCCCTCAGCGGGCTCATCGGAATGGGATCCAACGGCTGAACGACGGCGGGGGAGATGGGCGTGGCAACCTCGACAATCGGCGAATGAATACATCCTCCTTCCCCAAGTTTGATCTCCAAATAACTCGCCGACAAGTCTGATTCCATCGTGGCGACGCTGGCCGTACTCGATTGCTTGGAATGCGAGAATCTGCGCATGATGCTTGGTGTGGTGGCGGCGGTCGATACGCTGAGAGTTTCGGAGAGGAGGGTAGATATGGTAGAAGTAGACTTTCTCGATGCGGCATCTCCATCCTTCTTGTCCTTCTTGAACAATTGACTGCTCGTCCTCCTGATATTCTTGACAAAACTCCTCACGCGTTCGCGTTTTCGTGACGGAGACGCGCTGGGATCGATCTCTGGGCTCGAATGGTTCGGGTTCGGACTCAATCCAGACATATCAGGCGACAAGAAAGGGGACGAAGCAGGAGAAGGAGAGGAAAACGGTGAGGGAAATGGAGAGGATTTGTTCTTCATGGTGCTTTTTACAGAGTCGACTCGCTCGCGTTTGTGGAGCGGGAAAGGAGCGGGCTCGGGTTCAGGGCTCAAGGAGGTGATGGGATTGAAGGGGTACCCTGTCTCCGGGGGGAGGACTGCCGGAGACGAAAGCGGGGAGGCGAATGGTGACGCCAGTGTCTTTACGAAACTCCTGACCCTCTCGTGTTTCCGAGAAGGAGAGTCAGAGTGTTCGGAAGGTTGGTCGTGGTCG
>Ga0307513_10004050_pt1 | contig 19659 bp, 14 predicted proteins | sample 15_EM_MG_FD_202174 | JGI IMG/M metagenome (GOLD analysis project Ga0307513, IMG submission 202174) | Populus trichocarpa ectomycorrhiza microbial communities from riparian zone in the Pacific Northwest, United States - 15_EM | ecosystem: Host-associated > Plants > Roots > Unclassified | place...
CCGGTGAAGGGGTCGAAGAAGTCGCGGTCGCCGAAACTGTAGCGCGCGCTGAAAGTTGATTGGTCGCTGAACCTGTGGTCGAGGCGCGCGTCGAAATGGTCGTTGCGGTCGGTTGACGTGGGCGACGAGACGAAGTTGGCGAAGGGCGCGTTGCGATTCGGCAGTGGGTACAAGTTGGCGATGGCGCGCCCGATGGGGTTCTGGAACTCGACGGGGATCACGCCGTTTTCAAACGGCGGCGCGAACGGGAAAGGATTGCGCGGGCGGGCAAAGAGCGACTGCGAGAAGTCGCCGTTGCGTTCGGCGAGCGTCGGGACGTTGGTGATGCGCGTGACGCCTTCGCGCGTGCGCGTGCCTTCGTAGTCGCCGAAGAAGAAGGTGCGGTCGCGGCGCACTGGACCGCCGAGAGAGAAGCCAAACTGGTTGCGTATATATTTCGGTTCGGGCTGGTCTGCGGGCGCGAAGAAGTTGCGCGCGTCGAGGGCGGCGTTGCGGTGAAACTCGTAGAGCGTGCCGTGCAGCGCGTTCGTGCCGGACTTCGAGACGACGTTGACCTGCGCGCCCGCGTTGCGCCCGAACGAGGCGTCGTAGGTGCTCGTCGAAATCTCGAACTCCTGTATGCCGTCGACGGGCGGGCGGACGCCGAAGCTGTTGAGTTTCGGGTCGAGGTTGTAGACGCCGTCGAGCAGGAAATTGTTGGAATCCTCACGCGCGCCGTTGGCGCTGAAGGCGAAGTCGCCGCGCACGCTCCCCGCCGAACCGGGCGCAGACGGCGCAGTGCCGGGGGCGAGCAGCGCGAGTTCGAGGAAGTTGCGCCCGTCCAGCGGCAACTCCACGATCTGGCGTTCTTCGATGACCGTGCCGAGCGAGGCGGAGTCTCGTTTGAGCGTCGTTGCGTCGTCGTAGATTTCGTCCACGCCGATGCTCACGTCGCCTACGGGAAGCGTTATATCCAATCTGGCTTCCTGATTGACTTGAAGGATGATCCCTTGCGCGAATCTTTTGAAGTTGGTTGACCCGGCTTCCAGTTGATACGAACCCGGCGGCAGCGAAGAGACGGCATAGTTTCCATCTTCGTTCGTGACTAAAGAACGTCGCTCGTTCGTGGCGGCATTGACTAACGTGACGGTTGCGCCTGCGATGACAGCCCCGTTCGGGTCGCTGACCGTGCCGCGGATCGAGGCGCGATGAGTTTGCGCGAAAGCGGCGGGCGTGACGAGCAGGGCAAGCAGGAGAGAGAGAAAAGTGATTTTAGACTTCACGACGACTCCTCGTGGAATTTTAACTGTTGGCCGGAATCAAGAATTGTAAACGCCGAAGACTCAAGCTTAGTAAACGGATCGGAGTTGATAAAAGTTTAGTTTTGGACGCGGGCGGTGGGACTTTTCTTTCATCCGAAAATTCGGAAGAGACAGCCGCGCGTCTTCGCCGGCAAGCGACGGTGCGCGCGGCTGTCTCTTTTAATGTCTGGCAAACCTTCGTGAAGCTAACTCTTCTTCGTGAAGATGCTGCACGCCTGAACCGCGCCGGAAGGGTCAATCGCCGTGTTTCCCTGTTCGATGCTGCGAATGATGCCTTCCTTGTCGACGACGAACGTGGCGCGCGTGCCGAAGCCGCGTTCCTCGTTGAAGATGCCGTAATCGCGGACGGTCGTGCGTTTGAAATCACTGAGGAGCGGGAACGTGACCTTGATGTCTTCGGCGAAGCGCGCGTTGGCCGGTGCGCTGTCAACGCTGATGCCTAAGACCTGTGTGTCGGTAGCGTCGAATTTGGCAATATCAGACTGATATGCCTGTAGTTCCTTCGTTCAACCGCCGGTGAAGGCCAGCACGTAGAAGGCCAGCACGACGTTCTTCTTGCCACGGAAATCGGACAACTTGACGCGCTCGCCCTTCGTGTTGGCGAGCGTGAAATCGGGCGCGGGGTCGCCGACTTTGAGGTGCGTCTTGGGCGCGGTGGGCGGCGCGGCGGTTTGCGCCTTCGGGCTGGCAGGCGCGGGCGTTTGGGTCTGCGGCTGCTGCGCGCAAGCCGTGACGGCGAACGCGACGAACAGCGCAAGACTCAAAAATTTTCGGGACATTAAACTTACCTCCTCGGAAGTTAGGTGACACGGACGGGGAAACTCAACTCGAAGCGTATTAGACAGGATCAAAGACAGGTTGGCAACAGGCGCGGCGAGCGGAGGAGCATTAACGATCTGAGAGTCGCGTGTCCGGTTACATTATTCACCACCGCAGGCACAGAGAGCACAGCAGGGAGCACAGAGGAAAGCACGGAACGATCTCAAATTTGAGATTTGAAATTGCCCGTTGCCTTTCTCTGTGCCCGCTCCGTGTCCTCTGTGCCTGCGGTGGTGAACGCTTTCACGGTGAATGCTTTCCCGAATGGTCAGGAAGGCGCGCGGCGCACGCTCGCTCGCCGCAACGCCACGTCAGGTCTTTGAACTCTCTTTCTTCAACTCGTCCACCTCTTTCTGCAACGCTTCGACGAGGGCTTTGAGTTGCGCCGCGTCTCCGGCGTTCGGTTTGTTCGCGGAGAGCTTTTTGAGCGCGGTGAGTTGCGCCACCTTGAGCGCGTGCGCGGCGGGCGCTTTCAAGTCCGGCTCGACCCCTACGCCTTCCCAGTTGGTCTTCGTCAACGGGCTGATGTAGCGCGCGAAGGGAACCATCACGAAGAAGTGATCGTTCAGCCGCCGACCCGTGACGGGGTGCGCGCCGCCGCCGGTCGTCTCGCCGACGATGGTCGCACGCTTCAGGTTCTTGAGCGTGTAGCTGATGTCTTCGGCGGCGGAGAAAGTGAATTTGCTCGTCAGGATGTAAACGTCTTTCTGCCCGTAACGCTTGCCGGGCACGCTGGCGAGCGACCATGATTCGTGCGTGCTGTCGGTGAGCCGGTCGTATGCGTCGCTGAGGTGGATGGACTTGTCGAAAAAGTAGCTCATCAACAGCGTGATCGTCCGGCGCGCCCCGCCGCGACAACGGCGCAGGTCTATGATGAGCGCGTCCGTCTCGGACAGGCGGTTCATCGCGTCGGAGACTTTCGCGTTTGCCTCGTCCGTAGGATCGAACAGGCTGAAATCCAGATAGCCGACGTTGCCGCCGAGCGTCTCGACTTTTTCCAGCCCCAAATTTCCCCCGGCCTCTCCCGCGCCGCCCGCGCGGCGCACGACAGGCGCGCCGTTGGCGGGAGTAGTAGCAGCCCCGCCGTCCTCGCGTATGATGCGACGTTCGCCCGCGCCCCCCGCCGGACTGTTGCCGTCGTCGGGCGCGCGTCGGATGCGCACGCTGCCCGGTATATCGCCGTCGCTCAACACTGCGGCGCGGTAGCTCACGCGCAAATGTTTGTCGCGGCTGACGGCCTGCAAATGCTCCGTCAGCATTTGCGCCAACTGCCGCCCACTCGTGATCCCTTCATACTCCTTCTTCGCCACGCGCTCGCGGATGGCCTGCTCCATGCGCGTCGCGACTTCGGGATAGACGTAAGCCTCCCGCAAATTTTTCAGCGTGTCTGCGATGACCTGCGTGCGCGTCGCGGCGTCGATGGTCATGTCGGCCTGTTCGGCCATGCGCGTTTGCTGCGCCGCGTTGAAACCGGCGAGCGCGACGACAAAGCAGATCGCCGGAAGCAGCAGACCCGCCGCGCGCGTCGTGTGGTACGGGCGGCGCGCATGAGCAGGTCGCTCCGTCGTCCGCGTGTTTCGATTGTTCAACTGTAGGAGGCGTAAGAGTGTCGGACGCATTTTGTATCTTCCTTTCAAACTTTCCGGCTCAAAGCCGTGCGATGCACACGCGGATACTATCCGAGCACGGGGCACGAATGGTTAAGCCGACGAAAAGTGTTTGTAAAGAATGTAAAATCTTTCCGGCGGCGTCTTCGTGTAAATGAATTGAAATCAGGCGCGCGGTCGGCGAGACGGGGAACGTTTACGGTTCGTTGATTTTGGGGTCGGGAGGCCGACCGGCGAGACGGTTTGCGCGGATGATGCCCGCGACGCATTAGCCGTCCGCCGCCGGAACTGAACGGCGGACGGCTGTTGGGTTGAATGGATAACTTGCGAAGCGACGCAACGAAAGTCAACCGATGTCGCCGCGAGTCAACGGCGTTTCCACTTCAACTCGATCTCGACTTCCTCCTCGTCGCCCTGCCGCTCGTACTCGAACTCGACGGTCGCGTAAGGCGGGACGTAGATACGCTCGCCCGCGATCTGTATCTCGAAAGTTTTCTCTTCTTCCAGAGCGTCGGCCAGTCGCCGGAGTTTGGCGACGACTTCCTTAGTCGAATAAGATTTCTCCGCTTCAGTGTCACCTGTCATCAGTTGATTCCCCCGAATATGAGATCGTATCGAACGACCCGGATTATAACGCGTGCGAAGAAATTTAACTCGCCCCGCGCGCCCCGAAAGGCGCGACGCCGGGGGCGGATGTTAAGAATGTAAAATCTCGGGCGCGACGGGTTTCAGCCCGCCCGGGCTATGCTACATTGCAGGCGTGAGAGGCGATTTCACAAGGCGTCAACCATCGCTGTTGCTGCTCGTGTTGGCGGCGTCTCTGGTCGTGCTGCTCGGCGTGCTGGCGGCGTTGCAGTATCGCTGGCTCGGTCAGGTGAGCGCGGCGGAGCGCGAGCGGATGCAGGGCACGCTCAGCGCGGGCGCGACGCGCTTCACGCAGGACTTCGACCGCGAACTCGGGCGCGTCTATTTCAATTTGAAACTCGACGCGGGCGCGTGGCGCACGCGCGACGCCGACGCTTACGCCGCGCGCTTCGAGCAATGGCGCGCAACCGCGCCGCACGCTCAACTCGTCGGCGACATCTACGTCGTTGACGGGAGCGACGCGAGCAGCGAACCGCAACTCGTGCGCTTCGACGGCGCAACGCGCAAGTTTGCGGGCGCGGCGTGGCCTGCCGGATTCGGCGCGCTCCGGCGTCGCTTCGCGCAGGCTCGTGAGTTACACGCGCGGCGCGAGTCGCCCGCGCCGCACGAAGGAGAACTTTACGCGCCGCAGCCGAACGTGGATCAAGAGATTCCCGCCGTCATCATCCCCATCGTACCCGACGAAACGGCGCGCGCGGACGCCATCACAGGTCGCGCCGGGGAATCGCCCGCGCCGGGAAACGAGAGCAGGCTCGTGTTGACGAACTACTCGCCGCTCTCCACCTACGTCGTCGTCACGCTCGATCTCGATTACATCAGACGCGAGATGTGGCCTGCGCTCGCCCGCCGTTATTTTTCGAGCGGCGACAAACTCGACTACCGGGTTGCGGTGGTTGACCGGAGCGAACCGCGAAAGATCATCTATCAATCCACTCAGGACGCGCCCGACAACGCCGCGTCTGAAGCCGTCGCCGCGTCGTCAAACGGCGACGCGCGTGCGGACATTTTTCAAATTCGCTTCGACGAGATGGACTCGTTTCTGCCGTCCATAGTTTCGCGGCGCGTGCGCGAGGAGCGGACGACGGTTGCGCCCGGTGCGTCGCCGGAGTCGCGCGGAAAGAAGTTCTCGGTGCGCGTTCTGGAAAGCCGGACGAGCGAAGTTGAGACGCGTCGGCTCAGTCTGCCTGGAACCGGAGCGGGCGGTTGGCAACTCGTCGTGACGCACGCTGCAGGGTCGCTCGACGCAGCAGTCGGACAGGCGCGGCGTCGAAGCCTGCTCGTCAGTTTCGGCATCCTGCTGCTGCTCGCGGGAAGCGTCGCGCTCATTTTCGTCTCGACGCATCGCGCGCAACGGCTCGCGCGGCGGCAGGTGGAGTTCGTCGCGGGCGTCACGCACGAACTGCGCACGCCGCTCGCGGTGATCTGTTCGGCGGGCGAGAATCTGGCCGACGGCGTGATTGACGACCGCAGGCAGGTGCGGCGTTACGGCGAGGTCATTCATCGAGAGGGGCGGCGTTTGGCGGAGATGGTCGAGCAGGTGTTGGAGTTTGCAGGCGCGCAGTCCGGGCGGCGCGAATTTGAACTCGCGCCCGTCGCGGTCGGGAATTTGATCGACGCCGCGCTCGCCGCGTGTCGCGCGGGAGCGCAGTCCGGCGAGGCCGCCTTCGAGATCGAGCGCGACGTGCCCGGCGATCTGCCGCCCGTCTTGGCCGACGCCTCCGCGCTCGGTCGTTCGCTGCAAAACTTACTCTCGAACGCTCTGAAGTACGGCGGCGAGAGTCGGTGGGTGAGACTCTCGGCGCGTGCGAACGGCGACGCGCGCGGCGCTGTAGGCCGGGAAGTTCGGATCAAGGTGGAAGATCGCGGCGCGGGGATCGCACCCGACGATCTGCCGCACATCTTCGAGCCGTTTTATCGCGGGCGCGAAGTGGTCGCCGCGCAGATTCATGGCAACGGGTTGGGCTTGAGTCTGGTCAGGCAGATCGTGGAGGCACACGGCGGGCGCGTCAGCGTCGAGAGCGAATTGGGGCGCGGCAGCGCGTTCACGATTCACCTGCCCGCCGCGCCGGACGTATTAACTGTAAACGGCGACGGCCAACCCGCCGGACGGGGCGACGTATGAGCGGGCGCATTCTGCTTGTCGAAGATGAGCCGGGGCTGTTGATGACTCTGACCGACCGCCTCTTGAGCGAAGGCTTCGCGGTCGAGACGGCGACCGACGGCGAGGCCGGACTCGCGCGCGCCCTCGCCGAAAATTTCGACCTCATCATTCTGGACGTGGGCTTGCCGCGCAAGAACGGCTTCGACGTGTGCCGCGACCTGCGCCAGCGCGGCGCACGCGTGCCCGTCATCATGCTGACGGCGCGCGGGCAGGTGGTGGACAAAGTGGTCGGCCTCAAGATCGGCGCGGACGACTACGTGACCAAGCCCTTCGAGATGATGGAACTGCTCGCGCGCATCGAGGCGCTGCTGCGTCGCGTGCCTCCGACGCCCGGTGCGACGGGTAGTGCGACAGGCGAGGCGTCGGACGTTTACGCCTTCGGCACGATCCACGCCGATTTTCGTCGCGCCGAAGTGACGCGCGAAGGCGAGCGCATCGAACTCTCCGCGCGCGAGTTCAAATTGCTGCGCTACCTGATCGAGCACCGCGGCGCGACCATCTCGCGCGACGAGTTGTTGAACGAAGTCTGGGGCTACAACGCCATGCCCTCGACACGCACCGTCGACGTACACATCGCGTGGCTCAGGCAAAAACTCGAACCCAACCCGCACTACCCGCAGTTTATCCTCACCATCCACGGCCTCGGCTACAAATTCGTCGGTTGAGATTCTTTAATCTTTTCGAGAACTTCGACGGCATGCTCCCTGCCGACGGCGCGGTGAAGCGCGGAGGGGTGAGCGGGCAAGTCGCCGCGTAGTCTCGGCATAATCTCCGCGTTTCGGCGGTGAAGGGGTTAGTCTTGTCCGGTTGCAAGTTGTCGCCGGACGCACGCAAAAACAGTTGAATACTGCCCCGTCCGGTTATATTCTCCTGTTTTTCTCGCCGCGCGGCGGTTCTCTCATTCCATCAAGGCGGAAAATATTTTGCGGGGTTGTTAATAAACTCCGTGGGGGGGCGTTTTATGGGTGGAGACGAAGTGAAGGAGAACAACGTGCCAGCTACAGCACCCCAACTGAAACCCGTGCCTCAAAGCGGCGGGCTGCCAGAACTCGAAAGCCTGTTTCAGGAGCACCACGAACAGGTTTATCGCACCGCCTACCGCATCACCGGCAGCCCCGCTGATGCCGAAGACGTACTACAAACCATTTTTATGCGCCTCGCCGGAAACAAGGAAAAACGCGACCTCGCGCCCAGTCCCGGCAGCTACCTGCACCGCGCCGCCATCAACGCCTCGCTCGATTTGATGCGTGGCCGGACGCGCGCGCGCTCCGTGCCGTTCGAAGACGTGGACGCCGCGCTCTTACAAAGCCCGATTCTAAACCCGGAGGCGCAGCAGGCCGACAAAGAGATGCGGACGCTGATCCGTCAGGCAGTCGCGCGCCTCGGCACGCGCGCCTCGGAAGTTTTCGTCCTCCGTTATTTTGAAGGCTACGACAACGGCGAGATCGCCGAGATGCTCGGCATGTCGCAGATGGTCGTGGCCGTCACGCTGCACCGCGCGCGTGTGCGCCTGCGCGGAGAGATTGGTGAGTATCTGGAGAAACATCATGAAGCGTAATAAAAAAGAACTCGAAGCCATCATTGACCAAAGTGTGAGCGCCGTGTTGAGCGATCAACCGGACGCACGCCGCGTGGACGAAGCAGGCGCGCGCGTGTGGGCGCGCATCGCCGCCGAACAGAACGGTTCGGCCAACGCGCCCGCCTCCGCCGCGCCCGCGTCGGAACACATCAACAACTGCGACGATTTCCAGTCGCTCATCCCGTCTTACCTGCGCCGCGAGTTGTCGCCCGCGCGCGCTCTCCTGCTGGAAGACCACACGCAGGAATGTATCCCCTGCCGCAAGGCTCTCAAGGAAGCGCGCACCGGACGCACCGCCGCCGCCCGCGCTCAATTCAATCAACCGGCGCGCGCGTCGCGGACGAATTTCACGTCGTGGCGTTGGGCGGTCGCGGCCTCGGTCGCCATCGCCGTCGCCGTCGGCGCGTTGTTCCTCTCGAACCGCTTGCCTTCGGGCGGCGCGCTCGCCGCCACGGTCGAGAGCGCGAACGGTGCGCTCTACCGCGTGACCGATGCGGGCACGCTGGCGATGGTCGTCGGCGAAGAGATCGGCAAGGGCGTGCGCGTGCGCACGGCGAAGGATTCCGGCGCTGTGGTGCGTTTGGCCGACGGCTCGCGCGTCGAGATGCGCGAACGCTCCGAGTTCTCCATCTCGGAGAACGGGCAGGGCGTGACGCTGCATCTGGACCGCGGCGACGTGATCGTCGAAGCCGCCAAGCAGGGCGCGGGTCATCTCTTCGTCGCCACGCCCGATTCGCTCGTCTCCGTCAAGGGCACGATCTTCTCGGTCGGCAGCGGCACGAAGGGTTCGCGCGTCTCGGTGATCGAGGGCGAGGTTCACGTCAATCATTCCGGCGCGGATAAAGTCTTGCTGCCCGGCGACCAGACGACGACCGGCGCGAGCCTCACGCCCGTCGCCGTCAAAGACGACATCGCGTGGAGCCGCAACGCGACGCGCTACGCGAAAATGGTGACGGAACTTGCGGCCTTACGCAAAGACATCGCGCAACAGGTTCCGCACCCCGGCGTGCGCTACTCGACGCGCTTCCTCGACCTCGCGCCCGAAGGCACGGTGCTCTACGCCGCGCTGCCTAATCTGGCGACGACGCTCGGCGAATCGCACCGCATCATGCAGGAGCGCATCGCGCAGAATCCCGCGCTCAGCGAGTGGATGAAAGAGCAGGAATCTTCTTCGGCGCACGGGCCGGGGCTGAATCAGACGATGGCGCGCGTGCGCGAGTTCGGCCAATACCTCGGCGACGAGATCGTCATCACGGCGGGCACGAACGCGCAGGGAGAGCCGGACGCGTTCCTCGTCCTCGGCGAGTTGAAGAACGCGCAGGGCTTCCGCCCGTTCCTCGAAAAGCAGATCACGGATTTGAAGTCTGTGGACAAGGGCGCGCCCAAAGTCAGCATTATTGACGACCCGAGCGCGACTCTGCCCACGCTCGCGGCAACCGCCACGACGACCGGCGACAAGAAAGCGACGCGCGGCAACAACAACAACGAACTTTACGTCTGGATTCGCGACGACTTCTTCGCGGCCTCGCCGAAGCTCGAACAGTTGAAAGGTCTGCAAGCCTCCATCAACGCGCCCGGCACGAACCGCTTCGCGGGCACGCCTTTCTATTCGCGCATCGGCGAAGTTTACAAAGAGGGTGCGGGGCTGATCGTCGCCGCCGACCTCGAAAGAATCATCGGTCAGGCGACGAGCGACGTTGCGAAAGTCGGCGGCCAGCAGCGGCTCGACCTCTATCGCCAGACGGGCTTGTTGAACCTCAAGCACTTCGTCGTCGAACAGAAGGAAGTGAAGGCGAAGACGCAGAGTCGCGCCGTGCTGACCTTCAACGAACCGCGTCGCGGCATCGCCTCTTGGCTGGCCGCGCCGGGGCCGATGGGCGCGCTCAAGTTCGTCTCGCCCGATGCGAACGTGGCGACCGCGTTCGTCGTCAAAGAGCCGACGCTGTTAGTTGACGACCTGCTCGGCTTCATGGAGACTGCTTCGCCCGACTTGCGCAAGCGTCTGCGCGAACTCGAAACGCAGAACGGCCTCGACCTCAAACGCGACTTCGCCGCGCCGCTCGGCGGTGAGTTTGCCTTCGCCATCGATGGTCCGGTGCTGCCGACGCCTTCGTGGAAGATGATCATGGAGGTCTACGACCAGCAGCACTTGCAGCAGACGTTCGAGAGCGTCGTCGGGAAGTTGAACGCGTGGGCGGCGCAGCACGGCCAGAAGGGTCTGACCCTCTCGGCTTCGGGCGGTAGTCCGAACATCTACACGCTGCGCTCGGTGGATTTCGGCCTCGAAGTTCACTACACCTACGCGGAAGGCTACCTGATCGCCGCGCCGACGAGCGCGCTCCTGACCCGCGCCTTGCAGTATCGCGAGTCGGGCGTGTCGCTCATGACCTCGCAGCGGTTCACGTCGGCCTTGCCCGAAGACGGCAACACGAACTTCTCCGCCGTCTTCTATCACAACCTCGCGCCGCTCCTGCAACCGCTGGCCGAGAGCATCGGCGAGCGCGCCAAGTCGCTCGGCGAGGAACAGCAGAAGGCCATCGCCGCCTTCGCCGCCAACTCTCAGCCGACGCTCGCCTACGCTTACGCGCAGGGCGACCGCATCACGCTCGCGGCCAACACAGAGGGCGGCCCCTTCGGCCTCAGCCCCGGCAGCCTGCTCGGCCTGCCGAACTCCTTCGCCATGCAGCACATCATGATGGAAGCGATGGAGGGCAAAGGCAACAAGGGCGACGCGCCCGAGAAGAAGTAGCCCGAGATGAACGAACGCGCGGACGGTTGCGACAAACAACCGTCCGCGCGCGACCGTTAACCGGGCGGAGCGCGAGCGCACGCATCTCGCGCGCTTGGTGTAGATAGGATTCACCACCGAGAGACACAGAGAACGCAGAGCGGGCGCAGAGGAAAGCATTAGCGATCTCAAATTTGAGATTTCAAATGTTTTCTCCGTGCTCTCTCCGCGTTCTCTGTGTCTGCGGTGGTGAGTGTTTTTCTTTTCACACACTTCATCCGATTCTCTGCAAAACCTTTCTCACGCACTGAACTTTAATTCGCATCGAAGCGTTATTCTTCAACGGAACATCAGCCGTCGCCCGCGTCGAATAGTTTGAAGTCGTCGGGCGAATGTCGTATAAAGCGACCTACTCTTCAGGGTCGGTTCGCGCTTTCCAACTTTGTCTCGAACCGGAGCCGACCGGGGCTTCCACTCATTATGAATCCAGTTATCGAACTCGACGGTCTGGGCGTGGCTTTCGGCAAACGCCACATCCTTCAGGACCTGCGCGGCACGCTCAACGGGCGTGCCATCGGTCTGCTCGGCCCGAACGGCGCGGGCAAGACCACGCTCATCCACACGCTTCTCGGCTTCCACCCGGCGACCGACGGCACGGCGCGCATCTTCGGTCAGGACATCACGACCGACGCCAAGCGCATTCGCGCCCTCATCGGCTACATGCCGGAGCGCGATTCGTTCATCGCCAAGATGACGTGCGTCCACTTCGTGCGCCTGATGGCGGAACTCTCCGGGATGCCGCCCGACGCCGCGCTCGAACGCGCGCACGAGTCGCTCTTCTACGTCGGGTTGGGCGAGGCGCGCTATCGCACGCTCGACACCTATTCGCTCGGCATGAAGCAACTCGCCAAACTCGCGCAGGCCATCGTCCACGGCCCGAAGCTCATCATCCTCGACGAGCCGACGAACGGCCTCGACCCGCCCACGCGCCTGCGCATGATCCGTCTCATCCGCGAGATACGCGACAGCGGCGAGGCGCGCATCATGCTCTCGTCTCACTTGCTGCGCGACGTGGAAGAGTGTTGCGACGAGATCCTCATCCTCAAGGACGGGCGCATCGCCGCCAACTGCAATCTCGAAGAGGAGCGCAAGGCCAACCGCAAGTTCATCGAGTTGGAGATGCGCGGCGACAATCGCGGGTTCGCGGAGGCGGTCGGTCGTCTGGGATGCGAATATGCGTTCACGAACGAGCGGCGGCTGAAGCTGGTCTTGCCGGAAGGCGTCGAGATACGCGACCTGTACAAGATCGCCGCCGAGCGCGAAGTGCAGATCCGTCGTCTGAACTTCAAACGCGACTCGCTCGAAGACATCTTCCTCAAGGCGATGGAGAGCGGCACGACGACGGCGGCAGGAGGTAACGGCAATGGCAGTTTATGAGCACGGCTACAAGCCCTATGCGGGCAGTTTGACGCCCGAGTGGTCGCGTTTTCTCATCCTCCCGCGCCACGCCTCCCGCGACGTGTTTCGTTCAAAACTTTTCGTCGCGTTCTTCGCGGTCTGCTTCATCTACCCGCTCGTCGCGGCGATCCTGATCTACCTGCACCACAACGTCAACGCCATCGCGCTGATGAAACTCGACCTCCGCGAACTCGTGCCGATCAACGCCTCTTTCTTCCACGCGTTCATCACCACGCAGTGCATGCTCGGGTTTTTCCTGACCGTGCTCATCGGGCCGCCGCTCGTCTCGCGCGACCTCGCCAACAACGCTCTGCCGCTTTACCTGTCGCGCCCCTTCACGCGCAAGGAATACGTCGTCGGCAAGATGTGCGTGATCCTGATCCTCGTCTCGCTGATCACGTGGGTTCCCGGCCTCCTGCTCTTTCTCCTGCAAGCCTATCTCGAAGGCGCGGGTTGGCTGGGCAACAATTTGCGTCTGGCGGGCGCGATCTTCATGAGCAGTTTCGTGTGGATCGTGGTGCTGGCGATATTGTCGCTCGCCGTCTCGGCGTGGTTGAAATGGCGCGTGGTGGCGTCGGGCGCGTTGCTCGCCATCCTCTTCATACCGTCGGCCTTCGGCGAGATCATCAACGAACTCTTCCGCACGCGGCTCGGACATCTCATCAGCCTCGGCGCGATCATGAACTCGGTCTGGCTCGGCCTCTTCGGCATGTTCCAACGACAGACCGGACGCATCGAAGGGACGAGGAGCGGGCGCGTGATTGAGGTGACATTCTACGAGCCTCCGCTCTGGTCGTCGTGGCTCATGCTCGCGCTCTTCTGCGCGTTCTGCGTGTTGCTCCTGATGCGCAAGGTGCGCGCTTACGAGGTGGTGAAATGACGACGGCAACCGCAGCGACAACCGCAGCAACAACCGCAACGGCGGCGGCGACGCACACCGAAGAGAAGATGATCGTCTTCGAGGACGTGTCCAAGTTCTACGGCGAGATACTCGGCGTCAACCGCGTCAACCTCTCCATCGCACCGGGCATCACGAGTCTGGTCGGGCCGAACGGTTCGGGCAAGACCACTTTGATGAACCTGATGACCGGCCTGTTGAAGCCGACGCGCGGGCGCATCAGCGTGCTCGGCACAAGCCCCGACGAGCCGCAGGAACTTTTCCGCAAGGTCGGCTACTGCGCGCAGTTCGACTCTTTCCCGCGTGGCGCGACCGGGCGCGAGTTCATCGAGTTTTACCTGCGCACGCACGGCGCGTCGAGCCGCGCGCTCGACAATCTGACGCATCAGGCGTTGGAGCGCGTCTCGATGCTGGAAGCGGCGGACCGCAAAGTGGCCGGTTACAGCAAGGGCATGCGCCAGCGCATCCGCCTCGCGCAGTCAATCGCGCACAACCCGGCGGTGCTCATTCTCGACGAGCCTCTAAACGGCCTCGACCCGATGGCGCGCGCAGAGATCATACGTCTCTTTCGCCAACTCGCCGCCGAAGGTCTGTACCTCATCATCTCCAGCCACATCCTGCACGAAGTGGACATGATGTCGGACAGCGTCGTGCTCCTGAACAACGGCTACGTCGTCGCCGAAGGAAACGTTCACGGCGTGCGCGACGAGATCGAAGAACACCCGATGCAGATTTTGATCCGCTGCGACCGCCCGCAGGCGCTGGCGGCGCGCGTCTTCGAGCAGGAGGGCGTGGTCGAGGCGCGGCTGCACGAAGACAGGCAGGGATTGTTCGTGAAGACGCGGCGGCCTGACGAGTTTTATTTGCTCCTGAATCGCGTCGTGCTCGACGGCGATTTGCGGATCGAGTCGGTCGCGCCTGCGGACGACGACCTCAACGCGGTCTACCAGTATTTGATCAGTTCGGACGGAGGGCGATAATGAGTTCGACCATTGATTCGGCGACGACACAGGCGGGCAAGGGTGCGCGCAATCTGCCGTGGGGCTTGTGGGCGCAGCAGACGCTCGCGATCCTGGGTCTTGAGTTGCGGAAAAATTTCCTGAGCCGTCGCGCGCTTTTGATCTACGTGCTCGCGGCGTTGCCGGTCTTCCTGCTGTTCCTGCTCGCGATCCTGCCGCCCGATGCGGACGAGTTCCGAAACATCAGCGGGTTGAGCGTCGTCTTTTCCATCATCTATAACACGCTCATCCTGCGCGCCGTCGTCTTCTTCGGCTGCGCGTGGATTTTCATGAACCTCTTTCGCGGCGAGGTGGTCGACCGGAGTTTGCACTACTACTTTCTGTCGCCGGTCAGGCGCGAGGTCCTCGTCGTCGGCAAATACTTGTCGGGGCTGGTCACCTCCATTGTGCTCTTCGGCCTGACCACGCTGCTCTCGCTCTTCATGCTCTACTTCCCGCGTTTCTCCGCGGAAAGCACGCGCTACTTTTTCGAGGGCGCGGGCGGCAAACAGGCGCTCATCTATCTCGGCATCACGACGCTCGCGGTTATCGGCTACGGCGCGATCTTCCTGATCGTCGGCCTCTTTTTCCGCAACCCGATCATCCCCGCGCTCCTCATCTACGGTTGGGAATGGATCAACTTCCTGCTGCCGCCGCTCCTTAAAAAAATCAGCGTCATCCACTACCTGCACTCGCTGATGCCCGTGCCGCTCAGCGAAGGGCCGTTCGCCGTGATGGCCGAACCGACGCCCGCGTGGCTCTCCGTCCCCAGCCTGCTCGTCTTCACACTGATCGTCCTCGCGCTCGCCGGCTACCACACGCGCCGGATGGAGATCAGCTACGTCGGCGACTGAAGAATACGGGGCAACGAAAAAAGGGTCAGGGGAAAGGATAAAAGCCGGGAGTGCTTTATCCTTTCCCCCTGACCCTTTTCCCTTTACCCGAAAATTTCGATCTTCCAGACGTTCCCGTCCAATGGTCTTGCGTTGATCTCAACGTCGAGAAACATCTTGATGATTTCGATGTTGGTCGTGGTGTGCAGGGAAGGTTGGCCGGTCGCGTATGAGCCGCCGCGCGCGAGTGCGAAGGGGATGAGCAGTTGATCGGCCAAGTGTTCGCCGACGGGCGCGTCCGTTTCGAGATACGCGCGGGCTTCTTCCGCCGCGCGTTCGGCGACGGTTTCGGCGCGCACGCCGCGTTCACCGATGCCGGTGAAGATTTCCGTGAGATGTTCGCTTTCGATCTCAAGTGTCAGGACGTTGCCGGGGCTGATCGCGTTTTGGGAAGTCTCGACGCGCAACTCGTCGCCCGCGCGTTCGCCCCAGCCGAGACGTGCGGCGACGACGCCCAACTCGCGTTCGCCGACCGTCGGCGGAAGTTTGACGACGAGCGCGCGTGCGCGTCGCGCGCTGATCGCCCCGCGCGTGAGCAGGTCGAGCGGGTTGAGTTGGCTCGCGGGTTCGATGCGCGCGTTGAAGCGTCCGCCGCCGGGCGGATAGAAGCCGTAGCGTTCGAGTCCGGCGGTGACGCGCGCCCCCATGCGACCCAGAAGCGGCAGAAAAGTTTTAATGATGAACTCGTAGGGCGGCGCGTGTACGTTGTGTGTGCCGCCTTCAAAGGCGAGCGTAGACGGCGCGGCGGCGATCATCAGCGGCGGCAGGAGCGTCTGGAGCACGAGCATCGTGCTTCCGGCTGTGCCGATGGGGAATGCGTAATCGCCGGGCGTGATCTGTCCGGGATGGAAACCGAACGCGGTCGAGCCTACCTCCGCGCCTTCCACCTGCGCGCCGCCGATGGTCGCAGCGGCGCGGACGGCGGTGAGGTGTTGTCGTTGCAGCCCCGGCTTCTCGCGGCGCGCGCGGACGTTGTAGATGCGAAAAGGTTTTCCGGTGATGAGCGAGAGCGCGAGCGAGGTGCGTATGATCTGCCCGCCGCCCTCGCCGTGTGAGCCGTCAATCGTGATCATAGCGAGTTGATTGTAGCGCACGCCCCCGCGCTTTTCTCAGAGCGCGCCCGCCTGTTGTACTCTGGACGTGTGACCGCCGACGCAAAACAGATCGTGCTGCGCTTCGACGCCGGAACGCTCCTGCTCGACGGAGTTGAACGCGCCGCGCCCGGCGTGCCCGCCGCCTTTCGCTGGGACGAGCGCGTCCTGCGTTGGCGCGCGCCCGCGCTGGCTTATCGCCACGTCGTCAAAGCTTTCACGCGCGGGGGCGTGGCCTTCGAGGATCAGGCGCGCGCCTATCACAAGTTCGATTTTCCGACGAAGTTTACGGTCGAGCCGCGTCCCTACCAGCAGGAGGCTATCGCCGCGTGGCGGAAGGCCGAGCGATGCGGCGTCGTCATCCTGCCGACGGGCGCGGGGAAGAGTCTCGTCGCGCAGATGGCGATTGAGCAGACGCAGCGTTCGACGCTCGTCGTCGTGCCCACAATCGACTTGATGAATCAATGGTACGACCTGTTGCTCTCGTGCTTTCAAGCCGAAGTCGGACTCATCGGCGGGGGCTTCTTCGAGGTCGGCGCGTTGACTGTGACGACCTACGCCTCCGCCTTTCGTTTCATGGAACGGCTCGGCAACAAGTTCGGCCTCGTCATCTTCGACGAATGCCACCACCTGCCCGGCGATGTGTTTCGCTACGCCGCCGAGATGTCGCTCGCCCCTTTTCGACTCGGCCTGACCGCCACGCCCGAACGCGCCGACGGCGCGGACGAGATGCTCGAAGAGTTGATCGGCCCGACCGTCTACCGGCGGGAAGCGCGCGAACTCGCGGGCGAATATTTGTCGGACTACAGCGTCGTGCGCCTGCACGTCGAAATGGGCGCGGCGGAGCGCGCGGCCTACGAAGCGGAGCGCGCCGTCTTCAAAAATTTTCTCCAACAGAAAAACATCCGCCTGAGCAGCCTGAGCGGCTGGCAACTCTTCATCGCGGCGAGCGCACGCAGCCCGGAGGGGCGGCGCGCGATGATGGCCTACCGCGAGTCGAAGCGGATCGCGCTCGGGACGGACGCGAAGTTGCGCGTGCTCTCGGAATTGCTCAAGCGACACAGGCGCGACCGCGTGCTCATCTTCACCGCCGAGAACGAGATGGTCTATCGCATCTCCGAACAGTTTCTCGTGCCCGCCATCACGCACGAGACGAACATCAAGGAGCGGCGCGAATGGCTCGCCGCGTTCAACGCGGGCGACGTGCTCACACTCGCCACGTCGAAGGTCTTGAACGAGGGCGTGAACATCCCCGCCGCTTCCGTCGCCGTCGTCCTCTCCGGTTCCGGTTCGACGCGCGAACACATCCAGAGACTTGGACGGATACTGCGCAAGCAGCCCGACAAAGAGGCGACGCTCTACGAAGTCGTCACCAGCGACACGACGGAAGAGGGCATCAGCCGTCGCCGCAGCGGCGAGCAGTTTCGCGTGAGCGCGGGACGAAGCGAAAGCCAGAGTTTATTAAACGACGTGTAATCTATGTTGACCTCCGACCTCGCCCTCAGTTGGCAACGCGGCACTCAAGTCCGGCCTCGCTACATCGAGACGGAAGACGACGGCTGGCTGCAAGCCGCATCAGCCCTCATCGAACTCTTCCGCGAGCATCAGGGCTGCACGCGCGCGGAACTCGACGCCGCGCTCGAAGATTACGTCGGCACGGGGACGGACTACAAAATCCTGCGCGGCCTGATCAAGTTGCTGTCTGACCGGACGGAGTTTGCGGCGGGCGTCGAAGTCGTCCCGGCAGACTTGCGCCGCGCGGTCTTTCTCAAGGCGCGCGGCGTGCATCCGGTGACGGACGAGAGCGCGCGCGCCGGAGTCATCGAAGCGGCGGGCGCGGAACTCGGCTGCGCGCCCGAGTTGGTGCGCGCGAACCTCTACGCCGACTTGACGAAAAACCAGCGGCTCATCGAGTTTGAAGAGACGGACGCGCGCTCGCTACTCGAACTCTACAACGTGGCGCAGGCGCAGGCGTTACTCTATCGCTGCGTGCGGATGCGCCTGAGCGTCGCGCCGCAAACGGCTGAGGGCTATCGCGAACTCTTCGGCGCGATCAAAGCCTATCGCCTGATCCACACGATCAAAGGGACGCCCGCGAGCGGTTACGAGATCGAACTCGACGGCCCCGTCTCCATGTTTCATCGCTCGCAAAAGTACGGCATCCAGATGGCGGTCTTTCTGCCCGCGCTCCTGTTGTGCAAGGGCTGGCGCATGCGCGCCGAGATCGCGCAGCGGCCACATGGCGTGGCCTTCTTCGAGATGGAGAGCGAACGCCACGGGCTGCGCTCGCATTACCTGAGCGTGACGCCATACGAAAATCCCGTCAGGGAAAAATTGGCGACCGCGTGGGCGCGTTTCGAGAGTGAGTGGACGCTTTCCGGAAGCGGCGAGATCATCAACCTCGGCGCGGGCGCGTTCATCCCCGACTTCGTGCTGCGACACACCTCCGGGCGGCAAGTCTATCTGGAGATTTTGGGTTTCTGGACGCCGCAGCACCTCAAGGAGCGTCTGCAAGAGTTTGCCGGGAGCGGGTTTCGAGATTACCTGCTCGCCGCGTGGGAGGAACTGCGCGGCAGCCGCGAGCCGTTGGTAACTGCGCCCGCGCACACGATCATCTTCAAGCGTTCGCTCGACCCGGCGACGGTGGAGTTGGCGGTTAATAAATTGATCTCGGAAGACTGACGGCATGATTGACGGGGAAGACCAGCAGGGATGATTGGCGCGCGCGCGATGAAAACTTTCAACCTGTGTTTCATGGGTTTCGGCAACGTCGGACACGCTCTGGTGCGTCTGCTCGGCGAGAAGTCCGTGGAGATGCGCGAGGGCTACGGCATCGAGTGGCGCATCACGGGCGTGACGACGCGTCGCATGGGTTGGATCGCGTCGGCGGAGGGCTTGCCGGTCGAGTCGTTGCTGGCGGGCGAGTTCGCGGCGGGCGCGTCGCAAGGCGAGCCGTCGCCGGATAACGTGCGCGAATGGCTCGCGTCGGCGCGTTGCGACGTGATGTTTGAGATCACGTCGCTTGAGCCTCTGACGGGTCAGCCCGCCGTCGAGCATGTGCGCGCCGCGTTGGAGTCGGGCGCGCACGTCGTCACGGCGAATAAAGGCACAATCGTCCATGCCTATCGTGAGTTGCGCGCGCTCGCGCAAGCACGCAGCCGACGTTTCATGTTCGATGCGACGGTGGCCGACATGCCGGTCTTCTCGGTCTTTCGCGAGTGCCTGCCCGCTGCCCGCCTGCACGCCTTTCGCGGCATCTTCAACTCGACGACCAACCTCATTCTCGAAGAGATCGAGCAGGGACGCACCTTCGACGAGGGCGTGCGGCGCGCGCAAAATCTCGGCGTCGCGGAGACTGATCCTGCTTACGACGTTGACGGCTGGGACGCGGCGGTGAAGACGTGCGCGCTGGCGACCGTGCTGATGGATGCTCCTTTGCGTCTCGAAGAGGTCGAGAGGGAAGGGATTCGCGGGCTGGACG
>Ga0307513_10004051_pt1 | contig 19653 bp, 33 predicted proteins | sample 15_EM_MG_FD_202174 | JGI IMG/M metagenome (GOLD analysis project Ga0307513, IMG submission 202174) | Populus trichocarpa ectomycorrhiza microbial communities from riparian zone in the Pacific Northwest, United States - 15_EM | ecosystem: Host-associated > Plants > Roots > Unclassified | place...
GCTAGCTCCAAGACGTCTGCCCCTCCAAAATAGCCTAAAGTTATCTGGGAGATAGGCGGGAATGTCACGAAGAAGAGCTAGGATATATTGAAACCAATTGTTAGGGCCAGTGAATCCATAGCGGTGGTGTGGATGGGCCAAATTAGGAGGAATAAGAGGGTCTGTGAATGGTGAAGCAAAATCAAAGAGATGACAGCGAAGGCACAGTCATTAATTTGCCGGATAGTATATTCTCGCAAGCCGCGGATACAGGAGAACAAAAGAAGTTGTGTTGCAGGTGGACGGTCTACACGAGACGGAATCAGCACGAAAGCAGTCCTCCTCCGACTTGATGGCGCTTGCCGCGATGGACAACCCTATCGTTCGTTCAACTTTGTGATGGAGTTCATCAATTCAATCTCACAAACATTCATAGGTGCCTATGGGCTGTCATCACGTTGACGGAGTTAGCGAGCTACGAAGGGGCGATGGTGCTGTGGAGGACATAGTCTTCGGAATCAGCAGCACCAGAATACCCACGACGCATGAAATAGAGTAGATGGTTTTCAATCGTGTCCATTGAACTCTGGCGAGATGGTAGTATGTATATATTTTATTGGAGGCCGCTGTCGCATCGGCGTCTTGGCCACGTTACGTCACGTGTGACAATAGCTCAACGATCGACGGTATTGTTTGAAATGGTGAACATGTTACGGAAACGATCCACAGCGCACCGCCTAAGGACTAGTGCCTCCATTTCAGTTGTGCGTGCCATGGTGGACGTAAGACAGAGCCGAGATGAGAGATATGTTCCTCACAAGTAACACGATCGCCTATGCAAGGCTTTTGGTACCTAAGTCACCCAGATGATGCATCTGGAATACAGTCATACTCTTTATCAGGCGCCTAATAGATTACCGTACCTTGACAGGCCACAAATTTTACGAACAGGCTAATGACGCCCACCTTGAACCCGGCCTACCCCACTCAACCAGCACTCTGAACTAGCACTGAAGCTACTCATCGCAGGGATGGCTGAACCAAGACCCATTTTTCCCCTCGTCGAAGAGGAAACTGCGCGCCTCAAGTGGTATGAGGCATTCATGCGCGGAAGGTGCCTAGTTTTCTTACTACCTCCATTGCGTAATGCCCACTAAATCGATCATCAGAGTGGAACTAGAGCAACAAATGTATGACGACAGCAACCTGGTTCACCAACGCGGCGCTCATTTTCTAGAAAGGATTTCGGGCCTTCAGGTGTTGCTTGAAGGGACACTTCCTCTACCTGAACGAAAGTTGTTGTGGCATTGTGCCCTCGAGAAGCTTCTGGATGGTACTCGAGAAGGTTCGAGTCCTATCCTGGGCAATTAGGATCAGGGACTAAAAACAATGGCAGAACTGCGCATTCGAATGGAAAGGTTTGAAAGACTAAACGACCAAATACAAGCCGTGGGAATGACCATCGCCAGGGCTGTGAGTGGTGGGATCTTAATTATTAGATCACGACACCTATCCCATTCCAGGAAACTTGTATTCGTGACCTAAATTTTGAAGTTGCAAACCTCAAACCAACAAATGATGTCGACTTTGTTCAAGCTGCCACAGCGACTTCACACAAAGCTTGGCTTGACATCAAATCGGTCGATGTCAGTGCCCAAAAACGCCTGTCCGGCCTCCTTTCTTCGAGTCGAGCTCAAAAGGAAAAGCTAGAAAACGAGAAAAGAGTGAAAGCACATAATGCATTCCAGCAGTATAACAAACAAGGTGAACCATGGAAGAGTGACCACCAGAACGACCTGATGGAGATTTTCCAGACTTAATATATCGTCGAATAGTATATGAGCGGCGACAAAAACAAGAAAAATGCCTCAACTCAATCCCGCATCGAGTTCAGGTCAAACCAGTCTTGTTCGTCTGAGTCTTGTTGACTTGCAATCACAGGAATACGGGACTAAATATTGGACTGCTGTGTGTGCCCTAGGCACAGTGATGGAGTTATTTGCAAACTACCTTTGGTATGCCCAGGAGCATTGGACCGAAAGCTCTGACCACTAATTCCATTGCAAGCGATATATCAAGCGCTTGTAATGCTTCTGGATCGGCACTGTGGGCATCAGCCAAGAATATCAAACCAGTTGTTGATGCAAACTGCCACACGGAGGCCATTGAGTTGGTATATCACCAATCTCCTATCCGGTTTCCCCCAATCTACTATCAGAACCCTGGGTCCAAATCACCCTCTCTCGGTGGCCAAACGATTCTCTTTGGCTGTCCACTAGAGCTTCGCACCGTTGGAGAACTGAAGAAGGTTCCTCCTATTTTGGAATATCTTTTGGAATTTTTTCCTCATGATTGGGACCCACTGCATTTCGATATCCTACTAGTAGTAAGTGAAACGCACAGAACTTGTAAGAACTAACTCACTCCATTGAAAGGTAGAGGAATGCTGGCCTTTGGTGAATGAGCTTGAGGAAGCATGGACAGGCGTTGAGGAAAGCGATCGCGCTTTCATTTCAGAGCTTGTCCTGCAAGGTCATCTCATCCCCCTCGTTATGGTTTGTTGGCCCTCATACACCATTACAGAAAACTAAAAGACCCGTAGGCATACTTCATGAGCCTTCCAAATCCAATCCTGTCACGAGATGATATCGTAACGGTTCAGGACACTTCATACGAATCTGCATACCTAATCTGGAAGACTTGGGGCGAAGACCCTATCAAGGCAGCTGTTCTTCGGGCCATACTCTCTTGTCAGAGTGGGTCACATTATATTTGTTTAGATCAGGTTGTGTCTGTGGCTCTGGGTCAAAATATGGTGTGTTTCCTTCATTCCTTTTCATTAGAAGTGGAGGAAGTCCATTACTGAAATGTTTTCAGGAACCTTTCGAGATTACAGGTCTCCTTCTTATCCTGGATAAATATCCTGATATCTGGATGGCACCTGTTAGAAATGTTCAAGAGGAACACCAGTAGTTGGCCTGTTCCAGTTAAACATCAGACGCTTCATGCAAATTGATGGTTGATAGTTCTGACTGCTGGGGTTGTCTGTAGCACTAGCTTGGTGCTGCCAATATGGGAGCTTTGTATGTAACAAGCTTGCTGAATTGTGCTTTGAGATCAATTGCTTCTGGGTAACCCTTACAGTTGCGAGGAGATAAGGAGTAGATTTGCTAATCATAATTTGATTGACATGATATCCTGTTGTGGTATTTGCATGCCTTTGCACCCAGAATATGACAGTGATTTTCCAAGTGACGCCGACTTCGGGGTCACTAATTAATGTGCATTCCCAATCAAAGTTAAGGGGACACCAATGGCTGAACCCATGAAATCGCTGCATTGCGTAAAGGATAACTCAGACATCGTTTACGGTCTACCAAACAGCAGAGACATATAAGCCCACAAAATAATGAATGCCATCAATCAACACATCTAATTCAAGGACAATAGCACCACACCTATGAGAAAACCCATTATTAATAATAGGAGTGAGCATTGAAACTAGAAGACGGAAACAGAGATGACCAATAGGAATGAGTTGGCGATGCGGATGCGGATGTCGTACCAGGCTGGGTCCGTGTCCTGCGGACTCGTGCCTCTCATGGTGCCAGACCGGTGCAGAGACTAGGAGGTCGCCAGCTTGCTGTCGTGGGTGATATAGTTCATACTCACTACGAACACTGTCTGCTGTAATTGATTAACAGTCCATGAGTTGGGGCGATCGTACAAGAGTGTTGTGCTGGCTCGAGTATGCCCTCTAATCTTCGACTTCGCAATGAAGCCATCGGCACAAGGGCGAGGAGATTCAAAGGGAAAATACTAGAGGCAACACATTCCGTCACAGCTATGACCAATTGGATCATCTCAGTGCCATCTAACAATTAAATTTTCGATTCTGTGAGCAGCCTTCACCCACACCCCTATGACATCAAAGATCAAGCCCGTGTAATCAGGAACTCATCAGTGCTCAGTCAGAATCATGTAGCGCAACAAGCTCGATGATAGTTCCCGATCGCCAGGTTGAGTCCGACTTCCTCATATGCCTCTGTATCATCGACCTCGTCTTCGTAGGAGTTGTGTCGTTGAGACACCTCTATGGAGAGGTGTGAGCTGAGGTGTGAGCTCTCAATAGGATCAATACACCATCTATACTTTACGACACCGTCTTGCCATAGGAGAGCCCGTGATCAGCAAAGTATATCAGTTCTCCGTCTTGAAGCCGTCTTGAAGCTGAGATATGCTTCTACAATTATCCTCATGGCACTCGTACTGACTCTAGGCTGATATTTACCCTACAACCAGCCTGCCGTCTTCCGAAAGACGGAAAGGGGACAAGGTTTCGAAGGCAATGTTCAGTCCAGAGTTAGTTGTTAGTCGGAGACGGTGGTGTGGATGTGTGTTGAGTGGAGTGGAACCTGCGCCCTGCTGTCTGGGCGGGGTCTCCTCGCGTCACTCCTGATGGCCTCGCCGAGGAAATGAGAGGGCCAGCCTACCGATATCGATGCGATGCATATTCACTATCTGCTGTACATGGCATTCTGGTGGACCGTACAAATAGTGCTGGGCTAGGTGCATTGCGTGAGAGCCTAGCTCGCCAGGATATGAATAAGCGGGAAGACATATCCACAACCCGGACAACAAAGAGCAACGTGTGTGTGGGAAATGCATACAAACACAGAGCACATTGTCATGGGAGTGAAAATAGCGCCACATAGGGAGCACGATTAGTAACCTCTTGCCCTCGCAGGAGGCAGAAGAATCCAATTTGTTCAATATTGAGTAGCCTCTGGTCCCATGACAATGGCTGGAGTGGCTGGGTACTGTGGAGGACCACAACGGTGGCTGTTCATGTCCCCGGTTGAATAAACGCTCTTGTGGCTATGGGAGAAGCGCTAGCTGATCAGAGAACCTCGAAAGTACATAAAGGCACGATAAATAACGCACCAAGTGATGCACTGATCAGCCAACCCAAAGTGGAATTTCCGAAAATGGCGCACCGAATCCTTCTTATTCACCCACCAGACCCTCTTACCGACCGTGCAAAGGCAGCACTCAAACCCATCCTCGACCTTCTGCAGAAATCCATCATATGCCAGACGAGGCTCGAAGCCTCCCTGGAATTTCATCCACTCGATCTCGGTGAGCTTGAGACGACGAACCAGAGCTTCCAACGTAACTTCACCCTTGAAGGCTCTGGGAATCCACTGGCAGGCGAATTCCGTCCCGCCACGCAGCCGGCACATCGTTTCCAGCTTAAGGGGGTCAGGTTCGTACTCGGCTGCTGGCTTCTTTCCAGGCTCGTCATAGACTCTCCTGGTCGACCTTTGCCGTTCACGGGTAATACGAGGTTGGTGGCGTGCCACTCCGCGGGGTTGCGCTCGTTGGCGATTGACTTGATGTACGGGAGAAGGGTGGGGTACAGATGCCTCTTGGGGTTCAACATTGGAAGCCAAAGGGCCTTCAAGGGAGCTTGTTTCAACATTTGCGGTTCCAGAGGCGGACTAATGGAAACCGATCAGAAGTACCCCTCGGGGCAAACAGAAAGTCACACGACATAGAATGGGTAGTAATGAACTTACATAACCGGTACCATCAGATCGCGGGAATTGGAATGGGGAGCTTGTTGCATTCAAGGGATTCTCTGATGTAAGATCAAAGGAGAGTCCAAGCCGGGCAAACCAGTAGTCGACAACATGGGGAGGTGGTTGCTGTGTGTCCACCGGATTATCCCTGCTTACAAATGACTCGTCTGTTGCTGAGAAGGCTCCCTGGCTTGCAAAAAGCAAACTGGATGTGACGTCTGCAGACATGACGCCATTGTGACACGTGGTGCATGGATAGTGGCAATTGATTCCATCTCCACGTCTCGCATCGGCATGGAGAATAGTAGCACAATACGACCCCGCCGAGTTCATGAGGCAGTCGCAGTCACAGGAAGTGGTATCGTATATGCACCTCAATGCTGCATGTGACCCCTGTGAGGTCTATCGGTCTTCAATACTCAACAACGCTTACCGTCTCAAAAAGGTCCTCTGTTGCGTGAGGCTGTTACAGGGCACGAATGGGTGTCAATAATGACGACTACTTGACAAATAAATGAGGAGCGGGAAGCCGCCTTGAACGTACCGGTGACGAGGTGGGCTGTGAGGGAAGGGCTGGGAGGGAAATCGAGCATGCAAACAGAGCATTTATACCCGTTCTAGAGTGTGATGTATCACGCTTGAGTGGTACCGGTCCATTCAGATCGGGATGTATTGTAGGGACGTATTTGCTTTGTCTACATGGTGCCCTAGGGTCAGCGCCCAAGCGGAGATGATTGGCCGGGGCTGCTGAGGCCGGGGCTGCTGAGGCCTGGCGCGAACTGAGGGAGGCAGAAAGGGCATGTGTCCGGGCATGTGGCATGTGGATCACGCGCTGAATTGCTGTTGGGTTCCTTATATAAATAATGCCGGGTTGTTCGCACCGTTTGCCGTACAGAGAGACGAGACTATTCATTTCGAAATGTGTCAATGGTTGGATTGAAGAGTCTGACGCTCTTGTATGACTCTTGTTGACAGAGCTAGCGGACAGGTAACGCATTAGCGCGGAGGAGTCCACTTCCAATCTGGTCATTAATATCGCGGTTCACTTGTAGTATCTACAAGCTTTCAACAGAGCGCTTATTGATATCCCACCCACCAACTCTGCCTCATTTGTTGAAGCCACTCACGGGCTCTTGTCGACTTCCACCAGGCTTCTCGAATGCCACGTCGAGGATGGAATATCAAAGGCCAACCTGGAAGAGACGAAATACTTCGTCACCTAAATCTTTGATGCTGGTTCTGGCTATCCATGGTGCTCCCGCATGGCAGGCGCCAACGACAAGCGATCAGCGTGTCAAGGTCATTCAACAGCGACTCCAAGCTGGACTTGCAAAGCTAAACAAGGAGGGGAAGCAATCGTTCCTTCGTTGGATTCAAGAGACATGTTCGCGTGCCCCTCGCTCAGTGCGAGAACGTTCCAAGCTCGTAGCGTTCGAGGCCTCTTTGGACCTTAGAGAGGCGCTGTTCCGCGAAGCACTTTCTGACTTTGAAATTGGTAGGTTGGTAGGTGGGCGGAGGCTTTAAGTCTCATCCAGTTCTACGAGTCTGCCGTGATCGTCACTGTTGAGTACGAGGAACAGCTGGATTTATCAAATAAGCGTGCAAAATACCTGGTTGATGGCCAGTACCATATCACCCTTTCCTTCGTAAGCTGAGACTACCTCCAGATTTTGCGGTGTTGCCTGTGATATGTCAAGGGTCGCAGCTGCTCAAAAATAGAGACTCACACTGGGAGAGAGCCATCAACGGGGATCCAGATGAGCTCTGGGAAAACGCTCAGCTTTCGCAGGACGACTACCACCAGGCATTGGCCTGCGTGATCGAAAAAGACATTGAGCTCGAAGGCACCACTCTTACAAGGCTTGCGCATTCCTTCCTTGTGGTAGCCAAATTACCTAGTGTGTAGGTTACGATTCCAATAGCTAGCACTCAAGCCAGACTGATGTGAACTCGCACTGCACATCAACTGTTCTTGCGCGCCGTCCAGCTCACAATGTCCTTAGATCCTAAGCAACCTAAAGGCACCTGGTATGCTGAGGCGGTTGCCGCTGTTCAGAAATATCGCGATGATTTGTGGGCTGCTGAGCAGCAGGGGTGGGCCGAGAACCGAAGGCCAATTGTCGAGAAATTCAAAAACGAGATTACCCGTCTCGATGAGAAGCAGAAAACTGCAAAGAGGAAAGGTCCTGCGGCTGATTATTGGGAATTTTCGGTGTGGGTTTGGAAGGAGTGGCCACTGAAGACTGAAGGTCAGTGCATGGTTTCTACTCAAAGTCACCAATCCCTTCTTCTGCTCCTGCTTACGACGAACCGAAGGTTCGGAAGACTTACCCAGTCTCGAGATTTCTCTTAGAAAACGAATGGTCAAAGTCATGCAGGTTGGGAAGTCACTTTGCAACTTGCCAGTAAGGATTCACTTCATTATCAGCGCTACCACGCCGATAAACATCCCGCCTCGGTATATCGTGAAGATTGGGCGGTCATGGCCGAGGAGATCAGCAAAGCGCTCGGATCCTGCTACACCAGCATGGAAGAATGGATTGTGCTCCAATGATGCTGATAACCCGTCAGTGCCAAGATAAGGGCAAAGTTCAAACCCAGTTGAGCTCCGTCCCGGGTCACGGTTTTGTAGGACTAACCTCTCGAAATCATGTTCTCTAATGTTTGGATGTTTGTGATGCAGAAAGAGATGTCGTGTATTAACACGATCTGGCCCATCTTCACAGGTCCAATATTAATGTTGTTTTCTGAAACAATGGTTTCACTGTCACCCCTTATGAACATCGTGGGCATTTTTAAACCTGTTAGACGCGTTGTTAATTGGGGTTCTAAGAATCTATGGTCTCGAGATAACCGACAGTACGGACGTGGAGAGGAAGGTAACATTTTTGAGCGTTTCAAGAAACTAAAGTGAGTGGGGATGACAGAAATACGCGACAAGCAAAAGGGAGAGAAATGTGAAGGGGATTAAGTCCGATCCATCAATTGACTAATGCCTTCAAACGTCCCTGGGATCCAACACCCTTAACCTCCATTACATTAACCAGTTCTTGCGCTTTCCACATTTCCACCAGGTGCTTCGCCTCGACAGGAGGAATACTGGGGTTGGTTGTCCCAACTGTAACGTGCAGCCGGGCCCTGACAGGCCCATCGCCGAGTACCTTCAACCACTCGTTACCAGCTTCGATCGCACTGCCCTCCTTGACCGAAAGGTTCTCCACCGTAAGGACCATAACCCGGTCGTTCCAAACCAAATGCCCAAACCCGAGACCGAACATGGGTGGTGCGCCCTCCTTGAGTAGCTGCGCCGATGCATTCCACAGATCCAGTTCGGTATCCTTGGACTTCATGTGTGTGATTGTGATGTGCGGCCGTGGCGTGACTCGTTTCTTGCTCTTGAGCAATTCCCACATCTTCTTCGCGTCCTCATGGGCTCCCTCAGCACTGAGGACCTGTCCCATGACAGCTTCCAAATCGATCTCGGGAAGAATGCCATAGTACCGCGGGGCGATGGCCTTTTCCTTCGATCCTTCCTTCTCCTTGCCCTTAGAGCTTCCACCATTCTCCTTTCTCACGTCAGTCTGATATTCTATTGCCTTCCGCAAGGCCTCTCCCATCTGCTCGTCTGTCGGCTTCTCCAGCCCAAGCACATCGACGACGCCGTGGACAGCTCTTGCAAGCGCATCCTCGATGCTCTCCTCCAGATCCATCTCAATCACATCGTCCACTTCATTCTGATCCAGCTCTTCAGCCTCATTGATGAACCGCCACACGATTTCTTCATATCCGGTGAGGCTGTCTGGACGAAGGGTCTGGTGGCTCTCTCCCCGGCCAAGGATCCTGTCGCAAGCGATTCGGTGGACAGCCGTCTTCGGGGTGTTCGCGAAAGACCAGTTGAGAGCGACGAGTTGCGGGCGGGGGCGAATTCTCTTCACGGCATCACGAATTCCATCGCGGTGACGAGTCATATGATTGTTCCGGTCTGCGATTACGACATTGTGGGACTCGAAGAGCCCCGCTACGTTCTTGTGGAAGACGTCGGCGGTCTTCTTTGCACGAACATTGTCGCTTTGCGTATGGGCGAAGCCGAAGAGATGTGCGAGGGCAACCGCAATGGTCGTTTTGCCTATAGTAGGGAATGAGAACTTCGTTACTGGGCATACACAAAGAGCCTGACATACCGCAGCCTGGAACCGCAATTGGAACAAGGACTGTTTTCGTCGATTTGGGCCCATGCTGAGGCGGAGGGCTCACAGGACGCACCATCTCAGCGAACTGCTCACCCTCCGGAGTATCTCTCCATTTGAGGTATGCCTTCCTGACGGCAATGATACCGCGGTTGTTCTGATAATCCGCAAACGCCTTGGGGTTGCGCAAGATTTCCTTCTCAACCCAGTTCTTATACCCTAGCGTCTCTTCCCTTTTGAGCCTCGCCTTGGAGATCCTGGCACTAGCGATGTTGCCCTTTTGCTTCGCGCTTAGGAGGGCCTTGGTGATCTCGCGCCAGTCACGGTACATCATATACGGCTCGTCGAATTTGACCTTGAAGAAGAAGCTCGACCCAGGCAGGTAGGGGGGCGTATCGTGTCCCTCCTCATCTGGTCGAGGACCAATGGTGGTGCGGACGACGAACCCCTCGACAGCGACACCATTCCACTTGCCAGTCTTGCTAGCTTCTTCACAGAACTCACGTACTTCCTGGATGGAGTCGATCGTTATCGAATCGGTCTTGATGAACCCCCACTCTCTGGCGAACGCGTCGACTGTGGGCTGCGCCTGCGTGTTGAACTCGCGCCCGTTGACGTTTAGGCCATGCAGATGAAGACCGGTCATCTCTGATGGGATGGGAAGGACGTGCTCCTCGAACGAATCGTCACAAAGTTCTGCTACGGCTGTCCACTTTTTCTCCCAAAGCGTCTGAGCGAGCTGTTCCTTCGTTTTACCTGCAGCCGCAAGATGCTTCTCAAGCCATGCTTCACCAACTTGTGCGTGAGAACGTTCCTGCCCTAGGACTGGACCAAGCGAATGCTTGGAAGTGACGAGAATTTTCTCTGAAGTCAGCGCCGCGATGAAAATAATGCAGCCGTTCGACTTGAGGGTGAGGCAGTACGGTGCGGTCGTATGGCGTTCGATAGCGTGCCACTTTTTGAACAGGCGTCAGTCAAGGGTGGAAAGGGGGAGGGATGCGCTCACGTTGGTCCAAGGAACCTCGCCGATGTTAAAGAATTTGTCATAGCCGCGTGCGACGATCGTATACTTGACGTCGGTACCTTCTGCTTTGTCAGAATTTTCAGTTGTGAAGAGACCACGCGCAAGGGTGGGAAACGGGCTGGGGACGTTATAATATTTGAACTCGTTCATCTTCCAGCTGGTAACCTTGATCGTATTATCTGCGGGTGCTTCATAGTTGGAACTCTTGACGAGTTTTGGGTTCTTCGAAGAGAGCTTGTAAAGAGCTTCTGTCAAGGCTGAAGAATCTGCGGCCATGTTCAAAAGGGAGCGTTGACGACCGAGAGCGTGAAGATGTCGGCGTGAAGGGGGTACTAGGCCCCGTATTAGGAGGGAGAGGAGGTGGGTAAGTCGCGCCAGCTCCATCTTTGGGTGAGGCGCTTTTACGGTCGGGCTAACGTTTGGTCAATACATATTTGGAAACGAGTCATGGGAGTGTAGGAGTATATTACCTGGCGGCTGTCGCGCCAATGGTGACATGAGTCAGATGCTCCGGAGGCGCATGGCGTCGCACACGCTCGTGGCCGTTCGTATGCCGTAGACTATTTCGGTAGAAACCTTGGGCAAGAACTGTAACTGTACTTTTGAGAGAACGAATAGACCATAATTACAAATTGCAATAAGACGTTGGATCCGGATCGATCGGTGGTTCAACCAAACCGCAACAAACACTGGTCATCGATTTGGCCTCGTTCCACCGCCTACCGTCGTCGTCGCCTCGTCGAGTAAATTCACCAAAATGTCCTGGCAAGGTCAGTCTGTACCGATGGACAGTCCGATCTGCTTGCTCATAGAGGCTTCCAGCATATGTAGACGTCCAACTCGTCGGCACTGGAGACGTGACCAAGGCAGCTATCATTAGCCTCGAAACTAAGCAGGTCTGGGCGAAGTCTGCTGTTCTCGAAGTTAGTCTTTCCTTCCATGGCCATCGTCAGATCCCAAGGCGGCGCTGTGGCGCTACACTTGAGACCATTAGCACTCTGACATACGCTGAAATATGCTTTCGTCTTTCATGTACACAGCTCTCATCCGACGATGTCCAACAGCTCGCCACCGCCTTTAACAACCTTGACGCGGTGCGGGCAAGTGGACTGAAAGTCGGTGGCGTCAAGCACCTCTGTCTCAACGCAGATAGTAATAGTATCAGCCTGAAGAGCCTGAAGGATCCCGTCAGTCCAATTCCATCCCACCTCCAGGAATATTACAATTGCCACTGCGACTAGTCATCTGACGCACACTTTCATGTAGTCAGGTGGCGCTTGTTTGTACAAGACCAATAAAATGGTCATTTTCGGCGTTTATTTAGCGCCGATCCAACAAACCCAATGCACCAGCACTGTCGTGAAAGTCGGCGAGTACCTCCGAGATCAACATTTCTAGATCTATAGACTATCGGGTTTAAACGCCCCATTCTTCCCTCTACGAGTTGTAGACAGTCTCTGATTGAGGCAGCGCCGATAAGGGAAGGGAACTGAGCGCATGTGAAACACACAAAGATGACTGAGAATGTGAAATGAACATATTGAAAATCTTTTCTTCCCTGCTTAAATGATCAGTACAAAAATACATCGTATTCGGCCTCCACCAGGTCCAATGTATCTAGCCAGTGACACACCCCAGCCCGTGGGCACCACACCCGACACTCGAACAAATTGTAATGCCATTGGATCCGTCTTCGCAGTTTCTAGATCCAAGGTCGCAAGATCCCAAGTGACTGCATACCGCATTCGATGGCGATCGTTGCACTGCACGCAATTGCAGGTCATAATGCCACCTAAAGTAACAATGGTGCGCCAGTAGGAACACCTTCCATTCCCGAGTCTAACAAGCGGGTTGCTCAGAGGGATGAGGGTGGTCGAGTAGAATGTGGTGAAAAGTGAGGTGAGAATAATATCGGCTGGGCAATTGTGCCGCCTTCTTGGACCGTGTTATATTCTGCACAATAGGTAATTAGATTTGTCTTATCACAAAACGTGAGTAATGTACGCCTACCGGCATTTGCAGGACGCCGAAATGCAAGAGAACAGCCATATCAAGATGATAGATGAGCACACCGTAGTTCATCACACCGTGGCAGTAAGAAGCACAGAAACTTGAGATTGGCAACACAAGGTAATGAGAGGACGAGAGTAATATAAACCGTTAGGGTCATCGACGTGGAGACGATGAGGAGGGGCACAGGCAATATATCCCATGCTGAGAAGAGTGCGGCCGTGTTCTAGGTGAAACCGTGGGGCAACGATTTCAAGCGTCAAGCTTCGGGCGTAGGGAATCCCCTGCCGAACGCAGATCTCGAATTCGCTGCGACCGTGACGATCCCTATATGTTCTGAGTTACTGAGCTCATCCATTACCACATGGCATGACCCGCTCCAAGGTTGTGCACCTTTGTTTCCCAAATCCGACGTTGGAGGCTGGAGTAGACCAAACAAGCAATCCGAAGTCTACCAATTCGTAGTTAAAAAGTTAAAAATGGTAGGAATTTCGTTAGTCGATCATAACACGTTCTGATAGTATTCTTTACAGCCGCCAAAAGCCAAGAAGGTCACGCAGGAAGCCACGGTCTCGCTCGGGCCCCAGGTCGCGGAGGGGGAGCTGGTATTCGGCGTTGCCCACATCTATGCCTCCTTCAACGACACCTTCGTCCATGTCACTGATCTCTCAGGCAAGGAAACCATCTCCCGTGTGACTGGTGGGGTTTTCTTCCTCTCCGCCATATCTCTACATTGCTGACGAGCGATTCGATCTGGCATATCTGCGTGATACCAATAGGTGGCATGAAGGTCAAAGCCGACCGTGACGAGTCCTCGCCCTACGCTGCGATGTTGGCCGCTCAGGACGTTGCTGCTCGATGCAAGGAAGTCGGCATCACCGCCCTTCATATCAAGATGCGCGCCACTGGTGGTACTGGTACCAAGACCCCAGGTCCTGGTGGTCAATCCGCCCTCCGCGCTCTTGCCCGTGCTGGAATGAAGATCGGCCGTATTGAGGATGTTACCCCCGTCCCTACTGACTCGACCAGGCGGAAGGTATGCATTTCGTGGCCACCATCGAGACGTCTTGCTAATGTGTGACTCGTAGGGTGGTCGCCGTGGTCGCCGTTTGTAGATACTCAATCTTGCGGGGGCGCTATGGCGTATCAAAACCAACCTAGTCTAATGCTAGCAGTATGTCCTCTGCATCTCGTCGTGCAATAAATGTCGCGCGCGACACGCAGCAAATCATGCTTCTTGGTGATTTGTCCCGTGGTCGCGCAAGTTCTAACCAACCGATAACCGACCATGACATCCCTACGTATCAGAAAGAGCTCTTTGCTATCCAGCTCACTCGATGTAAGCCTTTGAGCCCGCCACATCTCTATTAAGTCGGTGATAGCAGCCAAGTCACCTTGCTCTGGCGCTCCCTTAACCGCAAAAGCGTTCTACTACTACTTACTTAGAGTAGATCGAAATGCAAAAAAGCGGCGTCGGTGCACGTAGATCGGCAACAGACTACAGCGCGCTTTGGGTTTTGCTACATATTGACAGCGGCCTATTTCGTAGACCTACCATTTATCCAGCTATTCAAACTGTCTGCATACGCCTTAGACTTGGTGTTAGTGCCATATACTCACCCTGAGGTACGGAGTAGCAATAATGTGGGAGAACTTCTCAGTCAGCTTTCAGATGGTCGATGACGGACGTCCTCACTCGCTTTGTGCCCCCCGATAGATTTGTGCGGGCCGCCACTTGGTCACTTCAGTACGTGGGATGGCACTCTGTATTCGCGTGCCCGCGGGTTCTGCACCGTATAATTATGCGGGGATATGAGCAGCAGTCCAGGCAGGCAGGTATGAGAATAGTTTCGTTATTGCCTTTGGGTTTTATTTCACCACGCAAATCACCCAACGTCAATGGCTCTTACTGGTAAGCCGCCTGCTTGCATAACTGCTTCACTTTGGCACAGATAATGCGTCTTTTCAGGACCTCCGTCGTATCACTAACTCACCCCGAGTCTTTACACCGGACTAACCCCTGGACGTCTTGAATCAGTGTCAGCTCCACATCGGTGTTAGAGGTTGTTTACTTTATTCTGTTCAAAGGGTAAGAGATGTACTAACGATAGTGGAGGTACATACCATCACGATCGTCTGGGAGACCTCGATTCGCACGCGACAAAGCGCTCTAAGTTGTCGTTCCCTGGCGCTGAAATTTCCGCTCTCTGCTGACGACTAACTCCATACTGAACATTGCCTTCGAAATCATGTCCCCCTTTCCGTCTTTCGGAAGACGCCAGGCTGGTTGTAGGGCAGATATCAGCCGATCGTCAGTACGAGTGCCATGAGGATGAGAACCATATCTCAGCTTCAAGATGGGGAGTTGATAAACTTCGCTGACCATACCCTGGAATCGCGGGTTATCCTACGGCAAGACAGTGTCGTAAGGTATAGATAGTGTATTGATTCTATCGAGAAGTCACACCTCTCCATAGAGGTGTCTCAGTGACACAACTGCTACGAAGACGAGGTCGACGATGCAGAGGCCTATGAGGAAGTCGGACTCAGTCTGGCGATCGGAAAGTATCATCAAGCTTGTTGCGTTACATGTCTCTGACTGAGCACTGACGAGTTCCTGATTGCACTGGCTTGGTCAGGGGTGTGGGTGAAGGCTGCACACAGACTTGTGAGTGATCCAATTGGACGCTCCAACTCATGGACTGTTAATTAAATACAGCAGACAGTGTCCATAGTGAGTATGAATCATTAACCGGTCAGGCACCACGAGAGGTCCCAACCTGGCATCCGCATCCGCATCGCCATCGTCGACCGGCCTGGATTGTCCCCCGCCTCCGAGTCAGATATCGTCCAGAGAAGTTTCTCTTGCTCTCCACCGACTAATTATCCCCTTTTCTGGCTATCGTTCATCTGGTTCAATACACGAAAGGAGGTCCGTCCCCCCTTGGGGGCAACGACAGGCGCCTGATACCGCAGAAAATCCTCCGAAGGCTGCATAGTGTCCATTAGGCTGGCTTTAAGGTTATCCTCTCCCCCAGCCGACGCAATCTCCCCCTGCTTGTTCTTCCCAAAGCGCACATGGCCACGTGGGTCGTCGACTACGCAATGGAGGTAAGAGTGAACAAACCACCGAGGATGGCCGCGCCCGTTCGTTCACCGGGACTTCATGGGTAGGTTGCATGGCGCGTGCACGTGGTCCCCCACTGCAGACATATTCAACCATACTTGCCTGTGGTAATCCAAAGCGTGGTGTGGCTTGTATGGTAGGGCGGATAGTGGTAATGATGAAAAGATGGTAATGAAGCACTGGTTGAGCGTATACACTAGCCCATGTTGTAAGTGAATACATCGCCGCGGTCGACCCAAAGAAGGTCCTGTGCCAGACATTCGAGTTGGGGTCGTTCCAGGTTCCAAGGCAGTTCTGTCCCTGAATAGGCGAAGTCAATGAGGAGCATAGACCGATGTGGCCACTCCGGGGGGGTGACTCGGTTACACGAGAAGATGGAGAAGCAGCTGGGAGAAATGAGAATGAGGAACAGCTAGGCGGCAACCTTGACTCCCCTGCCTGGGATGGGTAAAGTGACGGTCAGTCGTGGACTGTTGGGCATGGTTGGTCTTCGTATTCTCGATTCCGATGGGGAATGCGCGAAGGATCCGAGGAAATAGAGCCAGGGTGAAGCAGGTACAGTGTACTGCGAGTACCGCAAAGCACTTGCAGACTAGGTCGTGGGTACATTAGCAAGCGCCTGTATAGGCGTAACTTTCTGTGCCCACGCGTATGGCTCGCTAGCATACGGATTCAAATATCGAAACGTGACACCGCACCTGGTGGTAGACACCATGCCATAGGCCAGCCGGAGTAATGAGGTAGTCGCTGAGCATTCGTGTTTATATGTGCTATTGACAGAAAATGAAGATCTGGGAGTGGGCGGCTGGGTAGTGACTTGGGCGTCCCATGGGATCAAAACCAGAAACGTAACACAGCCTGTTAGAGAAAGATGACGAAGTCGGGAATCGAACCCAGGTCTCCGGGTATCTAGCAGCAGCGCTCTAATCACTGAGCCACGTGACCGTTTTTGGGTGAGGAACCATCAACTCAACACAGCCATCCATTAATATTTCTCGGCCAGCTCGGTCCTGGGAAGATATTTGAGAAGGAAGGCGGTCTCTTCCATCGGGCGTCGCTTCGCCAGAAGTACCTCTGTCAATATCGTCAGAGTGATGAAGTAGGTTCAATGAAACGGACACGGTGACACTAGCTGAGTAGATGGGCATGATAGGAGCTACATCAATCCTATTGACTTTATAACCCCGACGGGGATTCCGCGTCCGTCGCTGGCCAGAAGCTATTGAAGTGAATTTACTAATGCAAACATGAGCTGGAAGGGTTTAGCGAAGGGATTTTCTGGGCGAGGGATTGGGACAGAAAGGACTGGGTGGCGTTCAGCAGCCATCTGAACGGCAGTGAAGCTGAGTAGTGATGATGACCAAAGGGAAGCCAGAGCCATTTCTTCACCTCTGCTCGTAGTGATGCAGAGGTGCAGCTGGCAATGTACCGCACCCATATATTCAACCAGTTTGCAGCGATGCTAATCGCCCGTGACCGACAAATTTGACAGGAAGCAGTGAAGGCGCGGTGGAAGACGACACACTCTTAAGTCTATGGTTGTATTACGACACCCCCTAATCCGCCATATAGATGACTGAGTTGATGAGAGAGAGAGAGGTCTATCTGTCCAAGGTAACAGGTACTTACGGGACCAAGTGGCGCGGCGCAAGGCAGCCTGCAGTAAAGCCAGGTTCGCAACTGCCGGAAGCGCAAAACATCTGGAATGGAGCGATGGTCAATGGTTTCAATGAGGACGTCAACCGAAGTACAGACTGGGGGGCTGAATAAGGAGTTTGGAAAAGCTTAGGACGCGGGACCCCAGACCGTCGCCTTGCTGGGGTGATGCTTGTTTTTGTATTGACCTTACCCCGGACCCTCGAGTGGCCTTATCGGCAATGAAAGTAAAGAAACATTAGCGATTGCAACTTTTCCTGAACTAAAGTGATAAATAAACGTATCAAAGCGGAGGTAAAAAAGCGGAGGTAAAAAAGCGGAGTTAAAAAAGCGGTAAGTGACAGCAACAGAAGGCAGGGGAGTTTGGACCGCGAACAGGGCTAAGTGTTTGAACGCAATTATTCGATTTGAGGTCAAGCCCAACAAGTGTCTGGGGTCCCAGTCCAATTCTCTGACAGTACGAAGGGAATACTGTCAGATAACCATTCCCAAGACAAGACAAATACACGTAGCCGAGCCATCCGAGCCCAGTAGATGCCTCCTCTTTATATTTCTATATTTCCACCGCGGCCGGCGGGGTGTTTTCTAATTCTCCGTTCCATGCCTATACTATATCCCGAGTCTGAACGGGACCGGTACCACTCAAGCGTGATACATCACACTATAGAACGGGTATAAATGCTCTGTCTGCATGCTCGATTTCCCTTCCAGCCACCTCGTCACCGGTGCGTTAAACGCGGCTTCCCGCTCCTCATTTTTTGTCAAGTAGCTATCGTTATTGACTCCCCACGACTTCTTTCAGCAGTCTCGTGGCCTTCTTGGGCAGCCTCCGTGACCTTCTCGAGGGGTAAGCGTTGCTGACCTATAGACCTCACAGGGACCACGCGTAGAATTGAAGTTGCGCTATGGAGAATCAAGTGGACACACAGCAACCACCTCCCCATGTTGTCGACTACTGGTTTGACTGGTTTAGACCCTCCTTCGATCCTACATCAGAGAATCCCTTGAATGCAACAAGTTCCCCGTTCCAACTCCCGCGATTTGATAGTACATGTTATGTAAGTTCATGGCTACCCATTCTATGTCGTGGGACCTTCTGTTTCCTCCGAGGGGTATTTCTGATGGGTTCCCATTAGCCCGTCTCTGGAACCGCAAATGTTGAGACAAGTTCCCTTGAAAGCCCTTTGGTTTCCAGTGTTGAATCCCAAGGGACATCTGTACCCCACCCTTCTCCCGCACATCAAGTCAATCGCCGGCGAGGGCAACCTCGCGGAGTGGCACGCCACCAACCTCGTATTACCCGTGAACGGCAAAGGTCGACCAGGAGAGTCTATGACCAGCCTGGAAAGAAGCCAGCAGCCGAGCACGAGCCTGATCCTCTCAAGCTGGAAACGTTGTGCCGGCTGCGTGGCGGGACGGAATTCGCCTGCCAGTGGATTCCCAGAGTCTTCAAGGGTGGAGTTACTCTGGAAGCTCTGGTTCGTCGTCTCAAGCTCACCGAGATCGAGAATATGAAGTTCCAGGGAGGCTTCGAGCCTCGTCTGGCATATGATGGATTTCTGCAGAAGCTCGAGGATGGGTTTGAGTGCTGCCTTTGCACTGTCGATAAGAGGGTCTGGTGGGTGAATAAGAAGGATTCTGTGCGCCATTTTCGGAAATTTCACTTTGGGTTGGCTGATCAGTGCATCACTTGGTGAGTCATTTATCGTCCCTTTCGAGGCTCTCTGATCAGCTTGGGCTTCTCCCATAGCCACAAGAGCGTTTGTTCAACCGGAGACATGAACAGCCACCGTTGTGGTCCTTCACAGGGCCCAGCCACTCCTGTTATGTACAAGCTCTTCAGTCAGATAATCGACTTGATTCACTGGCCCAATTCCTCTGTTCCAATCCTGGCTCCGTCCACTTTACTCTAGAGCAGGTCCCGTTTCACTTCAATACTCAGCGTTAAAGTCAGATAATACTGTTAGAATGCGGTTGCAAGGTGGAGGAGCCGAACGGAAAAGGGGTAGATGGGGATGGGGTCTTTCCCAAGGTTTCACCAAGGGACGCTGTAGAGTAAAGTGGACGGAGCCAGGATTGGAACAGAGG
>Ga0307513_10004052_pt1 | contig 19647 bp, 15 predicted proteins | sample 15_EM_MG_FD_202174 | JGI IMG/M metagenome (GOLD analysis project Ga0307513, IMG submission 202174) | Populus trichocarpa ectomycorrhiza microbial communities from riparian zone in the Pacific Northwest, United States - 15_EM | ecosystem: Host-associated > Plants > Roots > Unclassified | place...
CGTTCCCGATTCCGGCCGGCTGCTCCGAGCATCCGCTCGGCGGCCTCGGCTTCGTCGCCTTCGCCGAAGAAGTGCGGGCGCAGGAAGCCGAACTCGGCTTCCAGTTCGACTACATCGTCGTCTGCTCCGTCACCGGCAGCACGCAGGCCGGCATGGTGGTCGGCTTCGCGGCCGATGGCCGCGCCGAGCGCGTGATCGGCATCGACGCGTCGGCCAAGCCCGAGCAGACCCATGCGCAGATCCTGCGCATCGCGCGCCACACGGCCGAGATCGTCGAACTCGGGCGCCCGATCGCAGCCAGCGACGTGGTGCTCGACACCCGCTACGGCGGCCCCGAATACGGCCTGCCGAACGAAGGCACGCTCGAAGCCATCCGCCTGTGCGCGCGCCAGGAAGGCATGCTGACCGACCCGGTGTACGAGGGCAAGTCGATGCACGGCATGATCGACAAGGTCCGCCGCGGCGAATTCCCGGCCGGCTCGCGCGTGCTCTACGCCCACCTGGGCGGCGTGCCGGCGCTCAACGCCTACAGCTTCCTGTTCCGCAACGGCTGACCGCCGCTTATCGCGACCCTGCCAAGCAGGAGTCGCAACGGCAGCGCGTGCCGAGCCCACGCCGCTGCCGATCAATGCTGAGGACGCGCTCATCCTGGGACGAGGCTTCGCCATGACTGGCGAGGCCTTCGTTCATTCCAACCGCGGCCGTTGTCGGCCGCCACCGAACTGGATCACAGTGATGAAACCCAACCTCGCTCTTCTTGCGGCCCTGTCAGCGCTATCGGCCGCCGTACTGCCGTGGAGCGGCGCCCACGCGCAAGGCTACCCATCCAAACCCGTCACGCTGGTCATTCCGTTCCCGCCCGGCGGCGCGACCGACATCGCCGGCCGCCTGATCGGCAAGAAGCTCGGCGAACGGCTCGGCCAGCCGGTGGTGATCGAGAACAAGGCCGGCGCCGGCACCATCATCGGCGCCGCCTTCGTCGCCAGCGCGCCGGCCGACGGCTACACGCTGCTGGTCAGCTCGGGCTCGACCTTCACCGTCAACCCGGCGCTGAACCCGAAGCTGCCGTACGACCCGGTGAAGAGCTTCGAGCCGATCGGCCTCGGGACCCGCGTGCCGCTGATCCTGATCGCCAACCGCAGCGTGCCGGTCGACAACCTGAAGCAGCTCATCACGGCCGTGCGCGCCGCGCCCGACAAGTACGTCTACGGCTCGTTCGGCAGCGGCACCACCGCCCACTTCGCCGGCGAACTGATGTGGAACGCGACCGGCATCAAGCTCGCCCACATCCCGTACAAAGGCAGCGCCCCGGCGATGAGCGACCTGATCGGCGGCCAGATCCCGTTCGCAGTCGACACCGTGACGGCGGCACTGCCGCAGTTGAAGGCCGGCAAGATCAAAGCCATCGCGGTGACGAGTGCGGCGCGCGCGCCGCAGCTTCCCGACGTGCCGACCGTCGCCGAAAGCGGCTTCACGGGTTTTGCCGCCGATTCGTGGCTCGGCCTCTTCGCGCCGCGCGGGCTGCCGGCCGACGTGCGGGGCAAGCTGCAAAAGGCGTTCGCCGAAACGATGGCCGATACCGAGTTGCGCGAGAAGCTCATCGCCGGCGGGCAGCAGCCGGGTTATGAAACGCCTGCGGCGCTGGCGAAACTCATCGACGAAGAACTGCCGCGCATGCGCGCGATTGCGCAGCGTGCGAACATCCGGCCGGAATGAGCATGGCCAACGACAACGACCTGGTATCACGATCGGCAGTCGAGCTGAGACGCCTGATCGGCAGCCGGCAGATCTCGCCGGTCGAACTGCTCGAAGCCTGCATCGCGCGCATCGAGGCGGTGAATCCATTCGTCAATGCCGTCACCGCGACCTGCTTCGAACGGGCTCGCAGCGAAGCACTGGCCGCCGAGCGCGCGGTCCTCGATGGCAAGCCGCTCAGCCTGCTGCACGGGCTGCCGCTCGGCGTGAAGGACCTCGAAGCCACCGAAGGCCTGCTGACCACGCTCGGCTCGGCGCTGTACCGCAACCACGTACCCGCCGCCGACAACCTGCTCGTCGCGCGGCTGCGCGCTGCCGGCGCCATCGTCGTCGGCAAGACCAACGTGCCCGAACTCGGCGCCGGCGCGAACACCCGCAATGCGGTCTGGGGCGCCACCGGCAACCCGTTCGACCCGCGCCTGAACGCCGGCGGTTCGTCGGGCGGCTCGGCGGCAGCGCTGGCCTGCGACATGCTGCCGCTGTGCACCGGCTCCGACACGGGCGGGTCGCTGCGGATCCCAGCCGCGCTGTGCGGCGTGGTCGGTTTCAGGCCATCGCCGGGCGTGGTGCCGAGCGTTCGCAAGCTGCTCGGCTGGACGCCGCTGTCTGTCGTCGGGCCGATGGGGCGCAGCGTCGCCGATGCCTGCCTGCAGCTCGCGGCATCCGCCGGCGCCGCGGTCGGCGACCCGCTCAGCTACCCGCTGGCTGCAACGAGCTTCCTCGAACCGCCACTGGCGGACCTGGGCGCCTTGCGCGTCGGCTGGACCGAAGACTTCGGCGCCTGCGATGTCGACCCGGCGATCCGCGCGGTCTTTCGCCGCAAGGTCGGCGCGATCAAGCACCTGTTCCGAAGCTGCGACGAACTGAACTTCGAACTCGGCGATGCGCATCGCTGCTTCGACGTATTGCGCGCCGAAGCCTTCGTCGCCGGCACCCGCGAGGCCTACGAAAAAGACCCGGCGAGCCTGGGCCCGAACACACGCGCCAACTACGAGATCGGCGCTGGCATGAGCCTGCTCGACAGCGCCTGGGCGCAGGCTGAGCAATCGCGAATCCTCGCCTGCTTCACCGCCACGATGGCCGATTGCGACCTGATCCTCGCGCCGACGACGCCGGTCTCGCCGTTCCCGTGGACCGACCTGTACGCCGACACGATCGACGGCAAGCCGCAGGCCAACTACTACCGCTGGCTGGCGCTGACGTACGTGACGACCTTGACCGCCTTGCCGTCGCTGAGCCTGCCATGCGGCGTCGACCACAAGGGTTTGCCGTTCGGGCTGCAGATGGTCGGCCGCTTCCGCGACGACCATCGTCTGCTCGGCGCGGCGGCGGCGCTGGAGCAGGCGTTCTCGATGTCCAATTCGCTGCGCCGGCCGCGCCCGCCGATCGACCGCCTGGCCGCCGTCGAGCCGGCGTTGACGTCGATCGTCAGCGCGCCGCCGTTCGGCGGGGCTGCCGCGCCGTCGGCGACTTCGGCAGCTTGATGTCGGAGGCCCGGCGGGCCACGCCGTCGACCAGCAACTGCATCACCGCGCGCGCCATGCCGTCGAGCTCGCCCGGCATCGTCGACGCCAGGATGCCGTCGGCATGCAGCGACGCGAGGCCGTGCGACATCGACCAGCCGGCCAGCGCGACCTGCTGCACGTCGGCATTGCCGATCAGCCCGGCCGCCTTGCAGGCGGCGACCGCGTCGATCAAGACGCTCAAGGCCTCGTGCCCGGCGAGCATCAGATCCGGGTGCGCCGACTTGTCGCATTCGGGGCCGAACATCAGCCGGTAGACCGCCGGCTGGTCGGCGCCGAAACGCACGTAGGCCAGGCCGACCGCCAGCAGGCCGGCCATCGCATCGGGCGCGGCGCGGCGCGCGCCGTCAGTCCGCCGCGCCAGTTCGCGGAAGCCGCGGGCCAGCACCGCGGCGAGCAAGGCCTCGCGGTCGGCGAAATGGCGGTACGGCGCGGCAACGCTGACGCCGGCCGCCTGTGCCGCGGCGCGCAGGGTCAGGCGCGCGCTGCCGCCGGCTTCGACGAGCTGCTGCGCCGCATCGACCAGGGCGCGCGCCAGGTCGCCGTGGTGGTAGGCGGTCTTCGCCTTGACCTTGGCGCGGGTTCGCAATGCCTTGCTCGTCTTGGCGACTGCCATGTTGACAAGCATAACATCGCGTTCTATGCTCATGTTAACGGCGACAACATCAGACAAACATCAGACGAATCACACCAGGAGCTCGACATGCACTCGACGCAACGCCACCGTCCCGACGCCACCGCCGACGACCCGCAGTTCGGCCGCATCGCCGCGCTGCTGATCGGCACCGGCGCTTTCGGCGTCATCGTCACCAGCGTCTGCTACGCGCTGGCCGGGGCTGACGCCGCCATGCCCGGCGGCAGCACCAGTGTCGATGCCGCGCGCGCTGCCACCGCGGCGGCTTCAGGCTGGATGCGAGCGGCTGGCCTGGCCGGCATGCCGAGCGACGTGCTGCTGGCGGTCGGCGCGCTGATGATGGCCGCCACCCAGCGCGGCCCGGGCGCGGCGGTAGCGGTTGCCGGCTGGCTGGCGCTGGCGATCGCCGGTGCGCTGTTCATCGTCGTCGATGCGATGGTCGCGATGGTCTTGCCGCCGCTGGCCTTGCTGCCCGGCGCCGAGGCCTACAGCGGACTGCGCTCGCTGTTCGAGGTGCTGTTTGCGATCGGTGCCTGGGCGGCCGGCGCCGGCGCGCTGGCCGCCGCCTGGTCGGCGCGTGGGCCCGAATACCGCTGGCCCGCGGCGCTGTGGCTGATGCGCGCGGCCGGCATCATCGGCCTGCTGGCGAACACCGCTTTCCTGCTCGGGCTGCCGGGTGCGCGGCTGATCGGCATCGGCGTCGCCGTGCTCGCGCTGGCTCTGCTGGCCTTGTCGCTGTCGGTCTACTCGGCCAGCCGCGCCCGCATCGCGCCGATCACCGCTTTGTAGTCGGGCTGCCCGAAGATCGCGCTGCCGGCAACAAAGGTGTCGGCTCCGGCGTCGGCGGCGCTGCGGATGTTGTCGACCTTGATGCCGCCATCCACTTCGAGCCGGATGTCGCGCCCGCTGGTATCGATGATCTTGCGCGCGCGCTCGAGCTTGCGCAACGCCGTGGCTATGAAGCTCTGGCCGCCGAAGCCCGGGTTCACGCTCATGATCAGGATCAGGTCGACCTTGTCGATGACCCATTCCAGCAGATCGAGCGGCGCCGCCGGGTTGAACACCAGCCCGGCCTGGCAGCCTTCGCCCTTGATGAGCTGCAGCGTGCGGTCGACATGCGCGCTGGCGCCCGGGTGAAAGCTGATCAGGTCGGCGCCGGCCTGGGCGAACGCGGTGGCCAATGCATCCACCGGCTGCACCATCAGGTGCACGTCGATCGGCACCGTGCAGTGCTTGCGCAGCGACTCGCAGACCATCGGCCCGAAGCTCAGGTTCGGCACGTAGTGGTTGTCCATGACGTCGAAGTGGATCCAGTCGGCGCCGGCGGCGATGACCTCGCGCACCTCGTCGCCGAGGCGGGCGAAGTCGGCCGACAGGATGCTGGGCGCGATGCGGTACGTGGTCATCAAGGCATTCTAGAAGCGCTGCCTACAATGACCCGATGGCCAAACCCGAGTTCAGCTGCGAGGTTCGCGCGCAGTACCTGGCAGAGCAATCGCAGCCTCCCGAAGGCCCGTTCGCTTTCACCTATACGGTGACGATTCGCAACAGCGGCGACGTGACGGCGCAGCTCGTCGCGCGCCACTGGGTCTTCACCGACGCCAACGGCCATGTCGATGAAGTCCGCGGGCTGGCGGTTGTCGGCCACCAGCCCTTGCTGAAGCCCGGCGAGAACTTCGAATACACGAGCTGGGCGCGAATCGCCACCCCGCACGGCCAGATGCGCGGCACCTATTTCTGCATGACCGAAGACGCACGGCCGTTCGACGCCGAGGTGCCGGAGGTCCAGCTGGTCTTTCCCGGGCTTCTTCACTAGCGAACAATGACCTCGCCCTGGGACCTGACGGCGCTCGTCAACGCCGCCGATCCGAAGGCCGGGCTTGCCGAACGCCACCTGTGGCTGGTGCGGCTGATGGAGTGGCTGCGCCACGCGCCGGCCGAAAGCCCGGCCGCCGAGCCGCGAACGCCGCTGCCGGTGCTGCGCCTGCGCCATCTGCTGAACCTGCTCGACGGCCACCCCTTGATCCGCGAACGGGTGCGCGGCATCGTCGGCTGCTTCTGGCGCGAGGTCGACGCGGCGGCCTTGTTCGCCGACTTCGGCTTCAGCGCCCGGCTGTCGCTGTTCAGCGAAGTCGCGCGGCGCGTCCGCTTGCAGTGGATGCCCGGCACGCCGGAAACCACCGACCTGGCCGAGCTGTTCCAGTTGCTGTTCGACGCCGAAGACGCGAGCTGGGTCGAGGCCATCGACGGCCCGCTGCTCGAACGCGCGGCCGCGCTGCTGGCGCCCGAGCCGGCGAACACGTGGCGGGCGACGATGCTCGACGCGATCACGATCCTCGTCAGCGCCGTGCATGCCGGCGGCTATTCGCCGCCGCTGCGCCGGCGGATGGACCGCGCGCAACTCGCCGACGAGCCTTTCCGGCAGTTGACCCGCGCCGCCGAAGGCGTTCGCACCGCCGTGCTCGAAGGCCGGCACGACGACGCTTTGCGCGAAGCGAGCTACCTGCGCGCGCTGCTCGACGCCTGCCGGCGCGCCGCCGCCAGCGTGACGGGCCATCTCGAGGAATACGGCGTCTCGGTCGATATCGTGTTCGAGCTCGACCAGGTGCGCGAACGCAGCTTGCGGATCGAAGCATTGCTCGACTGCGTGCTGTCGCCGGCGGCGCTGCCCGAACTGCAGCACCTCGTGATGCAGCTGCTGCACGTCGCCGGCGAACAGCGCGGCCTGCGCGCGCTGCTCGCCCGCCACTACTCGCTGTTGGCGCGCCAGGTCGCCGAGCGCAACGCCGAAAGCGGCGAGCACTACATCACCCGCGACCGCCGCGAATACCGTGCGATGCTGAAGCGCGCCGGCGGCGGCGGCGCGGTGGTCGCCGGCACCACCTTCGTCAAGTTCGCGATCCAGGCGCTCGGCCTCAGCGCGTTCTGGGCCGGCGTCTTCGCCGGCGTCAACTATGCCGGCAGCTTCGTCATCATCATGCTGCTGCATGGCACCTTGGCCACCAAGCAGCCGGCGATGACGGCGCCGGCTCTCGCCCACACACTGGCGGGCGGTGTCGAAGACGAAGACATCGAAGTCTTCGTCGACCGCGTCGCGCAACTGATCCGCTCGCAGGCCGCCGGCATCTTCGGCAACCTGGTGGTCTGCGGGCCGCTGGTGCTGGCGATCCAGCTCGTCTGCGGGGCTGTCTTCGGTGCGCCGCCGGTCGGCGCGAAGGATGCCCAGTACACGCTGCACGCGCTGACGTTGCTCGGCCCGACCGCACTGTTCGCGGCCTTCACCGGCGTGCTGCTGTTTGCCAGCTCGCTGATCGCCGGCTGGGCCGAGAACTGGTTCGTCTTCCACCGTCTGGACAGCGCGATCGCCTGGAACCCGCGCTTCGTCGCGCGCCTGGGCCGGCAGCGCGCGCAGCGCTGGGCGCTCTGGTGGCGCCACAACATCTCGGGGCTGGCGGCCAACGTCTCGCTCGGGCTGATGCTCGGCCTGCTGCCGTCGCTGTTCGCCTTCATCGCATTGCCGATCGAAGCGCGCCACGTCACCTTGTCGACCGGCCAGCTGGCCGCCGCCGCCGGCGCCCTGGGCTGGCCGGTGCTGCGCGAGGCGGCCTTCTGGTGGTGCCTGGCCGGCATCGCGGTGACCGGCGTGCTGAACCTGACGGTGAGCTTCTGGCTCGCCTTCAAGGTCGCCTTGCGCTCGCGCGGCATCAAGCTGCGCGAACGTGAACGCATAGCCGCGGCGATCCGCCTGCGGCTGCGGCGAGCGCCGTTGTCGTTCATCGTGCCGCCGCGCGATGCAAGCGTGAGATAGACACGCGACGATTGCGCGCTTGCCGTCGCTTCCCTCGGCGCGGCACCGCACGCTCGAGAACGCCTGCCTACAGTCGCTGCCAACAACACGTTGGGACGGTCAGCACACATGAGCACCTCTTCAGGCATAGGCCTGGCCCTGGCCGCGGCTGGCGCGATCGCCAGCATTCCGGCAAGCGCCGCGCCGGTAACCTTCACCCAGACCGTGAGCCTCGGCGCCGTGCTCGACGGCACCGCGACGACGCTGAACTTCGACGTCGGCAGCTTCCTGGCGGGTTCGGGCTACAGCGCCGGCGACGTGGTCGGCGGCGACATCTCGGTGTTCGGCTTCTCCGATGCCAGCTACGGCGCGGCCCAGGCCAGCCCGTACAGCGGCTACCAGCAGACCGGCTCGCCTGCGCACACCGCCTACTACAGCTACTACGTCGGCGGCGGCAGCTCGTGCAGCTGGTGGAGCTGCTACTACTATCCGGGCTACTACGTGTCGGGCGCCTACACCATCTACGACGTCGAAGAGACACGCTACCGCGACATCAACCACATCGACGCGGTGGCCGACGAGCTGCGCATCAGCGCCGGCGCCGCCAGTGCCACCGGTCAGGTGAGCAACACCACCAGCAGCGTCGGCGGCTACGGCGGGGCCTGGTACGACGGCAACTACTGCCGCTATGTCGACGGCAACGGCAATTGCAGCTGGGACTACCGCTACAGCCGCGAGCGCGACGTCTACCAGGCGATCGCCGGCAACCTGCAGTCGTCGCTCAGCTTCGACGCCGTCGCGCTGGGCGACATCGCCGCCGACGGCCTGTTGGCGATCGGCATGGAAGCCTCTCGCGGCCATGTCACGCTGAACTCGCTGACCGTCAATCTGCAGGTCGAGCGCAGCGCCGCGGCCGCCGTGACCGTCCCTGAACCGGCCGGGCTGGCGCTGACCGGCGTTGCGCTCGCGGCGGCGTTGGTCGCCGGCCGCCGCCGCCGAACCCGCCACGCCGATGACGACAAGACCTGATCCGTTCGCCGCCAACCCGGCGGCGCCATTGCGGATCGAAACGCTGTCCAGCGGCTGCCCGGTGCTGGTGGTCGACGACTTCTACGTCGACCCGCTGGCGGTGCGCGCCTGCGCGCTCGACGGTGCTTTCGACAGCTCGCTGGCGATGTACCCCGGCGTGCACAGCGCGATCGAGCCGGCGGCTTCGCGCGCGCTGCGCGAAACGCTGGCCAGGCTGGTCGGTGTGCTCGCCCATGTCGGCTGCCGGCCCGAACACATCCACGTCGACTTCTCGCTCGTCACGACGCCGGCGCGCGAGATGCTGGCGATGCAGAAGCACCCGCATGTCGACGGCGTGCCGCTGGCCGGCGTGGTGTACCTGAACCCCGACTTCGAGGTCGGCACCAGCTTCTTCCGGCATCGGCCGCTAGCCATGGCCTTCGTCCGCAGCGACGCCGACCGCCAGGCCATCGGCAGCTGGATGGCGGCGAACGGCCAGCTCGCGCAGCCCGCCACCTACGCCGTTGGCGACGACCAGGTCTGGGAACATCTGCACACGGTGGCCGGCCGCTTCAACCGGCTGGTGATGTACCCCGGCACCGCTTTTCATTCGATCGCGATGCAGGACGTCGCTCAGCATCTGTCGCTGGCTTCGGCGCGGCTGACGCAGCGCCTGTTCATCAACCAGCTCGGCAGCGTCTAGGAAGTCGTTCATGGTCCCCTATCGTTCGGTACTGGTCGTCGGCGGCGGTACCGCCGGCTGGCTGGCCGCGGCCTTCCTGCAGCGCACGCTCGGCGCCGACCCGGCGCAGCCGGTGCGGATCCACCTCGTCGAATCGAAGGAGATCGGCACCATCGGCGTCGGCGAGGCCACCGTGCCGACCTTGCGCCAGATGATGCGGGTGCTCGGCATCCCCGAAGCGGCCCTGTTCACGCAGGCCGACGCGACCTTGAAGAACGGCATCCGCTTCGTCGGCTGGCGCCAGGGCGGCAATGCCGCGAGCGACCGCTTCGACCACCCCTTCGACCCGCCGCTGGCGATGGAGGGCTACTCGTCCATGGTCCACTGGCTGAACCTGAAGCAGCGCGGCCTGGTCGACCAGGCCTACGGCGATTGCGGCTCGGTGCAGACCGCCCTCTTCGACGGCTGCCAGTCGCCGAAGCTGATGAACTCGGCGGCCTTCGACGCGCCGGTGCCGTACGCCTACCACCTGGACGCGCTGAAGCTCGCCGCCTTGCTGCGAACCACGGCCGTGGCGCGTGGCGTGACGCACAGCATCGGCGACGTGACCGGCGTCGAGACCGATGAATCGGGCATCCGCGGCGTGCAGCTCGCCGATGGCAGCCGCCTGGAGGCCGACCTGTTCGTCGACTGCACCGGCTTCGCCTCGTTGCTGATCGGCAAGGCGCTCGATGTGCCGTGGGTCTCGTACGCCGACTCGCTGCTGTGCGACCGCGCGCTCGCCTGCCCGCTGGGCCATGCGAACGAGCGCGCGCCGCTGCGCAGCTACACCACCGCCACCGCGCAGGAAGCCGGCTGGACCTGGGAGATCGACCTGCAGTCGCGCCGCGGCACCGGCTACGTCTACTCGTCGCGCCATTGTTCGGACGACGAAGCATTGGCCACCTTGCAGCGCCTGCATGACAGCGAACAGGGCGGCAAACATGGCGACAACCGGCGTCTCGCCGACCCGCGCCTCTTGAAGATGCGCATCGGCCACCGGGCTCGGATGTGGGAGAAGAACTGCCTGTCGCTGGGCCTCGCCTCGGGCTTCATCGAGCCGCTCGAATCGACCGGGATCTACCTGGTCGAGCAGGCGCTGCAGATGTTCCTCGACTACCTGCCCGCCGCGCCCGGGCAGACTGCAGCCCAAGCCAAGTACAACGCGCTGATGGGCGACCTGTACGACGAACTGCGCGACTTCGTCGTGCTGCACTACGTGGTCTCGATGCGCCGCGACACGCCGTTCTGGCGCGACGTGACCGGCGGCGTGCCGGTGCCCGAGTCATTGGCCGGGCTGCTGGCGCTGTGGCGCGAGAAGGTGCCGCACACCACCGACCTGAACCGGCGGATGTCGCTGTTCGGCGCCAACAACTACTTCTTCATCCTCGCCGGGCTGAACCGGCTGCCCGAAGCCGGCATCGCGCAGGCGCGCCACATCGCGCCCGAAAGCAGCCGGCGCGTGCTCGACCACCTGGCGCGCCTGCGCACGATGGCACGCGCGCAATCGCCGACGATGCGCGACTACACGCAGAAGATGCGGGCCGCTTTGGGCAACGCGCCGAAGGCAGTGGCCGTCGCCGGCTGACGCCTTCAGGCTCGATCGTCGGGCGCCGGCGGCTCGCCGCTTCGGCGGCCGGAGAACATCGTCCACCAGACGATGAAGACCAGCAGCGCGAGCGCGGCCAGGGCCTCCAGCACAATCAGCCACATGCCTTGGACTTTCTCGTTGCGACGCGGTCTTGGGTCGGCGTTGATTCTAGGTTTGCTCAGCAGCTGCGCTTCGCCGCCGGCCGGCCCGCCGCCGGCACCGCCGACACCCACCGCGCCGGCGCCGCCGCCGGCCGCGCTGCCCTCATTTCCGGTCCCCGCCGAGGCCTTCGAACGAGCCCGCGCCCGCTGGATTCCGGCCGACTGGGCCGACTTGCCCGGCTGGGCCGACGACCGCGTCGCCGAGTTCTGGCCGGCCTTGCAGAACAGTTGCACGCGGCCGGCCGCCGGCTGGGCCGAGCTCTGCGCGCGCGTGCTGCTCGACCCGCCGGCCGATGAAGCGGCCGCGCGCCGCTGGTTGAGCGCCTGGCTGCGGCCGTGGCGAGTCGAAGGGCTGGACGGCGTCGCCGACGGCCTGATCACCGGCTACTTCGAGCCGCTGATCGAGGCCCGCCGCACGCCGCGCGACGGCTACCGCGTGCCGCTGCACGGCGTGCCGCCCGAACTGGCGACCCAGCGCTGGACGCGCCAGCAGCTCGACACGCTGCCGGCTGCGATGAACGCGTTGCGTGGCCGCGAGATCGCCTTCGTCGCCGACCCGCTGGATGCGCTGGTGCTGCAGATCCAGGGTTCGGGCCGGCTGCGTTTCACCGAAGCCGACGGCTCGCAGCAGACCGTGCGACTGGCCTTCGCCGGCCACAACGACCAGCCCTACCGCTCGGTCGGCCGCTGGCTCGTCGAGCGCGGCGAGATGAGCCTCGAGGCGGCCTCGTGGCCGGCAATCAAGGCCTGGGCGCGCCTGAACCCGAAGCGCGTGCAGGAGATGCTGTGGGCCAACCCGCGGGTGGTCTTCTTCCGCGAAGAGCCGCTGCCCGACTTGAGGCTGGGCCCGCGCGGCGCGCAGGGCGTCCCGCTGGTGCCGGGGCGATCGATCGCGGTCGACACCGGCAGCGTGCCGTATGGCACCCCCGTCTGGCTCGACACCACCGAGCCGCTGTCGAACACGCCGCTGCGCCGGCTGGTGATGGCGCAGGACACCGGCAGCGCGATCGTCGGCGCGGTGCGCGCCGACTACTTCTGGGGCTGGGGCGACGACGCCGAAGCGCGGGCCGGGCGCATGAAGCAGCCACTGCGCGTCTGGGTCTTGTGGCCGCGCTGGCAGCGGCCAGGGTAGGCGCGGCCGGCCGCAAACTCAATCTCTCTCAAGCAACAACCGTCCGGTTCGACCCCTGCGCGCGCGCCTCGGCCAGCGCGCCTTCCGCGCGCGCCAAGGTCTGCGTGACGGTCTCGCCGGCGTGGTGTTCGGCAAGGCCGGCCGACAGCGTGACCCGCAGCGATTCGTCGGTGCTCGCGACGCGCGACTGGGCAACGCTGTCGCGCAGGCGGTCGAGGCCGCCGCGCGCCAGCGCCGCGCGGGTGTCGGACATCAGCAGCACGAAACGTTCGCCGGTCCAGTGGGCCAGCATGTCGGCGACGCGGACGAAGCGCAGGCTTTCCTGCGCCACGCCGCGCAGCAGTTGGTCGGCGCCGCCGGGGCCCAGCCGCTCGGCCTGGTCTGCGAAGTGGTCGATCTCGAGCACCGCGATGCAGAAGCTGTGGCCCGAACGCACGCAGCGCTGGTGCTCCTGCTCCATCAGCTCTTGCAGGTGAAGGCGGTTGATCAGCCCGGTGAGCTCGTCGCGGGTCGCGAGTTCGCGGATTCTCACCAGCGCCGCGCGCAGTTCGGCGCGCTGCTGGCGCGCGCGCTGGCGCAGGCGGGCCAGGCGTGCGGCGAGGATCGACACCGCCGGCATCATCGTCGCCACCATGATGAAGTGGCCGAGTTCGATCACCGGCGGGTACTCGCGCGGCCGCAGCCAGGCCATCAGCGCCATCGTCAGGCCGAACACGAGCACCGCGAACAGGCTGGCGCGCGCCATCTGGCGCGGCGTGGCGCCGAACATGCCGAACATCAGGATCACCATGACGATCGGGAACACGCCGCCGCGGCCGGCGCCGACCACCGCGTAGGCGAGCGCGCCGCTGGCGATGGCGTAGCCCATCTGCAGCATCCCCAGCGAGGGGTCGGCCCAGCGCCGCGACCAGCCGCTGCGGATGAGCACGAGGACGGCGACCATGCCGCCGAGCGAGAGCACCGTCCAGACCCAGACGCCGAGCGCCGACGCGACGCCGACCCAGACGAAGTAGTGCATCGCCAGCACGCCGGCGGTCAACAAGCCCATCGCCAGCAGCGCGTGCAGCAAGCGCTCGCGCTGCATGGGTTCGGTGGTCAGCAGCGCGTCGTACAAGCGGCGCATCGGGCCTTTGGCATCGGGTTCCGGAAGGCCACGAGAGTAGCGCACTCGGCTTGCGGCCGGCAGCCGCCCGGGCTCAGGCTCGGGCTCGGACCTGGGCGCGGACCTGGGCGCGGGCTCAGGCGGTGCAGAGCGTGCGGTCGCGGCCGGCCGCCTTGGCGCGGTACATCGCGGCGTCGGCGCGTTCGATGGCGGGCTCCGTGTCGTGCGCGCCGGCGCATTCGGCAATGCCGGCAGAGAAGCTGATCACGACTCCCGGCGCGACCTCGTCGATCGGGTTCGCCCGCAGCCGCTCGCGGATGCGGGCCAGGCCGCCGACGCCTTGCGCCGTGTCGGCGCCGGGCATCACCAGCAGGAACTCTTCGCCGCCCCAGCGCGCCAGCACGTCGCCGCCGCGGATCTCCATCCGCGCCAGTTCGGCAAAGCGGCGCAGCACCGTGTCGCCGGCAGCGTGGCCGTGCTCGTCGTTGATGCGCTTGAAGTGGTCGAGGTCGATCAGCGCGAGACACAGCCGCGGCGACGGCTGGTCGCGCTCGCGCAGTTCGACCTGCAGCCGCTCCAACACCGCCCGCCGGTTCAGCAAGCCCGTGAGCTCGTCGCGGGTGGCCAGTGCCTGGATGCGTTCGAGCGCCAGCGACAGCTCGCTGCGCTGGGCTTCGAGCCGCGAGCGCAGCTTGCCGACCCGGATCGCCAGCGCGGCGCAGGCCGCGAGCACGATGCCGGAAAAGACCAGGTGCATGCCTTCGACGCGCGGGTCGTAGCGTACGGGGTCGGTGAGCGCCTTCCAGGCCATCACCGCGGCCAGCATCCCGAAGGCCGTGGCGGCCAGCACGCGCGCCCTCGCCGGCGTCAGCGCGAACACGCCGAACATCACGAGCAGCATCATGATCAGGAGTACCGCGCCGCGCGCCGGCCCGGTGATCGCGTACGCCCAGGCGATGGCCACCATCCCCCACAGTGATTGCACCTTGCCGAGCGCGCGGCCGAAGTCCAGCCGCAGGCTCAGCCCGCTGCGGATGGCGGCGTAGAAGAAGCTGCTGCCGACCAGGTTCCAGGCCATCAGCCGCCACGACTGGGTCTCGTCGATGAAGCCGAGCAGGACTTCCACATGCTGGACGCCGGCAAAGGCGACGTAGACCGCCAGCACCAGCAAGGCCTGCGACGCACGCAACTGCTGGCGCGCGTCGGTGCCGAACAGCAATTTGCGCAAGGCGAGGTTGGGCGCGGGCATGGTCCATCGTTTTCGGCCCACGCCGGGGCATGCTTGAGGGGGCGTCCGCTAAAGCACCCCAGCCAGGTGCGACAAAGGCAACGCCGCGCCGGCCTTGACCTCGCCAAGCGAGAAGCTGGTGTGCAGGTCCTTCACGTTCGGCAGCTTGAACAGCGTCTGCATCGACCAGCGCGAGAACGCGTCGAGGTCGGTCGCCATCACGTGCAACTCGAAGGTGCCGGCGCCACTGATGTAGTGGCAGGCCACGACCTCGGGCAGCGCGCGAATCGCTTCTTCGAGCGCTCGCGTCGCATCGGCGTTGTTGCGCTCGGCATCGACGCGAACGAAGGCCAGCACGCCGAGGCCGATCTTGCGCCGGTCGAGCTCGGCCCGGTAGCCGGTGATGTAGCCCTGCTGTTCGAGCCACTTCACGCGCCGCCAGGTGGGCGCGGCCGACAACCCGATTCGCGCCGCCAGTTCGGTATTCGAAAGGCGGGCGTCTTGCTGCAGCTCGCCGAGGATCAGCACGTCGTAGCGGTCTAGCCCGCTGGCATGGGACTCTTCGGGCGCCGGGTCTCTCGTTTTCCCGGGTTGGGTCTTCTTTGGCAACATTTTTCGCCTCTGGAGCTAATTGCAGCAAGATCCTTTCCTGGAGCATGCCTGAGCGGGCATCAAAAGAAAAGACATACGAGCGAACAAACCCTAAACTGCCCGCCACTGCCGAAGGAGCCCCTGCCGCATGAACGCCCCGCTGCCCGAGTCGATCCGCAAGGCCCTCGAATCCGTCACGCTCGACGACAAGTACGCGCTCGAAACCGGGCGCGCTTTCATGAGCGGCGTCCAGGCCCTCGTGCGGCTGCCGATGCTGCAGCGCCAGCGCGACGCGCAAGCGGGCCTCAACACCGCCGGCTTCGTCAGCGGCTATCGCGGCAGCCCGCTCGGCGGCTACGACCAGGCGCTGTGGGCGGCGAAGAAGCACCTCGCTGCGCAGAACATCGTCTTCCAGCCGGGCGTCAACGAAGAGCTCGGCGCGACCGCGGTCTGGGGCACGCAGCAGCTCGATCTCTACCCGCAAGCCAACAAGTTCGATGGCGTGTTCGGCATCTGGTACGGCAAGGGCCCGGGTGTCGACCGCTGCTCCGATGTCTTCAAGCACGCCAACATGGCGGGCACCGCGAAGCACGGCGGCGTGATCGCGATCGCCGGCGACGACCACGTCAGCAAGAGCAGCACCGCGCCGCACCAGAGCGACCACATCTTCAAGGCCTGCGGGCTGCCGGTGTTCTTTCCGTCGAACGTGCAGGACATCCTCGACATGGGGCTGCACGCCTTCGCGATGAGCCGCTTCTCGGGCGTCTGGTCGGGCATGAAGACGATCCAGGAGGTCGTCGAATCGTCGTCGTCGGTGCTCGTCGACCCCGACCGCGTGAAGATCATCCTGCCCGAAGATTTCCACATGCCGCCCGGCGGCCTGCACATCCGCTGGCCCGACCAGCCGCTGGAGCAGGAAGCCCGGCTGATGGACTACAAGTGGTACGCGGCCTTGGCCTATGTGCGCGCGAACCGGCTCAACCACAACGTCATCGAAGGCCAGCACGACCGCTTCGGCATCATCGCCAGCGGCAAGGCCTTCAACGACACCCGCCAGGCGCTCGCCGATCTGGGCCTCGACGACGACACCTGCCGCGCTATCGGCGTGCGGCTGCACAAGGTCAACGTGGTCTGGCCGCTGGAAGCGACGATCACGCGCGAGTTCGCGCAAGGCTTGCAGGAGATTCTGGTCGTCGAAGAGAAGCGCCAGGTCATCGAATACCAGCTCAAGGAAGAGCTCTACAACTGGCGCGCCGACGTGCGGCCGAACGTGCTCGGCAAGTTCGACGAGCCGGAAGGTGATGCGACCGGCGGCGAATGGAGCATGCCGAACCCGAGCGAGAACTGGCTGCTGCGCGCCAAGGCCGACCTGACGCCGGCGATCATCGCGAAGGCGATCGCCAAGCGGCTGAAGAAGATCGGCGTCTCGGCCGACATCACGGCGCGGATGGAATCGCGCATCGCGATCATCGAAGCCCGCGAGCGGCAGCTCGCGTCGCTGTCCGCCGACACCGGCGAGCGCGCGCCGTGGTTCTGCAGCGGCTGCCCGCACAACACCAGCACGCGGGTGCCCGAAGGCAGCCGCGCGGTGGCCGGCATCGGCTGCCACTACATGGCAACCTGGATGGACCGCAGCACCACCACCTTCTCGCAGATGGGCGGCGAAGGCGTCTCGTGGGTCGGCCAGGCGGCGTTCAGCAACGACAAGCACATCTTCGCCAACCTCGGCGACGGCACCTACTTCCACAGCGGCAGCCTGGCGATCCGGCAAAGCATCGCGGCCGGCGTCAACATCACCTACAAGCTTCTCTACAACGACGCGGTCGCGATGACCGGTGGCCAGCAGGTCGGCGAGCGCCCCGAAGGCCACAGCGTTCTGCAGATCATGAAGAGCCTGCTCGCCGAAGGCGTGGCCAAGCTCGTCATCGTGACCGACCAGCCCGAGAAGTACGACGGTGTCACGTTGGAAGCAGGCGTCACCGTGCACCACCGCGACGAGCTCGACCGCATCCAGCGCGAGTTCCGCGAACTGCCGGGCACGACGGTCATCATCTACGACCAGACCTGCGCCACCGAGAAGCGCCGCCGGCGCAAGCGCGGCAAGCTGGCCGACCCGGAAAAGCGCGTCGTCATCAACGAACTGGTCTGCGAAGGCTGCGGCGACTGTTCGGTGCAAAGCAACTGCTTGAGCGTCGAACCGGTCGAGACCGAGTTCGGCCGCAAGCGGCGCATCAACCAGAACTCCTGCAACAAGGACTATTCGTGCGTGAAGGGCTTCTGCCCGAGTTTCGTCACCGTCGAAGGCGGGAGTCTGAAGACGAAGAAGCGGGCGCAAGCGCCCTCGAAGAATGTTGAACTGCCGGCGATTCCGGAGCCGGTGCTGCCGCTGGCCGAAGCCGCCTGGGGCATCGTCGTCGGCGGCGTCGGCGGCACCGGCGTCATCACGATCGGCCAGTTGCTCGGCATGGCGGCGCACCTCGAAGGCAAGGGCGTCGTCACGCAAGACGCCGGCGGCCTGGCGCAAAAGGGCGGCGCGACCTGGAGCCACATCCAGATCGCCAACCGCGCCGAGGCGATCCACACGACCAAGGTCGACACCGCCAAGGCCGACCTCGTGATCGCCTGCGACAGCATCGTCGGCGCGTCGAAGTACACACTCACCGTGATGCAACCCGGCCGCACCTACGTTGCGCTGAACACCCACGGCACACCGACCGCGGCCTTCGTGACCAACCCCGACTGGCAGTTCCCGGGCGGCAACTGCGAGACCGCCGTCCGCAGCAGCGTCGGCACCGAGCTGGTCGGCGCCTTCGACGCCGAGCGGGTCGCCGAAGCGATGGTCGGCGATTCGATCTACACCAACCCGCTGATGCTCGGCTACGCCTGGCAGCAGGGCCGCATCCCGCTGACCCACGTGGCGCTGATGCGGGCGATCGAACTCAACGGCGTGCAGGTCGACAACAACAAGGCGGCCTTCGAATGGGGCCGGCGCTGCGCGCACGACCTGGCCGCGGTGCAGGCGCTGTTCCAGGCGCAGCAGGTGATCCAGTTCGTCAAGAAGCCGTCAGTGGACGAGATGGTCGCCAAGCGGGCCGAGTTCCTCACCGGCTACCAGGACGCGGCCTACGCGGCGCAGTACCAGGCGTTCGTCGACAAGGTGCGCGCGGCCGAGAAGCCGTTCGGCAGCAGCAAGCTCGGCGAAGCGGTGGCGCGTTATCTATTCAAGCTGATGGCCTACAAGGACGAGTACGAGGTCGCGCGGCTGCACACCGACAAGAGCTTCACCGACAAGATCGGCGCGATGTTCGAAGGCGAATACAAGCTCGTGCACCACCTGGCGCCGCCGATGATCGCGAAGAAGAACGACAAGGGCGAACTGGTCAAGCGGCCGTTCGGGCCGTGGATCCGCAGCGCCTTCGGCGTGCTGGCGAAGATGAAGGGCTTGCGCGGCACCGCCTTCGACCCCTTCGGCCGCAGCGCCGAGCGCAAGACGGAGCGCGCGCTGATCGACGAGTACAAGGCCTCGATCGACGAGCTGTTGAAGACGCTGTCGGCCGAGAAGCTGGCGCTGGCGGCCGAGATCGCGCGCATCCCGGAAGAGATCCGCGGCTATGGGCACGTGAAGGAACGGCATCTGGCGGCGGCGCGGCCGAAGTGGGACGCGTTGATGGTGCGCTGGCGGGCGGGCTGAAAGCGGAAGTCATTCACCGCGGAGAACGCGGAAGGCATTCACTTTCTATTCATCTGCTATTCTCCGTGAATGGCTTCAGACACGCCGCTGCACGCCGCCTTGCTGGCCGCGCTGGCAACGCGCGGCGTCGCCGGCTCGGCTGAATTGCAATCGGCGCTCGGCCGCAGCCAGCCCACGCTGTCGCGCCTGCTGGCCGACCTGTCGGCGCAGATCGTCGTGCTCGGCGACGGCCGCCGCACGCGTTACGCCTGGCCGCAGGCGATCCTCGGCGCGCCCGCGCAGCAGCCGCTGCATTGGGTCCATGAAGACGGCCGCATCGAGGCCTGGGGAACGCTGAGCCTGATCGCCGGCGAGCGCGTGCATGTGCGGGCCGATGGCATCGACTTGCTGACGCAAGGCGCGCTGCCCTGGTTCCTGGCGCCGCTGCGCTCGGAAGGCTTCCTCGGCCGGCTGCTCGCCCGCCGGCTGGCAGCCAACGGCATGAGCGAGAACCCGGAGCGATGGTCGCTCGAACAGACGCTGTTCGCGGCGCTGCAGACGCCCGACGCTCCCGGCGCTTTGGTCCTCGGCGAGCCGCAGCCATCGGCAGCCGCGAGTAGCAGCTACGACGAGCTGGCCGAGAGCGCCGCGGCCACGCTGCCGGCCGGTTCATCGGCCGGCGGCGAGCAGGCCAAGTTCCTGACCCGGCGCAGTGACGGCCGGCCAGTGCTGGTGAAGTTCTCG
>Ga0307513_10004053_pt1 | contig 19643 bp, 26 predicted proteins | sample 15_EM_MG_FD_202174 | JGI IMG/M metagenome (GOLD analysis project Ga0307513, IMG submission 202174) | Populus trichocarpa ectomycorrhiza microbial communities from riparian zone in the Pacific Northwest, United States - 15_EM | ecosystem: Host-associated > Plants > Roots > Unclassified | place...
GACGTCATGACAGAATTACAGCCGTGGAGCCGTGGAGCAGTGGAGTGGAGCATGTCAAGATTTGAAGGAGATGCAATAATGAGTATTGAGAATATTGAGAGTATTGAGAGTAATAAAAGTAATAAGAGTAATCAAAGTATTGAGAGTATTGAAAGTGACCCTGCAATTGCAAGTGGCATTTCAGCGCCTCGCCTCGTTGAATCTGACCTGACGACTGACCTGACCTGACCTGACCTGACCTTGACCTGAGCCGATATGTCCTGGCATGACCAATGCCTAAATAAACTATTTCCAATTCGAAATACACTTTGGGTGATGGATGGAGCAAGGGCAACAGTCCAGGTTCCAATCCTTGCGGCTTGCGGCAGACCTCCCCTGGCCTTTATATCACTCTCTTGCTACATTTCCCTCCCTCCTTCCATCCCGCTGGCTTTCGCTCTTGCCCTTTCCTTCATCTTGAAGGCCGAGGGCCTGCTGTGATACGAATTGGTTCAGTTCAGGTGACCTTTAAACAATGCCGTCTGCGCATTGGCACCACCCAGAACTGTGGGTGCCAAACGTGAGCGATTTTTTCGGGATGCGCTGCGTGGTTCAAGAGACCGTCTGCCATCTCAGCGTACTCACAACTGATCACTACCTACATATACTAGATTGTCGAGGACCATATCAGCGCCAGATACATAGCTGTCGCCGGTCTAACACTCTTGATTTGGACTCACCTTACCACTCTGGACGAAGAGATAAGGTGCATATGGAATAACCATGCCGGAATGACCTTGAGTAAAGCACTTTTCGTTGCTGTTCGGTACTTTACCACTATCGCATTTGGGTTGGTCCCCTTGAGTCTGAACCCTCATGATTCCTCACTCATACCACTGTAGGTTCCACTGCCTGAGTAAGCTGAAAGTCTATGTCCATCTGAAACGCTCGGCTTAACTGTAGTCTAGCGTTATTCCTGGCTCGACCTAGTTTTGAGGTACGTTCTAGAACAGCTAGTAATTTGCCCCAAATGCTCACACCATGGCAGGTGTAAGTCAATAATCAATTATACCGTGTCTCTGGTCCCTCAAATGGCCCTGTTAGATGTAAAGGGATTATCATCTCTGTTGGTGCAGCAGCCCTCGGCTTGGTCGGGGCGTGCGACTGTAAGCTCATTGAAACCGTCAATCCACAATCCATTCTTACTGCTACCTGGTCTAGTAATTCTCCTCCTTCGCACGTGGGCGTACGCATCCTCTATTCATACCCCCTCATCGCCTAGCCCTCACGAGGTTCTTCTAGCATCTACGATCGAACGCGCAAGTCTCTCGTCTACCTTGGAACCCTGTTAGCGGTCACGCATCTCCCCACTCTTGTGCTTGGAGCACGTTGGTTGACCACCCTCCGTATTGGACCAAGTAAGCTCTACCCAGTCATACCAGGTTGCTTTCTCCGAAGCACAGCTACGGACGAGTTTTGGCGTGTTACTTTTCCGTCGGTGGTGCGTTGTTGACTGGCCCAAGGCAATAACCCTTTGCTGAACCCGCCTAGCTCTTTAACACCGCACTCAGCGGTGCTTCAATATACAAAACCTGGACACACCACCGGACGCGGATAAAAACTCCATTAATGTCGCTGCTCGTACGGTGCGTCCTCGTCCTGGGAAAAAAATTTTTGGGCGTTCATTGACAGCCGGGGACAGTGATGGAATGGTTTACTATGTCATCATCCTGAGTAAGTAGGCGTGAATTTGGTCAAATTGGCCTCTGTATTCACTCCCTTCCAGCCGTGTATCTGTGTAATGGATTCTTCTTGTTTTATAAACGGGTATGGTTTAGTGCCCATTTTCTTCTTTCAACATTGGAACACTAACAATCCAAAGCTGGTCATTATTACTATAGAAGGGCGGTTCGTTACCTGGGTTGTCGCCGTGACATGCGCACAGCTGCAGCTCAACCTCCGCATTGCTGTCCATCATGTTCCAGAAAATGTTACGACCTCTCATCAACAGCAGGCTACTTTCGAAGACCTCGATGGCAGACTCGATACCATGTGTCGACCAGGCGTCGATACACTCATTTTTGGTGATACCGCGACCGAGCTCGAACACAAGCGCGGCAACGGCTCGACCGAAAGTGGGGATGAACAAGGGGAGCGATGTTGCTCTCCTGCGACCGAGCTCGTCACGACTCCAGTCCACAACATGCAAAGAAGCACGGGAAAGAAGGAACTTATCATCACTCCATCCACCGACTTTGGGGCCGAAAAACAAGCATCTTCCCACCCTCAACTTCGGCAGGTGAAGTCGTTTCAAGGTTCGCCTCCGCATTCTTCTCGGCACAGTGTCGATATCGCCATCACTCCGGACGCCAGCACAGATGAAACCATCCCCCTCTCTCCGACCACCACCCGTGCGGCTCTCAACGTTGATTCGAGGCACAACTTGGCGGCGGCAGAACCAACCACGAGCTCCAGCGTTGCCATGACGTCCTACAAACCCAAGAAACAAAACGGCGGTACTTCAACTCTTCTCAACTCAATGAGCGGTATTCCGTCACCACGCAAGTCGGAAATTTCGTGACGAAGGCGAGGCTATTCTCCACGAAAGTGTCTATGATTCAAATTTTCAAGTAAGAGTACCAATCGAATATGAAATGTGAGCATGAAGAGTCCGGAATTGTCAGAGCGCGAAGATCTGAATGCAAACGATCCGCGTCTCAGGATGGATGGATTGTGACAACCGGAATCGGATTTTTGGAGATGATTGTCATGTGTGTTTTACGAACTCCTTTATTTCACTTGTCGTGTTCCGCCATAGCTGTCTTGCTCCTCGCGTCTCCCATTGGTGCAATTTCACTCATTGTACAATGTCTTTGGAGTCATTACAATTCGAATGTAGAGGAATGCGATGTCATTCAACCCATACTCTTTTTGCCGTACTTGAAGTGTGAGGGGTTGAAAATAAATTGAGAGAGCATTAGAAAGTAACATTGTCTTCTTATGCTGGACACAATATCAACAAATGTATTCATGGGCATATAGCCTTGACAAATATCGTAATATGGGAGTGCGCCCCTTGGATATATATCAATTAACCAAGGCTAAGTTTATTTCCTGTACTTGGATAGTCACAGGTCTGTGGCAATTGGAGGGAGTCCCTTGCATAAATGTTCAGCCATATAGGTCCAATTCTAGTCAGCACAACCAGTTCTTCTGAGTTCTTAATATTGCAAGCAAATCTATTGTCAGTGCACTCTCCAATTTATTACATTATGAACAATTAAACATAATTTGTTGTCCACGTTTCCTTTATTTGGTAGCCTCAAGTTTAGGTGTGCTACATTCTGTTACGATCCGCATATATACCGCCTGTGGACTAAGTGATCAGCTCTGATCATAATGCCCTTTTGGCCTGAAGGTTATGGTGTCCAAGCATAACTCTAACACATTCAATGACTGTGAAAACACTGGCATGAAAACCGGCTTCTTTGACTGTCGTTGCAAAGGCCAAACAAGAGGATATTATCATCTTCTGACCCCATATTGAGAATACTGTCACCTGAATGAAGCGTGATTCGCATGGTGTCTTTATTGAATTTAATTCCCACTCCCAATGATCTGTCCTTTCTATCGCCCTCGTTGAAAGGTTGCGGACAACCATGTGAGTACTATTACAGGGCCCATTTGTAAGGTTAAGGCTCCTAGGCAGCTCCATTAAGATTCCAACTTGGAGTTTGAGATGGGCAATTATTTGTGAGTGAGATTTTGATATATCAATTGGAATACCAATGGCTTCTCATAGACTCCACCAACCATTGAATCGTAACTGGAATGGATGATCTGCTTTGTGAGCTATTGAGGAGGCTCGGGTATTTCAGTTTTGAGATAAGTTGAGTTGATGAGGTTCTCAAGCCCAGCGCCACCTCCCAGACCTTCAAGTGCCATACCAATCCAAGTGTTATGATGTCTGTGTCTCATTGCATGGCAGTACAAGATTGGAGGCGAATCGTCGCACCGTGGTCTGCGGATCACCAGTGCGAGCAACGCAACAAATAAATTTTAATCGAACAATATATACTCCGAGCAAGGGGTACAGTGTGACTCAAGTAATCAAAGCACTTGGCACTCCACTAATGCGATCCGCATGTGCGCCTTTGCCTTTCCGTATTTCATCGTCTCAGGCTTGTCGATCCTCAATTCCTTGAAGAATTTAGGAGTAGCCCAAGGTAAAATCTGGTGCTTTCCATTCACTACCAGACTGCCGAATGGCGGACCATAGCCCACATCTTCATCGGGCGTGCTTCCCCAATCCGCTAGGGACGATGGGTCTTCAGACAATCCGGACCCCCGTAAGACACCAGAGACTGGGAACGGAATGGAGCGCGAGCTTTCAGCGCTTTCCCGCGGCTGCAACAGGCTCGGAGTGCTGCACAAGGCTGTGAATGGAAGCAAGGATTTTGGTCTTGTCATGTACTCCAAGAGTGTGTAGCGGATCCCAACAAACACTAGTTTGCTCGTCCTAGGCAAACCGGTCGCGGGAATTTCAACAGAGACTACATAAGATTCGTTGATCAGGGAGGTATATCACCGCTCAGCCTACAACCATGTGGTGTACCTGATTTCCGGTGGCGCGATCGAGAGAAGGATCAGTATAGCCACAGAAGTGGATTCCCTATAGCTATGCCATTACTCAGTAGTGTGGTGATATGAGGCGTTACAACTCTGTATCGAAAACTTCGGTGCTTTTTTACCAGGCCCTTGCACTCAAACATGATGCTCCTAACACACTGCGGATGCACCGGGAACCTTAGGAGAAGGAAGTTCTATGTTATTAGAATTTATATTAATTATCCGCGTGGTTCAGTATCCCTGGTGGGACTTTTTACGCCTCCTCCCCGGCGAGCGATATTGGTCTGGCCTTTACTGTGGGCAAGGTTCCAGTGTGGGACGCCGTGCTCTTACAACAATTCAAGAGATCATCAACGAAGCCACGATTATCAAGTACGAGAGTGCAAAATGACCTGCGTGTCAGACGGAGGTACATTGGTTAACTCGAATCAGAGTTTGTTTGTAATTGCTCTCTCACTCTGCCACAGATCCAATTTCACTAGTTGGAGTATCTCGAGATCTACGGATTTGCAACCCGACAATAGACTTCGTCTGGGAAGGTTGGCCATTATAATGAAACCCAACATCGACTTCGTTGGCATACTCCACAGGCCCTCGAGGATCTGAGTATTTAATACTCCTTTTGGGTGACGGAATAAATATGATGGTGATTCCTAAGCTTCGGTACCTTCCACTCTTTCCTCCGGTACCCGCATGGTAGGAATTACTGCTCCAAGTTTCTTCTTCAGCGCCTCATACTTGCGTCTCTGAGCTGGCGTCACGCTGGGTCCAACTGTCTCCAGGGCCTTCTCAAGGTCTTCAACTCCAACCTTGACCTCTGTTGCATCACCTGTCACCTGTCCGTCCGCTTCAACTGCCACATGACACAGAAACGCAAACGATCTTCGGAGTGCTAGCACACCAACCTCTCGAACAAGAGCGGCAAGGTCGGCACCACTGAAACCATGGCATCGAGATTTGACGATCTCGCTGGCTTGTCGAGCTGTTTCTTCGTCTCGTAGAGGCAACCTCCGAGCAAGCGCACGGAGGATGTCGACTCGTTCGTCCGCATTGGGAAGGTCGACAAAGAGCAGTTTATCCAGTCGACCTGGGCGACACATAGCAGGATCAATCATGTCTGGTCGATTCGTTGCCGCAATTACATGGACGCCTTTGCGACTGTCGAGACCGTCGAGCTCCGTTAAAAGTGTATTGACGACGCGAGCAGAGGACTCCGACTGTCAGCAAGTCAGCCTTAGTTGAATTATAAAATTGGGGCACCCACTAGAGCATCGTCCCGTCTTGGAACGAGTGCATCCAGCTCGTCGAAGAAGATGATACACGGCGTGGATGCCCTTGCTCGGGTAAAGACTTGTCGAACGGCCCGCTCACTCTCTCCAACATACTGAAGCAATCACACATTAGTCCTCGTCCCATCACCCTGGACTTGGGCAGGTTCACCTTGTTTAAGAGCTCAGGGCCCTTCACGCTAATGAAGTTCACCCGACTCTCGTGTGCCACAGCCTTCGCGAGTAGCGTCTTGCCGCATCCAGGTGGTCCCCAGAGTAGGACGCCACTTGGGGCATCGATCCCCACTTTCTTGAACAACTCCGGTCGTTTGATCGGTTCGACGATACTCATATGAAGCTCGTCTCGGATGCCGTGCAGCGCGCCGACATCTGCCCAGGTCACATTCGGGATTGTCGCGAAACCTTCTCGTTTCGAGGATGGCTGCACCGTAGGCAAAGCGGCGAGGAAGTCCGCGTAGGTAATGTAGATGGGTTCAAGCTGCTCTTCTGTGAGCGGGTTGGGATGAGCGAGTAGAAAGTGGGCGATCGAATTCGGAGGAAGGAAGGACGGAATTACAGTTCCCGGATCGGTCTGTGTAGATGATGCTTCTAACTGTACGTCCACCGCCATTTGGTCTACGGATTCTGTTCGCGAAGTCGGCGGCAAGGCAAGTTTGCCTTCAGCGATCTCCCGGAAGATACGCTTAACAGCAATAACTCCTGCAGCACCAGTAAGAGCGGCGAGATCCGCTCCTACATACCCCGGAGTCTGCTTAGCTAGACCAGGAAAGTCAAAGTCACCAGCCAGACGCAATTTAGCACAAAGCACTCGGAGGATGCTGAAAGCTAATCAGAATATGGCAATAATGCAAATATGAGTCGCCTACTGTGCTCTTGCTTCCTCGTCTGGGACATTCATACTGATTTCATGGTCAAACCTCCCAGCCCGCCGCAACGCATGGTCTAAGGAATCGGGTCGGTTCGTGGCGCCGATGATCACAACGGGTTTGTTGTCCGTTTTATCCCATGCGAGGTCGTCCATACATGTGAGAAATTGTGCGACAATGCGGCGTTCCATCTCTCGTTGTGCGCTCTCTCGTTTTGGGGTTATTGCATCGATCTCATCGATGAATAGCAGACAAGGAGCATGCTTCTGTGATTGTGATCACTTAGTGAGGGTCATGTGAAATGCAGATCACTTGCCTTAGCTTCTTCAAAGGTCTCTCGCAGTGTCTTCTCTGATTCGCCGGACATCCCGGAGACGATTGAAGGCGCAGAGACGCTGATAAAGGGAACTTGAAGCTCCTAAACGTGATATTAGACATGCATCTACAGAGTGGAATGTCTGTTCACCCCTGCAATTGCATTCGCGAGAAGCGTCTTGCCGCAGCCAGGAGGCCCGTGGAGAAGTACACCTCTCGGAGGTTGCACTCCTGTGTGAGTGTAAACCTCTGGGTGACGCAGTGGCATCGCGACGAGTTCTAGCATTTTTTCCACACATTCCTGCACGCCACCAAGGTCCGAGAGTCGCGTCGTAGGCGGCAAATAGTCCTTTTTCAGGTTTGAAGATTCTGTTGATTTAGAATGTACAGATGATTTGAGCCTCTTCTGTGGTCCTTCCTCGCGCATCGAAGGAGGCTTTCTTTTTCGGCTTGCGGAAGGCTCCGAATCTGGGGGAGGTGGTGATTGACCCGCCTGAGCCGCTTCTATGGGAGTCTCATGAGTCATGTTTGGCTGCTCCAATACTGCAGGGTTATTGATATTAATTTTTCGCAGCGAATTCCACTGGGCATGCATTGAGCGGTTAAGGGTGTTTGTCTGCTGGCTGGCTGTGTATCAGAAGCACGTATTCGAAAAGTCTGTTTCAATTTGCGCACAGAGGAGGGTGTTCCGGTCCCTGATCGTGAGGCCATTTCTGTGTTGGAGTCCAACCTCACTTCCGTACGATGCACCTGACTATCACCGCTACGTGCTGATACTGGGAATGATGGAGTCGCAGGATAGAGTGCATATTTGACGAAGAAGCGTTCGCCTCCGTTATCAACGGCGAGGAAACCGAACCGAAATTGGGCCCCATAGTTGGCGGAAGAGGCGGGATGCTAGAACACGCACAATCATAATCCTCAGCATCTCTGATGGGCAGATGGCCTATGACCCTCCAAGGAAACCTGGTGCTCAAATATCGCAATATGTTCAGAGAGATAACAACCAGATTAGCACGGCATCTGAGGTCGAGATTCTAGATGACTTTGGCCATGTGAAAGAATGGAGGGGCGTTGAAGGACATCTTATGCATGTTCTTCGAACACTCAAGCTCAAGATGGATGAACTGACTAGTCCTATTACTGGTTTATTAACCGGGCGATCGGCGGTCCACCTTTCTGGAGAATCGCTCTGAGGCGTCACAAATCTTTACACCTTCTGATTTGGATCAAACCGACCCGCAATGAAGTCATTTGGGAGCTCGTGGAAATCGGAAATCGGAAATCGGAAATCGCACAGACAGCCATGACTTATCAATTCAATGAGAGAACTGAAAGGCGGTGCATTAGGAGTATCTCCTGACTCCGGTGGCACGTCCCAGTCACAAGGAGGGGCATTCGCTGGGCGACTGTTGGTCAAAGGGCAAAAGGAGGAGAAAGGACGTTGATGAATCGATATCGCATGATTTCAGTGTTATTGTGCTCCTTTGATTTTATTCTTACTTTTTTCTAAATCCAAGTTGATTTAATTGATCTACAGGAAATGAAACACGATGAGATCCCAAAATACATCATATAACCTAAGCCTTCCAACCATTATATATCTGCCCTGAGGTCAAGCACCCGCAGAGTAGAGTTTCATTGGATTTTCGCAATCTGGAGCCGGTTCATCCTCTGCAGGCGACACTCTGCACTCATATTCTTCCTGTATTTTAACCCCCTTTCGCTGGCAAAGCATGCAGTGGAAGAGGTTTTGGTTGTTTTACATCACGATGAGAACACTGTCAGAAATCAGATGCATTCTATGATATACTTCTAGACTAAAGTCAACCACTGCGTAAATCAATCACTGGAGTTTGCTTTCCACAGAGTGGGGTGAAATAGGTCTGGCTAGGACGCCAAGTCTGACCTAGCGGCACCGAAGGAGGTCGGCTGATCTAGCCGGTGCAACAGACCTATTTGGGGGCCCAGCCAGGCACCGGAGATGAGGTGTTGACACCTCGGCCACCTGCACTGGGTTCAGAGTCCTAGTCAACTCGGACATCATCCCACCCCAATGGCTCAGGTACATCCTCGGGTGGCACACGGTCAGGTTACCTCACCTACACAGACCTATTCCACCCCACCTTGCGAAACGCAAACTCCAGTGACTGCCATTATTTCCACTGGCACTTTATTTGGGCGTCCTTAAACCACTGATTCATGCTCCTCGACAAGAGTTTACCAGGATAGATTTCCGGCATGAGTATCTTCCCTCTTTTCACCATAGCACACGATAATCATTACGAACCACTCCTAGGCGCTCGGATTACCCATTCTATATACGCCAAACTTCACCCTTCCGTTGGAGCTAGGTTTATCTACCACCCAATGGCTTCCTCTAAGTGGCCGAAGGGATGATCCGGGGAGACACAATGAACATTCATTCCAGCGGCAGTGTTCACTAATTAACGCCAATTGCACCACTACAGCATTACATACTAATGGATTCTCTGGTATCCTCAGGTCTTCCGAGTCGACAGGATGAGGACATTTTCTGGAGTGCCTCATACGAAGACCACTGTACAGTCCAAGTTTGTCTCGACTATCGAGTAGTCTTGCCCTGTGAGCCTTAGTATACATAAGCGGCCTCTGTCTGGTCCATAGTTTTATTTGACTTCGTAGATAAATACAGTAATGTTAAAGGTAATTCTATCCAATATACGTACAAATACGATCATGAGATGATGCAGGTTCTACAGCATCCAGGCTCAATTCAATACCTCGCAGTTCACATCGTTCTTTTAGTAATCCATATGCCACCTTGGCGGTCTGATCAAATTTCTCCCAGGTTTCATCCAACGCTAATTTCGCACTCAGCCGCAGTCGCTTCAGCCCACTGAACCCTATAAGTGAGCCATCGGTATTGGGCAACCTTTCCTCCAAAAGGCTGGGCAGTTCAACAAAGGCTTCTGGGTGAGGACGCGTGATCGACATGTCATGAACTGGTATGAAAGCCATTACACTGAGCTCCCATGCAAGTGGGTGGTGAAGATGAAGATTATCAATCGAAACTGGAATCAGAGTGCAGGCGGGCAGGTCGTAGGATTCCTCGAGGTTATCAGTCCCACATGAAATGATTCTCACAGTCTTCAAACGTGTGCCATAGACTCCAATAAGGACATTCCGAGCAAAGTACATGGAGTGGAGCTCACAGCGGGAGAGTGTGAAGCTCTTCAGGGCCCCAGTTTCACCACTGGCCCATGGAGTAGGCTCTTCAAAGCGGCCTTGTAGTATTATGTCAATGTTCCCGGCGAGGGTGATGGATTGAAGATTTGGCATGCCATCCCGAATCAGGAGATAGATATCTGGATGGAGAGGGAGAAGTGTGTGTAAATGCAGATATCGGATACGAGTTGCATGTACATCAAGCACCGCTCGAAGGAAATGGTGAAAGAAAGTCGCAGAGACATCGACGTTAGGGTGTGGTAAGTCGGTGAACCCTGGGTCGTAGTTTTTCTCTTGCAATGTTACGCATTCTAATTCCGAAAACTGCTCAACAGCGCATAGAAGAGCGGTGTGAGAGGTGAGGTCTTCTCGGTCGTGGATGATGGTCAAGGCCCGGGTATTGGGGAAGTGGGAAAGAAGGTCGTATATTGGTAGTACTTTGTCATTGGAAACACCGTTCTCCATAATGAGTGTGAGATTGTGGACGAAATTTCCAAACATCAGCGTGTTCTCTTTGTGGCGCTCAGAACCGACTTCCTCCAAAGAGATCGAGCGAAATAGTAGTGGAGCACAGACAGCCGCCAGACGCTTACACGTTCTGGGGGAGTGTGCGGTCAGAATCTAGACTTGCTCGTGATATGTCTCTCACCGTCGTAAAACGGGTAAAGGGTCGGTCCCGTGAGTGTGATCCTCCCGATACTCAGTGTCTAGAGTAGCCGCAATGTCGATCAGCAGTTCGGTTGGAAGATGGAGAAGTGGGCTGCAATCCGAAGGAAGAGTTGGATGGGGTTCGACGTCGCTTCCTGTGTTACAATCGGCTTCCGGATGGCAGTAAGCATTATTGAAAACGAGTGGTGCAACATCCATGATTGGAATTTATTGGTCAGGGTCGAGGTCTGGCCAGCTGGGCTGGATGTGTAAACAAACCGGTTGACTCTTGGATATACGTACCATGGTTCGTGGAGTGTATTTCAAGAAATCCAAACCTCGCGATGAACTGACAGGCAAGCATCCAGTTGATGTTCAGCGTGTTCAAGACTCTTACCGACCAGACGGTCATCGTCGAACTCAAAAACGATCTGTGCATCACCGGTGTCCTCAAATCCGTGGACCAGTACGTCTTATTCTGTATAATAGTCAGCTCCCCTATCAACACTTCGTCCCTAGATACCTGAATATTCGTTTGGACGCGATAAAGGTCCAAAATCCAGACCAGCACCCTCATATGGTAAATGCCGCAGACTTGTACTCCCATAATGTACATTACTTACCCACTAGACCTTCTATAGATGGCTGTCAAGAACTGCTTTATTCGAGGATCGGTCGTCCGATACGTTCAGCTGCCGGCGAGCGCTATGGACACCCAACTGCTAGAGGACGCCACACGAAGAGGTAGGGGACTATTTTTCTATCGTTCGCGTGCATTTCTAATCGTTCTCGTTCCGTAGAGGGCGCGAACATGAGCAAGAAGTGAACATATTCCCCAACGTCCAAGTACTCCATCGTCATTCACTGTAATATTAATTCCAAAACAACCGACGGTACCGCCGTACCCAAAGCGATTGAGTAAACCACGTAGCCAAAATTACATCTAAGACCCCCGCACATACCACCAAACCCCAACAAGTTAAGATTAAAGAAGGTGCGGGAGATAACTTCTGGTGGTGAACGGGCAATATGTACGTCTTTGCCCAAGCGACCGAATGGAACCATTCAAGACATCTAGATGATAAGAGATCTTTGACCCCCAGCACAAAGTTCGCATTGAGATAAAGTTCATAGAAGAGACAACCACCTGCGAGATGGTGTTTACAGTCTAGAAGCGCCAGTCGGCATCAACGTCCAAAGCCCAGGGAACTAAGAAAGGTCAACAAGGAGGAAGGACGTCTAGAGGGTCGGTACATACATTTCTTTCGCAAAGATCTATTGAAGAACCTTTCGAGCGGGACGTTCCAGCGTTTGCTAAATGCTGTGGTGATCCTGCCGCGGCCTAATCAGAAATCACAAAAAATCACAAAAAATCGGGTACCTTGGGTCGAGATAGTTCGTCTTACTTGTACTCAGCGCAATCGACTTCAAGGCTTCCTTATCCTCCCTCTTCAGCTTGCTTTTACTAATCATTTCATCTGTCTTCTTGATATGTTTGAGGAACGTATCGGCACTCTTGCTCCCCTTCGGTAACGTCCAGCCCTTGTTCCCACGATTCTCGACCCAATTATCGTACTCCTCCTTAAGCTTCTTCATCTTCTCCATGTGCTTCTCCTGCTTCGCATTAACCTCCTCTTCGGGTGCCTGCGAGTCTTCCATATTCTTCTTCGCACGCTCCCAGGCGGCCTCAAGCTCTTTGGTCTTTTCTTCGTAGTAGCGGTCTTCGAAGTCCTCGATGTCATTGTCGTCCTCCAGATCGGATTGCGGTTCGATTAACTCGGGGTACTTTTTCTTCAACTTCGGGTCCTCCTCGAAGAGAGCGCGGGCATAGATCATCCGTTGGTGCTTGAGATACGTAGCCTAAGATCCCGAACATCCGTCAACAAGTGCTAGGCATCATGTGAGAACTCGTTGAACTCACATATAACCCCATCTTGGCAATGTTCGCCTCGTGCGACTTGGATGCTGCCTTTTGATGGTTGCAAAGCTCCGCAGCAGCCTTATTCGCGGCATTGTATGCATTGACCTTCTCCTGTTCGAGCGCATTTTCTGAGAAATTGAAGGACAACAGCGTTTGCTCGAAAAGCGTCGAAGCATTGTAAGTACGGAATACTTTGGCTGTCAAGCCTTTCATGTACCCGCGGAGATGAGCGTTCAACGAAGAAGTCTATACCTAGGTCAGTCGACGCAGCCCGCACGGTTTGGCGTAACAGAACATACAGTAACGCGATCGAACAAGGAGTCTACGTCCTTTTTATCTCCACCTTTGAACATTCGCAGATTTTTGAACACTTGAGGGTGGATATCGTCAATTTCCTTGTAGTACCGAATCGAGTCTTTACCGAGGAAGTCGAAGGTAACTTTGCCAGACTTGTCGAGAGAGATGTGCTCGCAGCGAAGCGAGCAACAGCCAACAGTGTCCGCTTCGTCCTCGCCCTTCTCGTTGCCCGCACGAAGAGCGTACTTGTCGATGAGGTAGATGGCGGTTGCGCGCTGGCGTGCCGCTGTCAACTTCGCCTTAAGATCCGCTTCATAATCTGCACGGATAGTATCGACATAGTCCTACAACACCGTCAGAGGGTGATGACCATCGGGATGGAAACAATGTACCTTCAACTGGCGCGCCTTCTCGAACTTATCACGGTCGCTCTTGCCCTTGATGGCGCTGGTAGCCGCAAGGAAGACGTATTTGCATTGGCCATTGATATTCTCCTTCCAATGTGCAAGCCAAGTGACAGTGTTGTTGTGGACCACTGACTTCCACGTGCCTGGCATATTGGGTACAGGCATGGGCTCGCCTTCGCCAATGTTGATTACGATGTCCTCGGGCCGAACGCGTTTCTAGAACGGCCGGTCCTCAGCTTAGTTTCATCGAGGCATATAAACAGGGACCCACCTTTAGGCAGCCCTTCTTAGGATGTTCACCACGTCCACGGAAGAGGCCAGGGGGTTCGATACGGAAGTTACCGACTTTCTCGGCTCGACCGTTGAACAAGCAAGTAGCACACGGTGCTTCGTCCTTTTCCTTCTTCTCCTTGGCGGCCTGCTTCTCTGTCTTGGACATACGCTTGACACGAGCACGTTCGGTTTCGATGTGAGCGGCAATAGGCGTAAAATCACATTTTTCAAACGTCGCAACTTTCACGGCATTGTGCTGTAGTAGCGTTCGTTAGAGAGTGTGTTGAGGCCTAGAAGGTTATTTCGTACCGGAGGATACTCCTTCAGCACCTCCAACCAATCCTTGAAGAAGTTGGATTGGAAAGTCGCGTCTTTCGCGTGGTCAGTTTCAAGCATTCCAGCGAAGAAGCCAGCAACCTCTTCTGACTCGGGAGGGAGATCAACGGGTTGACCTGAGGAGGATATGAGTGTGGTTTCGACAAGCTGATGGGTTTACAAACCGTCATAAAGCATCTTGACGTTTGAGGGCAATGGCTCGTACGGAGGCGGGAAGAACACACCGGCATGCCTGAGAGTGTCCCATTTCTTGCTTCCGTCGCCTTCGGGGTCTTCCTCGTTCCACCACTTGTAGACGGGTTCCTCCTCTTCGTCCTTGGGTTTCTTGGGTTTCGGCTCCCTAGGCTCCTTCTTAGTCCTTACACGTTTAGGCGTTGCAACCGGCTCCCCATCTGAATCCACTTCGTCCTTGACTTCCTTCTTGACGCGCTTTACAGCCAGTTTCTGCTTCCGTTTCTCAACCCGAGACGCCGTCGACGTGTCTGCATCACTCTCTTCCTTCTTGACCCTTTTGCGAGGAGAAGGCCTTGCTTTCCCATTGGTCTTAGCGCCGTTGGACTTCTTCGCGAGTGGCAAATCGTCATCCGAAGACGGGGGTTCATGATCCGAATCTTCCTGTTTGACCTTTCCATTCGCAGACGACCTCATCTCGTCGTCCGATTCCTCTTTGTAGCTCTTGATAGTCGATCGACGACCTGCTCGGGATGAGGTGGCGCCCAGAGTGGGCGTGTGAGCACCTTTCATGGGAACGCGAGCGGAGGAGAGGGCGAGAGGCTCGTCGTTGTCACTATCTGCATCGGAGGTAGCTGGCTTTTTGCGTTTTCTGCTCCTGCCAGGGGGTACACGCGGGGTAGGAGGTGCTTCGGACTTTACTCGCTTGGCCTGTTAGCGACAAGGACATGCAATAAGCGAGAAAATGGATATCAGAATAGAGGTGTATTTAAGGGAACCAAACAGCCTACAAGGGGCTCGTCCGAGAGCTCACTGTCCGAGTGCGGGCGCTTGAGATGGCCGTTGGGAGCGCTGACGAGCTTACCATTGCGCACCTTGGGTCTTGCAACGGCGGCGAGGGGCATATCTTCGTCGGAGGAAGTAGACATTGCAGGGAGCGTAGCGGACGGGGAAGAGTCCAAGGAACAACGGGACTTTGTCGCAGGACTGACAGCTACCCACTTTGTCCGCAGATGGCTCAGCCAGCCTCGCTCGAAAATCACAAAAAAACCCTGGATGCACTCCTATCGTGTATAAATGCTGCAAGGGCTCTCTCGGCCCACTTGGTAGACGCACAAGCAGGCCCTGGGCCGCGTTCTGGGAGCGTTGCCTCGCTCCCTCAGGCGGTGCGCTCTCAAAAGTCGCTGGGGACATCCATGGCGATGCGACTCAAGTCTACATTTGATGCTCTTAAATCCGTTGAAGATGCCATGGCCACAGAAGATACCCAAAGCGCTTTGAGCACAGTCCGGGATTTATCTGCAACAGCGCCACCAGTGACAGTATCCCGAAAGCGCAAGTGAGTTCACCATATCGTAGGTGACAACCATAGCATGTAATTCTTATGTGCTTCTAAGGCGCGACGAGCCAAAGCCTACCGCCCCACCGCCCAAGAGGCAGAACACAGCTCGCTTCGACATCCCACAGGTCGACTACGAATCACCATCCTTTCCTGATTTGCTTCCTGTTGAGCCATTGCCGCGGGACCGCGAATCCGTCGAGGCTTGGGTACACGCTGTGAACCAGGATCGCACCGCGAGGCTCCAAATATGGTCGGTCACCAAACCGTACGATAACTTGACTCCAACGGGCCCTCTACCGGATCCAATGTATCTCCGCTACATTATCAAGAGTACTTTGGTTGCCTTCATTGTTGTCTCGCGGAAACAGAACGGGGATATGGCGGTGGAGGCCATCAACACTTTTGGGCCGCTGGAGAGAGTATGTGACCCTATATGAGTTCAATCAGCATCATAATTAACATGCACTTAAGAAACTGCCTCACAGCCAGTCCGACTATGCCGTCTTCTCCAACCTCACTCAATTCCTTGCCGGACTGCTTCAATCCCAACCTGATGTATCACTCCCGGCCGTCATAGTGCGTGTTTTTCATTCATACCCTGACGCCAACTCCTCATCTTTACGATGTATACAGAATCTCCTTTCCTCGTACAAGTCCCTGTATATGGAGCCATGTGTTAACTGTGCACAAACATGGACAGTCGAAGGACACCTTCCGCCGGTCCAGCGAATCTGGGTTCCGCCTACCAACACCGGGCCTGATCCTCAGCCTGGACGGTGGATGGCTCGGCATCTACTCTGTTCGCCGGCACCGTCTGGGCTCATGACTTAATCCCTCCATTATCGGCACCAGTGCAACTTGTCTTATCGACTGCACCTAGCCCTACGACCTGTTGAAATGAGCGCACAACCCGTCGTCTTTGTCTCCCAGCTTGGCATAGGACCGCTCCCGCCTGATTGCCCGACTACTGTATAATAATCAAATTTAATCCTCTGTCACTTGAAATCGTGACTGAATGAAGCCTGCCTGAGACATTCGATCAGCCTTGTCCACCACCAAGCCTCAGCAGCTCCGAAACCTCCTCGAGCTTATCGTTTAATATTTTCCAGACATAAAAACCGATTGGTGGACAGGGCTCTTCACGGAAACCGCTCTCTCCGAAGTCCGGACTCTTCTCAAGAGGTTTCCAATCCATTTTCTTCAACATAACCCGCTCACTTGCACCAGGCACTAAAACCTTCAAATTCGTCCCCTCTCACATCTAGCCTCGCAATTAACCAGTTGGCGCATTCGCCCACGCATGATGGACTAGGAACGGGCAACCAAAGGTTGGGAGCAACTGCTTTCTGCTTGTCACCAATACCTTTGATTGAAAATCGTTGATTTCTTTGAATCGTAGCGAGCTTTCATTGGAGATAAGGACTCGCATCTTGTGGAGGGCGGTATTTTTTGTAAACATGTCGGTCTAGTAAGACTCAATGACCTTAGGCGAGCGTCTCTGGGTGATAGTATGTAGTTTTCGGCGGTGTTATTCGCGCCTTCGGAGGTAATTCACCTGATTGGATGTCAGAAGTTGTAGTAAAGTGTTCAGGTCAGTATAACCCATTCTCCATATCAAACGGTGCCTAATAGGAGGTAACTACAGCGGTCCACATCGCGGAGTGAGCAACAATAAAGCTAGCCAGATGTACCAATGGCACACTGGCTTGTTTCCTTCGCTCAGCCACTGGCGATGGAGGTAAGTATATAGCGCCCCCGGCTTCCAAGCGTTTGATCATTCCATCATATATGGAGAGTATTATTGATATCGATTCAATGAATTAGGAAAAAAATTATGGTACAGCAGAATAAATATAACCACCGTATTCACGTTCACAAATGGTACCCAAGGACAAGTATAGACAATTGGAGCAAATCTCTGGAGCTTAGGAAATTAAGGCACTAACTTCCTAGATGTATTACAAACCTTCTGAGGTGAGCAGTAGTTATCACCCAACTACGAGGGATCTGAGATTGATATTTAACTCGGATTGTCTAAGTACTTGGGGCATAGGTATATTTCCACCTTTTCTGAGTAAGTAATGACCGCAGAGCAGCCAGCCAGGACTAGCAACACTCTGCGAGTCACCAATCAATCTGGCAGGGGCGTGCGGGTCGTACGTTTCGCGTCTGCATACCGATCTACATATATCCACCTGATCCTTTTATCCTCACGCTCAACGGCAGCTTGACATCCTCCGCATACGCCCTGGGTTAGAGAACGTTCTTCGTCTCCTCGTGGGTCCCTTTATAGTGTTTGTAATGCCATGAGGCGATGCAAGAAAGAGGAGGCGTCACGCAGGCGCATATTTCCAGGATGCGGCATACAAGGTGGTTGAGGTGTGCCGAGAAGGTAATGAGAATACCCTTGAGGGTTGGACATATATATGTGTGTTTGCAAATGGCGAGGCCGATGGTCTGTTGAGTGTTGCTTCGGTACATTGAATTTGATTCTCAATAAAAGGTGGTTCTCTCTTGTGTTCGCCCAGGGGCCAGAAAAGAAATGTTGATCCATATCAGCCCTGCACATTACCCCATTTCGCCTTGCTCCAATCATAATCTGCGCCTTCGGCACACTTTGTGCGGGCCGTCCCAACCTTTCCACTGCACTGTCACACTGACCCCACCCGTCTGGCCGGCCGAATCGCTACGTACTGGGTGAGCGGCTTGCGAAGGAGCTCTGCAACGGCGCTCTGCTACTGATCTTGTGAGAAAATGTCGAGATCCAGAGCAAGGGAATAAATTCTGCTCCAATGATATCAGGTATTTTCGTCGGGTATTTCAGGGGCAGGTGAAGAACTTGCGAGCCGTGACTCGTTTCAACATCCTACAGATCGACTACGAATCGCCATCTTTTCCTGGATTGTCCCATGTTGAGCCATGGCCGAGGTACTGCGAGTCTATCAAGGTTTGGGTGCGTGGGGTCAACACACGAGGCTCAAAATATGGTCAACCACAAAACCGTCCCTCCAAAGGTCCTCTACCGTATCCTACGAAAGATACTTGTTAGTTGTACCACTACCAGCTGTCGTAGTTCATGGCAGCTTGATCCTGGCCCTCAACCTTCCACAATAAATGCAGAGCTTCCTACCTTCGTACAAGGATCTCTACTCGGAACTGTGCATCAACTTTGCTTAGACATGGACGCCTTCCCCTTATGGGTTCCGCCTACAAGGACTGCCCCTCACCCTGGAAAGTGGATTGCTCTGCTACTTAGTCCTCCAATATGGTTGGCACTATTGTAATCAAGTGCACTCAGCACTACTCTCCGTCAAAGGTCGGAATCCGTTGGACTGACGCCGACAAACTGCACGGAATTCATTAATCTCTAACAACTCCTTTTGCTGGTGCGACCTCCTTGATGCCCCTAGTAGAGCCACATCGTTATAAATACGCTGTTTTCCAACGATCCACGCAGCGTAGATCGATAGCTGAAATCAAACCAGGGTGAAGATTTCGGATACAACAAAATGACAGATGTTCATACGAGACTATGTATCAGAAAATGCCAAACACTTCTTCGTACTTTTTGCAAATCTTGTCAAAGTGTACAGTTGCAGCTGCTCCGCACCGCAAGCACCCCTGCTCCACATTGAAATCAATCTTGCGAATGGACCTCGGACATGGGTATGCCTTGATCTTATCCAGAAGTGGAGCAGGTATTCCTTTCGTGCTAACGTCAGTGCTCAAGGCGCAGCTACACCGAAATGTCTGGAAGAGAGGGTGGCCATATTGACGTTGGTAATGATGATTCATTGACCCAATGTGGAAGTCAGAGCCACACATCTTCAGTAGCCAGTCAGTCCTCTCCTTGCGTATACTCAGTAATTGCCAAAGCCAAATGGCCGGCATTCTGGCCAAGTCGCTGCAGGAGTCTGGAGCACGAGTGATGTCGACACTCAAAGTCGCATTGGCAGCTGCATT
>Ga0307513_10004054_pt1 | contig 19634 bp, 12 predicted proteins | sample 15_EM_MG_FD_202174 | JGI IMG/M metagenome (GOLD analysis project Ga0307513, IMG submission 202174) | Populus trichocarpa ectomycorrhiza microbial communities from riparian zone in the Pacific Northwest, United States - 15_EM | ecosystem: Host-associated > Plants > Roots > Unclassified | place...
CCATTGATTATTTTTTTTCATTATTTTTTTATCAAAATAATATCATTTTTACTTCTTACACAATAAAAGATCTCATATACCCTGGTAACTCTGATCATTCGACTTAACTCATGAGTCGGGACATGAAAAGGGTGGACCTCCAGGCCAGGTTTTAAAAGCATGATGAAAAAATAAATATTAAATATGATATGAAAACTTAATGAAAATAAACAATAAGGGATGGCATTGCAAAAAAAAAAAATTAATCAATAAGAGAAGTCAAAATAAAGGATTTACAATCATAAGAATGAGGATTAAATTCAATAAAAAAAATTAAAATCAAATGATTAGGGATTAAATCAAAAAATAAAAACCAATCTGAAAAAAAAAATTAGAAGCAACATAAATAGAAATAAAAAAAATAAGGATCAAGTTTGATTAAAAAAACATAAAAAATCAAATGTCAATTGCAAGGCCAACACACCTTTTGAAGTAGAGAAGAGAGAAAAGAGAGGGGGATTGTCACCGGAGCTCCGTCGTGTAATGAAGGCTAACACATGCGAAATCATTATGTAGAGGGTGATGCGATGCTTCGGACGCCACTCCGAAAGGCGACCAACATCCACCGAGAGGTGATGCATGCACTGCCCAAAAGGCATAAGAGTCTCTCACTTACTAGTATGTGTTTTACATGTGTCAACCACTTTTTTTTATATAAAAAAAAAATAGAATGACCTTAACCCCACATAATAATTGCAAAAAAAAAACTTAAGTAAAAAACCAAAAATATCTCTTGACCTAGGGAAAAAAATGTTGACTGGAAGGGCTATTCAATAATTAAAATATATAAAAAACATGAAAATCACAAAAAACCCCTAAGTTATAAGTTGTACTATTCAATGGCATGAGAGCAATTATATTCTACAATAAAGTGTGGAAATATTATTCTAGCCATGAGTGTATGCTTAATCCGTTTGTTTTTTAATGATAAAATAATTGTTTTATTGTAGATTGTATTGTTTGTAATTTTAAATAAAACACTGATGGGTTTTAGTTTTATGTATAATAATTAGTTAATTGTCAGCGCTACGTTGATAATTTCTATTTTAGTTAATTAATAATATTATTTAATTTTAAAAGTTTGTATTAAAAAATAATTTCTTAATGCATACGCATAAACTTATTTACTTAATTTATATAGAAAGTTCATTCATTACTATATATATGAAGGTTAAATTATTATCAAAATAAATTAGGGAACAATGTATCTTTGACATGAAAGAGTTTTTTTTTTATTATCAAAATACTGTCAAGACACAACCGCGCTAGGCAAACTTATTTTATTTCCTATAAATATTTTCAAAAAATTCCTCTAGCTAAAACTTACTTATTTGTTTATGTGTTTCTCTGTATATGTATTTTTTAATTATAGCATGGTTTTTTTAACAAATATTTATCATGATATAAAATGCAAGTTCAAATTAAAAAGAAAAAAAAACCATGCTTTGATCATTTTTATGCTAAATGTGAAAATAAAGAATAATTAATTTAAGAAAATTGTATAAAATTTTTATAATAAAAAATAGATATTTCTTCTAATTGAATATTCATGAGATTTTTTTTAAAAAAGAACAATCATGCATACTAGTTTCATATATAATTATTTAAAAAATACTGTATCTTTATATAATTTTAAAATACCATTGCAAATGCTTTATTTAAAAATAATTTTACTTTATAATATTAAAAAAAAAAAAAAAAACAAGAGGGAAGGGCTAGTGAAGTCAAGGCCAAGCACCTGGGCTTTCCTAGACAGACATGCCCACATGTGTTGGTCTTGAAATGAAGAAAGCCCAAGCGTATATGGCTTTAAGAAACAAAACCGCTACTTTGCTTGTAGGATGAAGGGTCGGTCTTATTTCACTGATTTTGTTTATAGGATTAGTGGAGATATGTTTAAGTTACTTCGGATATTTTATATAATAAAAAATATTTAATGCTTTTTAAGATAAAATTAAAAGTGAAATTCATTCTTTTAAGATTTAAAAATTTTATTAAAAATTATTTTTCAACAAAATTTTTTTAACATGGAATATTAACATAATTATAATAAATTATAGATAAATAAAAAATTTGATCTTAAAAAACTTTTAATTGATATATTTTTATGAAACTCAAAACTCACTATCCCACATTAAAACAAAATATAATACCATCTTATAATTTATAGGGTGAAAAAAATGAAGAATCAAGAACGAGTCCACCCAAAATGGCTTTAAGAAACCGTTTGGGAATGCGGTGCAAACCGCGTTCCCAAAAAATTTAAATTTTTTTTTGTTAAAATTTAATATGTTTTGTATGTTTCAGATCGTTTTGATGTGCTGATGTCAAAAATAATTTTTTTAAAATGAAAAAACATTATTGACATGCATTTCGACACGAAAAGTTATTTGAAAAGCAATTGCAACCACACTATCAAATACTCTTTAAATTTATGCAACAAACACTCACTCAACACGGGCACATCCCCATATTATGGGGATTAGGTTCTTGTTTGTATTTTTTTTGTCGATTTATTTTAAATTTGAATTTGAATCGATTATAAATAATTAACTTATAAAAAATTAATTTTTCAACCTATGAATATAAAGAGTCTAAACACTATAACTTTGCTTGGCTTACCAATAAAATCCCCCGTTATAATCTTTTTATATAAATGGATTTAATATATGAAAAGTGGTTCGAAGTTGCTCGTAAAAAAAAAAACTGATGTCGGTGGGCAAAAAAGACATTTCAAGAAAGCACACCGCGCAGGAGGCACAGAAATCAACTTGCACTTGAACCACACCGCAAGTTAGAAGCTCGTGGTGAACAATTTTTTTTTTAAAGAAACTCTAATAAAAAGAGATCTAAAATAAATAAATAGAACGTTAAAGGATATTAAATTTATTTCTCGAAATAAATTGAAACCTCTCTTTCTCACAGCACAAGAAAGACAAGACAAGACAACCAACCCCTTTCCTCTCCTCTCTTTCTCACATTTCTCTTCCTTCTCTGGCCACCCATACACATCTATAACCATCTCCACATCGTAATCACTGTATTAACCAGAAAAGAGAGAAGCGAGGCCCAAAGATCAGACCTATTCTTTGATTATTGCCAGGTCATGGCTTGGAGGCGCCTAATCACTCAGGTCACTTCGATTTTCCTCTTCTTTACTTTAATCAAAGGCTTGTTTCCATTGATTTGTATTATTGTTTCTTTTTTTTTTAATTATTATTATTGTTATTATTAAGTTTGAGATTGTTCTTTGATTGACAAAACCCTAGTTTTTCTTCTTATGTTTGCTAATTGATTCGGGCCTGTTAATTATAGGGAGTTAGAGTTATTGAATCTAATTGCAATTTGATTATTAGAAACTGGTTTCCATGTGTAAAACAAATGGGAAGTTCTATGTCAAATTTTATTAGATTGCCGAGGGAAGTTGTTGAATAGGGGAAAAAATAGGGTTTTGAATTTGTGATGATGTGCTATTCTTTATTGAACAAGGTCGGTAAAAATATTTGGGTCTGGCTCAAAAGTCTGTTTCTTAGTTTCAATTGTGGGATTAGAAGCATAGATTTTTTTTTTGAGAAAAATATCTGTTTCTTATGGTCATAATTGTAATCACTTTAAGGAAGTAAATTGAATCCTGAGTTCATAATTTTTTTAGGTGCTTGATTGTGTGTCAATTCTCGCACCATAACTAGTGATACCATCAATAGTTTTCCAGCTGCTTAATTGATTGCGTAACTGCACAGATATTTTCTGATTCAATTTTCTATAGAAACAATGGTTTATGGTATATGCAAATGCTTGTGTAACTGCACAGATATTTGCATACGGAGCCAAGAGCAACTTATGGCCTGCTAATTTGTTGGGATTAGTTGAATTAAGCATGGCAATCCTTTGTCTTATTCTGTTAAGTTCTTAAAGCTGGTGGCTTTCTAAAAAATAGTTGAAAAAAAATATACAAGGAATTAGGATGTAAAATGTCTAAAAGAAAGTTGAAAAAAAAAATACTAGGAATTAGTTGTAAAATGTCATGGTGATTCTCTTCTCTTGTTTTATTGAATGCTAGATTCATTTTGTGACAGGTTTCGAGGCATCAATCAGAGTTGGGACAATTCAAAAACTTGTTTGTCAGAACTTATTTTCCCATAAACAAGTTTGGGGGCAGTGTAGGTATGTTATCTACCTTATAAAAACTTGTGGTGTTAATATGCAGAGACTAGCTTTTTGGTAAAAGGTATTAATTTGTCAGATACCTGTTGATGTGGAGGTATCATGGGCCAAAACATGATGACAATACTGCTGCTAACCTTAAGAAAATGAGTGGCATTCTTTGTCTTTAAATATTGAAATCTTGTATTTTTACTTTTTCTGCATGTTAACCTTAAGTGATATTTAAGTGTCGATAAATCAGTATCTATGATGCCAACTTGGAATTGTCTGAGCCTGACGTTCTATCTGCATCTTTTTTCCTTGTTTATACTTTGATGGTGAAATTATTCTTTATTTCTGTGCAGGGAATAGGATTTTAAATGCTGAGAGGAGGTTCCAATCAAGTTATGTTGGTAATTTAGCTCGTAGGATGCGTGATATGGATGATGGTAGTGAAGTTCTACAACTTAAAGAACTTCTACGACATGATCCTGAAGCAGTGATAAGACTTTTTGAAAGTCAACCATCTTTATATGGCAATCCTTCAGCACTTTCTGAATATGTTAAGGCATTGGTCAGAGTTGACAGGCTGGATGACAGCGAGTTGCTGAAGACCCTGCAGAGAGGTGATTGTGGGCAAAGAGGCCCCTCCCCCCCAAAAAAAGAAAAAGAAAAAGAAAAAGAAAAAAAAATATATATATATATTTTACATTTGCTGTTATTTTACTGAACAAGGTCTCCATATCATTGCAATGGTGTTTTTGCAGGATGTTATCCCCATCGTGTATAGAAAATAAAGATATTGCATGCTGTCAAAATTGGGTTTTTAAATACTCAATTTCCTTGCCTGTAATCAGATGCGTGGATGGAAATTTCTTTCCTTGAATTAAAAGATCTCCTTACATGCTTTGATTAGAATCTGTAGAATATCGTAGCCTTTCAGAATCTTTTCTTTGGCTATTTGAACATTTATTTTTTAGTTATGCCCTCCCTACACATAGTGGCTCTCGATGATTTTGGTTTATTAAGCTAGAGCTGTCTTCAAAATTTGTAGGTATTTCCAACTCAGCAAGGGAAGAGGAAAGTATAGGAGGTCTTTCAGTTTTCAGGAATGTGGGAAAATCTACAAAAGATGGTGTTCTTGGAACTGCTGGCACACCTATTCACATGGTGGCTACAGAAGGAGGGCATTTTAAAGAGCAGCTTTGGCGTACAATCCGCACTATCGCGCTGGCCTTTCTGTTGATTTCTGGTGTGGGCGCTCTTATTGAGGACAGAGGAATCAGTAAAGGTACAGTGGAGTCATGATATGTTTAATGCTCCATTGTTTGATTCAAACATAATTTCAATTTGATGTTCAGTTCATTCCTTCATTTGTCGTGTTTCATGTATTAGGACTTGGTCTAAATGAGGAGGTGCAGCCTAGCATGGAATCTAACACCAAATTTAATGATGTAAAGGGTGTCGATGAGGCAAAGGCAGAACTAGAAGAAATTGTCCACTATCTTCGAGATCCAAAGGCAAACACTTATTTTCCATTATGGTCATCTCTCAATGTTGTCTGACATGGAAATGCCTGTGGTTTGGTGGACACCTAACATGCATTTCCAGCTTCAGATACACTATTACATATTTTTATGTTCTCTTACCATGCAAATGAATATTCCAAGCCTTCATAAATAGGCCCTGATTCTATCTGTTCATGCAAACATCCTTTTTATTTTCTTATGCGCTCGTAACTGTTATCTATTAACGGTAGTGGATGATGCCTTTCTATAGACTTAAAACTTGGAAATTTCATGTGTTGATAACATGGTTTATCCAAAATGCAATCATTAGCTAAGTGGTTAAAAGTTCAATTTCTCCATGTTAATGAGTTATATATTGAATTTCCCTCAAACTCTAAAGCCGTCGTTTCCCTTGAAATCTTTTAAGCATAAAAATGTTTTTTTTTTTTTTCCTTAAATGATCATTGCTAGCAGGTAGTCTGGAATTATAGATGTGTTTGATGAAGTTTCATGTTCAATTTTCTTTTGGTTCATGCTTTATCATTTCCCCATATGTTTTTCAAGTTTAAAATTTCAATCTCTCTCTTAAATTATTGTTTGCCTTCCCTGTTACAGCGCTTCACTCGTCTAGGTGGCAAGCTCCCTAAAGGTGTTTTGCTTGTTGGACCACCTGGCACTGGCAAGACAATGTTAGCCAGAGCTATTGCTGGAGAAGCTGGGGTTCCTTTTTTCTCATGCAGTGGCAGTGAGTTTGAGGAGATGTTTGTTGGAGTTGGAGCTCGAAGGGTGAGGGATCTTTTTTCTGCTGCAAAGAAGCGGTCACCATGTATAATATTTATTGATGAGATAGACGCTATTGGAGGAAGCCGCAACCCGAAGGACCAACAGTACATGAAAATGACTTTGAATCAGTTGCTTGTTGAATTGGATGGATTTAAGCAAAATGAAGGTATCATTGTGATCGCGGCGACGAATTTTCCAGAATCACTGGACAAGGCACTGGTGAGACCTGGACGGTTTGACCGCCACATTGTTGTTCCTAATCCAGATGTAGAAGGCAGGCGGCAGATTATGGAATCCCACATGTCAAAGGTATTAGTTTCCCATTGCATAGAAATTCAAGGTGTATGTTTTGGAGGTCCGAGTCTGACCTTAAAGCAGCAACGTGTGGTGCTTTGAGAGGATACTATATGTTCAAAATACCCGACCCAAGTACTTAACCCTTAAGCATTTGGCTCGAATTTGCATCCATTATTGCATCTAGCTATTGAATGGTTACATCGTTAGTTACCTGATAACTCGGTTGGCCATAAAAATCATATGATGTTCCTTTCATGATTTCAATGGCAACAATTTGGTCAGGCATTTGAGTGTCGGTGCATGAACTTAATGATAACTTTGGTGGTCAGAGTTAGGTTTAATGTGGTAACCCAGTCTGCCACCATTGGGTAGATGACAACCAACAGTGTCAGACTAACAGCCACCAGTGTTGGTTTCTAAATTTGTTCCATCAAGGTTTTCTCTATAACCAATCAAAGTGTAATCAATTCACAAGAAAAATATGTCTTTAGTTGATTTTTGTTAGGTGATTAGATTTGACATGTGATTATTTAAATTTTATAATTGTTTGCAGACTGCAGTGACAGAGCAAACTGCAACTTAATGGTTGAAACTCAGCCATCATTGGCAAATAGCAACAAACAATGGCAGACTATCCTTTCGTGATATCATCTGGCATGTGCTCCAGTGGCACCAAAAATTTGTTTCAAATAAATAATTGCTGATGTGAGCTAGAATGATAATATGGGCGGCCAAAGTTAGGGTTAATATTACAGCACAGAAATTATCATTTTGAGTGACCAGAAAATCTTGTTTTTAGTATCATTATGATGAATAACTCAGGAATATGTGACAATCCATTGTGGTTTTGCAGATCTTGAAGGGGGAAGATGTTGATTTGATGATTATTGCTAGAGGGACTCCTGGTTTCTCTGGTGCTGATCTCGCAAATTTGGTCAACATTGCTGCTCTCAAGGCTGCTATGGATGGTGCTAAATCAGTGACCATGACTGATCTAGAATATGCAAAGGACAAGATCATGATGGGAAGTGAGCGCAAGTCAGCTGTAATTTCTGCCGAGTCACGGAAGCTGACGGCTTTCCATGAGGGTGGGCATGCCCTTGTGGCCATCCATACTGAAGGGGCTCTTCCTGTTCACAAGGCAACAATAGTTCCCAGAGGTATGTCTCTTGGCATGGTTGCCCAATTGCCCGACAAGGATGAGACAAGTGTATCTCTCAAGCAAATGCTTGCTCGGTTAGATGTTTGCATGGGGGGTCGGGTTGCAGAAGAGCTGATTTTTGGAGAAAACGAAGTTACCTCAGGTGCTTCTTCTGATCTCCAGCAAGCTACTAATCTTGCTAGAGCAATGGTTACAAAGTTCGGCATGAGTAAAGAAGTTGGAGTTGTCACCCACAATTATGATGACAATGGGAAGAGCATGAGTACTGAGACTAGGCTTCTTATTGAGAAAGAAGTGAAATATTTCCTGGAAAGGGCTTACAACAATGCAAAAAAAATCCTCACCACCCACAGCAAGGAGCTTCATGCGCTTGCTAATGCTTTGCTTGAGCAAGAAACGCTCTCAGGGAGTCAGATCAAGGCTCTGCTTGCCCAAGTCAATTCTCAGCAGCAGCGGCAACAGCCGCAGCAGCAGCAGATAGTTGCATCACACAGCAGTTCACAGTCCAACCCTGTGCCCCCCTCGACCCCTAATCCAGCTGCATCCGCTGCTGCTGCAGCCGCCGCCGCCGCCGCAAATGCAGCAGCTAAAGCTAAAGGCATTGCTCCTGTCGGATCTTAGCATAAAAACTGTTGGTGAGGCTTCTTGTCAAACTGCTGTTTATTGAATTTAATGTGCATATAGTCATTGACCAACATTTATGTGTTTGGGAACTGTAGTTTGATTGCTGCCAGTGAGGTTCTTTTATGTATTACTATGAGTCCGTGATTGACTTTGACCGAAAGCGGTAGAAGAACTAGATGGTAGTAACTTCACCAGGCCAGTTGTAGCTGTTACTTAGGATGGCCTTTTTTTTTCCCCTTAAATGGCTCTTTGCTAATACGGTTCAAATAATGTTTAATTGGAATTTTGCCCTTCTTGCTAGTTAGCTGTAAAGTTATTAAATAATCTTTTTTTTTCTTGATTAATTTGCAAATTTAAAGACTTACCATCAAAATAAGATTGCCTTGTAATCAAGGGAAATTCCGGTGGTCCCACAAATGTTGACACCCAATTCCATTAAAAAAAAAAATTCCCCTGTTGCCACACCCCCAATTCCTTACCCTTGTAATAATTTCTTCTTTCCATCAGCTGTTATAAAAAGGGAAAAAAAAAACATCACTAATGACGGTTGACAAATGGGATCTAAGTGCGTGCTTTGTATTTGTTGTGTATAATGTTTTTTAATTAAAAATATATTTTGAGTTTTTTTATATATATATATCATGTTAAAATCAATTAAAAATATTTTAAAAAATATTAATTTAATATCTTTTTAAGTAAAATATAATTTGGTGAGTTAGGGTAAACGAGCAAGGAAACTTGGCAACACACGTGGTTGTGTATGGAGTTTGGTTGTCGTATTTTGGAGGTCGTGCTCTGCCTCCGGTTGTCCACGGTAGTGTTGGAAATAGCTTGGTGAGCTCTTCACGATGAAGCGGCCCTGTCATTGTAAAGTGTGTGACAAACTTTTTTTTTTCTTGGGATTCATGCTACTCAGCCAAAAAAAAATTATGTTATTTTTTTGTTTTAGATTGTTTCTTATTTGATTCTTATTTTTTATATTATATTTTGTTTTAGATTAATTTTTTAAATTGTTTTTATTTTATTTTATGAGTTAATTAAAAATTAAATTTTATAATTTTTTTTTGACAATAACCCAAAATCTAAACTTAAGAATCCAATTACTTTTTTCTTTGTCCTTTTTAAACAAGGTTAAAGGTTACAAAGGTATTGAATGATTGAATCACAGGGACCTGGGCTGCCGAGCTCAAATCAAGACAAAAAAAAAATTTGAATAATGCGATTCCAGTCTTCGAAATGATTAAAAAATATTAAATCTTATAATAAAGTTATTGTATACAAGATTTAGATTATTACTAGATGTCATGTCGCGGGCTTATGGCATGTTTATGCATTGTTGTTAGTTTATGGAAAAAATAAAAAAAATTATATGGAGAAAAACTATTTCAATCCACAATGTTTTCAAGGAAAAAACTATAAAACTAAATTCTTAATTAGCTTAATATTAAAAAAAATAAAATCAACAAAGAAAATTTTAGAAACAATCATAAAAAACAAAAGGAAAAAAAAATCATGCAGGGAAACACTGTAACAATCTATAGTGTTTCATGAAGAAATATACAATTGTAATTCTCAACCAGTTCAATATTAAAAATAATAAAATCGATAAAGATGATTTTGAAAAAAATCATAAAAAAAATTCATGTGGGGAAACACTGTAGCAATCCATAGTGTTTTAAAGAAAAAAAACTACGAATCTAAATTTTCAACCAGCTCAATATAAAAAAAAATCGACAAAGACAATTCTGGAAATAAAAAATCATAAAAAAGGACAAAAAACCATGTGGGGGAACACTCTAGCAATCCATAGTGTTTTAAAGAAAAAAAACTATAAAACTAAATTCTCAACCAGCTCCATATTAAAAAAATAAAATCAACAAAAAAAATTCTGAAAAAAAAAACAAAAAAAATTAAAAAAAAAAGAGACAATTTTGGAAGAAAAAAAAAGGCAAAAACAAAATGAAAAAAAAAAAACATGTGGAGAAAGTTAAAGCTAAATTCTCAACCAGCTCAATATTATAAAAAAATTCGACAAAGATAATTTTAAAAAAAAACATGTGGGGAAACACTGTAGCAAAACAAAAACCATGTGAGGAAACATTGTAACAATTCACAGTGTTTTAAAGAAAAAATCTACGAAGCAAAATTCTCAACTAACTCAATATAAAAAAAAATCGATAAAGACCATTTTGAAAAAAAAATCATAAAAAAAACTATGTAGGGAAACATTATAGTAATCCGTAATGTTTAAAGAAAAAAATTACAGTACTAAATTTTCAACCAGTTCAATATTAAAAGAAATCGATAAAGATAATTTTGAAAAAAAATAAAAAAAAATAAAGAAACAAGAAACAAAAGAAGAAGACAATCTTGGGAAAAAAAGAAAAACAAAAACATGTAAAACCAAAAAAAATATGGGAGGAAAAAACGAAAAAAAATGTGGGGAAAATAAAGGAAAATAAACAAAAAAAAAAGGCAAAACACAAAAAAAACAAAAATAAATGACAAAACAGCAAAACAAAAGGACTAAAACAGGAAAAAAAAACACGTGAGGAAAGTTATAGTACTTTTCCATGCGTTTTAGAGTATTTGTTAATTTATTATAATAGTGTAATTATAAAATTATTTTTAAATAAAAAAACCTTTGAACTAATATTATTTTTTATTATAACACAATTGTTTTTTAACAATTTGTATGAGGATAAATAGGTGATTTAATATTTTTTATAATAAAATTATTAATTTAATCCTAAAACAAAATAATCCTAATGATTGCTACTCTTAGATATTTTTGTGTTTTTAATTGTTTTTAGAATATTGTAATTACTTCGATGTTTTTAAAGATAAAATCATCAAAACTCTCATTCAAGGGCTTTTTTGTCATTTTATATTGGTTTTATTGTGAATTTCAAGGGTACTTAAAGACATTATTGTAAATTACATCTATTAAATATAATTAAAAAAACTTATTAGCACATGCGTAGCACGAGTTGGCATGTCGATAGCCCCCGCATTGTTTGGGCAACACGTGAGGGGTCATCCGACCACCAAACACTGCCTTCAAAGACAATGTTTGAAAGCTCCCGGCGTCCCCGATGTAATGGAGCGATGCGTCTCCCGAACACACATTGGGTTTGACATCACTAACCATTTGTTTTCCATCTTCTCTCTCCCCACCCTTAAATTCCACACCACACCCTTCAAAAAATTAGACTAATCCTTGCAATTTATTTCCCTTCATATTTGATCTTTGTCCTTTTAATTATTATTTTTTAAATTTTGAATAAGCAATGAAATTACAAATGTTTTTAAATTTCATTTGCCTTTGAATTTTTAATCTCTCAGATTTGGTCTCATTCTTTTGATTATTTTTTTTTAATCTTTAATAAGCTATAAAATTACAATTGTTTTTCAATTTTACCCCATTTCATTTTTTATCTTTCAAATTTAATCTCTATTTTTTTATTGTTATTTATTTTGTTTGGAATTATTTATTAGGTTGTTTTTTTTTGTTACAATTTTATCATTCATGGGTTTTTTTCTTTCAATTTTGATCCTCGTTTTTTTTATTGTTATTTTTTTTCTTAGGCAAGTTTTTAAAATTGGTTTATTTTCACAATTTTATCATTTAAAATTAAATTAGTTGGGAATTAACTTTCTTGATTGAACCCTATTCAAGAATTTCACGGGTTGTGAGTTTTAAATATTAGATCAGGTTTAGTAGGTTTGCCGAAGTTGGCTTGATTTTTTTTTCTTTTTAAAAGCTAATATTTTTTTTACTTCTTTTTTAGATATTTGCTTTATTATTTTTTGTAGTTTTCCTTTGATGAGATTAGTCTTGGGTTCATTACCAGATTCATCGGTTTCAAATGTTAACATGATTTTACTTTTGTTTTTTTGTCCTTTTCTAAATTGATTTATTTGAATTTCATCCTTCATCATTTAATTTATTTCAAATTGATCTTTTTACTTTTTTTTTTTGGGTTATCCCGATCATGCGCTCATGATCACGAAGTTTGTGACTTAACTCAGGTTAACTAATATTTTTTTTTTTCCATTGCTATAGAGTTAATCTTAGGTTCAGGATCAGGGTTACTGGTTTCAAAAATTAACGTGAATTGACTCATTTTTAAAATTAAGTTATTTTAATTTCATCATTTAACATTTGATTTATTGGAAATTGGTCTTCATATTTTTTTTTCATTTCCTTTCTATTGGGTTATTCTGATTATTTTTTCTTTTACAATTTCATGCTTTATTTTTTTCTATTAAATTTGATCTTCATTCTTTTTATTGTTATCTTTTTTCCTTTAAAAAGTTTTCTAAATTGATTTTTTTTTCACGATTTAATCTTTCAAAATTAAATTGGTTGATAATTAAGTTTCTTGATTAAACTTGATTTAAGGATTTCATGATTTCCATTGTCGCGGGGTTTGTGGGTTAACTTATATTTTTTAAATTGCTTGTTTTTTTAAATTAAATTTTTTTTTGTCCTTTAACATTAAATTGTTCAATAATTTAGTTGCATGCTATTATTCAATTTGTTTTTGACCATGTTCACCCTAGTATCACAACTAGGTTAGAGATTTTGTATCTTGACCTGAATGGGCTCAGATCAAGTTTTTTTTTACCTTTTTAAATTATATTTTTTTCTTAATTTTCATCATTCAATATTTTATTTGTTAGAGATTGAGCTTCATTTTTTTTTTGTGGAGTTATCATGTTCTCATTTGATTTATTAAAAATTAGTATTCAAATTATTTTTCCGACGCTTTTTTTATGAGATTATCGTAATCTTATTTCTATAGTTACAAAGTTTGTGAGTTAACCTGATTGAACTTGAGTTTTTTTTTTATTATATTTTTTATTATTTTTTCTTTTATTATTGAGTTCTTTAATAATTCAGATTGCCTCAGATCGAATTTTTTTAAACTTTTTTTTCATTTTATTTTTTATGTGTTTATTTATTATTATTGGATTTTTTTTAGTCTTACTTAAATCACCAATCTAGTCTTAAAATAGAATTGAAAAATGATGAAAACCAAACATTCATTCGTGGCTCTTGTAAGACAACAAATGTTTTTGTTGCCCCATTTCCTTAGGTCTCATGCTTAATGGCATTCGTCCAACACCACGAGTCCACAACCATCAAGATCACGAGGCCTAACGCTGTTCAGGTTTCTCAAAACATAAATCATCGAGTGTTGAGAGTTGAGACTCCCTCTGCTCTGCTCTTTTCATCACCAACCGCGTCTTAAATTTACTCAAAACTCTAAATACCATTTCCCATGACTCAGTCCCTTGCAAACCGAGGTAAGGTGGCCCGCCCACCACTTGATTTAATTATAGACAGAACAAAATCATTTCTTTCAATTTTTTTTTATCCAGACAAGAATAATTTTTTATCTTCTGAGCTTCTTTATGATTTATCTGATACGGGTCATAAAAGTGTCGTTGAAAATTTAAAATTGATAGTGTTCTATGAATTTCTAATACTGTAGGCATTGGTTTTATGAGAATTGTAATGTTCATAATCTTGGGTCAGTTTCATTTTAGCTTTCTATGTTTATGAATTGTCAATATTCTCTCATGATCATCCCTGTGTATGAATGTGTGTTTGATCTGTTGGCAGCTGTCCAACAACGGAGAGTTGTTATAGAGAACAACCATGACGAGAAGCTCTCTGGGATATTACATGAAACTGGTTCTAAACAGCTTGTTATTGTGTGCCATGGATTTCAGTCGTCAAAGGTGATTTTTTTTTTATATTATCTATTCTGTTTTTTCCCTTCTACAAGAACATGTTTTGCACCGTTTGTATGTCCGTTCTGTCTAAACAAAACTATTGGTTAATCTTTTTGATGTTTTTGCACCGTGTGTGTACAGGAACGGATACCAATGGTAAACCTCGCCGCTGCTCTGGAGAAAGAAGGAATCAGTGCCTTCCGTTTTGACTTTGCTGGAAATGGGTAAACTTTCTTTGCGATTAAAGAGAATGAGAGCACATCCCATCAATTATTTTTTAACAGAGTGAGATAATAGGCAGATGAATCTGTCAATGATCGTTTTGGTGTTTGTGGTTGCTACTATACCTTTTGTTTGCATACAATTGGCTAGACTCCGCATTGCGAACTTCATCTTTTAGACAACAAAAAAAGTCAGTATATTGATAACGAAATATTGTTACGGATGTTTCTATTCTCCACCTTCCAGGGAAAGTGAAGGCTCATTTCAGTATGGTAACTACCGTAGAGAAGCTGAGGATTTACGTGCTGTGGTTCAACATTTTCGTAGGGAGAATCGTGTGATAAGTGCAGTTATTGGACACAGTAAAGGTCTGTTTGCTTCCTTGCTCAGTCTATGTAGAATGAAAGAACCAAAAAAGAAATGAAATTAGACAGCATGTCTGGAAATATGTGTGAATTTTGAGCAGAGCGAGTGTTGCGAAGTATAGATACATGTCTATTTGCAGATTCAAATCTTTTTTTCCTCTGATGTAGCCTTTTTGTTGGCATTCGAATAGCATCATATTCACTCCATATATGTCTACTGATGCACTAGAATATTGAATTTATGTGGGTGCACGGTTTTCATGGGTCAAGTAAGGGTGTTAATATTAACACCGATAAATTTTTATTTGAAATTGAGATCCTCTTAAGTGCTGAAGAAATGTTCTCTCATCTGAAGTGGAACCACTTTGATTATGGCTAATGCATTAATGACAATTCTTTAGAAAAGAAGTTATGATATTGCTACATGCACAATATGCTTCATTAAAATTTAGCTGAACCTGGAAAATCAAATGTAAAAAAAAATAATATATTATTGCGATTTATGTCTTGATTTCTTTGAAGGGCTAGTTTGATCCAAGATTATATTGCAGGTGGAAATGTGGTGCTCTTGTATGCTTCGAAGTACAATGATGTCCATGCAGTGGTTAATATTTCTGGCCGGTTTAACCTGGAGAAAGGCATGGAAGGCCGCCTGGGTAAAGACTTTCTGCTAAGACTCAAACAACATGGATATATAGATGTCTTTAATAGAAAAGGTAAGCGACTGCATGTGATTTTGTCATATGCTAATAGATCCTTGTCCTTGTATTGTTCCTTGATCGCAAAAAAGTGTTATTATGTTAGATTTTAGAATTTGATGCTTGTCTATCTTTGATATAACAAGGCATTGTGTAGTTTCCTGCCTGCCAGACATCGCTGATGAGAAATTATATTTAACAAGGACAAGTCTTAAGAAGATTGTAAGCCATTGGATCATGAGCTTAATGTGGGACCCAAATGTGGGTTTTGCTAATCTAATGGCTCAAGTGTATAAATGAAACTTTTTCTTGTAAATTTTCTTAAGAAATACCATCACTCATAGCCTGATATTGGGTGGTGTTTGTTTGTTAGATTAACCCAGCACCTGGTTAATTTTTACTGTCTTGTTGCAGGAAAATTCGAGTATCGTGTGACTGAAGAAAGTTTGAAGGATCGATTAACTACTGACATCCATGCAGTCTGCTTGTTGATTCAACAAGAGTGCAGGTCAGAAATTGCAAAGTATTCATTTTCACATATGGTTGATATGTTTTTCCATGTAATATTTACGGGGAGGAGATATTGTTTTGGTGCTTTCTTTCCCTGAATTGAACTAGAATAAGAAAATAGCAACATCCCAAGTCACCAACAATTTGAAGAGCATACCATTGATCTCTGTCTCGAAACATCTTGTGGGAGCTCCGGCTTATCCTATCATTTGTTCTTTGTTCTTGCAGTGTATTACAGTATTTTCAAATTGTTGGGTGTTGTGATCTTAATGCTGTTAATTACAGGGTATTGACAGTCCATGGATCCATGGATAAATTTGTACCGGCTGAAGATGCTTTGGAATTTGCCAAGTTCATACCAAATCATAAACTACACATCATAAAGGGAGCTAATCATGAATATACTTCACATCAAGGCGAGTTAACTTCGGTTGTACTAGATTTCTTGAGGGAAAATTTTAATGCAGAAAAAGACATGCCTAAGTTACCATTGAAGGATCATCCTTTTCGTTCTCGACTGTGATAGTTTCACTGACGTCAGAAGAATAAATTAGCTCCCTGAGCAATAGGAGAAATTAGTTGCAAGTCATTTGGAAGAGTTCCTGGAGCTACAAGTTGAGCTACTCTGTGTCATCACTCACCTCCAATGACATGACGGCATGACCTGAAAGTCAGCCTGGTTAAGAATTTTCCTAGCGACATCCTGTTGCACGTAAATGAAGCTTTAAGTCTTGTGATTCAGCCACACTCCTGTCACAAATTGTATGCACTGTTGAACTTGTGAAAAAGCCTATGGTAAAAAAAACGTATTCTATATTTTTGTGAATCTCTAAATACAGCAAAATCATTACTATCAAGACTTCTGTTTTGAGAAAAGAGTAGGATTTTAAGAAGAAACTTTTGGAGTAGTCATTGTTAATCTGCTAACAAGAATATCAAAATTGCACAGCAGAAAATAAGACAAGCACATCACTGAAAACGCCTAATAGTGAGCATTCACCCTTGTTGGTCAAATACTGAGACATGAGCGAACAACTCTCAATTGTTCGTCCAGAGATCGATTCGTTCGTTTCTTTCATAAAGTATTCCACTCTGACTATCTTAGTAAATACACAAGCACACAAGGAAAACTAGTCTAGCATCCCGCCAACAAAATCCTAGAACCCTAGAATTTCGAAGACAGGATCTTATACTTGTAACTTGCATAAATTATAGCTGGAAATGATTACAGACTACATTCAGTAGAATGCTAAGAAAAGCCACACTACCTACCCAAAAAAAAATGTAGCAAGGAGAGAAATAAGACCAAGGTGAATGCAACTTCTCAGCTGAGCAGCCTTTAACCATCCATGCTTGATTAAGCTGCAAGAGTCTTTGGCTTCACACCAATCTTTTTCCAAGAAACACTGGGCATTATTTGTTTTGTATCAACCCGATCCTTGAATTTGATGGCAAAATTGAGCAAAGAGTCAAGAAGAGAATCTGAAAGAAGGTGTGGTTCGAGCCCTAACTCAATGAGCTTTGTGTGCTTGGCATTGTAGTAATGCTCTTCTGCCTCTACTCTTGGGTTGGGCACAGATATGGTTTTCACATCAAGCCCTAACTTCTCTCCAGCTTTTGTAACAAGAGAAGCAAGTTCGTTGACAGAAAATTGCTCAGTAAATTGATTGAAGACCCGAAATTCACCAGGCTGTGCCGGGTTGGCAATGGCAAGTTCAACACACTGGACAGTGTCTCTTATGTCAAGGTAGCCCCTGGTCTGAATTGCATGAATTAGAAAGTTAGAGAACAAACCAATTAAAGGCAATTTTATATGTACATGCAGGATAAAACAAATCCATAGATCACCAGCTGGGAAAAAAAAACCACAATATATCTGTACAAATTTCTCCCGAGAACCAAATTGAAGCCAACAATACAAAGATACATCAAAGATATGAAAAAAGGAAAGTCATTCTTTAGCATATGTTTGTATTGATATGGCATGTGTGATAAGCAGTGAATCAATGAAAGCTACTTTATTGTTCATGCGCCACATTAATCCCTAGTGACAAGGCATTATCCAATTTTGGAGTATAGCCTGATGTGAACATCAAACAAAAATAGCTATGCAAGTCAGGATCTAGGTTTCTCACACTGCACAGCATAATATGAGCAACTTAGTTTATGGTGGTCTCATTTCTTTAATGAATATCACATCATAAGCAAACAGGAAAAAGTCTTCCAGATCATATTCTCCAGTATAACAGTTTCCTCAGAAGCATCTTCTGGGAAGAGTGATGCTGCAGTGAAGCATTTACATAATTTTTTTATGTAAGGCTATCTTCAGGATCTGAATTTTAAAGAAACTGAAAGTGGACACTAAGAAGCATTGAGTTTCAACCTACAAGCTAAGAACTATATTACAATTATCGAGCTCTTGTCCTCACCACCTAACTTAAAATATTGGAGAATTGTTTTCAGTACTATAAATTATCATTTGTCCACATATTTATGAAAGAAGAAAGCGATGTGGAATAGAAAGCGATGTGGAATAGAAATGCTATGTTATTATTGAGCCAAGGTCTCACCTGACCCCCCTTTCCATAAACAGTAAGTGGATGACCAACTGCAGCCTGGACACAAAACCGATTCAATGCAGTTCCGAACACTCCATCATAATCAAGCCTGTTACAGAGCTCTTCGTGCATCTCAGTCTCATCTGTCCTTACTCCATAAACCACTCCTTGATTCAAATCAGTTGCTCTAATTCCCCAAGCCTTGCAAGTGAAGGCTATATTATTTGAGTCATGGACCTTACTAAGATGGTAGAAAGAGCTGGCTTGCTTGGGGAAAGGCAAAGTATCTGTTCTTCCATTATGAGTAATAGTTATATAACCCTCCTCAATATCAATGTTTGGTGTTCCATACTCTCCCATTGTCCCAAGTTTCACCAGATGGCACTGATCCCTGAATTCCTTTATAGCAAAGAGCACATTAAGTGTTCCGATCACATTGTTGTGCTGAGTAAAAACAGCTCTGTTCCGATCAATCATTGAATACGGGGCAGACCGTTGTTCCCCAAAATGGACTACAGCATCAGGTTCAAAAGACTTGAAGGTTTCTGACAGGAACTCAAAGTCACAAATGTCACCAATATAGAGTTCAATTGTTTTTCCAGTGACTGATCGCCAACAACGGAGACGGTTGTGGATAGAAGCAATAGGAGTCAGGGAGTCTAGACCGAGTTGTTGGTCAAAGAGACGACGAATGAGGCTGTCAACAATAGCAACCTCATAACCTTTGTTGGATAAGTGGAGGGCAGTGGCCCAACCACAGTAGCCATCTCCACCAATAACCATGACCCGCTTTGGCTTGGATGGTTCACTGGACTTCTGTCGAGAATCAGAGCTGGATTGAGTTGGTGTTTCTTGGCTTATAGGAGCCACGGTTGCACGGACAACACAGCTTGCTTGCTGTGTTCCTCCTTGCAAAACAAACCTTTTAAATGGAGATTTTGAAGTTCCCAGCGTAAAAAATGTAAGACACTTCGTTGGGC